>LWDU01037530.1_pt1 | contig 13960 bp, 8 predicted proteins | sample 727161 | NCBI WGS metagenome assembly LWDU01 (sample SAMN04566230, study PRJNA314399) | hydrothermal vent metagenome | isolation source: deep sea hydrothermal plume seawater | place: Mexico: Gulf of California, Guaymas Basin | collected 2004-07-11 | reverse complement strand
TTCAGTTGGAAGCTGACGCCGCTCAGCGCGGGTTTCTCAGCGCCGGGATAGGTGAAGCTGACCCCCTGAAACCGGAGCCCATCCCCCTCAATTGGCCCAGCTTTGGCCGTCCCGACACGCGGCTCACCTTCAAGGTCCAGCAGCGCAAAGAGCCGGGTCGCATAGAGGACGTCCTCATAGCTTCCGGTGAGCGCTGACAGGAGCGCATTCGCGGAGTTCTGACCCTGCTTCAACAGGCCAATCAGCATGGTCATCTGGCCAAGGCTGAAACGCCCACCAATCGTCACCACTACAATCCAGAGCTTGCCGCCCAGAAAGATCAGGGAACCGACGATCCCGAGCAGCGAAGCAATGACAGCCTGTCGCCGCTGCAACCGCCTATCTCCGGCATGCATGTCCTCGAAGAGCTGCGAGAAGCGCCCAAGCAGAGGCTCACTCAGGCCATAGTGCAGACGCTCACGTGCGGCCGCTTCGTTCGTGATGAGGCTTTCGAGATAATTGCGTTCGCGCATCTGCGGCGAACGGGCGGTGTAGAAGCGATAGCTGTCGCCAGAGAAACAAAGATTGCCGATAAACACGGGCAGGCCACCGATCAGCATCAAGACGATCAGCCACGGCGCTGTCGCCGTCAAGAGCAATGTTATCGAAACCAGCGTCACCACCGCCTGCAATATGTCGAAGCCGCGAACGATCAGGCTGAAAGGACGCGCGGCCGCAAACTGCTTGGCGTGAAGCAGCATCTCCTGAACATCTGGACGCTCGATATCGGCAAGTGACAGGCTGCTCGCCTTATCAAGTATCGTGCGCGAGACGCTGAAACCGAGCTCTGCGTGAAGGCGCGCCTTCATGAAGAGCAGCGCTCGCCGGATGACCAGTAGAACAGCGAGGATCGCTGCCTCCAGCACGACATACTGAAGCGCAAGCGTCCGGTCGCTATCTGCACCGCTTTCGATGGCAGCGAGCACCGTGTCGATCAGGAGCTTGGAGACATAGAGCGCTGCAGGCGGCAGTAGCGCAGCAAGAATCGTCAGCGCGGCGATAGACCCGATCAGCCCGCCCCGCGCGCCGGCAATTATGTCGAACGTCCGGAAAGCCGCAGCGGCCTGTTCGCGAAGGCCAGGGAGATGATCGGAAAGCTCGGGCCCGCGCTGCGCCATGTCAGATCACGCGACGCGCGCTTTCTGCAAGGCAGCCGCTTCAGCCATGTTGCGAGAGAGGACGGCGCCCTTGTGCGGGAAAGCCTCTGCAGGTTTTGGTCGCTCAAGGAATGGCGCCAGCTTCTCAAAGCCTTCGCCGGAACAAATGTCTATGATTAGAAGGTCTTCGGGCCTCTCCCTGAAGTAGTCTTTCACATTCTTGATGTGCTGGTCATAGACCCATGAAAACCGCTCAGGGCAGAAATTATAGCATCCATAGACGGCCGCCCGCAGGAACTGGCGCATGCGCAGATGAACCTCTTCATCAGGGTCATCGACATCCTTGAAGGCTGGCCGATTGTAATAGTGACGAGAACAGGAGCCGAGCCAGCTCTCCTTGTCGCGAATGGTCAGCACAAACTTCGATCCCGGATATTGCCGGTCAAGCTGCTGGTAGATCGGAATGGTCGTGATGTCGGTCAGCCCGTCAAAATAACGAAGCAGCGTCAGGTCATACTGGGCGTTCGCAATCTCGATATAGGTGTCCTCGTCGATCGGATAATGACTGCAATCGAACCCCAGCATCTGCAAACCCGCAGTCAGGCTGCGCGTACCGGTGCGCGACAGGCCAAGCCCGAAGACTTTCGGCTTGTCCGCCTTCTGCCCATAGGCAATCCGATCTGAATTCGCAGCAAGCCAGGCATCAAGGTCATCGCGCGTGAACGGATACTCGCCGCCATCAAGGCCGAGGCGGACAAGCTCTGCGTCTGCATACTCCGGCAGCGCCGCGATGAAGTCGTGCACCTCATCCGGCGTCGCTGTCAGAGGCACTTCGCGCCGCGCATATTCAACGGCATGGCGCGCCATGGTGAGGTCGCAGAAAACCCCTTCGGTCGTCTCCCACTTCTTCATGGAGCGGGTGAGGCGCTGGCGCTGCTCCTTGGTCCGGCTGCGCAGCTCCCGCAGCGCGTATTTCATGAAGATGTGGTGATAGGCCTGAAAATGGTCGTGCAGGATATCGAAGTTCCTGAACTGCTTGGCAGAGCCCATCGGCTTCATAGCCAGGTTGCGCAGCCGGGACTCTGGTCGTAGCACATATTTCAGATCGTCAGCAGGCACTTCGACCGCTGCCATGGCCCGCACAAGATCGATCCGCGTGATGTGGACACCGCAATGTAGCCGTCCCCGAAACCTGTCGGATACATAGGCGTCGACATAGGGCGCGTCGCAGCTGTCGATAAAGGGCCGGATATTCTCAAGGATGAGACAGTCAGCGTCGACATAGACGACATAGTCGCAATCATGGTCGATCCGCAGCATCTGGGCGACGCATTCTGTAAACGGACGAACATTGTCGATCACATGCAGCGCGTCCGGCTGGATATTCTCGATCGCAAGCTCCAGCGCCACATCCCGGGTGCGCTCATCGATCCGTCTGAAGACCAAGTCTACTTTCGCCATGAATTCACTCTCCCCACCGGAACGGCGTATTGGCCGGTCCGGCCATCTGCTCGAACAGGGCGAGGTGTTCGGGCTTCATTTCTGTCTGCCAGCGAAGGTCGATCTCGATCCTTCCTGAATGGTTCTGGTAATAGTCGCGGGTGCGCGGCGTCAGGCTGACAAAGGCGTTTTCCGGGTCATCATAGCGGGCCTTTGCCGCAACGAACTGCGTGCCGCTATTGCCGCCCAGCACATGGTGCTCAGCCCGCGTGAAGTCGGCCATGGACGGCTGGTATTCCAGCCCGACCAGCTCACAAAGCGCCCTGATCGTCCTGTCGCTATTCTCGGCAAGGTCCTCATAGCGCAGGCGCATCTTGGGCCCGATGAAGCCCTCGAACAGCGCCTCAGCGCTTGTCATTTTGTCGATCCAGGACTGGATCTGGATTGCCGCTTCACGGTCAGGATATTTACGCAGGCGGGAATTGATAACGGCGCGGCCGTCGCGCCCAAGGAAGATTAGAACCGCCTTGCCACCCGCCGTCTCGACTTCGTTTGCCCGCGCACTGATCCAGTCTTCGTCTTTAGTGGAATCGATGATCACAGACTTGCCGACATGGGCCGCAACGGCAGCGTAGAGCGGCGCACTCCCATCCCAGCTGAAGTCGTGCCAGACCGGGCAGTCCTCGCCGCAGATCTTGCAGACCCGCTTGCGCAGCGGTTTTCGTTCATCGCCGAGATAGCGGGCCTTACCGCCCTCGCCCATATAGAACGCGTCCGTATGACTGCCGAGGATCATACCCAGCAGCGTCGACCCCGAATGGCCTGCCCCACAGATCAAGACGGCAGTGAGCCCCGGCCGGTCCTCCATGCTCCCCATTCCCCCAAGCAATGTCCCTCGGGACAGTTCTTGGCGATCACTTGAAGAGAGACAAGCGGAAAAGAAAAATTTTGAGGAGAAACAGTCGGCTTGGCCACGATACGGCCATGAGGAGGGGCGCCTTTGCTTCCGGGAAACTGGCTGGCGGTGCTGTCAGTCTAATGCGAACCCGTCTCCAGCAGCTTAATCCGAGCCCTGCCCTATCCAGTCAGAAGCTGACGCCATTCAAGGATAGCGGCATCTCGTTTCGTTTTGAAAGACTGTCGGTGGTTGATGTGTCGGTCGAGATTGAAGTGGTTATAGAATGAAGCGTGGGTCGAGGCGAATTTCTGCAGGTTCGACATTCGCCTGAACCGCGACATCGCTCGCTCTCGTCGCCGGAACGGTAAGTGCGAATTCTCAGCCCGATTATTGAGATGGCGATCGACCTTCTGGCGGGCGATATTCCCGATGTCTTTCATGGCTGCACTATACGAGCGCAGCCTGTCGGTAGTGATCGTTCGTGGTGATCCGTAGCGCTTCATTGCTTCCTTTAGGAAGCGCAAGGCCGCTGATTTATCTCGAGTTTTGGTAACGTAGCTTTCCAGCACCTCGCCTTCGTGATCGACGGCACGCCAGAGGTAATGGGTCTCGCCGTTGATCTTCACGAACACCTCGTCGAGATGCCACTGCCATTGAGTGATCTGGCGCATGTAGCTGGTGCGGCGGAAGCGGATCTTGCCGGCGAACATCGGGCCAAACCGATCCACCCAAAGCCTCACGCTCTCATGGCAAATATCGATACCCCGTTCGTGGAGAGGATCTTCGACATTCCGCAAAGAAAGCGGAAAGCGGACGTACATCATGACCGCGAGTTGGATGATCTCATGCGACGTCTTGAAATAGCGGAAAGAATTTCGAGGCATGCGGCGATGCTACGCGACCTGTCCTACCCGTTCAATCGCCCGCTTCCGCTGACAATGCCGGTGCGAGGCGTGAGGATATTCACGCCTATCAGCATACGTTTTCATCTAGCTTTTCACGCTCACGCGAAGGGAAGGCGCCGCCACCTCGTCCTGGAATGCCCAGGCAGGGGAAGGGGCAAGCAAGTATCCGCAATTACAGGAGGGAAAAGCAATGCCGACCGATGAAAACGCGCTCATCATGCAACCGATTGTCGTTATCGCTGAAGAAGTCTGCACGGAAGCTGCCAACAGGCTTCACGGAACGAACTACCGGTTCTCTGACATTTCCGGACATACGCTGGCCGTCGCTTTCAAGCGGCCGGATAACGATTTTGGCCGGCTGAAAAGACGCGTAGAGATTGTCGAACAGCGCTTCAGAGAAAATCTTGCGGAGCCGGACACCTACAAGCCGATAAAATTTAGCGCCAATCCGCAAGCGGGGCAGATCGGCGGTTCATCGACATTGCGGCTGTTGACGCTCGCCTTTGCAGCAGGTGCGAAATGAGAACGCTCATCCGTCCACTACTGCTCACTTTCGCGGCTGCTGGCACCATGGCCTATGGCTCACAAGCACAGACTTTTGGCCCAAAAGTCGATACGTCCAAGATCTGCAAAGATCCGGATAAGCCCGATTATTCGGCATATTGGCCCGCCCTGTCCAAGACGTATCCCATTGCGCTGCCGCAGGACAAATTACTGCAACGCCCAAATGGTCCTGCGCACGCTGATTGTGATCTCGCGGACGTCGACCCGAACTTCAAGCCTCCCTTCGATACATTTAAAGAAGCATCGAACGCCTGTGGCTATCTGACAGCAATCAACATGACGTTGATCGCCGGGACGGGCACATTCTGTCCGGAACTGGATTCTACTCAACCCCAGTGCCATCAGATCGGTCTGCTGCGCAGCCACATAAGGGATAAGTTCAGAGAAGGAAGCAGGGGCGAAGACATCCCCTATGGCGCCTATGACCTGATTGCCAAGACGGCAGCTGCGGCCCCCTCAACCACGTTTCATCCAGGTGTCATGGCAGACTTTCTCTCAAGGGTTCATGCGCCAGCGGGATCAGCATCGCCCGAACATCCGCTGCAGGGCCTGATACAGATCGATTGCGGACAGCCGAATGGCGGTCCCATCACGATCAAGCTTCCCAGCATGGTTTCGTTCGGAAAGACGTCCGACACACTGGTACGCAGGCTCGACCAGAAAAAGCGCGACCTCAAAAAAGTGGAGCCGATCGAGCTGTCAGTCGCGTTTGACCGGGAAAACCGAACGGTCGTCCAGCGCGACGCCGCCGGCAATCCGGTCCGGTCGGAATATGACGACTTTGTGAGTTTCAAGGGCGCTTTCGGCTACAACCTCAACCGAAAAGCTGTGACGGAGCGCGATCCGGAAGACGAAAGCACGTTCTGGAATTCATCCGATCTGGTCGCTTATATAGGGCTGGACTACGCTGAAGCCTTCGAGCCTGACGATGAGACCGACAATCTGTCTTTCGGCGTGCGAGGCACACCGGTTCTAGGCTGGGCGAAAAGCAAACTGATCAGTGATCCGGCGATCGATATTGCCTGGGTAAGCGATATCGAGGAACGCGAAAGCGCCCAATGGGTCTTCGAAGCCTCAGCCGGGGCGTACATTCTGGACATGCCCGACACACTTGCGCGAATATCGCCGATCGACTGGCGGACGAACCTGATCGTGGATTACCTCCACGTCATTGATGAGGGCGACAAGGCTTCACTGGCCGGTGTCGGCGAAACGATCCGGCTGGGGTATGATGTTCTCTGGGAACTTGACTGGAGACCACTTGAGATTGGCTCTTTTCGACCCACGCTCACAGGAAGCTACAAGTATCGTGACAGCACCGATGACGGCAGGGGCGACGCAGATCTTGTCACCATCGACCTGAATCTCCTGCCGCTGAAAGCCGGCGAAGCTGGCGTTGGACTGGCGGTGGGATATGAGCGCGGCGAGAACATCACATCGCTGGAGCCGCTGGAGTCATACAAGCTTAAGCTTCAGATCAAGAACTGATCGGGTCCGCGGGCGTGTATGAGTTCGCGAGGTATTGCATCGCCCGGCGGCCCGGCAGGAAGAAATAGCCGCCGCCAAGCATCCGGACGAAGGAATCCCAGCCGGAGACGAGTGATGGACCGCCAGCGCCCTGGAGTGAAAACCTGCGAAAGGCATCCGGCGCCGATGTCTGACCGGCAATGACATCGATTTCGTCATTCAGGTCGTGGAAGGCGGCGGAATTGAGCCAGTTCTGCTGGATAAACTCGAACTGGCGCTCAATGTCCGCATTGAGGCACATGAAAAACGTGCCCTCCCGGCCTGCCTCTCCACTGCTTGCCGGTTCGACAAAAGTCCGGCCTCGCCTGAGGATGCGGTGGCGATTGGCGATCGCAATCGAATTGGGATTGTCGGGATTCAGGCTGTCCCTCGGATTGGCCCGGCGTATATGGGCGCCGAATGGGCAATTGAAGCCCTGCGGATCCTCATCGGAATACCGGAACGCGTTGAGTGCATGTTTCCGGAACGGCTCTGACTGGGCGGACGGGGCCCGGTGCTGCTGGTCGGTCTCACGTCTGGGGTTGGTGGGATACCTGACGAGCGGTTCGCCGTCCGGCCATCGGCCGAACACCTTGGCGCCGATATAGTCACGATCGATCTCACTGTCGGCCGGCACGAACCGCTCGCGAATGCTCTTCGGAAGGCCTGCAACCGCCTTGTTGAGCTTTTCAGCCTCCTCCTCGCGCCACCGGTCGAACTTGTCGGCGTACTGTTCAAGCTGTCTGATGACGAGATAGGACCCGTTCCGGCCGAAATCACGCCACTCGCTCCGGCAGGTGAAATCGGGATAGGCCCCCGGTAGATCGTTTGGCGGAAGCGGCAGTAGATTGGCCGGATCATTCGCCTTGGAAACAAGCGCAGTCGGCGGAAAATATCCTCGGTTGTCGCGGTATCCCAGCAGCACTTCCCCCGGCTCGACCGTGTTCAACGGGTCTTCCAGTGGGGACGCTGACACACCACGAAGCCTGGGTTGGGATATACCGTCCGCCCAGCCGAAAGGCTCGCGGAGGGGGCCGTCATCAGGCATCGCCTGCATGTTGATCAGCGGCCCTGCTTCAAGACCGAACTGGTCAAGGGTTTCGCGGATTTCAGAGGGAAAATTCCCGAGGCTCCAGTAAAGCAGGACGACGGCATGCACCCGGCCCGAATTCGCAAGGTCGCTACCCCACAGCCAGTTTTCAGGACCGTTGGCTCCGGTATCCGAGAGCACATTGGTACGAGATATGTGGTCCATGCCGAGCTGGAAAGCCGGCGCAAAGGATCCCCCCGACCGGTCGGGAGACCCCGATACAGGCTGATTGGGAGAGGTGTGCAGTTCCTGAGCGGGTTTGACGCCAAGACGCACGAGGCCTTCATGGGAGAAGGCGATGAAACAGGCCTTGTCACCGGGCACTTTCTTGCCGGTGGTTATTCGCGCCGTCATGTCGGCCGCCCACGCCTTCAGCCGCTCCTGCTGCAAACCGTCCGGAAATTTGACGACCTGGCAGGCTGCGTGTTTCAGCCTCGGGCAACCGGAGAAGACAATGGACTGAACATCTTCAAACTCGATCTTGTTGACCGGCCTCTGGTCACTGTCGAACAGGCTGAGCCATGCCTCGGCATGAGACCGGTTTACGTCCGTACCAAGCCCGCTCAGGACGACCGCATTACGGCGAATCTGATTGACGCTGAGATCGGGATAACGCGCATACCAAAGCCGTGTGGGGATCATGGAAGCGCGCGCGAAGCGCTTGAAGGCATCTCCATTCGTGGCACCTTCCTCGAACAGATTTGAGGTCTTCGGGAAGCCATCGGTATTGCCCCAGATGCCGGTAAGCCCCTGCGGCGCCTTGGTGATGAAGTCCTCCAGATAGCTTTCCCAGTTTGAATTGTAATTGCTGAAGAAAGCCAGGTTTCTCGTGCCGGGCATTACAACCCACCGCGCAAAATGGATCGTCCCGATATCGGCGAGGAATCCGTCCCGGAACCACTTTGCGCTCGCCGCGCGGGCGATGGCACGGAAAGCCACGGGCAGGAAGAGATGCTTGCGCAGCAGGCTGCCGAGCCATCCGGCCTTCTGAATCCGCGTAATGCTGATCATGTGGTTCTGCGCCGGCGTCCGGTTTTCCCGCAGCATCATCTGGCGCACTGTTTCGATGTCCGGTGCGCCGAGAAATGCCTTTTGCGCATTAAGCGCTTCAGCGCGGTGCAGCGCCCTCACTATGATGCCGGCAAGCAGGCTCAGCACCAGGACGGTCGAGACCGCGGTAATCGCGAGCGAATTGCTGATAAGGCGCAGAAAAGGCCAGACCGTCTGGTCCTTAATGATTTCGCGGCCTGCATCGTTTTGCGCGCTCACATCACCGAACACGCGGCCCAGGCTTTCGTAGAAGCTGGACTGGAATGCATGCAGGCAGAGTATCGCGAGAAATACCAGACCAGCCGTCATTAGTATGGGTCGGCTGAACAGGCCGAGCAGCCTGATCGCCTGCTCGGCGAAGCTCCTGTCTTCCGCCAGACTTTCCGCCTGCCCCACTGGCGGATCTGCAAATGGCAGCGTCGCGCAAACTCTTCACGGACATGGGCGCTCAATACAGCGTATCGATCGCCGTCCATCAGGTGGGACACCTCACTATTCTGTTGAAGTTTCGACTTCAGGGCCGCTGCTTGTGGGCCTACCGGCTCATCGAGAAACAGAGACGTAATCGCGGCGAGCTTTTCGGACGGGTTTGTCGTGAAGTCGCGCCGGTCATCGGCGACAAGTTCATCGACCGCGGCTCTGGCGATCGTCTGCACGTCCCGATTGGCTTCAATCTGGCTGATGGTCTGGCCCTTCACGCCCGTGAAGAACAGGCCGGTGGCTGTCCGGCGCGTAAGATTGATCTCCGGTAGTCTGTGGGTGATGTCCCGCACGCGGCATTTCTTCAGCTTTGCTTTGACATCATCCGGCGTTCTCGCACCACATGCAGCGCTGAATACCGGCAAGAGAACTGCCGGGACTTTGGAGGCGCAGATCCTTGCGAGAGCCGATGATGCGCTGCCGTCGACCGACGCTTCAAGGACAAGGTAGCTTTTCTCGCCCGCCGTGAGGCCCGGAATAACGCTCATGCTCAGGAAGTGTACGCAGCCGGCTTCCTCTATGGCTGATTTGAGGGCCAGTGACGCAGCCTCATTGGCGGGTGCGCCAGGCCTCGATGCACCGCCGACCGGGTTGCCGAACCGGTCCAGCATCCGGTTGATTTCATCCTCGATCACGCCGGACCAGTGAGAGTCGCGATCGATCGGGCAGCATATCGTGATCTGTGAGAGCGCCATTGCCGCTTGTTCCTTTGAGGATGGCATCAGGACGGGGGCGAGGCGACGAACTGGACAGGCCAGCTGTCTTCACTGTCGAACGCCTTGCGAAGCCCACGTTTGTCGCCAGAGATGAAATCGAGGGCGTCCAGCGAACCGAGCTTGACGAACATTTGCCTGATGACTTCACGGGACCAGTTTGGGCCAAGACATCCATGCGGGCCGTCATGCGGCCCGAAATGGATGTAAAGCCGAGGATCACGGCCCGGGTCGAATACATCCGGCTTCGGAAAGGCTCTCGGGTCGTGACAGGCTTCGGGGATCATCAGGGAAAGATAGTCACCGCTGCGCACCGGAACGCCGCACAGTTCGACGTCCGTAGACGCGATCCGCTTCAGGTGCCCCGTCGGCGACTTCATACGCATGCACTCGTTGATGAAGGCCGTCGCCGCCGGTTGATCCTGCATCAGCAGGCCGACCTCCCTGAAAGACATACCGGACCGCTTGAGTTGGTGCAGGCATTGCGCGAAGCCATTGCCAACGAGGACGACCATCGTGCCGACAAACTCGAACAGGATCCCGTGAATGTTGCGGTCGATATCACCAGGCGGGATGTCCTGCAGAGCTGGCGAGTCCTTTACCTTCAGGAGCTCGGTGATGATCGTTCCCGATGGAGAATCCGCCTCCATCCGCACGGCGCGATCAATATGTCTGTCGAGCTGCCTGGCCGCAGAAACGCCGAGGAATTTGAGAAGGCCATTGCGCTGTTCAAAGTTTGCAAACAGGTGGCCGATCATCAGCTGGGCTGCGCCCATGACGGCGTGAGCTTCCTGACTGATCGGTGTGAGATTGAGCTTTCGCCGCGTCTGAAGCCATTTCAGAAGCTGGAACACGTGAATAAGCAGGGACGGGTTTCTGGTGCCATAGACACCGAAAGCCCTGGCCGAAACATAATATGTAACCAGCACGCTGAACTCGCGCAGAATGTCGAACTCCATACGGTCGACAGCCCGCGCCCTGATCTGTTCGATGATCATCGTCGTGACCTGATCGGCGTGGGCGCCTACCCCGAAATCGTCCAGCTTGCCGGCGTGACGCTGTTCGCCGAAGGCATTCCAGATAAGCCTCCTGCGCTTCTGATACTCCTCGATATCGGAGGTCAGGAAGAATTTTGTATCTGGAATCGAGCGGTCATAGTGGTGAAGGGCATACCTGTCCGGCTGGCGGAGCGCTTCCACGACCAGTTCATGCCGAGCGGAGTAGATCACGGATTTGGCCGGGTGCTTGCCGCCTGCCGGTTCATCGTAGCGAATGGCCTTCGGGCCGTCCGGGGCCAGCGTCTGTGCTGCTATGGATGCGATCTGATCCTTGTCACCATCGGGCAGCTTGCCCGTGACGATTTTCAAACCCGCCTGCGCAGAGCCTGTCTCTTTGGTTGGCATGTCCCCTCCGGCCCAGTCTTTTGTTGCGCGCCTCCAGATAGCCTCTTCAGGCTTCGGGACGCCGTGAAGTTCGTCACGGTCGGGTATCAGACCGCATCATGAAACCAGGGCACCGCGTCCAGGCGCGTGCTTTCCTGTGCGAACAGGCTGAGTTCCCCCGCCTTCCGGATGAGCCCCATCTGCTCATTGAAAACGATGGCATCGTCCAGCGCCTGCCGCGCTGCCGCCGTCTTTTCGAGTGTGTCGCACATGGCCTTGCCAGCAAAGGCTTGGGCCCGTGCCGGTTTGAGGTGGAACGCGCGGGCGAGCTCGTCCGCTTCATGGAACAACGGCCTGGCGGGCGCTGGCCTGCCAAAGTTCAGGTGAACGCCGCCAAGCGTCAGCAAGGCAACCGCGAGTGCCGCCGGTTCACGGTTCTCACGAGCATAGCGTTCGGCTTTGAGGGCCGCCTCAAACGCTTCGTCTTCGGCACCCACCGCGCAATGAGCTTCTGCGAGTGCGACGTGCAGGTAAACCCAGTTCATCCGCCCGCCGCGCACTTGGAGGTTCTGACCCAGACAATCTGAAACGAATTCGACCGCTTGCTCTGCGCGTCCGGTCCGTGTCAGCGCCTGTCCAAGTCCGGCAGCGGTCCGCGGTGCCATGGCCAGCCGGTCTCGAGACATACACAGGTCATAGCTTCTCCTGAAGGCGGCAAGGCTGCGATCATAATCTCCGGTGGCATGGCAGAGCAGGCCCTCGGCCGCGAAGATCATGATAGCGGTATATGGAAGCCTCTCTTCATCATATAGCGTCTGCCCATCACGCAGCAGCTCGTGGCCCCGGTCAAAATCACCAAGCTGGGCGAGACACCAGATATCCATCGCCCTGACGATAACATCCGGACGCCAGCTGAGGCGACGCTTTTCGTCGGTCGAGCGCTGGTCCAGCAGCGCGATCAGCGAGTCGTGAAGTGCAACTGCCTCGCGGATGTTGCCGCTCGCCTGAGAAGCGCTCGCACTGCAGTAGCGAAGATAGATTGCAAGCGAGGAGCCGGGCTTGTCAGACACCGCGCCGTATGCCCTGTCAGCCAGGCTCATCGCTTTCGCCTGAGACGCATTGAGCCAGGCGATGATCGACAGGTGCCCGAGCGCTTGTGCTTCCAGCAGGGGCTCACCAAGCCCACGGTAAATTGCAGCTGCACGGGTCAGCGGCCCTTCCAGTTCGTGATGCTGGCCGTGCTGGTGAAACGGGTCGAATGTCAGAAGTGCGAAATCAGCGACATATTTATCCGCTTGCGGACCGATCTGCTCGCAGATCCTGAGTGCGTTCTGGTAGATTGCTGCAATCGCCTCCAGAGAACCTCGGGCGACTTCGATCAGGCACGCCTTCCAGTAATAGCCGAGCGCGTGTTCCAGCTGCCCTGCCCCTTCCGCATGGCGGGCAAGCCTTTCCACTGGAGCCTCGAATTCCGTCTGGCTTTCCAGCGCCTGAAGAAGCCGCTCATGAAGACGCCGGCGGTCTGCCTTGAGCATGAAACGCAGGCTGGCATGCCCTACAAGATCATGTTCCAGCCTTATCTTCTGCTCTCCATCGCGAACAACAAGGTCTGCGCCAAGGAGTTCTTCCAGAGCCTGGGCATCATCATCTCCTGCACCAAACAAGGCGCGTTGAAGCGGAGCTTCCAGCCCACCATTCGACACGACGATACAGTCCAGGATATTCAGCGCAGGCTCGCTCAATCGATCGCGCTGGGCCTGCACGGATGCCTCGATGCTCGCAGGCAGATCATCGATGCTTATGTCGCCGCGCCCGGCCACGGACCGCAGATAGGCCAGGATGCCGAAGGGCTGCCCATTCGTGCGGTCGACAATTTCTCGGGCGATATTCTCACGCAGAGGGTGTTCGCGAGGACTGAGTTTTGCGATCAGCGCCAGCGCATCCTGGCGCCCCAGCGGTCCGAGTGTCAGCATCATCGAACTCAACCTGTCCAGCATGACCCTTCCTTCAGGCCGACTCGTGCACAGGAGTTTGAATGCCTTTCCGCAAAGCTGCTGCCTGAGCCGCAAGAGGATGTCGAAGGACCGCTGGTCGATCAGGTGGAGGTCCTCGATCATCAGTAAAATCTGCGCGTGAGATGCTTTGCAGATTTCGAACAGTTGCAGAAAGCTGTCTGCAATTGCAGCAGCCTTGGCTGCCGGTTCCGACCGGCTGTACGCCGGATCGTCGGTTTCGAAGCCCATTACATCAAGGAGCGGCGCAGCAATGAGCCCGTTCTCGCGCTGCAGGCCCTGCAGTCGCTCTTGGCTGTCCTGGCGCCTCCCTCGGCCATCCAGCCCCAGAAGCTGCGGTATGAGCTGCGTCAGCGCCGAGTAGGAAGACAGGCTCAGAAAGTCGAGCCCACGGCTCTGGAGAACGTGCCAGCCGCTCTGGCGAGCCGTCTCGATGACTTCGAGGGCAAGCCGGCTTTTTCCGATGCCGGACAATCCGATAATGCCTGCGCTTTCACAGGACCGCGCCTCGGAGTCGAGACAGTCACAAAGTGCCCGCAACTCCTTTTCGCGGCCGGTGAGACCGATGCGGTTCTTCTCCAGCAGGTCTTCGACTGTAAAGCTGGAAGACAGGGCTCTCAACAGGCGTGGCGAAAGCCCGGCGGCGTCCTGATTTATGTCTTCGAGCTCAAAGGCATCGGACGTCAGCCAACCTCCTGCAAGCGTCGCCACGTCATCGCTGACCAGCGTCTCGCCGGGGGGACAGCACGCCTCGATCTTGTGGGTCGCATTCACCGCGTAGCCG
>LWDU01039757.1_pt1 | contig 13962 bp, 8 predicted proteins | sample 727161 | NCBI WGS metagenome assembly LWDU01 (sample SAMN04566230, study PRJNA314399) | hydrothermal vent metagenome | isolation source: deep sea hydrothermal plume seawater | place: Mexico: Gulf of California, Guaymas Basin | collected 2004-07-11 | reverse complement strand
GCGCGGATAAACAAGGTCAGCCCCGCTAAATAAAAGAAGCCGACCAGCCCCTCGCTGCGACTACTGATATAATTGACTGGTTCACTACAGATCGGGTGCAATGCGAAGAGCAATCCGGCACTAAACGCCAGATCCCCGCGCCCAGTCGCCAATCTGGCAAGATAAAACAATAAACAGGCGCTGAGCGCGTGCAAGCCCAAGTTGACGAGGTGATAACCGAATACTTCGTATTCACCAAGCGCGTAGTTCAGCGCATAGGTAATCATCAACACCGGCCGATACATCGCCTTGTCGTGGTCAACAGAAAAGGCAGAGGGATCAAAGAAGAATCGCGGGATATTGCCCAGGTCCCGGATATGGATATTCTTCTGAATCGAATGCTCGTCATCATAGTGAAAGGTATTGTCGAACGAATTGGCGTAAACGGCCACACAAACCATCAGGATAGCGACGACTTCTTTCACGGCATTCTCTCTTTGAGCACGCGCATGCGCTCTTTTGCGGTCTGTTGCATCGGCAAACTCTGGGCGCGTTTGCTTAGGATCTGATAGGTGGCCAGCGCCTGGCTCAACTGCCCGCTCGTTTCCTGTACGAGGGCCAATTGCAACAGCCCCTCGTCAAAATTTGGATAATCAGTGAGCAATCGTTGGTTTTCAACGATGCTCTCTGCATAGCGCCGCTGTAAAAAAAGCGCCACGGCCAACATAAAACGCGGATCGCGTTGGTCACCACTAGCGGCGACAAGTAGCCGGGCTAACTCTTCGGCTGGACGCAACTGGCCCGCATCGAGCATTTGCCGGAGCTTGTGGGTTTGCCCGCCGAGCAAACGCCTGCGATTGTTCTGGGCCTGGGCAAATTCACCTGCTCTACCATAATAATAAAGGGCGCTGTCTATTCTGCCCGCACCTTCGTGGATCGTGCCCAAATTATTATCGGCCAGCCGCCGATGGGGACTGCTATCGGGCAAGACGTGGTACTGGGCCTGGGCCTGCTCCGATTGACCGGCAAATTGATACGCCCGGCCCAAGCTATAATGCACATCGGTCATTTCCGGGTGATCGGCCAATAAGCCGGAAAAGGTCTCAATCGCTAGGTCGTACTGCTGCAAATCTTGATAGACATTGCCCAAATTCGCGTGAACTACCGGATGCTCGGCTTCCAGTTGCAAAGCCCGGCGATAGTGGTACTCAGCCCTTCGCGACTGGCCGAGGTGCCGGGCGGCATTGCCGAGATAGATCTGGGGCCGCACTGAGCTGGTATTTTTGTCGGCCGCGTCGCCCCACAGTGATATTTCGTCATGCCAGATCTGGTTGCGCTCAATTGTCAACAAGGCCAGCAGCAGTAAAACAACCGGCCCTCCCCAGCGCAAACCATGCATTTTCTGCAGCGAGCGCATGCCCAATAAGGCGATGACCAGCCCAACCAAAGGCAAATAGAGACGGTGCTCATTAACCAGGACATTCAAGGGCACCACCAGCGTCGGCAATAGCGCCGCCAATATCCACAATAACCCCATTCTCGATAGCCCACCGAGCAGCAAAAATAGCGATCCGATGGCCAAGCCACCCAGATAGACGACAACATCATCCAATGCAGAGACGGTAAAGCCGTGATCGACATTGAGGCGAAAAGGCGCAAAAAAGAGCATCGAGTAATAGACCAAGGCCTTGACTTGCGTCCCGATCTGCTCAGGCCACGATCGCACGGGATCGGCGAGTACGGCCTTGACGAGAAAAGAGCGAATAATCAGCACATACCCCGCTGCGATTAAAACATAGGGCCAGAGCCTGGTCCACGAGGCCGCGATCTGCCCCCGTTGCCACTGCCATAGAACAATCCAAACCGGCAAGACCAAAGCAATGGACTTGCTCAACAGGCCGACGGCAAAACACAGTACTGAGACCGCATAATACACGGACGAAGCTCTTTCTTCCGCTCGCAAATACAACACCAACCCCGCCAAGACCCCAAACGCGGCCAACAATTCGGAGCGACTGCTAATATAATTGACGGGCTCGCTCGCTATGGGGTGCACGGCAAAAAACAAGGCCCCAAATAGCGACATACAGGGCGGTTGCTGCAAGCGGCGCAGCAGCCCCCAAACGAGCAGTGCACAACCTAGATGTAACGCAATATTGACCAGGTGATACGAACCGACCTCGTATTGCCCCCAAGCATAGTTCAGCGCAAAAGTGACCAGTAGCAAAGGCCGATACATCGCCTTGTCCGCATCGCGGGAAAAATATTCAGGGTGCGTAAAATAATGTGCGACATTATCCAACGAGCGCAGGTGATGGTTTTCGACAATCGAGTGGCGGTCATCGTATTGGAATCCGTTGTCCAACGAATTGGCGTATGTGCCCAGCACAGCTATCGCGATCAGGAGCGCAGAGGGACCACGGCGGGAAACAAGCGCAAAATAAAATTGACCGATCACCGCAAGCGCTCCTTCAGTTGCTGCAAACGGCGCTGCGCCCGAGGGTGTCCCGGCTCCAGCTTGAGCACCGTTTGCAATGCTCGCCTAGCCCCCTGCCATTGCTCTAGTGCCTTGGCCTGGTGACCTTGTGCCAACTGCTGCTCTCCGATTACCAGGAGCACTTCGGCCAGGTTGAACTGACTCACTGCCTCCCCTGACCGCATTGCGATCGCCTCGCGATAGGCCTGTGCCGCCTCGTTTAACCGCCCGAGGCCGACAAGGGCATTGCCCAATTCGCGATAGATCTCCGCATCAGCCGTCAACACAAGTGCTTGTTGATAATGCGCAATGGCCGCCTGCGGACGCGCCATTCGCACCTGTAACAACCCCATATTATAATGGGCCTCTGGATGGTGCGGATGGCGGGCAAGTGCGTGCCGCCAAACCTGCTCGGCCCGCGGATAATCCCCCAGCATCATATGGGCACTGCCCAGATTATTGAGCGCTTCGCGATAATCGGGATCCCACTTTAATACTTCACTGTATTGTTCTATCGCCCGTTGCAGATAAATTTCTCGCTGGTTCGCATCGGCTAGCGCGGCCTCGTAAAACAAATTGGCCAAATTTGTTCTTGCCGGGCGATTGCCCGGGGCAAACGACAAAGCCCGCTGGTAGGCATCGCGAGCTTCCGGCAGCCGACCGCCGTCGCGCAGGGCATTGCCCAAGTGCACGTGCACCCTGGGCATTTGCGAACCATCTTTAGCCGCCGCTGTCCACAGACTAAGCTCGTCCCGCCATTCCTCGTTCCGCTGGACGGTAAGGCCTGCCCATACCAATAGACAGACCACTGCGGGCCACAGCAGCCGCCCCTGGTCAATGCTCCGCCACCATCCTCCCACGCCGAGTGCCAAACCCGCCAATGGCAAATATAGGCGGTGTTCATTGACTAAAACATTGAGCGGGATCAGCAGGGTTGGCGCCAGGGCCAGCAAACACCATCCGCCATAAAATCGCGTAGACTTGCTGCTCAATGAAAAATATGCGACCGACGCAATCAATGCCGCGCTAGCTATAATCGCTCCGTCCAATGTATCGCTCGCGACAAATTGTGGTTCGACGCTCAAACCCACTGGCACTAAAAGCGTTTTGAGATAAAACACCAATGCCTTGCATTGCGTTAAAAGTTGGTTGCCTATACCCCGCGGGGCCCTCGCCAGGGAATCGCCGAGAAAGCGATTGTAGACGATCAGCGCCACATAGGCCACTGACAACCCCCAATAGGGCGCATGACGACGCCAATAAAAACGCCGTTGCTCCACGGCGAATACGCTTAGCATCAGCAGACCGGGCAATACGATGGCGATAGATTTGACCAGCAGCGCTCCAGCAAAGACCAGCGGCCCCAACACTGCCCCAAGCCGATCCTGCCGTCTATAGCAGACATACCCGGCCAGTAATAGCGCGACCGCCAGAGATTCGGAGCGACTGCTGATATAATTTACTGGTTCGGAGGCAATCGGATGCAAGGCGAAAATCAGCCCTGCGCATAAGCCGCCCATACGCGATCCTTGGCCGGCGAGTCGCCAAAGCAAAACGACACACGCGAGGTGCACCGCGAGATTAAAAATGCGATAACCCCATACCTCATATCCGCCCACAGCGTGATTGAACGCATAACTAACCAATAACAAAGGACGGTACATCGCCTTGGCGGGATCGACGGAAAAAAGGCTAGGATCAATAAAATAATGGGGGATATTTTGCCAATCGCGTATATGCGGATTCTGCACCAATGAGTGAAAATCATCGTAGTGGAAGCTGCCCGATAGCGAATTGGCATAAGCCGCGCACACTGCCAGCAGCAACAGGGCAAATTCCCTCCACTCAGTTCGCATCAGCCCCCTCCTGCAATTCGCGCACTCTATCCCGGATCTCGCTAGCCCGCTGGTCCTCTTGCCGCCAGCCAGACAGGAATCCTCGATAGGCCGTCAAGGCGCCAGCGACATCGCCCAACTCATCCAAAGCCCCACCCAAACCATACCAAGCACGAGCGTAATCGCGACGGGATTCAAGTGCCTGGCGATATTCGTTTATCGCCTGTTGCCAATCACCGGCTTCTGCCAACAATTCCGCTCGTTCAACGCGGGCACGGACATGGCTAGGGGCGAGCGCTATCGCGCGCGAAAAAGCTATTTGCGCAGCTACAACACGCCCAGCCTCCCGCTCAAGCCGCCCCAATCGATAGTGCCAATTCGCCTGCTCTGGCGCATGCAGAATCGCCGCCTGCAAGCGCTCGCGCCCCTCATTAAAACGAGCGAGCGAGCGATATAAGTCGCCCAAATTAGCCAAGACCTGATCCGCCCCATCCGGGTTGCGCTGTAGGGCTTCTTTATACATGGATTCTGCCTGTTTATAATCACCGCGATCGACATATATATTCGCCAGATTATTATAGGGCTCGGCTTGCTCTGGCAGTAGTGCAAGCGCCCTTTGATAGGCCGTCGCCGCCGAAGTCAGATCCCCTGTCTCATACAAAATGAGACCGTAATTACTCCAAATTTCCCCCTTGCTCGCATCGATGGCCAAAGCGCGTTCATAGGCCGCGATGGCCAAGTCCGTAGCTCCTTTTTGCGCGTAGGCGTCCCCTAAATTCTGATGAACTTCCTCCATCTGCGGATTGCGTTCAAGCGCTTGCAAATACCAACTAATCGCCTCGTCTATATCGCCCCGCAGATGATATAGGGTAGCTATATTGTTATATGTGTCTACCTGGCGATTATCGAGGGCTGTGGCCTGCAAATAGACCGCCAGTGCTTCATCTGCACGGCCGGCCAATTGCAGGGCTTTACCCAAGTTCGCCTGGGCTCGGTACATGTCCGGCGCCTTGGCCACCGCGTCCTGCCAAAGCTGTAGTTCACTTTGCCATATTGGGGTGCGCTGCAAACACAAGCCGATCGCGCACAGCAACCAGACCCACTGCCAACGCCAAGCGAAACGATGAGACAAATACCCCCACCCCAATGCCAAGCAGGCCAATACTAGATAGAGGCGCCTTTCATTGACGAGCATATTGAGTGGCATGATTGTCGTCGGCAATAATACGATCCCGCTCCAACAGAGCGCCAAACCCGGTAACCGACCGCGGCCACGCCACAGCAACCAGGCCAGAGAAGCGAGCAAACTTACAGCAGCCACCACCGCCAAGTCGCCATAGGCCCGAGCCTCGAAAAACTGATGCTCGACATTGAGCCGCGTGGGCATTGCCACCAACTGCAGATAATAGACGAGAGCCTTGCTTTGCGTCAGCAATTGCGTCGTCCAATCGCGAACAGGCACAGCAAGCGAACCACCCAGAAATCGATTATAACTGATCAAGAATAGATAACCGAGCGCCAACAGCCCATAGGCCCCATAATAGCGCCAGTCTCTGCGCTGTTCTCGCACCCATCGGTCGTAGGTCCACAGCAGCGCAGGGGCCGTCAAAACCACAGATTTCACCAGCAACCCGACCCCATAACACACCAGCGCGCCAGCGCGGCGTCCGCGCAACGCGAGCAGGAGGGTAGCTAAATAACAACAGGCCGCCAGTGACTCGGAGCGACTGCTGATATAGTTAACTGGCTCCCCCGCCAGTGGATGGGCTGCAAAAAAAAGGGCGCTGACCAACCCCGCGCGACGATCGCCCACGATGACTTCAGCCAAAGCCCCAACCAGTAGACTGGCGATAATATGCAAGAGCAGATTGCCGAGCAAAAAACCCAGAGGTTCATACCCGTGCAGAGCATATTGCACGGCATAACTAACCAACAAAACGGGTCGATACATCTTCTTTTCCGCATCGGCGGAAAAAGTGGTCGGATCGGCAAAAAAGTCCGGGACATTGGCCAGGGCGCGAATATGCGGGTTGTCGAGTAATGAATGAAAGTCATCGTAGTGGAAAGTCCCGCCGGTGAAGTTTGCATAACACAGGACACAAACCAACACGATAAACATCCGATCGCGCAACGAAGCGCTCATGGGTGCCCCCCGAGCATCTTGCGACGCGCGGATACTTGTGCGGCATAACCGGCGTCGAGGGCGACCGCTCGGTCATAGGCGGCCAGGCCGCGCTCGACATCGCCCAAGCGCTCAAAGACATAACCCAAATTAAACCAACTGTCGGCGTTTTCACCTTGCCCAGCCAATGCGCGTTGATAACTGGCCTTAGCCCGTTGGAAACTGGTGAAAGCCCTTTTGCTATCTTTCATCATCAGATGCGCATTGCCCAGATTGAGCAGCGTCTCGGGATCGTCCGGCTCCTGTAACAATGCTTGTTCGTGTTGTTTCAGTGCCTCTTTTGGCCGACCTAATACCTGATAAGTATTGCCGAGATTATTGCGCAGAGCAGGGTCTTGGGGAGCGAGTTTAACGGCTTGATCGTAGGCGGCGAGTGCCCGGGGCCAATCTTGACGCGCCCGATACAATTTTGCCAAATCGCCCCATAGATCTGCATCACCCGCATTAATAACGACGGCCTTTTCCATTAAATTAACGGCCAGATCATAGCGACCTTGCCCTTGGTAGAGCTCGCTCAAATTTATATAGGCCAGGGTATAATGCGGGTCTCGGCGCACCACGTGCTCAAAGGCGGCCACCGCTTCGGCGCATATAGGCGCCGCCGAGATATATAAAGTGCCTGGCCATTAAAGGCGCCTTATCAGCTGCATCCCCCCAGAGGGCGTATTCATCCTGCCAAACCCGATTGCGTTCAATGGTTGCCCAACTGCCGGCTGTCAGTATTAATAAGGCTATTGTGCAGATTTGCCAGTTTCCGACCCTACTGCGCAATTGCAAACCACCGTAGGCGATGACGATGGCAAAGGCCGCAGCGGGCAGATACAATCGGTGCTCATTGACCAACACATTCAAGGGTACCAACGAAGCGGGTGCCAAGGCAATAAAGGACCAAGTCAAAGCAAATAAGGGGATGGGATGCCGATCGCGGTGGTAAAGCGCCAATAAAACTAGCCGGCAATAGGATCCGAGAGGGAGTCCGAAAGTAAAAATTGATGATCGACGCTCTGCGCAGTCGGCCAGAACAACATCTTGATATAAAAGACCATGGCTTTGACTTGCGTCCAGATCTGTTGATCATAAGGACGGACCGGCTCCCCCACCGTGGCTTTGGCGAGCAGGGACCACACCATCAGTATATAGCCGCCGGCCACCAGGCCAAGCGTCGAGAATAACCCCTTTTCCCGTCGGGGCAAATGCCGCCGAACGATGCCTTCATATGCAACTAATACCAGCGGAAATACCACCATGGTGGACTTGCTCAACAACCCGGCAGCAAAAAAACCCGCAACATAAAGCCACTTGCGGGGACCGCCATTTAAATAGGCATAAAAACCCAGCAGGAAAAAAAACGCCGCCAGAATTTCAGAGCGGCTGCTGATATAATTGACCGGCTCGGTGTTAATCGGATGTACGGCAAAAAGGGCGGCGGCAAAAAGACCCGCCCATTGGTCGCGCAGTAATTTTTGCCCCACGATTCCAACCAATAGCGCACAAGCCAAATGCAGGAGCAAGGCCAAAAGGTGATAGCTCCAAACCTCGTAACCACTAATTGCATAATTTCCTGCGAATGTAGCCAATAACAAAGGCCGATACATCGCATTTTCAGGGTCGGCGGAAAAGGCCGTGGGGGCGACAAAATACCAGGGAATCAGGGTTAGATTGCGCACATGGGGGTTGTCAACAATTGAATGCACATCGTCGTAGTGAAATGGATTATCCAGGGAATTGGCATAGATCGCCAGAGTCAATACCCCTGCAAACACATACCCCCAATGCTGCGGCTTCATCGCCTCTTTACCCCATCTAACAGACTCTGCAGGCGCTTTGCAGCTTCAGTGCGAAAGCGCTCGGCACCACGCCAGTGACGCAGAAAATCCCGGTATGCCTCAGCAGCCAATTCTGGCGCATTCTCCCCTTCGTAGAGCAGCGCCAAATTATAATACGCCCGGGCATAAGAGGTATCGATCGCAATCGCTTGACGATAGGCCTGGACAGCTTCGGTTATTTTTCCCTGGCCCTCCAGTGCCCCGCCTAAATTGAAATAAATCCTTGGGCGGGGCGAGGCCATGGATAACCCCTGTCGCAACAAGGTTTCAGCTTCTATATATTGGCCCATCTTCAAATACGCTGTCGCGAGATTATTGTATAATTCGGGCCGCTGCCCCCCCACCCTCAGGGCTTGTTGATAAAGCGGCAGTGCCTCGGTAAACCGCCCTTGATCACTATAGAGTGTAGCCAAGTTGACCAGCGCGTCGGGATAGGAGGGCAATATCGCCAACGCACGCTTATAAGCATCTTCCGCCGCGCCATAGTCTCTCTTATCGCGCAGCAGATTGCCCAAGTTATTGTGAGTTGGCGCATACCCAGGATCCAGCGATAGGGCTTTAGCATAGGCGGCGGTAGCCGCAGACAATTCACCTTCGGCCCGATAAATCGCCCCCAACCGGACATGCGGACGCACCATCAATGGAGCCTTTGCCCTGGCGTCTTCCCATAGGCTTTTTTCATTGCGCCAAACACTATTCCGTTGATGTGCCAATACCGCCAAGACCAACGCCACCGCTAGCACAAGCAATCGCCAATATTTGGCCCACCGCACACCTTCAACCAGACAAAGCCCCGTGCCGATAGCGAATACCAGCGGCAGATAAAGCCTCCTCTCGTTGACCAATACATTCAATGGCACGACGAGTGTGGGTAACAAAACCAGGCCACAACACAGCGCCGAAAAGACCATCCACCGCCAACGACGGGCGCGCCACAAAATAAATAGGACAGTTCCCAGTAACGCGATAGAGCAGATGACCGCGAGATGAGACCACGATTCAGCTACTGCAAATTGATGTTCGACGCTCAATGGACGTGGATAGAAAATTAGCTTGGTATAATAAGCCAGCGCTTTGCTTTGAGTGGCTAATTGCTGACTCCAGCCGCGGACCGGTGATGTCACCACCGCCTCACTCAGCAAGCCTATAGTAAAAAAAAGATAGGCAGTCGCTACCCCCGCAAAGGGCAAAAGCCGCTGCCAACGCGGTGGGCGGTCCTTCTGCCAAAGCAGTTCGTAGAGCAACAACACCCCGAGCAGGGTTATCCCGCTCGATTTGCTCATTAGCGCCGCCAGATAACAGAGCAAAGCCGCCGCCAACGACCAGCTGCGCTCACCGAGATAAAACCAGAGTCCGCCAATAAAAAACAACGCCGCCAATGACTCTGAACGACTGCTGATATAATTGACCGGTTCGCCGACCAGAGGATGCACCGCAAAAAGCAAAGCGCCGTATAGTGCGGTGGCATCGTGCAAACCTATGCGCCGATAGAACTGGTAAACCGCCATGGCCATTAAAAGATGAATGCCAATATTAAAAAGGTGGTAAACCGAAGCCTTATAATCGAAGAATTGATACGTCGCGGCATAACTGAGCAAAACGAGAGGACGGTACATCTCGCTGCCCTGGTTACGCGAAAAAAGTTGGGGGTCGGTGAAAAAGGACCGCACTTCGTGCAAATGACGGATATGGGGATTGGCCACCAGCGAATGTTGATCGTCAAAGTGAAAACCGTCGTGCACAGAATTGGCATAGACCAGTATGACGACCACAACAAGCAGCAACAGGCCAAGACCGCGCTGGCTTGCGCTTATTGCCACCATCGGCTGGTCCCGCCGTTGGCCTTTGGGCTCAATCGAAGAAATTGCGAAACCACAACTCGAGGGACATCAAGCCCCAGACGGTACGCCCAAAGGGCTTTTCTGAACGCAGGCACCGCTCGACGGCAGCAGGGTTGAATATGCCCCGCTGCACGGTCCGCTCACCCAATAGAATGTCTTCGACATACGGACGCAACGATCCTTGGAACCACTCGAAAATCGGCACCGGAAAACCCATTTTATCCGAACGCTGCATTACCGGCTCTGGCACCCAATCGGCGATGGCACGACGCAATAGGAACTTGGGTTTGCCGGCAGCAAAGCGCGCGGAAGCCGGCACTGCGAAGGTTTTTTCGACGATCCGGTGATCTAAAAGCGGCAGACGCGACTCGAGCGATACGGCCATGCTCGTGCGGTCTTCGAGGTGCAAGAGCGACTGCAAGTGGTCCTTGGTATCCATATACGTCATGCGGTCGATAAGGTCATCGGTCTCAGGCGCCAGAAACGCCTCGCGAAAGGCCTCGCCGGTCGTATAACCCTTGGGTTTGAGGTCTGGACGCAAAATATCGTCCATCTCCTGCGAGCGTCGTGTCGATAGCAATAGCCGGTAATAGCGTCCGGCTGGATCGGTGAAAAGCCCGTCGGCGAAAAAGTGCTGCATCATCGGCTCATAACCACCGAGATAGTCTAGATTCGGCGCGATATCTTCTAGTTGCAGCGTTCCCGCCATCGGCGCCGTGCCATAGATCGCCCGCTGCAAAGAGGATTCGAGATAGGCCACCAAGTAGCGGGCATAACCACAGAAAAGTTCATCGCCTCCTTGACCGCCCAATACCACTTTGACATTCTCGCTGGCTAGACGCGAGAGAAAATACTGCGGAAAGACCGCCGCTCCAGCCACCGGCTCGTCTAGCCAGTAAATCAATTTCTCAAAGGTGTTGGCCAGGTCCTCGGCACTGGGAAAATACTCATGGTAGGCCGCGCCCAGATGCTCGCCGACCAAGCGCGCGTAGCGGGTTTCGTCGTAGCGGTCGGCATCTTTGAAACCACAGGTAAAAACCTGCAATGTGCCTGCAAGCTGTTCGGCCGCCAGACAAGATATAGCGCTGGAATCCAGCCCACCGCTCAAATGCGCCCCCACCGGCACGTCGCTGCGCAAACGCAATTTTACGGAATCGCGCATGAGATCTTGCAATTGACCGGTAAAATCGTCAAGTGCAAAATTCGTATCATTTGTAAAACGCACATCCCAATATTGGCGCACTTGTAAATGCCCGCCTTGCAAGCTCAGACTGTGGCCGGGCAAAAGTCGTTTAATGCCCTTAAAAAGCGTTTTATCGCCGAGACAGTATTGCAAGTTGAGATAGTCTTCAAGCGCTTCGCGGTCTATCTCGGCGGCGATTTGCGGGTGTTCGAGCAGCGCCTTCTGTTCAGAGGCAAAAGCGAAGAGCGCACCGTCCCAATAATAGTAAAACGGTTTTATCCCCAAGCGATCACGGGCTGCAAAAAGCCTTTTTTTGCCGGCATCCCATAGAGCGAAGGCAAACATCCCATTCAGTTGATCAAGGCAATCCTCCGCATGGGCGGCGTACATTTGCAACAGCACTTCGGTATCGCATTGGGTTCGGAAAGCGTACCCCTTCCCCGCCAAGGCGGATCTCAATTCGATATAGTTGTAGATCTCGCCGTTATAAGTAATGCAATACGCTCCATCATTGACCGCCATCGGCTGATGACCGCCGGCCAGATCGATGATGCTCAACCTTTGGTGTCCCAAGCCAATGCCACCTGCAGCCCAGACCCCAAAGTCATCGGGACCGCGATGCTGCAATTTGCGCGTCATCTGCTCGACTAAAGCTGTATCCACCGGTTGGCGAAGATTGGCGTGAACAATTCCAGCAATACCACACATAAATCGACTGCTAACTCAGCTTGGATGATAGGCGGGGAAAACAAGGGGAGCCAAATGTAATAAGCAATTGTTAATCAGGGTTTTACCAAATATATAAAGATTGTGATTTAACACACTCACGAATTATAAAAATTCCACCTAAAATAAGACATAAATACAATTAGATTAATCACTTATACTACTTTAAACCTATTGAGCTCTCTATGCGCTCAATAGCTTGTTGAGCCCTGTCGGCAAAGACCTGATGTTCGCTTTGCATAGACAAAATATCATGTGCACGGCGAAAGGCCTCGATGGCGACCGCTGCTTGATCGAGACGCTCGGCGGCAGCGCCAAGATTAAACCAAGCCCCACCTAAGCTGGGATCCCATGCTACTGCTTGCTCATATTGTCGCAAAGCGGCGTCGAGACTATCTGTGCTTTCAAGGGCCTGACCGAGATTATTATATGCATCGGCAAATTCCGGGTTGCGCGACAGGGTTTCGCGATAGAGCCGGATGGCAACCTCCACTTCCCCTCGCCCCAATGCCAAATTCCCCAGATTATAATACGCCCCCTCTATGGAGGGATTCAAACGCAACGCCCGCCGATAGGCCTGTTCTGCCCTATCGAGTTGCCCGAGTTCGTGATAGATATTGCCCAATTCAACCCAGGCATCCGCGTAATCGCCCTTGATCGCCAGAGCTTGTTCGAGTTCGACAATAGCCTCCTGATGGCGCTGCTCTTTACCATAAGCCAAGCCCAAATTAGCCCTGGCGCGAAACATACCTGGTCCCTTGGCCACCGCATCTTCCCACAGGGAGATACCACTAGCCCAAACCGGATTGCGCGCCCAGCCGATCAACGCCATCAAAATGCAGATACAGCACCCCGTGGCCAGCCCCCAAATTCGTCGTCTGCGCGCCATGCATCCCCAAGCCCAAACCGCGATGCCAATCAAACCAGCACTAGCTAGATACGAGCGTCTTTCACTCACTAGTATATTTAAGGGTACCAGTGTGGTCGGCAGCATCACCAATACAAAAAATGCAAAAGCCAGCGACTCAATCCTGCGCCGGCCCAACAAGGCCAGGCCAGCAAGGGAAAGCAATAGCAGCCCCGAGAACAACACCGCAGGGTCCCAGTAGCTCTGAGCTACGACAAAAGGATGCTCGACGCTGAGCGTGCGAGGCATGCAATAAAGCCAGATGTAGTAGACCAGGCCTTTAAGTTGGGTCCACAAATTTTGCTCGAAGGAACGCGGGGCCTTTGCCAAAGAGCTGGACAGAAAACGGTTGGCGGTGATCGTAGCGAGATATATGCCGCTTAACAAAAGCAGACCAGCAAAATAGCGTCGGTGCAACCTTGCGCCGACCCCACTAGACCAAGCCCATACGCCCGCGGCAACCGGCAGCGTAATCGCCACCGACTTGCACATCAATGCCGCCGCGTAGGCGGCCCAACCACCCAACGGGTTCAGTGCTGCACATAGCGCCAACAGGTAGAAGAGTGCAACTAGGAGATCGGAGCGACTGCTGATATAGTTGATCGGCTCCCCGTGCAGGGGATGCAGCAGAAAGATCAACCCCGCCGCCCACGCTTGACGCTGATCGCCGCCGACCCGACACACTAGGACGAAAAACAAACCTGCACATAGCACGTGAATAACTATATTCACAATTCGATATCCGATTACCCAGTCACCGTGCAGGGCGTAATTAACCGCGTAGGAACTGAGCAATAGCGGTCGGAACATCGTGCCCCGACGTTCGCTTGAGAAGGTGCCGGGGTCGGCGAAAAACTGTGGAATATTGCCCAGCGAACGCAGGTGTTTGTTGTATTCGATCGAATGGTGGTCGTCGTAGTGAAAAGGGTTGTCCAGCGAGTTGGCATACAAACACGCGGCCAGGAGGCTGAAAACCAGCAGGGCGGCCCCCAATGACCTAGTCAAAT
>LWDU01037370.1_pt1 | contig 13963 bp, 9 predicted proteins | sample 727161 | NCBI WGS metagenome assembly LWDU01 (sample SAMN04566230, study PRJNA314399) | hydrothermal vent metagenome | isolation source: deep sea hydrothermal plume seawater | place: Mexico: Gulf of California, Guaymas Basin | collected 2004-07-11 | reverse complement strand
GCGGTCCTCGTAGCTCACTTCGATGTGCTCGGCCTTGCGCTTCTGCTTGTCGGTGTATTTGTCCTTGTCTCCCTTCGCCATCACGCTTCTCCTCGTGTCGTGTCGAGAACCCGTCCGCGCTAAGAAAATATATGAGCAACCCCGTATGGGGCAAGGGTTCCACGAAGAGATTGTCTTACGTTTGCAACGGGTTATCGTAGGGGCGCTGCTCGGCTGTCTACAGGAGAGAGCATCCCACCCGGCAATTGCAGCACTCGGGTTGGTTATCCTATCAGCTTGCGACGAGCGCGAAGACCTCATCCCGGGGACCCGGGCAGAAAGCGGAATAGCGAACCATGGAACTCAACCCTGTCACATCCATCGAATGGCTAGATTGGGATATCATCAGCCGGCTTGGCGTGGCTGCAATTCTCGGTCTGGTGCTGGGGCTCGATCGCGAGTGGCGCGGCCATGCCGCTGGCATGCGAACGCATGGCCTGATCTGTGTCTCGGCTGCGGCCATGGTCGTGTCGATCATGGCCCTGTACCATCAGCTCGACGGTCCGCGGATGGACCCCTTGCGACTGTTCGAGGCAGCCGGAGCGTTCATCGGGATAATCGGGGCCGGCCTGATCGTCTTCAGCAAGGGCCAACTCCACAATCTGACGACGGCGGCCCATCTATGGCTAGCGACCATGGTGGGTATTGCCTGCGGTGCTGCGCAATGGCCCCTGGTGGCAATTCTGACCGTAGTCAGCCTGATCATGATCACGGTCTTGCGGGTTGCGGAGGACAAGTTCGGCAAGGAGGACCGCAACATCGCGCGCTCGATCGGAAGGTCGCCCGAGGAGTAGGCGTCCGCTAAAGTGTTTCTAGATCTATAGCGCGGCTTTAGCTCTTGGATCCAGGTGATGCACAGCTTCGTATGTCTCATCGAAAACTAGCGATAGAGATGCATCCCGGCCGGTATTGGTGGTGGATTGGCAGATCGGTTTTGTAAGGCGTTCGCAACTAAGACGCCTGCGATTAGCTGATTGTCCGAGAGAGGCTTGTGGAGACACCCTAGTGCGATCTCACCATGATCCGGGCCGGGACAATTCCCCGTAGCGAACAAAACGGCGACGCCGATGTCGTGCATTTGCCGAGCCACGACCAACCCACAACCGCCTCCTGAGAGCCGCATATCAACCAGCGCGAGATCGGGCTTATAGTGAATTGCAGCTAAGATCGCCGACTCTTCATCATCAGCTATTTTGATTACTTGGTGTCCCTGTGCTTCAAGAACGTCCTGCATGTTCATAGCCACTAGGGCTTCGTCTTCAACAATTAGTATCTTCATAAAAATTCGAACTCACAGCCGATCAACCGCGAGGAAGAACTATGCTTATGTGCGTTCCGCCAGCCTTATTCTGCGTTTCAACTTTCGCCCGAATTTGCCCCGTAAGGGCGTGCACGATTTTTGAACCCAATCCGGTGCCAGTTTCTGCACTGTCCGCGACGCAGTAACCTACGCCATCGTCAAGCACGGTAACGGTGATTTCCGTTTCCGTTGAACTGAGATGCACGCCCACGGTTCCCTTACGTTGATTAGGGAATGCATATTTGAGGCTGTTGGTGAGCAGTTCCGAAACGACAAGCGCCAAGGGCACTGCTCTATCCATTCCTATTGCGACACCAGACTGAAGCTCGAGTTCGATTCCGATGTCATCCACTCTGCTCATTGATCGCACCGTGGCCGTAACCAGCTCAGAAAGGAAATCTCCGATGTCCACCATCGAGTAGTCGCCATTCATATAAAGCCGCTGGTGAATAGAAGCCACCACAGAGACCCGGTGCCTTGCTTCCGACAAAGCAAACTTGAGACCGTCATCGGTCGCTTCGCGAGCATGAAGCTGAAGTAGTGCCATAACCAACTGTAGGCTATTTTTTACACGATGATTGACTTCTTGAAGAAGGACCTCGCGACCAGCCAAAGCAGCCTCCAAGTCTCTTTCTCGGTCCTCAAGTGACCGTTTCAAATGATTTTCGCGGGTGACATCGCGGATGGCAGCGAAGAATACTGGCTCGCCGTCATTTTCGAGCAACTGAAGGTGAACCGACACGTCATATAAGGACCCGTCTTTGCGCCGGTGAACCGTCTCGAAGACCATGTCGCCAGAGCCTGTTTCCAGGAGCGGGCGAACCTTTTCACGAAATTGAGCCTCGCTCAGATGTGGCTTCAGGTCCCACGGTGCGAGTTTACGCAACTCGTCGAATCCGAACCCGAGGTTGTCGCGCGCGCCTCGATTTACCAGCAAGAACCGAAAATCGGATGCAGAAAAGAGGTAAATTTCGCTAGCCGCATCCTCTACGATGAAGCCCAGCTGCGCGGCGCTGATTGGCTTAGAATTTCTAAGAGGCATCAGTCTTGCTAGTGATCAGCGGCGCTAATTTGCAAGCTCAATCTTCTGGCTCTAACAGCGCAGCACCCTGTCCGCTTCGACGGTTCGTCATCCGCCAAGTTGGCTCAAGATACCTCGTATTTGTGCATTAACCAGAAAATGCCTATTCGAGGCTATGGCTCGTATGATGCAGTGGGTCTTAAGGTTCCTGTTCCCAGCGGACAGCCCTCGCGAGCAACGCGAGCAGATTACTGGAATCTTCGAGAGCTTAAGGAGGCAGATCCCGCTACTCTATGGGGTCGCGCTCGTGAACTTTCTGGGCCTCCATGTGGCGACACATGGCGGTGAGCTGCGCTGGTTCTCGCCGCTAACTATCTTATCAGCCATCCTATTATGGCGGATGATCTATTGGATCGCGTTTCAAAAACCTTCCGAGGATTTCGCGAGGATAAAACGCGAACTGGTCACGATGGTCCTCTTCACAACCATCTTGTGTCTCGGGTTTTCGATCTGGGCTCAGTCCCTCATAACCGCCTACCCTAGCGAGACGATGACCATCCTGCTTTACAGCGTTCTTGCTGCGCTGGGGGTCGCTTATGGATTGAGCAGTTTTCCGCGGGCGGCGCTTCTTCCGTTGTTGATACTCGGTCTACCCGTAGCAATCCGGTTGTTTTGGATGGGGAAGCCGTCAGATCGAGGGATCGCCCTCAGTCTGATATTCGTCTTAGCCCTCTTCATTTGGCAGCTCCATGTTCATAATAGAGCTCTTCTGGGCTTGGTGCGTGGACAATTGGCGATCGCTCGCGAGCGAAACAGAGCTGTTGAGGCTGAGCTCCAAGCGACCAAGCGAGCCGATGAAGACGTGTTGAGCGGGATTGCCAATCGCGGAAAGCTTGTTCGCGAGATTGAGAAGGGCATGGTCCGCGGCCCGTTGACTGGGGGCGGCAGCGTGCTTGCTATTTGCGATCTTGATGGGTTCAAGTCAGCGAACGACGCATTCGGTCACGCTGCGGGCGACGAGATACTGCGCGAGTATGCTCGACGGTTGAAAGATGCTTTCGGAGCCGAGGCGCTAGTTGCCAGGCTCGGAGGCGACGAGTTTTCAGTTTTCTGGAAGGATGGATTATCGAGACCTGGACTGGAAGCTGCGTCAACTCAGATCTGTGAGCTAGCAAGCCAACCGGTCCTATGGGATGGAAAGGAGCTATTCGTCGGTGCTTCGTGCGGCGTAACGGAAGCAGGACCATACACTTGGTCTGACGAAGAGTTTTTCCGGCAGGCAGACTCCGCTCTCTATAAGGCGAAAGCGTCCTCGCGTGGACATTGGCACCTATACGATCTGCCTCAATTCGAGGCAGATCAACGGCGAGCAAAGATTGAAAAGTCGATTTTGTCGGGTGAAGCGCTTCGTGAAATGGAGGTCCACTTCCAGCCCATTTTTGATCTTAAGGAAGGAGTTCCTGTATTCGCTGAAGCTCTTGCTCGTTGGAACAACGCAGAACTGGGCGCGGTGTCTCCCGATGAGTTCATTCGCATCTCTGAGAAGCTCGGCGTCATTGATCGATTGAACGAACGTCTTCTGGAAATGGCGTTGGCGTCAGCTGAGACCTGGCCGGCAAACCTCTCCCTTTCATTCAATCTCAGCGCCATGCAATTGAGCCGTTCGGGGGCTAGTGACAAACTTCAAAAGATTGTGTCGGCTTCTTCTTTTCATGCTCACCGCGTTCAGTTCGAGATCACAGAGACAGCAATCCTTGCCGATCTGGGGCATGCCGAACAAGAACTAGCGAAGCTATCCCATTATGGTTTTACAAGCGCACTGGATGACTTCGGTTCTGGCTACGCATCGGTAGCATACCTTCGAGAGCTTTCCTTTGATACAATCAAGCTGGACGGATCTTTGATGGACAATATCATTCACAGCGAGCGCTCGCGCCAAATATTGTCGGGTCTGGTAGATTTGTGTCATTCGGCTGGTGCTCGATGTGTTGCCGAACATATCGAAACGCACGAGCAGCTAAAAATGGCAAGAGCAGTGGGCTGCGATTACGGGCAAGGCTTTTGCTTGGGGAAGCCGGCTACAAGCGAACGAATGCTCAAGGCGCTGTATTCCAACTTAGGCTCTTCGCCTTCTTGATTGAGGTGTTTCTCAAGCTATTAGCCGATTAGGAGATAACAGTGCTGTTCGAAAGAATCAAAACGGCCGGTCTTTCACACCTCTCCTATCTTATCGGAGCCGGCGGAATGGCTGCCGTCATCGATCCTCGCAGAGATTGCGAAATCTACGTTGAAAGAGCACGAAACGAGGGGCTGCGGATAACGCATATCTTCGAGACCCATCGCAATGAGGATTTGGTTTCAGGAGCGCCGATACTCGCAAAACTGACTGGGGCAGAGGTTTTCCATGGGCCGAACGCGGATGGCGAGGTGGAATACGCGAAGACTACGAGGGATGGTGATTGTCACGCGATCGGACAGCTCGAAATTCGCGTCCTCGAAACGCCCGGACATACATTCGATCACCTCGCTTATGCCATATTCGATAGCGAATACCCCGAAACGGCGGTGGGCGTTTTTACCGGCGATGCGCTGTTCGTTGGCGATGTTGGCCGAACCGATTTCTATCCTGAACGGAAGCGGGAGGTTGCCGGCCTTCTCTTCGACTCTCTCCGCAAGATTTGCGAATTAGGCGACCAGGCGATCATTTATCCCGCCCATGGTGCTGGTTCGGTTTGCGGGTCGGGCATGGCAGACAGGGAGTTTTCGACGGTGGGTCACGAGCGCCGCAACAACCCAATGCTCCAGATCGAGGATCGCGAGGCGTTCATCGATCGCAAGGTCAACGAGAACCACTATCAACCGCCCTATTTCCGGCTGATGGAACACCTCAACCTGGTGGGGGGCAATGCCGCACCCCGCGTGCTCCAGCCCCAACCGATGAGCCTCAACCAGCTTTCTTCTTGCGATGCCGACAAAGTTATCGATGTCCGCGAGCCGCTTGCCTATGCGGCGGGGCATCTGCCGGGAAGCATCAACCTGCCTGTGGGCATGATCCCGGCCTTTGCAGGATGGTTCGTTGCCGAAGGCGAGAAACTTGCGTTGGTAGCTTCGTCGCAGGACCAGCTATCGACGGCGATGCAGCATCTGGTGAGGATTGCCCTCGACGACATCGTTGGGGGTTATGCCGGTGTGGTTCCAGCCGCAGCCGCGGGGAAAAGCATGCGCTCGATCCCGATGATCGGCACTGAAGAAGTCGAACGCCGCTTGCAGGGAAAGCCCGGCGACTGGACCCTGCTCGACGTGCGAGATGCGGACGAACGACAGGCGGAGGCGATCGAAGGGTCTCGTCACATCTATGTCGGCGAATTAAACGAGAAGTGGAAAGACCTCGATCCCGGCCAGCGCTATACGCTAATGTGCGCAAGCGGCATGCGCGCGACTGTCGCCGCCGGTTGGCTCGATGCTCATGGGTTCGACCATCTCGATGTCTATTTGGGTTCGATGGGAGCGTGGGAGGCGAGGCGCGGCTAATATCGTTCCCACGATCGCCCATGTAGAGCCGCGGCTTACCTTTCATCGGAGCATCGTAGTCTGCCGGAAGCGGCCGACCACGGTCGACCGCTTCCGCGGCGCCCATGTCAGATGCGCAAAAATTCGAGATTTGATAGTTATCAATCAGCAGCTTATGCGGTCGCGGAAGCCTATGGCCGATAGTCAGCAGAAGGGAGCCGATCGCAGAACTTAAAACGAGCGTCGCATTCGATCGTCTTCTAGCCGGCCGACCGGAGCGTGTTGCGTCCGGCACGCTTGGCGACATAGAGCGCTTCGTCGGCTCGCCGGAGAAGGCTCTCGCCGGTCTCTCCCTCGGCAAGCTCTGCGATACCTATGCTAACAGTTACACGAGGGGTGCTGCCGCTCTTTGCAATTGAGCTTCGAACTCGCTCGGCGATGAGCATTGCGGTTTGCGTCGTCGTATCCGGTAGAATGATGACGAATTCCTCGCCTCCAAAACGGCCCACCATATCGCCAGCACGAAGCGCTTTGGCAGCGACATTTGCGACGCGCTTCAGCACCTCGTCGCCGGCATGGTGGCCATAGGTGTCATTGACCCTTTTGAAGTGGTCCACGTCGAACACTGCGACGGCCAGGGAACGGTCTTCCCGGCGGGCGGCTAATACCGCTTGGACTAATTCTGACGTCGTTCGGCGCCTGTTTGCTATACCGGTCAGTTGATCGGTTTCTGCTATGGTCTGGGCTTGCCGGGCAGCTTCTTCAGCACGGTTACGCGCTTTCTCGATCGCGGCTGCGTGCGAAACCTGAATAGTGATGTCTTGGACGATCCCGAACAGTCCGAAAGATCCGTCGCTTTCGATCTTGTCTATTTCGCCTCTTGATCGAACGTGCCGAATCTCGCCATTCGGTCGGACGATGCGAGCCGTAAAGTCGAAGTCGCAGCGATTTTCGATCGCGTGATCAATATGGTTGGTGACAATCTTTCGGTCGTCAGGGTGGTAAGCATTGATCGCCCCCTCTAGTGGTGGGGGCACACTGTCATCCAGCCCGAAAATATTAAACACTTCGCGCGACCAAACGATCTTGCTGGTTCGCACGTCGAGCCGCCAATGGCCGAGGTTCGCCGCCTCTTCGGCGAGTTCGAGCAGGCGTTTCTCCTCTGCAAGCTGGGTCACCACCTTTTTGCGCGAACCCAACAGCGCAGCGATTGGCAAAGCGGCGGCGAACAGCGTTAGCAGATAGAATTGGAGATAAATGCTTTTGGCAAGCGGTCCGATGCCAAAGAGGTTTTGCGCTGGCGACCATACGTTGAAAGTGAATGTGCTAAGGCCAGCTACAATAAGCACGCCTCCAGCTGCTCCGGTCGGGCCGAGTCGCGATGCTGACATAAGGACCGCAAGCATGGGTAGAAATAGGATGGGGGCGCCGGTCTGCGAGAAGACTACCCATGACACAATAGCCACTAGAGCAAATATTAGGAGACCTTCGAGCATAACTGAAGCCTGACCTATCCTCCCGTCGCTCCGGACCGCTTTAGCGCCAATCATAGCAAGAGGGGTGACGATCAGTATGCCGAGGAGGTCCGTCGAGAACCAAGAAAACCAGAATTCGATCGACGAAATCGGCGCCACGACCACCGCTATAGTAGCGCTCAATGCAGATCCCGCCGCCGCAGCCAAGCAAAACCAGACCAAATCGCTTGGCTGCGAAAAGGACAATCGACGTGGCAGTTGTTGCCTGAGAAACCACGCCGCAGCTATCGATTCTGAAATATTAGCGACGGTGAACCCGAATGAGATACCGAGCGAGTTCCCGGCTAGCACGTTTGCCGCAAGGCTTGCGGCACCAGCGGCGATTACGTGCCGATATGCTCGGCCCCATCCGCTAGACAGCAGTATCGCGAGTAGAATGCCGCTTGCAGGCCAGAGGATAGCGACGCCACCACTCCCTCCTACCAGCCCAAAAGTGATGGTGGCAGCCAGAAAATATACAATGCCGGTTGCGGTCGGCGGGAGGATGAAGCGAAAAAAGTGACCAGCGCGGTAAGTGGGCATGGGGGAGAGCTAAAGGGAATTGGTTAATGCCGCTTTAAGGCTTTTTTGGAGTGGGCGTATGGCGCTCTATCCGGTTCCAGCAACTTGCCTCAAGCTGGGTAGTGAGCTTGGTGCGCATATCGAATGATACAAATGGCTCATTCAAAATCAGCTCGGCGCGTAGGGGGCAAAAAGCGCCAGCGTAGTTCTTTGTAGGCGCCGCTATGTCTGTCGTCGCTGCTTGGGAAGTCCCGAGTTTCCGACTGACGATACTGGATTACGCTGCGGTCCTGGCAAGCGTATCCGAGGCTGTGCTGCTGGACAGGCAAAGCGCCAGCAATTCGCTGGCCGGAAGGGGACGAGATACGAAGTAGCCTTGTGCGAGATCGCATCCTACTTCGCGCAGAAAGTCGAGACATTCTACAGTCTCGATTCCTTCTGCGACGACCAGCAGGCCAAGAGCATGGGCGAGGTTCACCGTCGAGTGGACCAAAAGCGCATCGCTGCTGTCTTCATGTGCATTCTCGACGAAGCTTCGATCGATTTTCAATTCGCCGAGAGGCAGGGTCTTGAGATAGGTCAGCGTCGATTGCCCGGTGCCGTAGTCGTCTAGCGAAATCATGATGCCCATCCGCCGGTATCCCTCTAGCGCGCGCAAAGCGGCTGCCGGATCGGCCATGGTCGCTGACTCGGTAACCTCAAAAATGAGGTCGGAGGCAGATGTGTCGCTTACTTGGAGCGCGGCCCCTACAGCATCGAAGAATGCCGGAGAAATAAGCAGGCGCGCCGATATGTTCACTGCCGCCTTCACTTCGATGCCAGCGCCATGCCACTGCGCAAGATCCCGCAGGGTGCGCTGCAGAACGAACAGCGTCATATCCGCGATGTGATCGTTCTTTTCGGCTAGCGGGATGAAGCTGTCCGGGCTCAAATAGCCGCGCGTGGGATGATGCCAGCGGACGAGCGCTTCGACACTGGCGATACAGTCCGTCATCAGATCGAGCTTGGGCTGGTAGTGGACTTCGAGCTCATGGTTTTCGATCGCGTTGGCGAGTTCTCCCATTAGCGAAACCTGCTGCTCGAGAAGGTCCTGCTCGGCCGCCTCATGCATGTGCCAAACCTTGTCGTTGGCCAGCGCGGTGCTGGCTGCCAGCGAAGCTTCGGCAGTTGCCCCTGCAGCAGCGATGCCGAACACAATCGCGGGATCAACGCGCTTTCCGGAGATTTCTAACGGCCGTCGTAACTCGCGGCGCAGTTCAGTCAGCGTCTCTATGCGGGTTTCATGCGACTCGTCGGAAATCCACGCAAGGCAGCGATCATCGATGCGGTAGACGATATCCCTGCCGCCCATTCGCGCCGCCAGACTCCCCATCAATGAGCCGATTGCATCCGCACCGATAACCGATTTGATTGCGTCGAAATTTGCGAGCATCGCGACGATGGTTTGGGCATTCTCCTGCGAACCATCGGCCTCGCGCAAAGCAAGGCGGTTCGGCAAGCCGCTTTCCTGGTCGATCCGCTTGCCGCGATACATTTCGCGGTAAAGCAATAAACCCGAACGCGCTGCGCCGGATGCCAGGACCAAGATCAGCCCGGCCACAATCCGGAAGTCCGCTCCAGCAAGGCTATATGCCGCGATATCCGCGCCGAAAAGCGCAGCAGCGCCCAGACCGGAGGTTGCTACGACGCGCGAATAGGTCTTTCGCGCGAAGACCAAGGCGGCACCCAGCGCGCCCACCAGCAGCGGAACCAGCCATCCTCCGAAAATGGGTATTCCGCCTAGCAATGTCTCCGCAGCGATCGCTTGTACGATTACTCCGGGTAGGACGCCGTGCCGCGGCGTCGCGTATCGATCCCCCATCTCGATTGCCGTCGCGCCAATGAGTATATCCTTGTCGGTAATCGTGGAAGGATCGAACCTTCCGCTCGCGACGTCGATGAAGCTGTATCGAGGTATCGATACGGGGTCGATCGCGAAGTCGACCGGGAATTGGTTACCGGCCTTTCCGGCCACGCCGGCAGCCTGAGCCGAAAGCGAGGGCCGGGGAACGCCCGCGGTCATCGTGCCCAAGGGCATGTTGCGCACCACGCCGTCGCTATCAGGAATGACGGAAACTGATGCCAGCGAAGCGTGTCGCCGCAATGACGCTATGGGCAAGGCATCGATCTGCCGGTCGGATTCGAAGCTTTCGCTCTGGCCAAATGTGGGAAGAACGATTTCGGCAGATGCTTCGCTCAGACTGCGCGCGAGTGCGGCGTCCTCGACCGGATTCGAAGTTGAGGAAAAATCGACGTCGAAAATGATTGAGCGGGCCCCAGCTTCATCCAGCGCGGCCACCACTTCGGCATAATTGCTGCGCGGCCAAGGCCATCGCTGGATCGCGGCAACGCTCGCCGCATCCATTTCGACGACTTGAATCTGACCGCTCGCGGTGCGGTCCCTCAGCCCAAAGCTTAAATTCCTCAAGCCATTGTCGAGTTCGCGAAAAGCCCCTGACTGCGCTGCCGACCCGATCGTGACGATAAGGAGAGCAGCGAGCAGGATGTTTTCCCACGGCAAGCGCGGCGGCACACACGAGAAGGACGGCGAACGCATAGGATCAGGGCACGATCGCTTAGAGCCAATCAGTCGTCGTCATCATCGTCGTCATCATCATCATCATCATCATCATCATCGCCGTCGTCGTCATCGTCGTCGTCGTCGTCATCGTCGTCGTCGTCGTCGTCGTCGTCATCACCCGGATCCGGCTCAGGTTCGGGCTCCGGATCTGGCTCCGGCTCAGGTTCGGGTTCGGGTTCGGGTTCGGGTTCCGGCTCAGGTTCGGGTTCGGGTTCCGGCTCGGGCTCAGGTTCCGGCTCAGGTTCAGGTTCCGGCTCGGGCTCAGGTTCGGGCTCCGGCTCTGGCTCAGGTTCCGGCTCAGGTTCAGGTTCCGCGGCTCGGGCTCGGGCTCAGGTTCGGGCTCCGGCTCTGGCTCTGGCTCTGGCTCGGGCTCCGGCTCTGGCTCGGGTCCTGGTTCCAGCTCGAGTCCTGGAGCAGGCGCGGGATCGGGTTCGGCCTCTTCCTGTGATAGATCAGCAACGAAATCATCGGTGACCGCCGCGATCTCGCCCGAAACCAGGCCCTCGGTCGTATCCTCCAGATCTCTCGGTCCGCTCACGAAACGTGTCTCGATGACCGGCTGCTCGGAAGCGACTGCTTCCACCGTTACGTTCGTATTGGCGTTAGATGCGTTTGGTGTCGGGGGCGGTGCAGCCGCTGGTGATGGAGTATTGTTGTCGCGAGCAGGTGAATCCAGGGTGCGCGTCTCATCACCCATGATCGTGAGGCGGAACGGATCATCCGCGCCGACCATCGCCACCTCGCCTGGTGTCACGAGATCGCGTGCGCCTCCATCACCGGTCCAGACCTCGACCGCACCCTCGGTGACCTGCATGGAAGAGCCGCTGCCATCGACCGTTATCGAGAAGCTGGTTCCCTTCACTACCGCAGCCAGGGTCGGCGTGCGGACGCCGAAATGGGGATCGGGTTGTTTGCCGATACTGAAAATCGCGCTGCCCCAGTCCTGCACGATCTGGATCACCGATCGCTCTTCCGAAGGCTGCGGCACTTTTACGCGGCTGTTGGGCCGGACGGTAACAAATTCGCGTTCGCGCACGATGACGGCCGAGCCATTCGCCCCGGTCTCAATCGCACCGCCAGCAGCGATCTTCGCCCCGCGGCGCGCCGGTCTCTCACCATTCTCGTCGCGGATTGCCACGCGTCCATCCGTTTCGCTGACTGTCCATGCAACCTGTGCGTGGACACTGGTGCTGGCGAGCAAGAGGGCGAGAGAAGCGGTCTTCAGGAATTTCCGGGTCGACAAGATGGGTCTCCTATGAGCGTCCGATCTCGCACAAGGGTATTCCAATATACCAACCGAACATGGTTAAACATCTGGTAAAGCAACCAAAAATTAAGACGCGCCCGGGTAGTTTGAGTGGTCCACTTGGAGTCTCTCACGCGTGCGTTATCTATCTTATCCCTCGCTGGCGGCAGTCGGCCTGTGCGTCGCATTCTCCGCGAATGCACAGGATGCGCGCGATCCAATCGATGAGGCCCTAGCCGTCGACGAACAGGAAAGTGGCGTGCTGGCGCCGCGCGATGCGGCCGCCGCAGCGCAGATCGAACCTCGTTCTGGCGAAGATCAAGGCTTTGGATCAAGCGTTTACACCGTAGGGCCGATCTCGCTCGAAGGGTTGCGCGAATTGTCAGTCGCCGATTTCGTTGACATCGTTGAGCGTTACGCCGCGCGCGATCTCGACGGAGAACAGCTGAACGCACTCGCCAGCGATGTGGCATCGCGCGCGCAGACCATGGGCTATGTATTTGCGACCGCGATGATCGAACCGCAATCGCTGCGCGCTGGCGTGCTACGCGTTCGTGTCGACGAAGGCCGGATCGACCGGATCAGGATCGATGGCGACGATGATGTTGCCATTCGCGATCAGTTGACCCCGCTACTCGGCGGCCGCCCCGTCACCAAAGCACGGCTCGAGCGGCACCTGCTGCTGGCGGACGATATCTCGGGCGTCTGGGTGCGTAGGGCCTATTTCGAACGCCAGGACGACGAAGGTGTCCTGGTTCTTGAAGCGCGACGATCGCGGGCCAGTGGTGCTTTGGTGTTCGAAAACGACGGTTCGGCACCTGTGGGACCTGAGCGACTGCGGATCGACGCCGATTTCAACGGATTGCTCACATCGACCGACGAGGTCGACATCACGCTGGCAACCACGCCTTTCGAACCGGGCGAACTGCAATATGCCAAGTTGAAATACGAGGCGGTCATCAGTTCCAACGGCACGCAAGCGGGCGTCGTTGTCTCCCACTCCAGAACCGATCCGGGCGCCTATCTCGCCGATGACGATGTTACCGGCAGATCGACGAGGCTTGGCATCGAATTGCGTCATCCGTTTGTAAGACGTCGCAATTTCAGCCTCTGGGGCGAAGCCGAATTCCAGATTCAGGATATTCGGCGCGATCGCGACGGTGCGCTCGACCGGCACGATCGCATCCCTGTCGTGCGCATTGGCGCCTTCATGGCCGGCACGGTCGTCGGGGGCCGATACCGTGCGCGGGTAACCTATTCGCAGGGCTTGTCGATCCTCGGCGCCACCGAGCTGGGCGATCCGCTCGCCTCGCGCGACGATGCGTCGGCGGCATTCAGCAGCCTATACACCTGGGCCGATTGGGAACGCGAGCTCGGCTCGGGCTTCAGCATGGGATTGGCCGCCCGCGGACAAATTGCGAGCGCTCCATTACTTTCGACCGAAGATCTTGGTCTTGGCGGCAACCGCTTCCTGCGCGGCTACCCCTATAGCCAGCGTTCGGGTGACGAAGGGATCATGGGCTCGGGCGAATTGCGCTACGACTGGGCCGATGCGCTGAACCTTGTCGATAACATACAGATCTACGCCTATGCCGACGGCGGGTATGTCAGCAATCTCGAGGATGGGAGGGGGACGGGCGAACTCTATTCGGCCGGCGGCGGCCTGAGGACCGACATCGTCAACGGTCTCGATTTCGACGTCGAACTTGCCATGCCACTAAGCGGGCCGCGCTACGATTCAGACAACGACAATCCGCGCCTCAATGTGAAGCTACGCAAGACACTCTAGTCGCTCGGGCAGTTCGGCGAATAAGGACAAGAAGTCGATTGGCCTTAAACGCCAAGGCCCTTAGAAGCCGAAGGGCAGAAGAACGGGATAATCAGGATTTGCTTCCGCCATGCAAAGTTTCGTGGTTTGGAACACAAGCCTAGCCCATCGACTCCTCGGCTTCAGCAAACGTCACCATACGCTGCTGTTCCTCATCCCACAGAGCCAGGCGGAACGCGCTGAGAGACTCCCATGCCGTGTAGCGGTTGAGATCGCGTAGAGCCGGATGTGCTTTCAGGACTTCGGGCAGGCGGTGGAACGGTATCGTGCTCGAAAGGTGGTGCACGTGGTGGATGCCGATATTACCGGTGAACCAGCGTAGAACCGGCGGCAGGTCTAAATGTGTGCTGCCCATCAGGGCGG
>LWDU01034903.1_pt1 | contig 13965 bp, 13 predicted proteins | sample 727161 | NCBI WGS metagenome assembly LWDU01 (sample SAMN04566230, study PRJNA314399) | hydrothermal vent metagenome | isolation source: deep sea hydrothermal plume seawater | place: Mexico: Gulf of California, Guaymas Basin | collected 2004-07-11 | reverse complement strand
GTATTAAATTGATCTTGAATTAATTCTTTAACACAATTTCTTGATAAAATCAAATTAACAAGTGATATAAAATTTACTTTGATTAATAATTTTCCTATCAAATAGGATAATTTAGAAATTTTAAATACAACTACTTGTGGTACTCCTAAAAGGGCAACTTCAAGACTAGCAGTTCCAGACATGACAATAGAAAATGCAGAATTACATATTGTATCATAAGTATTTTCATATTTAACATTAACATTATGAAACTTTTTAATACCATCATAAATAGATTTAGGTAAATCACTCACACCACATACATTAAACTTATAATTTGGCAATTTTTCAACTAAATTTTTAAAAACTGGTAATGAATATTTTAATTCACCAATTCTACTTCCTGGCAACAGAGAAATAATTTTATTATTAAAATTTTCAGAATTATTAATAGAAAAACTATCTAGCTTTTTTATAACTGGATTTCCAACATAATCTACATTAAGGGAATTCTTTAAAAAATATTTCTTTTCAAAAGGTAAAATTGAATATATCTTATCAACATATTTCTTCAAAATAGAGATGCGACTAGGATTCCAAGCCCAAACTTTAGGAGGTATATAATAATGTACATTAAAACCATTCCTTTTAGCAAATTTTGCAATTTTTAAATTAAATCCAGGAAAATCAATTAATAAAATCAACTTTGGATTAAGTCTTAAAATATCCTTTTTACATTTTTTAAGTTTATTAAGTAATAAAGGAAGTTTATACAAAACTTCAACAAATCCCATTACACTATAATTAGAATAATTTTCTAAAATATTTCCTCCAGCATTCTCCATTTGAGGACCTCCCCAACAATCGATTTTAAGAGAATGTCACCAGACTTCTCACCAGAAATTATAAAAATATCTGAATTATTTTTCTCCATAATATTCTACAAAATTTCTTGGAGTTTCATAAAGTTTAATACAATGTAACTGACAATTTACATCATTAAGTAACCTTAATTTTTTATCAAGAATTTTCCAGAATTCAATAACAACATTTTCAGTTGTAGTTACTTTACCTTCTAAAAATGGAACATCAAGATTTAAATTTTTATGATCAACTTTTTCTAATATTTCTAATTTAATAAAATCTGATAAAGTTTTTAAATTAATAAACATGCCAGTTTCCGAATTTATATTTCCTTTTACTGTCACTATAAGATCATAATTATGACCATGCCAATTTTCATTTGAACAAGTACCATATAATTCTAAATTTTTTTCATATGAAAAATTAGAATTATAAAGTTTATGAGCTGCATTAAAATGTTCTTTTCTAGTAATATAAATCATGTTATTATAACCATTGGTGATTCATTTAATCTAACTTCAACATGTTCAAATTCAGATGTACTCAATTCTAATCCTTTAAAATTTGCAGAAAGAGGAAAACTTTTATGAGTTCTTTCTATTAAAACTCCTATTTGAATATCTTTAGGATGATAAAAAAGTATTTTATTAATTGCATACATCAATGTTCCTGCAGAATTCATAACATCATCGATAAATACTATAATATTATTATTTATATGGTCATAAATTAATCCAGGAGTACATTTCTTAAATAAAAATTTTTTTTTATCTAATTCCATATCATATAATGAAACTTTAATATCAGAATACTCCATAACATAACCTTTTATTCTCTCAGATAAATACTTTCCATTTGGCTGAATACCTATAATAATAATATCCTTTTTATTAAAATTTTTTTCGATAATCTGATATGATAACCTTTTAATCTTTTTTTCTATATCATCTGCATTTAAAACAATATTCGTCATTTTAATAAATTATAAAGGCATCACCTTATTATCCTTAAAAGTAGAAAGAATAACCATTGACTGCAAACTATCAGTTGCCTCAATTTCACTGACTTTATCTAACATTAATTTTTGATATGATGCTATATTTTCAGAAACTACTTTTAATATAAAATCACCCGTTCCCGTAATATGATGACACTCTATAACATTATTTACTTTATTAATTTTATCAAGAAAAATATTAATATTTTTTTTGTTATGTTCCTTTAAGGATACCAAAACAAATGTGCTTACTCCTAAGCCAATTTTAGATAAATTTAATTGTGCATGATATCCACTTATAATACCTTTTTTTTCTAATTTTCTAACTCTTTCAAGAGTTGGTGCAGGTGAAAGTCCTATTTGTTTAGAAAGATATGCATTAGTAATTTTAGAATTCTCTTGAAGCATTCTTAAAATTTTTCTATCAATATTATCAATTTTCATACTTTAAAATAAAATTTGGTTATTATATAAATAAGTTAATTTAAATTTTGAGCGACAAATATAAATAAGTTTAATAACAAAGATTATTTTATTTTACTTAAATAATTTCTAGAATCAATATTGATTTTTTCTTTCCTCTTGCTTAATCTAATAACCATTTTAAAATATTGTTTCGAAGTTTTAAAATTCCTATTGTCATATTCTAATTTTCCTAAATAATAATATGAATAAAGTGTATAGCCTAATCTTTGATTTTTCATTTGAATAGAATACTCTATTGACTTCAAATAATTTTCTTTTGCACTTTCAATATTTAATTTTTTTCTTTCTATTTCTGCTTTAAAAAAATGAGCATTTCTTACAACATTTACATTATACCCTAGTATATTATTTAAATAATTTTTTAATAATTCATTTAACTGAATTTCACATTCATCAAAATAACCTGATCTATATAATAATTGAGTATAATACCTATGAAATATTGAATTCATAGGATATGTATTATGAAGATAATTTGAAATCTGTAAAGCTTTACTCAATTTGTTTTCCTCAGAAAATATTCTCATAAGAAAATATTGTGCCTCTGTTCTGGTGTAAAATGAGTTTTTAGCTGCATTATCTAATTGCTCAATACCTTTGATTTTATTTCCTTTGGGAAAAAAACTAACTATTGGTTTAAGAATAGGATATTTATCAGATATCCAGATAGAATAATAATTAAAGAGACCATTACCAAATGCAATTTCGGGTATTAAGTAATCTTCTTTACGAATTTCTTTTAAATATTTAAGAGCATTTTTTCCAGAAAAAGCAGCCTTCCTCCAATTTTTTCTTTCCGACAACAACCTACCTTTAAAACCATACGATGCAGCAAGAAAAAATGCTCCATCAATTTTATTTCCATCTTCATATATTTTCTTTGAAAGTAATATTGATTTATCCATCAATAACAAAAATTGATTGTCCAAGTTGTTTTTTTGTTTAGCTTCACCTTCGGATTCTATCCCTTGATTTACTTCCGCCTCAATCCTCCACCATTTACTTAAACCCAATAAAAAAATTGGAAGTGGATGGTTTTTATATTCGTCAATTAACCATGTAAATTCTTTTTCGGCTTCATCAAAATTAAAATTATACATCTTATTAATTGCATTAGTAGATTCAATTTGAATATCTATATCTGACAATATGCTTTTTAAAGTATCATTCTGAGGATATAAATGAATATTATAAGAGACAATGAATAATAATAAAAGAATAAATTTTTTTTTCATTTTTATTTTACAAATTAACTCAATCAATAGATTATGGTTATAATAATTTATATTATTTTCGCTGAAATAGATTTTTATGTGGAATTTCAATAAAATAAATAATTTTTCAGGATGGATAGCATTTGTAATATCATTAATTGTTTATAGTATTACAGTTGAGGACACAGTAAGTTTTTGGGATCCTGGAGAATTTATAGCAGTATCAAGTAAACTTGAAGTTCCTCACCCACCAGGAGCTCCATTTTATTTATTGTTAGGAAGATTTTTTTCTTTATTTGCGTTAGGTGATAATGAAAATATAGCCCTAGCAGTCAACTTTTTAAGTGTAATAGCAAGCTCTTTTACAATTTTATTTCTTTTCTGGAGCATAACTCATCTATCAAAAAAAATCATCTACACAAAAAATAATAAAAATATAATTCTAATAATACTAGCAGGATTTACTGGATCTATGGTATTTACATTTTCAGATTCATTTTGGTTTTCTGCAGTTGAAGCTGAAGTATATGCTATGTCTTCGTTTTTTACAGCTTTTGTTTTTTGGGCAATCCTAAAATGGGAAACTATAGAATCTGAATCTGATCAAAATAAATGGATTATATTAATTGCTTATATGATGGGACTATCAATAGGAGTTCACCTATTAAATTTAGTTACTATTCCTGCTTTAGCTTTGATAATATATTTTAGAAAAAGTAAAGAAATATCTACTTTAGGCATAGTCTCATCTTTACTAATAAGCTCATTTATAATTATTTTAATAATTGAAGGTATAATTCCTGGATTACCATCATTTGCCAGTTTCATTGAAAGGTTTTTTGTTAACTCAATTGGTCTACCATTTGGAAGCGGTATAATATTTTTTATTATCCTCTTTATTTCATCTTTAATATATCTAATAAGATACTCAGAACTCAAAGAAAAGGTAATTTTAAATACATCATTACTATCCTTAACGTTCATATTAATTGGGTATTCATCATACTCTTTAGTTCTAATAAGATCAAGTTATAATCCTCCAATAGATGAGAATAATCCTGAAAATATTTTAAACTTTATTTCATATTTAAAAAGGGAACAATATGGTTACAGGCCTTTATTTAAAGGTCAATATTTTGACGCTAATGTTACGGATCAAGTAGAAAATGGAATAACATATAAAAAAGGAAAAGACAGATATGAAATTAAAGAAAAGAAATTTAAATATGTCTATGATTCTAAACGTACTACCATCTTTCCAAGAATGTACAGCAATCAACCAAATCATATTCAGCGATACAGAGAAATAACCAACTTAAATAAGAATCAAAATCCAACTTTTTCTGATAATATTGAATTCTTTTTTAAATATCAAATAGGACATATGTACTTAAGGTATTTTTTATGGAATTTTTCTGGTAGAGAATCAGATATTCAAGATGCCCAATGGTTAGGTATTGCTAATGCATTTGACAAAGTACCTTATCAAATTGAAAAAAATAAAGCTAGAAATAACTATTTGATGTTACCTCTAATATTTGGAATTCTTGGTATGTTTTTTCAATATTCAAAAGATAAAAAAAGCTTTTCTGTAGTAACATTACTATTTATTTTAACTGGAATTGCTCTTGTGTTTTATTTAAATAGTCCTCCAACAGAACCTAGAGAAAGAGATTATATATACGCAGGATCTTACTATGCATTTTCAATTTGGATTGGTTTTGGTTCCTTATTTCTGTATTCAATATTTTTAAAAATTTTCAAAAAAGAAAATCTAGCAATTAGTCTTAGCATTTTATTCTCATTATCTCCACCAACAATAATGGCATATGAAAATTGGGATGACCACGATAGATCGAATAGATTTCTAACCGTAGACTCAGCTAAAAATTTACTTGCATCCTGTAAACCAAATTCCATTCTTTTTACTGGAGGAGATAATGACACCTTTCCTCTGTGGTATGTTCAAGAAGTAGAAGAATTTAGAACAGATGTAAGAGTAATAGTACTAAGTTATTTTAATACAGATTGGTACATAGATCAGATGATGTCTAAAAAGAATAAATCTAATGCTATAAAATTTAATTTAAATTTAGATAATTATATTCAAGGTGGCTTAAATGATTATTTACCTTATGTTAATAATCCAAAAATTAAAGATGCATCTATAAATTTAAGTGTATACTTAAACTTAGTTAAAAATAACAATAAAGCTATTCAAGTACCTACTAGTTCAAGTAATTATAATGTTATTCCATCAAAATCCTTATACCTTAATATTGATGAAAATAAGAATATAGAAGGATTACCTAATAAATTTTTAAAATACAAAACTGATAAACTTATTTTGTCACTTAAAAAAAATAAAAAAGGTATTGAGAAAAAAGACCTTGCATTTTTAGATTTATTAGAAGCTAATAAATGGGAAAGACCAATTTATTTTAATAATACATCATTAAATGGGATAAGTTTTGATTTAAAAAGAAATGTGATTCAAGAAGGATTTGCATATAGGCTTCTCCCAATATTAAATTCTAATTCTGGAAGTTTAATAAATTCAGATTTAATGTACTATAACATTATGAAAAATTCACATTGGAGGGAATTAGACAATGAAAATGTTTATTTTTCTGAAGATCATAGAGGATTTATAATGAATTATAGAGCAACCTTTAATACTCTGATCAGAAGTTTAATTGATAATGGTGAATATGGGAAAGCACTTGAAGTAATAAATAAATCTTTAGAACTTATGCCAGATAAATCAATAATGTATGATCATTTCTCAGTACAGCTTGTTGAATTTTTGCTGAAACTAGATCAGATAGGTGATATTAAGACAGAGAAACTAGCAAATGAAATAGCTGAAACAACAAGTAAAAGAGCAGAAGAGATTTTAAACTATTATTTTGATAATAAAATAAATAATAAATATGAAATTCAAAGAAATTTAGTTTCATTAAATACTCTAGCTAGAGCATATAGCAATCATCCTAACGAAGAATTATCAAAAAAGTACAGAAATCTGTTTGAAATCAATTACGAAAAAAATCTTTAATTTTTTAGAAATTTTAATATTTTTCTATTTCTATCATTTCTTTCATTAATAATAAGAAAAAAAACACCTTTTGATAGATTTTGTATATCAACTCTCAATTCAAAATCAGAAATTTTTTCTGAATTAAAATTTAACTGATTACCTATAAGACTATGTATTTTAAAATCAAAATCGTCAACATTAATATTATTCTCAAATTTTAAAGTGATATAATCAGTTGCTGGATTAGGATATAAATTAATACTTATTTTCTTTATATCCTGGGAATAAGAATTAAAAGAAATAAAAACAAAAAATAAAAAAATCAACTTTTTCATAATACCAATTATACTACCAAAGTAAAACAATAAAACTTATTATCAAAAAATGAGATTATCAAGAAAAGTTAATTTTTATTAAAATAGTACATCAATCCTCTTTGAAATCCAATCACCAACTTCAGATGTAGATAAACTTTTCTTAGATGATATGTCTTCCGTAACAATATTAGAATCTAAAGCATCTCTTACAGAATTTTGAATTATATCAGCCTCTTTCTTCATATCAAATGCCAAATTTAACATCATAGCAGCTGACAAAATCATTGCCATAGGATTAGCAATATTTTTTCCAGCAGCTTGAGGATAAGACCCATGAATTGGTTCAAATAAAGATATCTTATTACCTATAGAGGCTGAAGGAAGCATTCCCAATGAACCTGTTATGACTGATGCTTCATCAGTAATTATATCACCAAACATATTCTCTGTTAATATAACATCAAATTCAGATGGGTTAGTAATTATTTTCATGGCTGCATTATCTACAAAAAGATAATTAACTTTAATATCTGAAAATTTATTTTTTGCCATATCCTGTACTACCTCTCTCCATAATCTAGAAGTAGATAATACATTCGCTTTATCAACAAGGGTTAATTCCTTATTTCTTTTATATGCTTCTTTAAAAGCAAGTTCAGAAATTCTTTCAATTTCTTCTCTAGTATAGGTACATGTGTCAAAAACAACAGAACCATCATCAGATGCTCCTTTTTCTCCAAAATATATACCTCCAGTTAATTCTCTATATACAACAAAGTCTACATTTTCAATGATTTCTCTTTTAAGAGGAGACGCATCTATTAAAGAATTATAAGTTTGAACTGGTCTAACATTTGCATACAAACCTAAAAATTTTCTCATCTCAAGAAGACCATCTTCAGGTCTAATTTTAGCTTTAGGATTATTATCATATTTAGGATCACCAATTGCGCCAAATAAAATAGCATCTGAAGATTTACATATCAGTTTTGTTGAGTCAGGAAACGGATTATTTTCAGAATCAATAGCTGAAGCACCAACTAGAGCATTAGTATAATTAAAAGTAACACCTGTTTTAAAAGCAATTACATCTAAAACTTTAATTGCCTCTTTCATTACTTCAGGTCCAATTCCATCTCCAGCTAATACTGCAATATTTTTTATCATTTATTTACTATTTTCAAATTGAATTATTTTATCCTTTATACTTAATAAATAATCAATATTATCATATCCATTTAATAAACATGATTTATTGTATTCATTTATAGAAAATGTATGATTGATTTTTAAATCTTTAGAAAAGAAATTTTGATTTTCTAAATCTACAGTAAACTCATGATCTGGATTATTATCAATTTTATCAAAAATTTCTTGAATAATTTTTTCTTCTAATCGCAAAACTAACAAACCATTATTTAAACAATTATTTTTGAAAATATCAGCAAAAAAACTACTAATCACAACCTTAAAACCATAATCATATATAGCCCATGCTGCATGTTCTCTACTAGATCCACAACCAAAATTTCTTCCAGCAATTAAAATTTTAGAATCCTTATTGTTATTATTTAAAACAAAATCTTTTATTGGTTCATTATTAGAATCATATCTCCAATCTCTAAATAAATTTTCTCCAAAACCTTCTCTAGAAATGGCTTTTAAAAAACGGGCAGGTATTATTTGATCTGTATCAATATTTTGAATCTTTAAGGGAGTTAATTGAGAAATTATTTTACTGAATTTTTCCATATTAAATATATTCTCTTATATCAGAAACGCAGCCATTTAAAGCAGAAATTGCAGCAGTAACAGGACTAGCTAAAAATGTTCTTGATCCTGGTCCTTGTCTTCCTTCAAAATTTCGATTTGAAGTGGACACACAATAATTTTCTTTAGGAATTTTATCTTCATTCATAGCAAGACATGCAGAACAACCCGGTTGTCTAAATTCAAAACCTGCATCCATAAAAATTTTATTCAAACCCTCATTTATAGCTAATTGTTCAACTTTCTTAGAACCAGGTATTACCCAAGCATTAACATGCTTAGCTTTAGTTTTTCCTTTAACAATTTTTGCAGAAAGTCTTAAATCTTCAATTCTTGAATTTGTACAACTACCAATAAAAACATAATCAATTTTATGATTTAGTAATTTATCACCAGATTTTAAACCCATATATTTTAAAGATTTTTTAAATGATTCATCTGAATTTTCAACCGCAGAATTTGGAATAACTTCACTAATTTTTATTCCCATTCCAGGATTTGTTCCATATGTAATCATTGGTTCAATATCTTCAGCATCAAATTTTAAAACCTTATCAAAAACAGCATCTTCATCTGATTTTAAAATATTCCATTTTTGTACCAATTCATCAAATTTTTCATTTTTAGGAGCAAATTTTTTACCCCTAATATACTCATATGTTATTTCATCTGGAGCAATCATTCCTCCCCTAGCTCCCATTTCTATACTCATATTGCATATAGTCATTCGAGCCTCCATAGATAGAGACTCAATTGCTGAACCTGCAAATTCAATAAAGTAACCGGTACCTCCAGAAGCACTGATTTTAGAAATTACATAAAGTATAATATCTTTTGAAAAAACACCTTTATTTAGTTTCCCATTAATCTCTATTTTCATTCGCTTAGGTTTATTCTGAAGCAAGCATTGGGTAGCCAAAACCATTTCAACTTCACTAGTTCCAATGCCAAATGCTATAGATCCAAATGCTCCATGTGTAGAAGTATGGCTATCACCACAAACTATAGTCATTCCTGGCTGAGTTATACCAAGTTCAGGTCCAATAACATGAACAATACCTTGATATTTGTGTCCAATTCCATATAAATCAATGCCAGTTTCTTTACAATTTTTTGTTAAAGTTTCAACCTGATTCCTTGATAATTCCTCTTGAATAGGTAAATGTTGATTTAATGTAGGAACATTATGATCTGCTGTAGCTACAGTTCTATCTTTTCTAAAAACATCAATATTTCTTTTTTTCAAACCAGAAAATGCCTGAGGGCTAGTAACTTCATGAATTAAATGCTGATCCACATAAAGTATAGTTGGTCCATTGGGAATATTATCAACAATATGATTATCCCAAACCTTATCGAATAATGTTTTCCCCATACTATTTTTTATCACCGACTAATTCATATAAATCCTCATCATGAATAAGCTTTTTTTCATCAGCCATATTAAGAAATTTTATATATATAGTTTCCATCTCAATTTTGGTGAATTCATATCCTAATAACTTTAATCTATGTGTTAATGCTGCTCTACCACTTCTAGCTGTTAAATCAATAGAAGATGCCTCAACTCCTACATCAGAAGGATCAATAATTTCATACGTTTCTCTGTTTTTTAAAAATCCATCTTGATGTATCCCTGAAGAATGAGCAAATGCATTAGCACCAACAATAGCTTTATTTCTTTGAACAGGCATGTTCATCATTTTACTAACCTTTTTACTTAACGGTACAATATTTTTTGTATTAATATTGGTTGTCATATTTAAAGCAGGATGAGCATGAAGTATCATTACTATCTCCTCAAGAGAAGTATTTCCTGCTCGTTCTCCTATTCCATTTATTGTAACTTCAACTTGTCTCGCACCATTTTGAAGACCAGCTAATGAATTAGCTGTGGCTAATCCCAAATCATTATGACAATGAACCGAAACAATTGCCTTATCTATATTAGGAACATTATTTATTAAAAATTTAATTTTATCACCATACATTGTTGGAATATTATAACCAGTAGTATCCGCAATATTAATAACAGTTGCTCCAGCATCAATAACTGATTCTACCATCTTAGCAAGAAAATCCTTATCAGCTCTTCCAGCATCTTCTGGATAAAACTCTATATCGTCAAAATACTTTCTTGCATACTTCACTGATGATATAGCTTGTTCAAGAACTTTTTCTCTAGTTGACTTAAATTTGTACTTTATATGAATATCAGAAGCACCAATACCAGTATGTAATCTTTTTCTTTTTGCTTCCTTTAAAGCTTGCCCTGCCATATCAATATCCATAACGACTGCCCTACTTAAAGCGCAAATAATTGTTTCTCTTACATTTTTTGAAATTTCTACAACAGAATTAAAATCTCCTGGACTAGATATTGGAAATCCCGCTTCTATAACATCAACACCTAAAGCTTCAAGATCTTTAGCTATTTCAACTTTTTCATCAGTATTTAATTGACATCCAGGAACTTGTTCTCCATCCCTTAAAGTTGTATCAAATACATATATTTTATCTTTTGACATTATAAGTTTCTTTTTGAAAAAAGTTTAAGGTTTTTAAGTTACATATTTTTAACTATTTCTCCTCCAAATTGAGAGCAAGAAAGTAAAGTTGCATTATTCATTTGTCTTTCAAAATCGTAAGTAACTTTTCCAGATTCTATAGATTTTATTAATCCATTATAAATTAAATCTTTTGCTTCATTCCAACCCAAATACTCAAGCATCATTGCTCCTGATAATATTACAGAACCAGGATTTACTTTATCTAAACCTGCGTATTTTGGTGCCGTACCATGCGTAGCTTCAAAAATAGCATGCCCCGTTTCATAATTAATATTTGCTCCTGGCGCAATACCAATACCTCCAACAATTGCAGCTAAAGCATCCGATATATAATCTCCATTCAAATTCATTGTGGCAATAACCGAATATTCTTTAGGCCTAAGAAGTATTTGCTGTAAAAATGCATCTGCAATTACATCTTTTATAATAATTTTATGAGAATTTACACTAATTACTTGCCAAGGACCTCCTTCATAATCCACAGCATCATACTCTTTTTTAGCTAACTGATAACCCCAATCTCTAAATGCACCCTCAGTATACTTCATAATATTGCCTTTATGGACAAGAGTAACAGAATCTTTTTTATTATTAATAGCATAATCAATTGCTGATCTTACTAATCTATTAGTACCTTCAGAAGATATTGGTTTGATACCTATTCCAACAGTATTAGGAAATCTAATTTTATCAAATTGAGATTTAAACTTTTCTTCTAATACTTGTTTTAATTTAATATTTTCTTCTGTTCCATTTTTAAATTCTATACCTGCATATATATCTTCAGTATTTTCCCTAAATATTATCATATCTGTTGTACTTGGATCTTTTACAGGTGATGGCGTTCCATTAAACCACCTAACAGGTCTAACACAAGCAAAAAGATCTAATTTTTGTCTAAGAGCAACATTAAGAGATGACATTCCCCCACCTATAGGTGTTGTTAAAGGTCCTTTAATTCCAACAAGGTATTTATTAAAGGAATCTAGTGTTTCTTGAGGTAACCAATTTCCAGTTGCATTATACGCTTTCTCTCCGGCAAGAACTTCTTTCCAAATTATTTTTTTTGTGCCATTATACGCTTTTTCTACAGCCGAATCTAATACGTTTTTACTTACAGGCCAAATATCAATACCTATCCCATCACCTTCAATAAAAGGGATAATAGGACTATCACCCACTACTAGTTTTCGATCAACAATTTTTATATTATCTCCTTGCATAAAAACCTATTTTTTATTAAAGAAAAGCAATTATAGATATTTTTTCATTAAATGTAGAGAAAAATTTATTTCCATTTTATGTTACAACCCATACTAGGAAACTGTTCTTCTGATATCATTTCTCCAGAAGTATACGAATTAATAGCATCTCTTAAATCTTTTCCATTTATAGGTAAATTATTACCCGGAGACGAAGAATCTAATCGGCCTCTATATATTAATTTTTTTTTATTATTAAATAAATAAAATTCTGGAGTACATGCTGCTTTAAAAAATTTAGCAACTTCTTGATTTTCATCATATAAATAAGGTATTTTAAGATTTAATCTTAAAAATAAATTCTTCATATTCTCAGGAGAATCTTGGGGATAATTAATAATATCATTAGAACTAATTGCAACAAATTGAATTCCTTTATTAATATATTTTGAAACTAATGATACTATTTCATTATGATAATGTATCACATAAGGACAATGATTACATATTATCATTACAACAGTTCCAAAATCTAATGATAAATTATTATCTGAAAAATTTTTACCATTAACTACATTTAAAAGATTAAATAGTGGCATTTTACTTCCAATTGGTAACATTTCAGAATAAGTTAAAGACATAATTTTTAATATTTAAAGCAAAAATAAAAAATAGATAATGTAAAAACACATTTAATCTATAATGATTAATATAAATTGTTTATAAATTATTTAATCAAAACAAATAACAATAAATGAAAAAGATATTATTAATTACCCTAATCAATTTATTTTATTATAATTTTTCTATAAGTCAGATAGCAGAACCTCCTGAACGTTTTAGAGGAGAAGGTCCTTTTGAACAATTAATTATAAGGGGGGCAACACTAATCAATGGTAATGGAGCACCTCCAACAGGACCAGTAGATGTAATAGTTGAAAACAATAAAATAGTAAGCATAAGAAATGTTGGATATCCAGGTCTTGAAATTAATGAAAAGAGAAGACCAAAAGCAATAAAAGGTGCAAAAGAAATTAATGCTCATGGTATGTATTTATTACCTGGCTTTATTGATATGCACGGTCATATTGGAGAAACAACAAGAGGAAGAGCAGATTATGTTTATAAACTATGGATGGCTCATGGAATAACAACTATTCGTGACCCTGGATGTGGAAACGGTTTAAAATGGGTGCTCAAACAAAAAGAAGATAGTAGAAAAAATAAAATTACAGCTCCAAGAATTCTTGCATATACAAGATTTGGACAAGGTACAAAAAATGGAATAAATTCTCCAGAAGAGGCTACAGCATGGGTTAAAAAAAATGCAGAAAATGGTTCTGATGGAATAAAATTTGGAGGTGCTAGACCAGATATTTTTGAAGCTGCGTTAAAAGAAAATAATAAGCATGGACTTAGATCTGCATGCCATCACGCTCAAATGGATGTAGCATGGATGGATGTTCTAGAAACTGCTAGATTAGGTCTTACTACAATGGAACATTGGTATGGTTTACCAGAAGCAC
>LWDU01036255.1_pt1 | contig 13968 bp, 8 predicted proteins | sample 727161 | NCBI WGS metagenome assembly LWDU01 (sample SAMN04566230, study PRJNA314399) | hydrothermal vent metagenome | isolation source: deep sea hydrothermal plume seawater | place: Mexico: Gulf of California, Guaymas Basin | collected 2004-07-11 | reverse complement strand
GGGGGCAGTACTGGGGGGCGGAAACAATCGTCCCGCTCACTACGACGCGACCAGCGATCCGGCAAGGCTCCACCATCCAGTGCTGGCGGGGGAGGGGGAGGCTACGAGAACTGATCGCAGGGCCGGTTTCTTCCCTGAGAAAGGAACCGCAGTTGACACCAAAGATATACCGCACTACAAGCTTGGGCTGCCTGGATCTAACCCCCAGTACCTGAGCGTGTTCTACGCTGTTCGATGGAGCGAACAACGATGCGAAACTATGTTTGGTTGTCTCTCGTTGTGGTCACTCTGGGTTGCGGTCGCAGTTCCGACACCACACCTGTCGCCGGTGTCCCGCTAGCGATCAATGGCCCATCCCGCGTCGATGCTGCAAAACCGCTTACCACGCCCGATCCCGCCGCAGGCGTGACGAATACAGTCGTCGAGCAGCTGTTTAAGAAAGCTCAGCAGGCGGCACGCGCCGGACAACTCGGGGTTTCCGTCGAGGCAATCAGCCAGGCGATTGGTCTCGAGCCCGGTGATTCCCGCCTGTTTCGCCTGCGGGCAGATGTCTATTCACGGATGGGCGAGTACGCCAATGCTCGCGCCGACTTCGCCCTTGCCGTCCAGACTGAGCCACGGAGCGCGGAACTTCGCAATATTCGTGGCTACTTTCTGATGTCTCGGGGCCTGACGACGGAAGCGCTGGCTGACTTCGACCAGGCACTGCAGCTGAATCCTGAATTTGCCGCAGCATGGAACAACCGAGGGCTCGTTCACCTTGCCAATCAGGATTATGAAGCCGCGGCAACTAATTTCGATAAGGCAACGACCATCGATGGTGTGTATGCCGACGCATTGAACAACCGAGGCTTCGCGAGATTCAAGATGGGACAGCTCTCACAAGCTCTGTCCGACCTGAAACGCACGGTGGAATTGAAACCGAACTACACAACTGCCTGGAACAACTGTGGCCTGGTCTACATGCAACAAAAGGAATATGCCCTTGCCGTCGATTCTTTCAGCCAGGCGATTCGCCTGGCGCCGACCGACATGCGGTGGTTGGGGCACCGACGGGAAGCGTTGAAGAGGCTGGGACGATATGCGGAAGCAGCCTCAGATGCAGAAAAGATCCAGTGGTTGAATACGCTTAATCAAATGACTCAGCATGCATTAAGTCAACCCAATGTCTCAAGCGCATGGATTGCACGGGCAGGCCATCTAATGAATGGTTCGGAATTTGATGCGGCCGTCAAGGATTACTCACGTGCGTTGAAGTTAAATCCAGCCGACCACGAAGCGTTGTGCGGCAGGGCGCTGGCCTGGCTGAATCTGGGCCAGGTCGGAAAGTCGATTGCTGACTGCGATGAATCGCTGGTGGCCGAACCCACGGTGGCCGCGTTCTCCATTCGCGGTGACGCGTGGTTCGCGAAGGCCAATTATGATCAGGCGATTGAAGACTTCGAAGCCGCGCATCGGTTCGATGACACCGTGGCGGCAGCATACCGAAACCGTGCAAAAGCGCGGCGGGCGGACGGTCACGACGAAATGGCTGACGCTGACCTCAAGGCAGCCAAAAGTATCTCTGCGGCCTTGAAAGGCGAATCGAGCCCCACGAAGCCCCCCAGTGCTCAGGTGCCGTTCCCAAACTAGCGCGGGCTCACCGTCACTTCCACGGCGCAATGAACGCAGCGTCGCTCAACGCAGCGTCGCTCAATGTGGCGTATCGGGCGCCATCCACCGGTGCCATCGCGGGAGTTTTCGGTCTTCAGTCTCAGACGGACGACTGCGCACAGGTCACTCCTGTTTTAGAGGTCGCAACATCAGTTCTTCGGTTGCCTGACTCGGCGACTTTCCGTCAAACAACACGTCATGGACGGCGTGGGCGATAGGCATGTCGACGTGTTGCTGCGACGCGATCGCACAAATTCCTTTTGCGGTATAGACCCCTTCGGCGACGGCCTGCATGGACTCCTGTATTGAGGCCAGCGTGTTCCCTCGGCCAAGCAGTTCACCGACTCGGCGGTTGCGGCTGTGGCGACTTCCACACGTCGCGATCAAATCGCCAATTCCGGCCAGCCCGTAAAACGTTTGAGCGTTCACACCCATGGCAGTGCCAAAACGAACCATTTCCGCCAGGCCACGTGTGATCAGAGCAGACTTTGCATTGTCACCAAATTCAAGACCATCTCCAATTCCGGCCGCAATGGCAATCACGTTTTTCAAGGCACCTGCCAGTTCCACACCGCGCAGATCGGCGCTTGAGTAGACTCGAAAATGCGTATTCGAAAACGTGCGTTGAACAGTCTCGGTGGCAGTAGGATTATCTGAGGCCGCGACAACCGTTGTCGGTTTACCAACTGCCGCTTCTTCCGCGTGGCACGGTCCGCCCAGAGCAACCACAGGGGCGCTGCCAAGGAGTTCCTGAATGATCTCACTGGGCCGAACCGACGTTTCGACCTCTATTCCTTTCACCGCACTGACCATCAGGGCAGACGTCGGGATATGTTCAAGCAGACTGCTCAATGAGTCACGAATCGCCCGCGTGGGCACACACACCAGCACGATGTCCGCCCCTGCGAGAGCACGCCGTGAGTCTGACGTCACGGCCACACTCGCCGGAATTCTGACTCCCGGCAACAGCCGCGTGTTCTCACGTGTTTCCGCAATATGGCTGGCGAAGACGGAATTCCGAACCCACAGTCGAACGGAGTTGGTGGATTTCTCTGAGAGGACAATAGAACACGCCGTACCCATGGCGCCACCGCCAAGGACGCAGATTGACTTCGTTTGTGGCTGCGTTGTTTCCTCGTCCATCAAATACCGTCTTATTGTTCCGCTGGCGTTTTCTGCTCAGGCACGGAAGCAGCTTCAGGCTTATCCGAGTCCTGTGTATTGTCGGGTAAAGGCTTGCCGGCCGACGGTTCTGCAGTTGAGCCATCGGGTCCTGCCTTGACGTCCTCCGTGGCGGGTTGTTGAACACCTGGGGTCACAGCAGACGGTGCTGCTTCCGGAAACTCGTAGTCTTCCCAAAGGTCCACATTTGCATCGGCGATCAGGCTGGCGGCGTCGTCGCTAACCTGGCGGAGGTAGATTTCAGCCAGAGGCCGAAATGTATTTTCTCCCCCATTGCTGATCAGTCCTTTAAGCAGGAATCGTGCGTTTGCGATGCTGCCGGATTCAATACCGGCCATCGCCATCATGAATCGCGATTCAACTTGTCCGCGTGGGAGCGTGGTCAGGGGAACCTGACTGCCGATCAGATGCGACAGGGGCCAACCCGGGAGCGGTGCTCCGATTCGAGCTTCGACGGCGGGAACTAATGGCAGCGTCTGCAGGAGTGACCTGCCGATCTGCGGATTGCTGACGAGCTGCGTAAAGACGTCAAGCTTGTCTCTCCATGCATCAATGGCAGATGGGTATGCCCCTTTTGCCAGTTGACTCAGTGCAACAGGTGTGTGCCACTGCAGCCCTGCGAACTCAGCACGCTGCTGATTCTCGCGAACAATGGCAACCAATCGATTCAGCACTTCAAAACCGTCTTCCAGCCCTCCTGTCTCCAGCAGCATCTGCCCCCGCAGCAACTCGGCCCTGGGAATGGCTCGAAGAAGGTCGATATTGTCATTGGCCAGATTCAACGCCAAACGCACATGACCGCCCTCATGCAGCTGTTCTATTACCGTAAGCTTCTGACTGGCGTGTTGTTGAAGATCCTCCGGAGGCTGCTGTTCCAGCATTTCGTCTACTGCCTGCTGAATCGTCTCCGTCTGCTCCTGCCACGTTCTTCGTGTCTCATACAATTGGCGCAGACGCTCCTCCGAATTCGGATCCTGCAGTAACCGGTCCTCCTCCAGCGTCAGGACTTCCTCGACGCATTCCAACGCCAGGCCGATTCGACCGCGCCCCCCATAGAGTTCCATCAGCGCGTTCCACAGCTCTGCGGCTTCCGGCTCAAGCACCAGGGCCTGCCGCAGCGCCATAACGGCCTGCATGTAACGCAACGAATCGGCACTATTTCCACCCACAGCGCCGACAATCGCCTGTTCGAACGCATCGAGCCGGACATAGGCAAGTCCCAGCAGCCCGTAGGCATCGAAATTCTGCGGATCCTCAAACAAAGAGGCGTTGCAATTTCGAATGGTCAGAAGCGGTCCCGCGAGTGCCACGCCAAGCGCCGTTGTATACGAAGCATTGTCCGGTGCGTTCACATGGGCCACCGCAAGGTCGTACACCACCTGCGGCGAAATCTGACTGTTTAGAACAAAAGCATGTTGTGCTTCCCGCAGCGGGCCGCTTAGCGTTCGACGGCTTGCGTAAATGTACTTGCTATAAAAATCGTTCTCTCGAGCAAAGTCGAATCGTTCAACGTCAGCTGTCTCTGAACTGCTGAATACGAGTTTCTGCAGGTCCACAGGAATGACATCCGCTGCGGCCTTCTGGAAAAAGGCGGCGGATGGTCCGCGTTGTGTCAGAATCCAGTTCGGACTCTGCACAAACGCATTTGTCGTTTGGTAGGCTGGATCACCTGGCGGCGACAGGCGTACCATGACGTGTGTCAAACCGAGTGCATCGTACTCTTCATTCCATTGCAGGTTAACAAGACCATCTTCACGTGCCGGATCGCCCTCCCCCACAGATGCAGCATCAAGGCTTGTGCCCAGCGGCGGTTCCTGATCCGGCGTTTTCAACAGACTGCGTCGCAGACTGTCGAACCTGTAAATCGATGACTCACGGTTCGTGTAACTGCCAAACAGAAGCACTCGACTATCGATGAAACTCTGGTAACCGTGCCAGATCAGAAGGTCACCCTGATTCATGCGAGTGTGGAAAACGCGTGCGTCTTCCGGCAGTTCAGCAAGTTGCTGTCCCAGAGTGTCCATCGTCGTCTTCAGGTCTGCCTCAAATCCCAGACCAACCGGACTTCGAGTTGGCAGACGATCCGCCACGGTGAAAAATGCCAGGAACGCCATCGCAAAGACGGTCACCGCACGCCCGCCACGTGAAAACAGCACTTCTTTCGGGTCAATGGTGTATTCCTGACGAAATGTGCGGCCGTACCATCGCTGTGCTGACGTGCCCGCTGCCACCGCCGCCACCAGAGCTGCGGCCGGAAGTTCGTGAACAGCGAACAGAGCAGCGACGAAAAACCCGGTCAGAGTCACAACCCAGGGAACGTCTTCCCGATTTCTGGCGATCACGAGAACGACAACGGCAATGAGCAGCATCGCAAGTCCGGTGACGTAGGCAAATTCAAAGCCTTCCAGAACCTCGGGAACCCAAAGCGGAAAGTACTCCGTTCGACCGTCCAGCAGAACAGACGCAGCCAGGGGGTTGCCGCCCGAGTCCGTGAGCGGCTTCAGCGCAGCCATTGATGGATACTCGACTGTGTATGTCGTGATGACAGACGTCAGGCTGGCGATGGGGGCGGGGGTCACCAGCAATGCCAGCACAGACAGTCCAGCCACTTTCCACAGCGGTGAAGGTGACGCACCTGGCGCCTCTCCGGCGCGTTCAGACAATACCTTCCGAACCTGCAGTCCGACGGCGAAGAGCACAACGGCAAAAACTCCGACGTACGCATGAGAATCGAAATTCGCCCAGACAGCGACGAGCAACGGCAACTTCCAGTGAAGTCCCGCTGCACTACCTTCGTGGTAGCGGTGCAGCTGCAGCAAAATCACAACCATACCGACCAGGGTCACAAGATCGGTCACAGGTTGAAAGTCAATGGAGCACGCGGCAACAGCCAGCACGCAGCAGATTGAACTCCACCACGTCGGCATGCCTCTCACGGAAATCAGAGACAACAGGTATGCTAATATGCCCGCCAACAGCGCTTTGAAAACGGTGAGTCCGTGTGGACCGCCAACCGAATACACGTAGCTGACCAGATTGTCGAAGGCCCAGGCCGAAGTTGCGACAGATTGACCGTCCAGCGAGTACGAGAGTGAGTCCTGCGGCGAGGGCAGAAATCCGTTCTGCAACATCTGGTCACCAGAACGGATGTGAACCAGTGTCTGAGTGTCGACCATCTGACTGAAGCCAAACAACACGGCAAGAAATATGGCAGCCCACCGCAGCATGAAGTCGCCGCGAATTGCCTCTTCTTCAACCAGTTCCGGCGTCAGCTCCTCCTCTTCGGGCAATTCGTCATCGAAATCCGGTGTCTGTCCAGGTGGGTCTGCCGCCCCGGTTTCTGTCGAATCGGTCGATGCGTCGTTGCCCATTGACGCCTCGGCTCCACCTTCGGAAACCTGAGCATCTTCAGGCAACGTCTCCTGGGTCTCGCTGTCTTGAGGCTCATCGGGCGCTGTTTCGCCGTTTTCGTCCTGAGAATTGCTCACGCTTTGTTCCTCGACACCGCAGAATCCGGCTGCCCATTCGGATCGAACGGGCAGCGCTGACGTAACTCGTTTCCTGATCGTCACTTATGAGGCCGCCGGCCATTCGGCGCGCACAACCTCACTGAGTAGCGTACGAGGATCAGATGAGCACCGTTGGCGAAACGTCACAAAGCGACTGGATCACAGCGATTCGCCTCAGACCTACCCGCAGTTTCAATAGGCAAGCCATGCTGCGTGTGACCGATCGCCCCGCCGGACTACAGCTCGAAGTATTGGTCTTCTTCGGTTGCTTCCAACGCGGCGAGATCTCTCTTTTCGCCCAATTCTGCGAGGTTCGCCGACTCGACGATCGGATCGCTGAATTGGTCAGCCCGCTTCTGCCCCACTGCACCGTGTGCGTCAGAAGTTTCTTCTGCTGACAAAGGACGTGCTTCCAGTAACTCCGGCGATATCACCTGTCCAGACGAAGCAGACTGAGAAACGGACGCTGGGCCACGTGGCGCGAGACTGTCTGCGGTCTTCTTCACCTTGCTCTTCACCGAAAATATCTTTGCGACCAGGTCGATGCCCGACACGATCGTTGCGGCAACGGACAGCCAGACAAATGCGCCAGAAGGTATGATGTTCGTCAGCACGGCCGCTATCATGAAGACACAGATCACAGCCAGTACCAGAAAAATTGTCGATCGCGCCGCAATACCACTTCGTTCTTTTCGCTGGGCATGTACAGCCAGTGCATTCTCGATGGATTGAGTCGACAACGCACGAAATGAGTTCATGTCGTTGCGCAAAGCAGCAAGATCAATCTTCGGTCTGTCGACATTGGTATTCTTCGTGTCTGACAAGGGTGCGGCATCGGCACTCCGATCCACCGCTGCCGCAGACTCGGACGTCTCATTGTCGTAATCGCCAGCCATGTATGAGTCGATAAAGGACTTGGTTTGGGGTCTCTGCGGTTCCGCTGCAGATTCGTCTTTCGATGCCGACGAGCTTGATTCAGAGGTCAACTCCTCCGGCAATGTACCGCCCGCCTTCTGACGGTTTCGAGCCAGTAGTTGTTCCATATAGTCTGCGACAAATTGGTCTGAGGTCTTTTCCTCTGCCTTTTCCTCTGCCTTTTCTTCCTCTGCCACCTCATCGCCGCACGCTTCCAGAAGTACGCTTTCAGCGCTACTGAAGCTCAGGGAAACTTCGTCAGATGATTCCGGGGCGTAGTGATCGACCTTAGTTGGCATCAGGTCTTCGGCAGCCGATGATGTCACGACTTCATTCCCACCCAGGCCAAACATCTCAGCCAGCTCAGAACGGATCGTCGAACGAGCGTCACCATCCTGGGTGTCGACCAAATCCGTGCAGGCGGTATCTACCGAATCCGTGCAGGCGGTGTCGATCAACGATTCAGACGGCATCGCAGTTTGCGGGTCATGCAACGACTGAGGCTGAGCGTCCGCTGTAACCTGCAGTTCGGCTCGGGCAAGTTCCAGCTGCTGACGTGCCTCAAGAAGCTGCCGCCGCTGAGCTTCGATGTCCTCTTCGGTGTTTTCAATTCTGCGTTGCCGCTCGCAGCTGTCTGCCTCACGCTGGTCCAGCACCGCTATGCGGTCATCCAGCTCTGCGTGTTGCAACTTGATGTGTTCCTCGTCTCTGCGTGTTGCGGCCGCCCCCCCAGTTGCACCTTCAATTCAGTCAGCAATTCGTCCTTTACTGCAAGGTCCCGCTGAAGGTCATCGACGACTGACGAATCCGCGTTATCACCCAATTGCCTGTCAGAACCCGTCGTGCCAGGTGCATTCAGTGCGGTATCAAGCTGGTCCCGAAGCTCGCAGATGATTGCTTCGTATTCTGCCAGCTTTGACGGGTCAGCATCGTGCCTGTCGGGCACAGCGGTCAGCTGACTGACACTGCTTTGCCATTCTGAACGCTCCTCTTCGAAATTGCTGACGACCTCCAGCAGCTTCTGCTCTAGCTCCGCGACGTCCTCGTCGCGAACAGACAACCGGGTCTGCAGCTGAAGCAGTTCGTCGCTGGGATTCGTAAGTTACTGTTGCGTATGCTGCTGTTCACTGTTGCCGAGTGCCTCGATCTCTGCGTCCGCTTTCTGCCGCATCACCCATTCGTCATGCAGAGACTGAAACGCCTCACGAAGTTCGACCAGCGCTGTGTTCAATTCGTCGCGTTCAGACTCCAGCACTGTCGATCGTCGATGTGCATCTTCAAGTTCTGCAATCAACTCCTCATCTGCCGACGCTGAATCTGTTGCCGACGGCGGTGGAATCGAATTTGCTTTCGCAAGTCGCTTCAGCTGTACGACGCGAGCGGCAGTTTCGTCATAACGAACGCCGAGTTCCACCTCCCGGGCATCCAGTTCTTCGGCCCGAGTCCCTAACGCTGCCTCAGCGGCGTTCACCGAGTCAGCGGCCTGCGCCCGAGACTCTTCCTGCGATATTTGAAATTCCTCGGCGCGTTCTTTGTCGCGTTCACTCCGCTGTTCTTCCAGTGCCTCGATCTGGCGTTGTTGCTCGGCAAGGGCAGAATCACGTTCTGCCAGCAATGATTCCCGCTCGGTCAGTCGCTGCTCGTGCGCCGCAATGTCCTGTTCTTTGGACAGGTGGTCTGCTGCCCCGGACGCCTCACGTTCACACAGACGCTCAAGCTGCTGCTGCCGGGCTGCCAGTTCTTCCTGCGACCTCTGAACTTCGTTTTTCTGCGCGGCGGCGGCCGATTCGGAAACATCGGCGACACGCTGTTCAAATTCGGCGACGCTTTGCTCAAATTCAGTCTGTTCGTGCTGTAGTTGCGACTCCTGTTCTTCTATTCGACGGGAACAGTCTTCCAGACTCTGACTTTGTCTGTGCAACTTCAGCTCAAGATTGTGGAGACGTTTTGCATCCACTCCCGCCTGTTCGCAATCGCCATCACTGTTAGAGGGCTGTGAAACGTCTTCTGAACCACCGGTTGCAACATCCGTGGAAGTCTCTGCAACAACTCTGTTTGTCAGAGTCTGGTTTGTCAGAGCACTCATCAGTGGAAGCACGGCCTCCAAATGCCCGGCCTCCGCTGCCTCAAGACGACGCTCAAGTCGCGCTATATGCGCCGCGATGCCCGCATCGAAGTTAGTGGACTGCTGTTCCGACAACGGAAATGTGCCAGAAGCCGGCAGGTCTGCAGTGGCCGCTTGAAAGCGAAACATAGCAGGACCGATCGCGAAAACGTCACCAGAATTCACACGTTCTGTCCCTGTGATGGGAACATCGTTCAGCCAGATGCTTGCACCCGGCGCGGGCCTGACAGTAATGAACTCATTATTTGCATCGATCAGGCAGTGGTAAGAAGCAACGCCCTTCAGCAGAATACGAATGTCACAGTCTTCGCCGCTGCCGCACATGAAACGTCCGGTTCGCGGTACAGATTGAATCTCTGCAGCGGAACTCCAGACCGGAATCAGGCTGTGGCAACCGATTGCCGGCGTTGCGGTCGCCAGTAGTGAGGAGTGAGGGGACATCAATTTCTCCGTAAGTCAGATTGAGATTTCTCCAGCGCGGAATCACCGCGCCGGTCAAAACCAATCTGCTCAGCCGACAACCGTACATTTGCACGTTGAGGACGAATTTCCAGTCTGTATTGATTATTCGGAGAGGGATCGAACGTCGATATTCCTCAACCTATAGATCACATACACTACAAAGCACCGTCCGTCAAAATGCGGAACCTCCGTCTTGCGGTAATCGGCATTTCCAGCAGACATGCCTGTAAGCGGTAGCAACTATGCAGATTCCCCAGCGTCTGCAATAAGTATCAGCCCCGGTTGGACGGTGCGAATGATGCCAATTCTGAAGTTCGTGCTGTTCCTGCGGATCACGAGTGTTAAGAATGACGCGGCTGACAATTGAGTGTTATGCGGCACACATGAAACGATTGTGCCGGCTTCAGCGATCGTCGTCCGTCGTTCCTTCAGAAGTCAACCGTATGAATTTGGGACGATAGAAAAATTCGACGTAGCGTTGCTGAAAGTCCACGTCCCGACTTGTTTGACGCAGTTCGTCGCCCCGGCAAACATGACGTTTGCACTGCAGGCCGCTGCTCATAATTTATCGCAGGGTGAACAGGAATTAGCAAAGCACGGCCCCCATGCATGTTGAACGATAATGACACGCCAACATCTGCCCATATTGGTCCGCCGACTGCATTTCACGGTATGCGTGGGACTGCTGACGTTCGTCTCGTGGGCATTGCTCAGCCCGCACCCGTTTGCCACCGTGCGCTACACTTCTCTGTCTCCACTGTCGACGTTAAGGACGGTCAGTGACGTCCTGCTTCATTGCGGAGCCTATGGCTTACTTAGCTTCGTCTGTTATCTTTCGGTGGCCAACAAGCAAAACGCCCAAGCCAAACGAATCCTGCTGGGGCTGTTGATTGCCCATGGCGTCAGCAGTGAATTGCTGCAGGCACTCGTCCCCTCTCGAAACTGCGACCCGCTTGACGGCATGGCCAACATGCTGGGAATCGCCATTGGCGCCATCGCCGTGACGTGGTTTCGTCCGGCACTTCGCCACGCCATGATTGTGATCTTTCCGGCTCAAACCGTCGACCCGACGTCGGGGGAAATCTGACTCCATCGGCTGGATGCAATGCAGCCAGCTCAGGAGTCATTTCTCCACCGACATTGGGAAGATGGTGAAAGTCATCAGCAATGCACGCACACGAAGCATACGCCTGACCATTCAATTCCGTGAAGACGACGTGTCAGTTCCGGACTCAGGCGGCCTGATCATTGTGACATTGTGCCGGACGTAGGTGTCCTCGGTCGGCCCCGGTTGCGTGACACTGAGCTTCGATTCAATAAAGTCAAACTTGGTGATGATGCGGCCAACTGACGGCAGCAGGCTCAACACATCCTGCAGCGGCGCCAGATCGGGAGCATTATTTCCCTGACCTGCCATACCGATGATCATGGGCAGCATGGCACCAACCTGCTGCAGGCCCTGGCCGAGCTGTCGAATCGATTCGCCAGTATTGCTGTAGCTGATGGAGTGCACGTCACCGGTAACCTCAAGCCCAAATTGGGTAAACCTGTCGCTGGACGCAAACGACTCGCTTTCTCCGCCCTTTGTCAGCATGACCGATTCAATCGCGTCTGCGTGGGACGCCACTGCCATCCAGCCGTCCTGAAAACCTACGGTCGGTGTCAGGCCACCCATCATCATGAATATCCCCGCAGATAGCTCCTCAAAACCTTCCAGCCGCGAGGACTCTTTGATGGTCAGTCCCTGGGCCTTGACCTGAGGAATCTGCTGCAGCAAGGCGATGCCTCGATGGACCAATTCACGAATGCGGTCCGGGTTTTCACAGCGCAGGAATGTCGCGGACTGCTGAGATGGACCAAACGGAGTCGGCGGTCCGGGGAATGTTACGGAAACGCTCTCGCCGCCGAATCCCTGCAACAAGTCTTCGTCCAGATGAATATCAAACTTGTCCTGAACTTCCGCCAATTGATCGAATGCCTGCTGCGATTCAGGGAACAATTCCGGAATCGTGTGCGTCACCCATTCGTACAGGGGATGCAGCGTTGCACCGCTGTTCATTGAGAAGCTGGTGGCGTTTGCAGGAACCCACTTTGACCAGTCCTTGAATGGCCTCTGGTTGGCAAACATTTTGCCAAACGTTTTCTCACGGTAGCCGGCCGCTGCTTTGCCGTAGGATGCAGAGCGATTTGTAAATCGCTGTGTGTACTCCACGGTCACTTCATAGTCAATCACAGCGACTTCGTTGAGAAACGACTGCAACAGCTGTGACACGCGGAGAGCTTCATCGTTGCCTGCGCCAACACCCTGAATGAAGGCAACCAGTCCGTTCAATTGCCTGAACAACGTCTCTCCATCAAAGAAGACCACAGCATCTTCAGCCTCGGGAAGATGTGTCAGGGCTTCTTTGAAACGCGGATCATCGAACTTTGATTCGCTGTCCGGATTGTCCAGCAGTGTCAGGCCCTGTTTGACGAGCTCGGGGTTCGTGCTGAACACAAACAGATCGCCGCGGACGCCGACAACAGGAGTAAGAGTAAAAGGAACGCCAGGTGGCAGTGGCAGCCGCAGAGAGGTCAGTTGCGCTTCGTTCTGGGTCTCTTCCACGACCGTCAGATTACCATTCGCCTCCTGTTCAGCCAGCCGAAACAGGTTTACGACGCCTTCGACCAATGAACTGGCACCGTCCTCCGGGAAACGCATCATCAGTAGATGCTGCGTCGTGACGCCTTCAAATTTCTGGCAATAAACCACCTCGCTGCAGTTTGCCAGATGTTCCCATTGAATCGGTTCAACGGCAGCTCGCAACGTATCTCGCACCGCAAGAATCTGTGCGACATCGTCTTCGGCAACCTGAGACTGCACCATCTGCACGGCGCGTTCGAGGATTCTGGACTTTTCGACCTCCCGCCAGATGTCGTTATAGTACTCCCTTTGATAGTCACGCTCCGGATTGTGCTTTCCATAGACAGCCAGAAACATGTCCGGCGGAATGGCGTCGCTGAGATCCGCGGCCAATGCAGGGCCGACCGCGGTCACCAGTAGAGTGGCCAAAGAGGCAGATTGAATCCAGGTTTTCATGTCGTTCATTTCTGGGCTGAGGAATCGAATTCTCTGAGACCGCAACAAAACCCGTGCGGCATGGCCGCCACCGAATCCGATGCGAGGAAGAGGCATCGAAGTCATGAAACAGATACCGTAACTCAGGACATTCGACCGTTGCACCCGATTCCTGGTGGATATTTCGAAAGATTACTCCAAAAACATCGGGTGGTTTCTGTCGCCTCGTGACAGCAGGTAGGCCATCAGATCGAGAAGCTCGTCCTGCTGCAACGTATTCAGCAGTCCCCGGGGCATCATCGATACCTTTGAAACCACCATTTCTTCAATCTGTCTACAGGTGGCAATGGGGTCCTGACCACTCCGGACGGTCGCAAAGAGGGGCAAGTGTTACTTTTTTCCCTTCCTCCTGGTTCTCAGTGTTTCCAGGCATGCAATCGCCTGGGCATCGGTTAATAATGACGCCCCTGTCGGCAACTGACGCCGACAGAGCAAGAAGACACTCATTCCACTGCCACGATGGCGAGTCCGCAGGAAGACCGAAAGCATGCCGATCAAGGTCCGTTGCAAAGAATGCAGCACTGTTCTGAACGTTTCTGACAAGGCCGCAGGCCGAGCCGTTAAGTGCAAACAGTGTGGTGCCCGAGTCTCTGTACCGGCTGCGGGAGGCAAGGCTGAAGGTACCGGTGGGGCTGGCAAGAAACGTAAAAAGAGAGCCGTCGGACGGCGACGACATGTTTGGCAGTCTTAACCTGCGGGACGCACATGACGAAGACCAGCAGGTCTGCCCCAACTGTACCGCCCTTGTCGATGAAGAAGACGTTGAATGCCCTAAGTGCGGTGTCAACATACAGACCGGAGTATTGAGCGACACGCAGCGAAAGAAGAGATCTCGCAAAGGCCCTCCCCCGGAAGAGTTTTATAAGGCGATCTGGCCGAACGGATGGGCGTTCGTCCAGAAGCACTGGGGATTCGTATTCAAGACGGGGATGGTATGGGGATTCTCACTGTCGATGGTCATTCTCTCTTCTTTTACACTGAAATGGTTCATCGAGACGCGTACC
>LWDU01031946.1_pt2 | contig 13968 bp, 2 predicted proteins | sample 727161 | NCBI WGS metagenome assembly LWDU01 (sample SAMN04566230, study PRJNA314399) | hydrothermal vent metagenome | isolation source: deep sea hydrothermal plume seawater | place: Mexico: Gulf of California, Guaymas Basin | collected 2004-07-11 | reverse complement strand
ATATATTGACTCGAATGATTTGAAGACGATTTCATGTTCAAGTTCCTGTTCCACTTCCTCTTCATGGTCGGCTTCGGACACACATAGTGTTGGGGCTGCAGTTGAAAATCTAGATTCAGTTATTGATTCAAGTGATACGTTGCATTTCGCAATTATCAAAGAATCGGGTTCTGATGATGATTTGTTGCATGTTTCAAGGACCTCTAGTGGGACTTATGCCTCTACAACTATCGATGCTTCTGCTTCAGCATCAAGCAGTAATGCATCTGTGGCTATTGCCATTGGTTATGATTATTCATTGCATATTGCTTACACAAATGTGACTGCAGTTCCATTGTATGCTTGGTGCGATAGTAGTTGTGACACATTATCCAGTTGGTCAACTGAGGCAACGACAGGATTGATTGGTGGTGAACTTGATATTGCCATCAGCCCAGAAGGTGAACCTTGGATATTGGCTCAAGGGGCATCTGTTGATTTGGCTGTTTCAAACAGAAATTCAGGTACTTGGGAGACGCAGACCGTGACGAATGCTCCCGGAACACCACAGTGGACTTCATTGCTGATTGGCCAAACTGGTCGAGTATGGGCATCTCTTCATCCTTCAAGTGCTGACCTCTGGGTCTTGAACGACATTGATTATGCCGGCTCTGGCCTACAGCAAGATGCTGATGGTGATGGTTGGACAGGCCTTGATGAGGTCAGATGTCAGACCGATGCATTGGACTCAACAAGTACGCCTGCCGATTTTGATGATGATGGAATCTGCGACAGGTTCGATACCAAGAACGACCTTCCCTCAGTGGGTGAATCAAATGTCATAACCACTGGTGATGATTTTGGTTGTGCAATTCTCGATGACCGCAGTGTCTCATGCTGGGGTAAGAACGATGCAGACCAATTAGGTGATTCTGCAACAGGAGCATCATCGAATGAAGCGGTGTCAGTTGACCTTCCAACAAACTTTGAAGCATCAGATATCGATGCAGGTTCTTCACATGCTTGTGCAGTGGGAACGGATGGAAGTGTTGTATGTTGGGGAGCCAATGACAAAGGCCAGTTGGGAATCGGTACAATCTCGGCCTCTGAAGCACCCAGTATTGTTTCCTTGCCTTCTGGAGTTGTTGCATTATCCGTATCTGCGGGTTCAGATCATAGCTGCGTAGCGACCTCCTCAGGTTCAGTATATTGCTGGGGCGAAGGTGGTGATTCACAAACTGGAAATTATTATGTTTCCAGTCCAGGATATTATCAGGAAGATGGATTCGAGAGTGGAGACCTTAGTACACTTGAATGGGTGAATGATGATTCAACTTATCCTTGGTCGATAGATACCGGCTCTTCTTCAACAGGTGCTAATTCCATCTCAGTGCAAGTCCTCGCAAATCAACAGAGCGATATTGAGTTATCCATGCCTACTGCTGCTGGAAACATCACTTTTGATTACAAGACCAGCACGGCAACCAACCATTATCTCAGATTCTATATCGATGACGTATTGCAGGATTCATGGTCCGGTATAGCGGCTTCCACATTCCAATCAGTGTCTTTCGATTTTGATGCAGGCTTGCACACTTTCAAGTGGAATTCGGTCAGGTCTTCTTCAGCAGGTGGACAAAACAAGGTTTATCTTGACGACATTCGCATTAATTCGAGTACAGAGTTGATTTCAGGTGGAACTGTGGGAAGTCCTTCAGAAGCAGTCCTTCCTGCCTCAGTAGGAGTGATTGAAGATGTAGCAACTGGAGATAAGCACACTTGTGCTTTGAATACCATCGGGGATGTATATTGCTGGGGGTACAATGGCGGTTCATCCAATATGGTTCTGGGAAATGCCTCCACCACTTCCGCGAACAGCAGTTCACCCGTGAAGGTTGACCTTTCTGCAACTGGTAGCCATTACTCGAGTGATTGGAGTGGAAGGACCTTTTCTGGAATAAGTGCTGGTACTGATGCAACTTGTGCGATTCTATCTTCAAGTCTGGAAACTGCATGTTGGGGTCAGGGATATGATGACAAGATTCTGGGTAACTCCACCTCTTCCATCAAGGGAACAAGAGTTGATGCAGGCTCTTCAGGTGATAAACACTACTCGGTTTCAGTAGGAACTGAACACGCCTGCATAGTCGTGGCCTCGGCCATTGAATGCTGGGGTACGGAGGTATCTGGAGAATTAGGAGATGGAGGAACAGCTTCTTCCATGACGGCTACACCTGTTGCAGTTTCAATTCCTGCAGGACATATTCCACTGGAGGTGGCAGTTTCCGAGTCCAGCACAACTTCCTGTGCTCTGTTCAAGACCTCTGATGATACCCGTAAGGTCATGTGCTGGGGAGAAGGGGGAGATGGCCGTATGGGATATGGTTCCACAACCGACCTTAGCGCACCTGCTACTGATTCTGCGGTTGAATCAAGTGGAACTGATATCTTGACGCCTGATTCCTCTTCATCAGTTTCACGATTGTTGAGTAGGCCTGTTGAGATTGGAGGTGGCATCCACTTCTACTGTGTACGTTCGATTCAAGGTCTTGTCAAATGCTGGGGCTACAATTACAATGGACAGTTAGGAATTGGAAACACAACACAGATAGGAGATGGGGCTAATGAAATGGGTGAGGACCTCGCATTCGTTAATCTTGGGGATAATAAAACTGCAGTTCAAATCAGTGTTGGAATTTTCCACGCATGTGCAGTGTTGAATGATGCCTCTGTGAAGTGTTGGGGAAGAAATTCGGAATATCAATTGGGAACTGGAAACACCACTCAAATCGGTATTACGACAGCCACATTGGGAGACCAGATGCCGGCAGTCAACCTTGGCGGGAATGCAGTGAAGGTTGCGGCAGGGCAATACCACACCTGCGCTTTGCTTGACACTGGAGAGGTCAAGTGTTGGGGTAAGGGAGACCAAGGGATTCAAGGTGACGGTTCGACTGGAACCAATACGGTCCCAACCACAGTCTTGTTGGGTGATTACAAGGCAGTAGATATCACTGCCAGTCTTGGACATAGTTGTGCAATTCTGGAGAATGGGGCAGCCAAATGTTGGGGAGATAATTCTCAATATCAACTTGGACTGGGAAATACCACCGATATGGGTGACGGCACAGCACATTCTGACAACAAGATGTCTTTCTTGAACATGGCTGATGGTAGAACTCCGGTCAAGATTTCGGCGGGTCAGGCTTACAGTTGTGTATTACAAGATGATGGAAACATTGCCTGTTGGGGCACTGGTTCATATGGTCGATTGGGATATGGCAGTAGTTCCAGTGTTTCAACTCCTGCAACAAGCAATGTCGATATTGGTACTGGTAGGACCGCTTTGGATGTTCAAACATCTGCAACAGGTTATGCTTCGTCGTATTATTATTCAAACACAGGCAGTTACATCCACACATGTGCTATTGGTGATGATGAACTGTTGCGTTGCTGGGGGAGTGGATATTACGGCCAATTGGGTATTGGCAGTACCACAACTATTGGTGATGGAGCCAATGAGATGGGAGACAATCTGATGGTGACTGATATTGGAGACCATGTCGAATCCGTGGCATTGGGGAGCGCTTCATCTTGCGCGATTCGTGAAGATGGGCAGGTAAGGTGTTGGGGGAATAATGGGAATGGCCAACTCGGACATGGAGACACTACACGGAGAGGAGACCAGTCTGGAGAGATGGGAGATGACCTACCTGCTACAGAACTTTGGTTGAAGTCAGATGATACAGATTCAGATGGTACAATCAATCTCTGGGATACTGATGATGATGATGATGGAACAATCGATGTTGATGATGATTTCCCATTGGATGAATGTGCAGATATTGATACTGATGGCGATGGAATGCCAAACGATATTGTGAACTCTTGCTCGACAACTCTCATCGAAGACCTTGACGATGATGACGACAACTGGAATGATACTGATGAGGTTGCATGCGCTACTAATCCATTGCTCGATACAGATACACCGAGTGATTATGATTCGGACTTGACTTGTGATTACTTGGATACTGATGACGATAATGATACGTTTTCGGATATTGTCGAGGGGCAGTGTGAACCCATGTATGGATACTCCTCATTCAATGCCATGTCTAGCACATCAACATCCCATTACATGAGACCTGATTATGGGAGTGCCATCTGGTTCGATGATGAATATGGGCTAAGAGTCATCGCCCCTGATGGTGCATCGAATGGATATGTCAAGGTATGGACCTATCAGAACGCAGTTGTCGATACTTCCTCTGAATATATGAGATTTGGCGGGACCTCTGGAAGCACCTGGAACGTGGGTACAGGCGCTAGCTACAGGTTTCCCCAAGTAACGAATCATGGGGGATTAGATTATCTGACATTGAGCAGATATACGTATGAGATGGATGCACAATTGACGACACAATGGTCTCAACAACAATTGGAAACGACTGGTTGGCATAACTATGCAACAGATGTTGCATTCTCTCCCAACGGGACATACTATGCCACAGATAATGGTGAATTGGATTATTATGATACGATTACAGATCAGACTGGAACATTGAGTTATCCTACAGGAGGAGTTCAAAGCCAATACACGCAGATTGCAATCGATGATACTGGCATCATTCATCTGGTGGCTTTGGAAAGTGGAAGTTACACCTATTGGAAATATGATTCGGGGGCATGGAGTTCTGGAGAGACTCTGTGGTCTGGCTCTAATGAACCATATTACAAAGAGGCTCAACTGAGGGTCAATTCCACTGGCGTACCTTATTTCACATTCTTGGATGCCGGATTCATTCGAATGTTTTCACGGTCTGGGTCATGGAATGAGGTATGGAGTAGTGGAGTTCCAGATAACAATAACAAAGGGATGGAGATGAAGATTGATGGTGATGATAATCCACATATCATCTGGAACGATTTCACAAATGCTACCTTGTACCATACATACATGGATGGCTCATCAATGAGGACTGAGTTGGTCAGAGAGGAGACCAGTTGGTCCGCAAGTTATGCGTATGGACTCTCCATGACATTTGATGAACAGGGTGATGTGTTCATTTTTTCTTCAAACAGTATCAGTGCCGCAGGTGCTGAGATTCATTACAAGGGATATTTTGATGACCCTTCAAAAGATGCGAGTGTTACTCCTCCAGATGCAGATGGTGATGGAACCTGCGATGTCCTTGATACAGCATCTTTGGACTATACGAATCTAGTTTGGGAGAACGGTAGTTCCAATACAATCTCACCGATATACTCAGGTCTCTGGCCTGATTCAGTATCCATTACTCCTGCACTACCCGTCGGAGTACAGTTCGATTCTTCCACCGGAGTAATCAGTGGAACATTTACTCAAGCGGATGTCGATGGCACAACTTACACTATTTCGACGACATCATCGGGCGATCCGTGGCAGAAGGTATTCACGCTTAGAGTCCAAGAAAGGATACCTTTGCTGGTTGGATATGAAGATGGGCCTTGGGGAACTAATGGCAATTCCAACGGCGCTAATGGAATCAAAAGCAACAAGATTGCATTTGCTCCAGACGGTTCGATGTATGTATTTGGTGTCGCTACTGGTTCTGATACATTCTCTCCATTGCCCACGCCTTCAATGTCTGTCAATACCGATGCATATCTGGCAAAGAGGAACGGAACTACTGGAGATTGGGAGTGGGTAGAGGTGTTCGATACCTGTGCTAATATCTATGCTCAAGATATCCAAGTCTCTGATACAGGTTCAGTATTTCTATTGGCACATTTCAGGTCGAGGGGTTACTCTTCAGGATGCACTTTTGATTTCAGGAATAGTGATTCTTTCGATTTCACTTCTAACAATTATTACGATACTGTAGTGATAAAGTACGATTCATCAGGTACCCCTCAGTGGGTCAGCAATTCCAATGCAACTGCCACAAATAGCAATGCAGCCGTATATTCGTCGAATATTGAAATTGATTCCAATGGCAATGTCACAATTGGTGGAAGTGTCGGGAATAGCAGTGCACCAACAATGGATTTTGCTGGGGTTGATTTCACTGACCTCGATGGCTTAGGTTATCAAGTTCCTTATGTCGCTCGGTTGAATCCTGATGGAACTGGTGCATGGGTTGCAAACCCTCGCTCAAATGATACATCTAACAGACATTGTCCTGATCATGAAGTTGAGATTACTTCACACCCTGATGGTTCTGCAACATTGACTTTTTTGGCTCAGTATGCGATGCTCTTTGATAATCAGGAGTTGTCCCGCGCACCTTTGAACAAGGTCCAATCGGTTGTGGCACATCTTGATGCGGGAGGTTCGTGGGTTTGGGTACAGAATGTTTCCACTTCACTCGGGCAGTTGTATGCTACTCCAACAATCAGTAGTTTCAGCGATGGTAGTATGCTTGTTGCATTCAGTGATGGTTATTCTTCCAATAACATTGGAACTTTGAATCTGATGGGTGATGAATCTATTGAGCCGGCTGGAGATGCTTGGTTTGCTGCTGTTGCTCTTGACAATTCTGGGAACAAGTTGTGGACCTACTTCGAGGATGATTTCGGTATGCGAGATTGGGGCTCTGATAGCAGAATGTTTTCAGTAATAGATAGTGATGATGTGGTACATCTAATGATGGATACAGAAGATGCTACGAATGCCCAATATTTCAGGACAATAGCCTTCGACATTGATGGAAATGTGGTTTATCAGACACAAACTTACGCTGGGTCGAGTACTAATTACCTCTATGATTTCGGATTAGACTCCTATGGTTCTCCATACTTTGTTGCCGAAACCAATTCCCAATATTGGGGCGGATATACTACAACAACGGAATACCAGTCATCTGGTACGCAAAACTTGGGCAGTACTTACGCCCGCATCTTCAGAACTTTCAGTCCAGAGATACTAGAGAGCCACGAAGTAGAGAATAATTATCCGATTGCAGGTCAATTCAATGACTTCTATCCTATGAACAAGGACGTTTTGGATTATGCAACAAGTTGGACGATTTCGCCTACTCTGCCCACTGGATTGACATTCCAAGCATCCACTGGTAGAATCTATGGTACGCCATCAGTCAATTCTTCCAATGTCACATACACCATCAATGTGACATTGAATCACAATAACTTGGAACTGAGGAAAACACATTCGTTCCAATTGACATTCCCTATTTCTGACCCAGCACCTGATGTCACTTATGACGCGGGAGACCTGTCACCTGTTCTTGAACGTGGAACACCGATGGTTGCGATTTCTCCAACAGCAGGTCTTGATGACCAATACTTATCGTATTTCACAACAGACCCTGCTCTCCCCTCGGGCTTGTCGATAGATTCGGCAACGGGAGATATTTCGGGAACACCGAATGTGAATCTGACTTCTACTGATTTTACTGTCAAGGCATGCAATACTTGGGGAGTCTGTGATGAGCATACATTGACTCTGACAATCAATGAACCAGTTGCTGTGATATCCTATACTCAGGCTCATATCTCTCTGAAGAAGGAAGAGCCGATGACCCCGCTTGAGCCATCCAGTTCTGGTGGTGTGGTTGAGACCTGGGAGATTGACCCTGCCTTGCCTGTGGGAATGGAGTTGGATGCATATGGAGTCATTTCAGGAATCCCTGTAGCCAATCAGGATAACACGACTTACAAGATATTCGCTAACAATTCAGGTGGCAGTGTTAACACAACCGTTATTATTCAGGTCAATGGAACTGGGATGTATATCTTCTATCCATATGCTGAACATAGAATAGCAGTCAATTCTCCTATCAACACCATTTATCCTTCACAGAGAGGAGCAGCAGCCATCACTTGGGAGATTACACCTGATTTGCCTGCTGGAATGGAGTTTGGAGAAGGAAATGGCAGCATCTGGGGAACTCCAAGCGAATTGAGTTCGGAAACAGTCTACTCAGTATCTGCTCAAGGATTTGAACCAGATATAAGTTCGGCGACTACAATCATCATCACAGTATTGGTTGATATTGATGGCGATGGTTTACCAGATGAATCAGATGATGATGATGATGGTGATGGTTGGACTGACGAAGAAGAGGCTGCTTGTGGAGGAACCAATACCACTGATGCAGATGACCATCCATTCGATAGCGATGGTGATGGAATCTGTGATGTGAATGATGATATCAATGATGCACCAATCCTGTTGTTCTATGAGAGTTCAACGCTTGAGTTATCACTCAATCTCGAGATGGTGATGTTTAATGCAACCACAGTTGGTGGGGATGTAACTTCTTGGAATATCGACCCATACCTTCCTCTCGGACTAACATTCAGTGGCACCAGCCCTGCGAGGGATGGTGGAGATAATGGTTCAATATTCGGAATCCCAACAGAATTGAGTTCTGTTCAATCATACACTATCACCGCGAGTAATAACAAATATAGTTCCACATTCATCCTGAACCTTGCAGTTCTGTTGGATACCGACCTCGATGGTATCCCTGACCAAGATGATAGTGATGATGATGCTGATGGCTGGTCTGACCAAATTGAGTGGCTATGTGGCAAGGACCCATTGAATGGTTCAGATACTCCAGTGGATACAGATGGAGACCAACTATGTGACTACGTTGATGACGATGATGATGGAGATGGTTTCATCGATACTTATGAGCAACAATGTGGTTCGGATTGGAAGGATGAGAATGAAGTTCCAATCGATGCCGATGGTAGTGGAGTCTGCGATGGATTGGAGACCGATACTGATGGCGATGGATGGCTTGATGGAATAGAATCTTCTTGTGGCACCAATGCAACTGATAACACCAGTATTCCAACAGATATTGATAATGATTTCATTTGTGACTCTCTGGATGATGATAAGGATAATGATGGATACGACAACCATCAGGATGATTTCCCAGAAGATGATCTTGAATGGCTCGATACAGATAGCGATGGAGTTGGAGATAATGCTGACACCGATGATGATAATGATTCTTGGACGGATATGTGGGAAGAACTCTGTGGTACAGATAGTAAATCCAATACTAGCGTCCCTGATGATTTCGATTCTGATATGATATGTGATTTGTTCGATGATGATATCGACAATGATGGCGTATCAAATGATATGGATGCTTTCGATAATGACGCCAACGAAACTTATGACTTTGATGCCGATGGTATTGGTGATAATGAAGATGATGACGATGATGATGACCTGTGGTTGGATGTCGATGAGGTTGCTTGTGGAACAGACCCTATGAATGCAACCAGTACTCCCGAAAATATTGAAACTTGTAATGCGACCAAGAAGAGTGAAGATACTGTTGAAAGTTCATCTTTCATAACAAATTATTGGTGGCTTTGCTTGATTCTGCTGCTGTTGATACTTCTCATTACATTGCTAGTCTACAGGGACCGTGGCGAGTCAGTGTTGGTTATGATGGGAATGCAAAATGGCCCGCAGCCTGAACACACGCTTTCATCTCCAGATTTCATTTCTGGGTCTGGAACCAAGAAAGACCCTTACCTTCTTCAGGATATTCAAGGTCTAGCTTGGGGTAAATCAGCATCTAGCAAGGAATCCATCACCATTAGCCATTTGGCGCCTGATTCTATTGTCAAATTTATGGATATGAATACTGAAGAGAATGAGGGACGCTTCGATATGCCATTTATTTTGGTTGGAGAAGACGACGACGACGATTGGACTGGTGATTCTGATGATGAAGAGAGTGGTACTACCTCAATAACATTCAAACTGAAATTTAAGGACTCCCCCGAATCCCATGATGGTGATGAGTACACTACTCTGATGCGTGTAGGAAATTCGACGGTCTATTTCCAATGGACAGTTTCTATCAAGGAACCTTCTAGTAAAAAGAAGCGTAAAGTCTCAAAGAAATTAGAACCACTTATTGAGAAGGCTGAATACGAAGTCAAGCAAAAAGCCGAAACAGAGGCCAGAATCAAGAAGGCCGAAGAAGAAGCGCGTCAGAAGGCTGAAGCCGAAGTTAAGCAAAAAGCCGAAACAGAGGCCAGAATCAAGAAGGCCGAAGAAGAAGCGCGTCAGAAGGCTGAAGCCGAAGTTCGTCAGAATGCAGAGGGCGAGGCAGCCACAAAACTCGCCGCCATGGAGGCGATGATTGCTGAGAAGATGAGCGCTTTGGAAGACAAGATGGAAGGCCTGTCCAAGAAGGAGGCAGAATTAGCACGTGTCGCAGCCAAGTCTGAATTCATAGATTTCAGTATTATCGGAACAGCAACTGCTTCAGAAAAGGATGACTTGCAACGTACCAAGGGAGTTGGACCATTCCTCGAAGAGAAATTGAATGCATTAGGTATTTTCACTTTCAAACAGATTTCAAGCATGACTCCTGAGATAGAAGACCAAGTAAATGTTGCAATCGAGTTCTTCCGTGGAAGAGTTAAGAGAGATAAGTGGGTCGCACAGGCTAAGGAATTCCTCAAAGAGGATTGATGCACCATAGGTGAAACGATGTCCGCCCTACTTGACCAGATTAATTCACTGGATTCTTCCGTCAAGTTAATTGTTGCAGGGATAGGCCTTTTCATGGCTCTCCTGCTATCTAGATTTACAATTGTCAAACCTTGGCTCAAGGTAGTGAAGATGACAAGCGCTGAATGGGATGATGAATTACACGCTCCAATCTCCAATCGTTTGTACGCATTCATTTTTATCGGGGGCATAGATTTTTCTTTGCATTGGATATATCCTGAGGATGGAGAATGGGTGGCCAGTTTATCACCCTTATTTTCAGTATTTTACATTATCTTGACCACTTCACTTACCAGCGTTTCTATTCGACATATAGTTCCTGCACTTACAGAACGATTCAAGCACAAGTCAAGTGTAACAGTTTCAGGTAGTAACCCTCTGATAATTTTCATCTTTAGGGGGATAGTATGGTTCGGTGGAATCTATTTGGGACTGTCAGAGTTGGGAATCGAACTCGTGGGTCTATTTGCTTCATTGGCTGTATTTTCTATAATCATCGGTCTTGCTATGCAGCAGACCCTTGGAAATATTGTTAATTCATTCATGCTCTCCCTTGACCAGCCATTTGAGGTTGGAGATAGAATTGAGGTTGAAGGGTTGACTGGGGCTGTTGCTTCAGTTGGGATTCTATCGACTAAGATTCTTACTTATGAGGAGACTTTAGTGGTTATTCCGAACAACACTCTGGTCAATTCCATCGTCATCAATCATGCCCGTGGTGGCGGAGATGGTGTTGCTCGCAGAATTTCTTTGGTCATAGATATTGGAGTTGAATATGGAGAAGATGTTGATCACGTCAAGTACACCTTGCTGCAGTTGATGCGCGAGTGCCCCTACGTCATTGATGAACCGAATCCAAGAGTATTGTTGAACGAATTGGGTGATTTTGCCAAGGTCTTCAGGATGTATGGATGGGTCAAGGATTACAGTGATGAGTGGGTTGCCAAGGATTGGGTGCTGAAGTTAATCGATGAACGTTTCAGGGAAGAAGGAATTGGGATTCCATTCCCAACTCGATTTAATATCAGTAAGGAATACAAGTCCACGACCAATGTTCGCAAGAAGGATGCCAGTGTCCGTCTAGCGAGAATGCAGATGATTAAGGAAGACAAGAAACTCAGGGAAGAGCGTGAATCTGCACGAAGGGAACTTGAAGAAATCAAGGACCGTCTCAAGGATATCGAGTTGGATAAACCAGAGCGGACCTTGCTTGAGGAGACTTCTAGAGAACTTGAGAGGATTATCTCGATGTTCGAGGCAGGCGAAGATTAAGTTATTTCATAACTCTCACTAATTCCCACCGTAAATCATTAGCGTGACAAGCCTTCGTGGGTCTATGCTCAGGCGCTTGGCCCTGTTGGTAATCACAGCCCTGTTATGTATGCCAGCATTCACTTTCGTTGCCGATGCACAGATAGGAAATCTTCTCAGTTGTCCGATTAGTACTCTGACTGGAAGCAACTCTCCTGAGCAGATTCATATTTCACTGAGTCAGGATGAAAGTCAGATGCAGGTCATATGGGCTACAGAAGTTCAGACCGGTTCCGAGGTTGAATGGGGATTGGATGGCTCTCTCGACAATAGTGCGATGGGGGAAGAGACCTGTTATGACCACGACATGGTATTCCACAGTGGTGTCATGACAGGTCTTGAAGTTGCAAGTAATTACTCCTACCGAGTAGGAGATGGAAACGACTGGTCTGATGTATACACCTTCAAGACCAGAGATGTTTCATCAGATTTTACCTTCCTCGCTTTCGGCGACCACGGTCTGAGTTCAGAGGGCGGGGATACCACTGACATGATTGTTGACAGTGGGGCAGACTTCCTCATCCTCTCTGGTGATATCTCCTATGCTAATGGCGAGCAGTCGGTCTGGGATGATTATCTGGAATACAATCAGCAGTCGATGAGCAGTATGCCTTGGATGATGGTTCCGGGTAACCATGAGAACGAGCCTGGATACGGATTCGAGGCCTACGATACACGTTTTGAGTTTCCTTCTACTTCAGATTCAGATTACTGGCATTCCTTTGACTACGGCCCTGTTCATTTCACTGGTTTTTCGACCGAGCATGATTACAGTGCCGGCAGTGAACAGTATCAGTGGCTGGAGTCTGACCTTGGCGATGCAGTCCAGAATAGAGAGCAGATACCATGGATTATAGTCTATGGACACAAGCCGATGTACACTTCACACGATGATGCCACACACGATGAAGATGCAGAATTACGTGCCGATTTGGAAGCACTCTTTGTCGAGTCGGGAGTTGATTTGGTGTTCTGGGGACACGACCACTTCTACGAACGCACTTGGCCTGTAATCGATGCAGAAGTCCAGCAGCGTGGCGATGCTGATGATGGCAAAGTTTTCTCAGGTGCACACGCCCCAATCCACCTTATTGTTGGCACTGCTGGTAGAGGGGAGTACCAGTATTCCGATGAGCAGCCGTCATGGTCTGCATACCGTGAGCAGTCATATGGAATAGTCAGGGTGAGTGTTGATATTGCAGGTGAATCCTTGCAGGTGGATTATGTCAGACAAAGTGGTGAGATAGGTGATACATTCACTCTGAGACAGGGCGACCCTATTCCACAAGAGGAAGATGATAGTATGCCGGCACCATCAGTGCTGCTGACTATGGTGGCCATGGTGATGGCCGTGATGTTCAGAGAATTCCGCACTCATTCTTCCAGTGCTTGATAATTTTTCTAAGCCGTTCAGTTGCTTGTTGTCAGCCCATCGCCCTATTGAAGCAGCAACAAAAATATTACGAAATAGCGATCAATCGGTCATGTTAACACCCTACTCGCATCATAATGAACGCAACGCTACGGATGATGTCGGAGGAATCAGGAGTCGTAGCGGCCTTTCCCTGGTGAATCATCTTCATCTTGGCTTGCCATTTCCTCGATACTTGTTTCAGTTGCGGAACTTTCTGCATCATCTGCATCTTCTGTTTCATCAGATTCGCTATCCAATCCGACTACCTTTTTTCCGCCATCGCGAATCACTTTGTAGGCCTCGAATTCAAGGTCGGAGATGTCTCCATCCTTGTCATAGTCTAGACGGCCCCACATATCGCTGGAGACCCGTTCATCCTCGAGTTCTGCTTTGAGTTTCTTGACATTTCTTGATGAGACCATCAAGAATACTCCAACCATGACAATGATGATTCCAATCACACCCATGACCAGATTAGGATCCAGTCCACTTTCTTTGAGGACCACTGACCAGCCAGTATCGTCCGATGAATCATTAGAATCTCCTCCATCATCAGTAGAACGTTCAGCATCCTCTGGGAATGCGTCCGCATTATCACCCACTCCATCTCCATCAGAATCAGTATCTTCAGTGGGGTCATCATCGAATGCGTCTGCATTGTCGCCTACCCCATCGCCGTCAGAATCAACGGTTTCGTTTGCATCATCATCGAATGCATCAGCATTGTCACCCACGCCATCTCCGTCTGAATCAACGGTTTCGTTTG
>LWDU01034491.1_pt1 | contig 13970 bp, 10 predicted proteins | sample 727161 | NCBI WGS metagenome assembly LWDU01 (sample SAMN04566230, study PRJNA314399) | hydrothermal vent metagenome | isolation source: deep sea hydrothermal plume seawater | place: Mexico: Gulf of California, Guaymas Basin | collected 2004-07-11 | reverse complement strand
ACAAGAGCATCTGCGAGTGAGGTTTGTTGCGTGTTTTTCCAAGACATTTTTTTGATATTTTATGGTTGTTTTTAGATGGTTTTTATTTTACTGGATTGGGATTATGATTAGTATAATTTGGGTTGATTTATGCAAAGGTCTCACAGTATTCCTATAAACCTATTCAAAAAAAATAATGAACTATCGTAGAGAAATTGATGGATTAAGAGCCATTGCTGTATCAGTAGTTATATTATTTCATGCTGGATTTCAAAAATTTTCTGGCGGGTTTGTTGGTGTTGATATTTTTTTTGTCATCAGTGGGTATTTGATATCTTCGATTATTTTTAGAGAGATGCACTTAAATACTTTCACAATAAAAAACTTCTACGAACGCAGAGCTAGAAGAATTCTTCCAGCATTGTTCTTTGTAATGATTCTATCAATACCGATGGCATTTTCATGGATGGTACCAACGGATATGATAGATTACTCTCAGAGCCTGATCACTACACCGCTTTTTGTATCAAACTTTTTATTTTTTCTAGAAAGTGGATATTTCGATGCCACTATAGAAATTAAACCACTGTTCCATACATGGAGTCTATCTGTTGAAGAGCAGTTTTATATTATCTTTCCTATCATCATCATGGCTCTTTGGAGATTTGGTTTGAAAATTATCATAATATCAGTTGCTATCTTATTTATCGCCAGCCTGATATTATCGGAATCCATGCTTAGTATTGATAAGATGGTCTCATTCTATATGCTACCCACAAGAATTTGGCAACTCTTACTTGGTGTTGGTATTTCAATACTTAACTATAAAAATATTAATCTCTTCAATAACTGCATAATTAAAAACTTATTTGGAGTAATAGGTCTAATACTCATTATCTTTGCTGTATCAATTTTCAGTAAAGACTCTCCAATGCCTGGTTATTACTCTCTTGTGCCTACCATTGGTGCAGGATTAATTATTATGTTTGACGATCATAAGACTATTGTAGGGAAATTACTAGGGAATAATGCCTTTGTCTCAATTGGTCTTATAAGTTATAGCGCTTATCTATGGCACCAGCCATTATTTGCATATATTAGGATATATAGGTTTGGAGACGTTAAGCCTGGTATGTATATTAGCGCCATACTGATAACTTTAATTCTAGCATATTTAACATGGAAATTTATTGAAAATCCATTTAGAAATAAAAAAATAATTAGTCTAAAAAAGTTAGTTATTAGTCTAACTTTTGCCGGATTATTACTAATCGGTATTGGCATTGCTGGAATAGTAACAAATGGGTTTGAACATATTTATAAAAGTAAGTTAACAAAAACAGAATTGTCTTTTTTTAAAAATTCTCAAGAAATGATGAAACTCAGAAATGAAAAAAATAAAACATTCAACTATCCTGAGTGTTTTATTGAGTATAGCAATACGGATAATTTTCAAAATAACTTTAACAAATGTACAAAAAAAAACGGTTCTGCTATTATTCTTATGGGTGACTCACATATGAACAACCTCAGGAGATCATTGACGCATATCAATGACAATGTGTATAATTTTATTGTATCGATAGGAACGTATCATTGCCATGCTTATCATTATTATGAAAGCAATTCAAAAAGTAAGTGCGACCTAAAGCAAGCCATTAATTTTATCAAAACAGAATCGAGCAATATTGATTATTTAATTTACAACCAACTTGGATCTTACCTTATCACAGACAAAAACAAAAACACATTAAACAATATTAATGTTAAAGATGTTAAAGACACTAAATTATTTGTAGCTAAAAATAGAATAACTAAAACTTTAAATTATTTTAGCAATATTACTGACAATATTAAAGTCATTTGGCTGTCTTCATGGGCTGAACCACTGTATCCAATGCACAACCCTAGAAAAGTAGCAAGGATTACAAATGGCAATATAAGCTACATTTCAAATGCTTTAGCGATGTTTGGATCTGTAGAATCTCTTATTGAAAAAACAATAGAAAAACAAAAATCAAAAGTAATTTTTATTCCGCTTTATGACAAAAAGAACAAAACAAGCTTTATACCTATCATAAAAGAAGATTGCATTATGTTTAATGACACAAACCACTTGAGTTCTTGTGGTGAAAGAATGGCAAGTTTAATCTTCAAAGAAAGAATTGATACATCTTTAACTAAGGCAAACTAACAACTAATTCGATTAACTTTCTATTTTCAGATTACTAATTATTTTAAACGTATCTGAGACGTTCTTTTCTATAGAAAAGAGTCGAGATTTAACTCTATTTTCTTTTTTTATTCTATCTAATTTAGACTGATTTTTTAACAACTTATTTATTCTTGGTATTACTAAAGGATCACTCGAATTATTCATAACAAAGTATTTATCAAGGACCTCACTGGCGCCATTTTGTTTAGTTGTAAATACTGCATTTTTAAAGCTCATTGCTTCTAAAACTACATTTGAAAATGGGTCATAGTGCGTAGGGAGCAAAAATATATCTGAAATAGTGTAGAAGTCATCTACATCATCCCTTTCTCCAGTAAAGACAACCCGCTTATCAACATTTAAATCTTTAGACAATTTCTTATAATATTCAATACTTTTCTCCTTACCCACAATAAATGCCTTAATATTTAAATCTTTTAACTTGGATATGATATTCAGAAATTCTTCGACGCCCTTTCTTTTAAAACCGCTACCAACATATAGCAGAATTTTTTGCGATTTACTTAGCGAAAATTCTTTGGCTAATTTATCAAATGATTGCTGATAATTAAATTCCTTAACTTTGATGCCGTTATTAATCACACTAATCTTCTCTGGAGCTATTTTATAGGTAGAAATAATTTCATTCTTAATCATTTTAGAATTTGCAATAATGTGTCTTGCCCTATTAAAGCATATTTTTTCCAAAAAAAGATAAACTGGATGAAGTAAATTAGTTTTTGATTTTTTTTCAATATTTAAAAATACTTTATGTACGCCATCTCCAGCACGATAAATATCAGGGCAAGAAATTCTATCTAAAGAAAAATAAAACTTATTTTTTTTAGTCAAGCAAACCTGTAAATTAAATAGAATCACCCTCAACCATGCCGGTATAAATTTTGGAAAAATGGAATTAATCACCTGATGATCGATATTCTGTTTATTTAACGTATTCGATAATCGAGACAAATAATTCTCTGCACCGCCATATTTTGTTTTATTGGCTCGGATCAAATGTACATTTTTATAATGTTTCATTAACCTTTACGACTTGACTAAGAAGTTGCTTTGAATTTGGCTAAACGCTTTTTTTACATCATTAACAGAAATATCCTTAACATCGTTACTATGAGCTTGAAGCAGATTATAGTCAACACTCCATGGATGCCAATGTGTCGCACTAGTGCCTCCAAATAGGCAAATAATTGATTTTTTAAGTGCGGCAGCAATATGCATAGCCCCTCCATCAGATGTTATAACATAATCACATAAAGACAATCCATCTATAAGATCTTGGAGTGTGTTCGACTCTTTCCATCTGTCTGGATAAAGAACAACAGGTAATTTATTACATAATTTGATTAATTCAGTAGCATTCTCGTCATCGCCAGGATGTTTAGGATTACTTCTAGATCCTGGAGACCAGAAAATTAAAAAAATCAACTCTTTATCCTTGTTTAACTCTTTAATAAGCCTGTAAAAACTTTCGATTGGCCAGCGCTGACTATCTTTTCTAGTACTTATATTGATCCCAATTGCTGTTTTAGAGTGATCCATACCTTGAGTATCAACGCAATCACTTGAATAAAGTTGCATAGGTGGAATAACACCACGCACACCTATTTGCCTAAACAAGTTGAATACATACTCAACCTCGTGAAAATTTTTGATTTTAATATCTAAACTAATATCTTTCTTTCTAGCAATTTTTTTATCACTCAAATAACCGACAATAGAATTTGGCTTGAATAACTTGGCAAGACTCCAGTCTCTAATTCTTTCCCCTGAAGAAGCAATAATTACATAATCAAACTTAGATTTTCGTAAACGTAAAATCATTTTAAATTTTTCGAAAAATACTAGAAGTAATGATTTATTGCGTTCATTGTGCTTTGCCTTTGTATAAACTTCAATCTTGTCAATATCTGGGTTATTTGCTATTACATCGCGATTGTAACTATTAACCAATAATGTTACATTACAATTCTGGCATGTGCTTTTTAATGCCCTAATTGAAGGTGTAACACACAATAAATCCCCTATATTATCACGTCGTATAATAAGAATTTTTTTAGGAATATTGCGCTTGTAACTATTCATTAATCTCCTTTCGTTTACCTTATTAAACAAATAATCTATGCATACACATAGAACCTTCAGCCCTTACTTCGACCATTACCAAAATTCCTATAATTTTCCAAAAGCCATTGAGATTTATAAATCTAGACTACCACTTGAAAAATTATCCAGTACAATAAACACCTCTAATTATAAGTATCTTTATGAACAACTCTCCTTTTTTGCCCAATCAGTAATCGACCCTATGCGATTGGCAAATGATTTAGATGAAAACTTTTCAAGATGCTTAACTGAGTTACTTGGATTTATTTTTTTAGTTAAAGACATTATTTTGTTCAATAATTTTTCAAAATCTTCTCCATTATCATCACGTGGGTCTGTATATAAAAACCCACTGCGTCCATTTAAAATTGTCTCTGTGAATGGCGGCGCGTTAGGTGCTAATACCGGCGTTCCGCATATTTGGGCCTCAATAATATTTAAGCCTAGTGCTTCTTTTTCTGGAAGGCCCGTCATCAAATAATCCATTTTCTCATATACAGCAGATATATTTGACTGGTGTCCCCAAAACCGTACTCTATCATGAATTGGATACAGTGCCCTCTTCAAGTCACGAACCGATGCATAACCACCGCTACCAAATATTTCCAAATTAAACTGTGGATATTTAGATATGATTTTTGATAATAAAGAAAAAAGTAGTGGGAATTGTTTTATCGGTGTAATCCTGGAAACTATTCCTAATGTAATGCCTAGTCTTTTGACAAATTTAGGCTTACTTAAAAATGGCTGAATAAATGGTTCTATCTTGCCAAGCAAGAGGTCTCGTGCCTTTCGTTCATCCCAGTCATATCGACTTGTTTTTTTAACTACAGAGCCTTGCTTACGAATACCAAGGTCTGCTACGCCATACAATGGCACATCCCATGTGGGAATATTAGCCTTCAATAGGCCTTCTTTAACCCAGCCTGAAACTGGAAAAACCATATCATGCCTTCTAAAAACCATAGGATCTCTTCCTTGCACTGGTAAATGTGCAATTGCGGTCTTTAGGTGCCCCCCTTTTGATTGTAGAATAACATCTGGCAATGGGCCATGACCAAGAAACCAAGTATTCTTAATAGGGATTTCATCAACTAAAAAATTAGGGTTGATCTTTATAATGGTTGTATTATCAGGAAGATAAAGGCTTTCCCAAAATAAGGCGTGACTGTGAACTATCAGCTTAGTAGGAATGTTTAAAGTATTAAGCGCTCTACAAAGAAATGCGGTATAGACCTCTCCACCTCCAAAATGGGTTTGTAAATTAATCTGTATTGGCGTTAAACTAAGCAACTATTAATCCTCTTAATTAAAAAATTTAAGATAAACCGTCTATCCAAATCCCTAATGCTAATAAAGTATATACATGATTTGACATTGGATAGTCATTATCGATATTATATTGATACATATTCTTTAAAAAATCATGATTAATAAAATCAAGAGTTGAGTCTTTAGAAAGAAAATAGTGTTTAACCATGCTGTCAGAACCCTTCATCCAACTACCTAGTGGTGGGGTAAATCCTGCCTTCTTCCTATGAACAATATCCTTAGGGACACCGCTTTCTTGGAGAATATCTTTTAAAATTCTTTTACTATACCCTTTGTCCTTAAAGGATGAATCTAACTTATTAATCCATTCTATAAAGTTTACATCGATAAAGGGGGTTCGAACTTCCAGACCGTTACTCATTCCAGAAATGTCTGATTTGGTTAAAATATATTCAGGTAAATGTGTAATTTGATCAACTGCCATTAATTGATCTACACTTGATAAATTAATGTGTCTTGTAAAGTACTCATATACATCTTCATTCCACATGTTATTTGAAATTTGGAGCTTATCACTAAACATATTTGATTTTTGATGCTTAGAAAAACCAGATAATCTTAAGTAATAAGTCTCCACCATATCTCCAGATAGTGACTCTAACAATCTAGCGACCTTTCCCCAACCAGACTTTTTATTAAAATCTAGAGGAATATTTCTAAGTATTGACTTGTTAAAATTTTTATATAAATTTGGAAGATGATTTAAAAAAGAGTTTCTTTTTTGAATAGTATAGCGCTTGTAACCAGATAGAATTTCGTCTGCACCATCCCCACCTAATGCAACTTTAACATAATTTGACACTTCTTTAGATAAGTAATAGGTAGGTATCATTGATGGGTCAGCAAATGGCTCGTCATAATTACTTACAATTTTTTCTAGATCTTTCTCTAGATTGGGCTCTACAAGAAACTCTGTATGATTTGTTTCGAATTTTTCAGCAATTCTTTTTGCGTACGTCCTTTCATCAAACTTAGAATCTGAAAACCCTACTGAAAATGTATTAATTTGTTTAGTGTATTGCTCTGACAATAAAGCAACAATGCTTGATGAATCAATTCCACCACTTAGAAAAACTCCAACTGGAACATCTGAGATCATTCGAATATTAATCGCATCTTTTAGAAGTTCTTTTGTCTTATATTTTGCATCATGGTAAGAAATATCAAATTTTGGTCTAAATTCTGGCTCCCAATATTTCTCAACAAACAGTGTATTAGTTTTAATTTTAAATAAGATAAAACTGCCAGCAGGTAGTTTTTTGATATCTTTATACACAGTATTGGGTGCAGGTATATATTTAAGACTTAAAAATTTACTAATGGATTGATAATCCAAAGACTGATCAATGCATTCTATTTTCAATAGCGCCTGTATTTCAGAAGAGAAGGCGAAAGTATTGCCATTAAAAAAATACTTAAGTGGTTTTGAACCAAGCCTATCACGCGCTAGGAATAATTCTTGCTTATTAAAATCATATATACAAAAAGCAAAAAAACCTCTAAATAATTTTAAACAATCTCTACCGTACTCCTTATACGCATTTAGTACAACTTCAGTGTCAGTATTAGATATAAAACGATAGCCTTTTTTTCTTAACTTTTCTCTAATTTCGATAAAATTAAAAATCTCGCCGTTATATGTTATCCATATTTTTTTATCAGTTGATGCCATGGGCTGATGCCCCAGGGAAGATAAATCTAAAATACTTAGCCTTCTATGGCCAAACAATAAATTAGATTGATTTTCTTGAATTTGGTTGGTACTGGTGTCTATTGCAACTATCCCGCTATCATCAGGGCCTCTATGTGCAATAGTATCGAGCATATCTTTAATTTTAGACTTACTAAAAAACTGCTTATCTGAAAAAACTCCCGCTATCCCACACATTTAAAATACCTTACACAGTATGTAAAAAAACTATGAACGCTTATAATCATCTTCAATTCGAATTATGTCATCTTCACCCAAATAACTTCCTGTTTGTATCTCAATAATTTCTAACGGAATATCCCCGATATTCTCTAAACGGTGTATTTCACCTAGTGGAATATAGGCAGATTGACTTTCAACTAATTGGAAAATTTCTTTACCGCAGGTGACTTTGGCCTTACCTTTAACCACTACCCAGTGCTCTGCACGGTGCACGTGTTTTTGTAGTGATAACTTTGCACCAATATTAATCAATATACGCTTTACTTGAAACCCTTTATCATTATCAATGGAATCATAATAGCCCCAAGGTCTAAACACCTTTCTATGTTGATCAGACTCTGGACGATTATCACTATTTATTTTCTCAACAATATTTTTAACACGCTGATCATAATCTCTGTTAACTATTAAAATTGCATCTTGTGTATCTATTATGACTAAATTAGACACGCCTATAGCAGAAACTAAACGATTAGAAGTGCTATTAATATACGAATTACTAACTTTATCTAAAGCAACATCATTACCAACAATAATGTTATTGTTACCATCCTTAGGCTGTGATTCCCATAATGCCGACCAAGAACCAACATCACTCCAATTTGCATCTAATGGAACCATAACAGCATTTTTTGTCCTCTCCATGATGGCATAATCTATCGATTGGCCTGGACATTTTAAAAATTCTTCCTTGTTTAATCTTACGAAATCTAAGTCATTGAATTCAGTTTTGAACGATTTTTTACACGCATTAAGAATTTCTGGATTATATTTTTCCAATTCATTTAAATATACCGATGCTTTAAACATAAACATGCCACTATTCCAAAAATATTTTTCTGAATCAATATATTTTTGTGCAGTTTCATAGTTAGGCTTCTCTACAAACTCATCAATATTGTAACAATTATCGCCTTTGGAAAAAATAGTCTTAATGTAACCGTACCCTGTCTCAACTTTATTAGGCATAACGCCAAATGTAACTAACTTATCTTTCTCTACTTGTTTCTTTGCAGATTCAGTAGCTTGATGAAATTTTTCTATATCCTGTATTAGGTGGTCAGCTGGCAGTACTAACAAAATAACGTCTTCATCATTTGTTATTGACTTAAGCGCGGATAATGCAATTGCAGGAGCGGTATTTTTCCCAACTGGTTCTAAAATAATACCACTGGTTGACTTGTTGATTTTACGCAACTGTTCGGCAACTAAAAATCTGTGTTCTTCATTACAAACAACCAATGGTCTTTCAATGCCTTTTGGCAATCTAAGAATCGTCTCTTGAAATAATGTGGTTTCCCCTATTAACTCAATAAACTGCTTGGGATACGACTTCCTTGACAAGGGCCAAAGTCGAGTTCCACTACCACCGGATAATATCACTGGAACAATCATTTAAGCATGCAATGTGATATTGTCATTTCTGGCTACTTCATTAACCCAGAAAGGTATGGATTCATCTTCGGATCGTTATACATCTTGAATTGTCGATAAATTCTATAAAAAGATTTACCTTGAAGCGCGCTATTGAGAAGCCGATTAAAGCAAAACAATAAATCGTCTCGCTGCATAACTAAACGTTTCTTTTTATTCGCTGCATTTTCTTTTTGTGTTAAATCAATGTCATTCCTATCTTTTTGAATGCCCATATGTAGTATCTTAAGACTAATTATTGAAAGTCTATCAATAATAGAACCGGCTGTTTCGCTATTGAACCAAGCACCCTTAGAAATTTTTATATTTTTTAATTGATTTAAAATACATTCATCAATCTTTTCAATTGAATCATTGCGTGCTTGATTGAAAGCATCAATATTTCTTTTATTCATTGCAATATCACTATTTGGAACATTAATACGACGCGCAAGGTCTTCTTCATCCCAAAGTTGGCAATTATATTTATGATTCTTTTCAATCCAAAACCACACATTATCTTTAGTAAAATCAGCGAATCCTTGCTCTGGCCATAAACTATATCGATAACATCCATCATGAAATGATGATATTTTTTCTGACTGAATAGAGCTTAATAGTGTATCCATAAATTTTTATTTTATTATAAATTCTCCTTTTTAAAAATTTTTATCTCAAAAAAGATACAATGTCTATCGAAATACCATCAATACAGTACGGGTTAGCAATCATTTATGCCCCTTGTACAAAATACCAATCCATGAAAAACACCTATGAAATAATTAACTATCCCTAGCAAGGTGTTTTTTTCATGCAGTTAGTCAATTAATATTTTGTATACTTCTAAAATTTTATTTGTAGTGACATCTTTTGAAAATCTTTGAATAATAAAATCACGAGACTTATTTAAAAACTTACTGTTGTTCAAGTTTTCTATCATATTTTTCACATTTCCATAAATACTGTCAAGATCTGGATTAGAAATTAAAAAATTATTATCATAATATAGATCAGATGTACTGCCATCGTTTGTAGACACTACGTTTGCATTCATCGTTAATGCCTGCATGACTGACTGTGGAACGCCTTCCCATCTATCGGCAGTAAATAAAAAAATATCAAGAGCAAACATTAATTCAGCAACATTCTCAATGTGGCCAAGCAATAGCACATCCTTATCCAGCGAAAGATCTACAATCATATTTTCAATTCTCTCCCTATATGGTCCTTCTCCTGCAATAAAGAATTTGAATCTATTCTCTGGAAAATCTGATTTTAATTGTTTGGAAATTTTTAAAAAAATATCATGTCTTTTTGAGTCCCTAAGTACTGCTACAATGCCAATTGCAATTACATTGTCTTCTAGATTAAAGTATTTTCTACAATCAGATTTTTTATACAATTTTGGATCAAATATCGTATCATCAATTCCGGTGGGAATAGATTTAATTCTTTTGGGTTTGATGCGATTAAACTTAACCATATCAGATCGAACACTCTCACCTGTAGTAAAAATAAAATCTGCTAATTCATTAATAAAGTTTACACGGGAAGGCCGTATAGGGTTTGATAGATGACGAGTTCTGATAAATTTTACACCTGCTAATTTTGCAGCCAAACCTCCAACCCAGGTATCTTTTCCACTATGTGTATTAACAATGTTAATACTGTTGTTTTTAATAATTTTTTTAAGACTAAATAAGGTTTTAAAATCAGTATTCCCCATAAAAGACAAAGTAAACACTTTAATATTATTTTCTTGTGCTTTTTTCTTAATTGTAGAATGATCACGACAAGCGAGAAACACCTCAACACCTTGTTCACGCACAGCGATCATTTCATTGATGATACGGATTTCTTGCCCTCCCCAACCATCAGACCATTCTGTATGCAATACTCGAACTATCATATCTATCGCCTTTTTTAATAATTAAAAAGAATATTGTGCATCTTGTAATAATGGATTTATTGAATTTTTTCTAAAATAGAATGCATCCTATGACCATAAGTATGCTTATCATAGGCTTTTTTTTGTGCACTACTTCCTATAGATTTTCTGACATCTGTACTATCTATTAAATCTCTCACAATACCAATCAAATCAGAGTGATCTTTATAAATTGAAATTTCACTAGGTACGTTAAATAAATGTGGAATATCTTCTTTCCAATCCACAACTTGGTAGGCGCCACAACCAGCTGCCTCGAATAAACGTGGATTTGTCCCATGATTCCAGTTACCATACCAGTTATGTATATTAAATACAACCTTTGAACTTGCAAATATTTGTGCCATTTCTTTAGGTGAGAAAAAACCATCATAAGTATTACTTAATAACGGTGAGTTATTTTTTAATTTCTTCTTCCAGGGTCCAAAAATACGTAGATTAAAATGCTTAGAAAGTGTCAAACACCACTGCTCGCGTAACGCGCTCCAATCCCCAGCAAAGCATACATCACTTTTATACTTATTAATGGGTGCAACTCGTTTATGCACATCAGGATCACAAGCTGTCGGCAACCAGCTTACATGAGCAATATTTGATGCTTTATAACTTTCTACACTACCCATTGAGTTTGTAAACATAAAATCATAGTAAGGTGCTTTTTCCAAAGATCGATTGAATTGAAAAGGGTCGTTCAACCACCAACAAGCGCTGACTATTCTTCTTTGACGTAAAAACTCAAGTGACTTGATAGAAATATCAAATCCAAAAATCGCCAGTACTAAATCTGGTTCAATATTCTCAACTTTATCACGAAATCTAGAGTTGAGATGGTAGCATTCTTCATTCGATTTAGTCGTAATTTTTCTTAGTATTTTCTCACTAAGATTTGATGTTAAATCAAATAAATAAACCTCGTGTCCCATGTGTTTTAGTGCTTTTTCAGAAAACACTCCCATAGGGACAGTATGAAGTTTTCCTGGATAGGTAATTAATATCTTCATAAATTTAACATTTCTCTAATATTTAATGCAATAATACTCATATCCAACTCCATTAGACAGTCACTAATTTTAGTACCATTACACCCATCTTTGCCGCACGGCTGACACTCTCTAGATTCGGAAAACACTCGGTGCATACCCATAATCTGAAAACCATTTCTTTGAGCATAACCTGATTTCATCATATTATTATCCCATGGCCCCCAATGATCAGTGCCACTCGGGCCAAAAAATGCAAAAACAGGAGTATTATTTGCAGCACTTATGTGCATGATTGCTGTATCTGCACCAATAAAGAATTTTGCACTCTTATTAAGCGCTGCAGTTTGCTTTAAAGACAGATCGCCTGATAGATTAATTGGATTAGACTTGCACAAGCTTAAAATACTATTAATTTTGTCAAGTTCTGCCTGTATGGGAGCGGCAGTGATGACAACCCTCTGATCCAACTCTAATTCACAAAAATCAATGATTTTCGCCATTATTTGATCAGAAACACATTTAAACAACCATCGAGAAACAGGATGCACATGAATGAATTCTCTTTCTGTTTCTTTGAGATGCGAACTTACAGCTTTATTGTCTTCTTCACTCCAGAAAATTTCTACTTTTTTATTTTTAATTGGTATGTTTAGCGCTCTTAATGGATCAAGATTAGCCTCTAACGTATGTCTAAATCCTTGCCTAGGAAGAGGGTGAGTAAATGCATTTTTAAACACTCGTTTTTTACTAGAATAACCAACTCTCACTGAGGCCTTGGTTAACCATGCAATTTGAGTACCTCGATCTCCTTCAGTCAGGTTGATCACAATATCGTATTGATTTTCTCTAAAAGAAAATAAAAATTTAATTTCACTCCAAAGTTTTTTAAAGAGAGGTAACGATTTAATATTTTCTCTATCATAAGTAATAATATTGTTAACATTTTTATTTAGAGTCAACATTAATTCTGTACCTTTGTTAATACCTACATCAATTTTAGAGTTAGGATAATAAGACTTAAGATTGGCTAACAATGGTGTTATTAACAGGACATCACCGATATTACGAAATTTAAGAATTAAGATTTTCATTGGCTATATCTTTTATTTTATTATTGATAAAATTAATACCTAAACCCATTAGTCGGCCACTAATTAAACTATGATTACAACCATTTTCCCCACATGAAAAGGAATCACGTTGCTCAAGATACACTCTATGCATCCATACAATTTGCAACCCCTTCTCTCCATTATAGGTAGCAGTAGGTCACAAATGTAAAAATAGAGGTGCTATTTACAGCACTTATGTGCGTAATTGCCGTGTCAACACCAATAAATAATCTAGCTTTTTTATTTAGAGCGGTGGTTTGTAATAGCGTTAATCTTCCAGATAGGTTAATAGAGTTAGATTTACAAAATTCTAAAATATCGGCCACTCTTTCAACTTCATCCTTCAACGGCAACGCTGTTACCTGTAGTGGTCCGTTAATCTTGGACACATTTCAAGCCACTTTTTCCAATTCAGCCATCTTCTGCACCCCGCAAGGGAGTATAAAAGCGGGTGTCATATAATCAATCGCTGAATGAATCCTTTTACACCTCAAAGGGGGGGTATTGAACAGAATGTTCAACGCTGAACATTACACGTTGTTTTCTGGTTTTTACTTGTGTCATTTATTGACCTCCTTATAGTTTGTATTATAAGGCTATCTTTGTGTCCAAGTTTGTCAGACCACTACAGATTAACGGACTACTACACCCCAGAATGATTCAATTCCGTTAATGTGTGAACCTTCCTCTCACAAACTCATTCTTACTATGATGCACTCTAAAATGCTTTTTATAGCCAACCATCGGAATAAATAACACTACCAACATCAACCTTGCCCTTGTCAACCTTTTGCAGTACAGCTGCAGAGCAATCAGGATCAATTTCAGTATAAACCTTTCCTTGTCTTTTTAACAAACCACTCTTTTTAGTACCTCCTTGAGGGGTAAACACTATAGTTTTGTCTCTGGCGCCACGGCCGCGTTTTCCGCG
>LWDU01042052.1_pt1 | contig 13973 bp, 15 predicted proteins | sample 727161 | NCBI WGS metagenome assembly LWDU01 (sample SAMN04566230, study PRJNA314399) | hydrothermal vent metagenome | isolation source: deep sea hydrothermal plume seawater | place: Mexico: Gulf of California, Guaymas Basin | collected 2004-07-11 | reverse complement strand
CAAATTGGACAGGTTACGACAAAATGAAAGGCTATGCTGCGAACGCAATGCCAGCTAAGTAACCCGTTTGGTCGTATAAAAAAATAAAATTGGAGATAGACTATGTCTTGGACAAAAAAAGTATTACGAATTAATTTAACAGAAGGAACCTGTACGCCAGAACCATTAAACATGGAATGGACAGAACAGTTTCTTGGTCAACGTGGATTAGCCACAAAATACCTAACAGAAGAAGTTCCACCAACAACGGATCCTCTTTCACCTGAAAACACAATGTATATGATTACTGGTCCTTTAACAGGAACAATGGCATCTACAGCGGGTCGTTATTCAGTGGTCACTAAAAGCCCTTTAACAAACGCAGTAGCTTGTTCTAATTCAGGTGGTTTCTTCGGTAACGAAATGAAATGTGCTGGTTGGGATATGATTATTCTTGAAGGTAAGTCACCAACACCTGTTTACATCAGCATTAACGATGATAAAGCTGAAATTTTACCAGCGGATGAAATCTGGGGTAAATCAGTATGGGAAGCAGATGAATGGCTACATGCCAAGCATCAAGACCCTCAATTACGTTGTGCTGTTATTGGTGTATCAGGTGAAAAAGGCGTGCGTTATGCAGCGATTATCAATGACTTGCATCGTGCGGCTGGCCGCTCAGGTGTGGGTACTGTTATGGGCTCAAAGAACGTTAAAGCGATTGCATTACGCGGTAGCAAAGGTGTAAACGTTAACGACCCTAAAGCGTTCTTTGATGCAGCAACAGCAGCTAAGAAGGTTTTGGCCGAAAATGCAGTGACCGGCGAAGGACTTCCAGCACTGGGTACGCAAGTGTTAATGAACGTGATTAACGAAATGGGTGCGCAACCAACACGTAACTACAAAGAAGTAGTTTTTGAAGGCGCATCTAAAATTTCTGGTGAAGCAATGCTTGAACCTCGCGAAAGTGATGGCAAAGCAAACTTGACAAGGAATGGAGCTTGTTTCGCTTGTACAATTGCTTGCCAACGTGTCTCAACTATCAATCCAGAACATTTCAGCGTGCAAAATAAGGAAGACTTGCATCCAAGCTATCATGCTAATTCAGGTGGTTTAGAGTACGAAGCTGCATGGGCACTAGGCAGTGATACCGGTATTGATGATCTTGATGCGCTTACATACGCACAGTTTGTATGTAACGAACAAGGCATTGATCCAATTTCGTTGGGGTCAACCATTGCAGCGGCTATGGAAATGTTTGAAGAAGGCATTATTACCACAGAAGACACAGGCGGTATTGAACTTAACTTCGGTAATGCCGAGGCGATGATCAAATGTACAGAGTTAGTAGCTATAGGCGAAGGCTTTGGTCTAGAGCTTGGTCAAGGTTCAGCGCGTTTCTGTGAAAAGCACGGCCACCCTGAGCTATCCATGACAGTTCGCGGACAAGAGTTCCCTGCGTATGACCCACGTAGCATTCAAGGCATGGGCTTAGGTTATGCAACGTCTAACCGTGGCGCTTGTCACTTACGTGGTTACACAGTGGCTTCATCGTTTGCTTGGTCGCTTGAAGACGTAGCTCCACAGTTGGATGCTGCAATAGAAGGTGATTGGACGCCTGAACGTTTAGGCGAAATTGGTGAACGTATTTGGAACTTAGAGCGTTTGTATAATGAGGCAGCTGGCGTAGGTGCTTCTGCTGATAAATTACCACCAAGAATGATGTCGTTGCCTGCTAATACGGGTCCTGCTGAAGGCAAAGTGAGTGGTTTAGACACTATGCTACCTGAGTACTATGCAGAACGTGGCTGGTCTCCAGAAGGTGATGTGACAGCAGAAACTAAGGCTCGTTTAGGTCTTTAATGTAACGCTGTTTCAATAAAAAGAATAAAAGGCGAATCACTTGATTCGCCTTTTTTCTTGAATTAAGGTAATACTTAACAAATAAGTAGTAATGAAATAATGAGTAAAAAAATTACAGTAAAACTGTTTGCAAGTTTGATGGTCCACTTGCCTGTTAACAGCACAAAGTCGCATGGCTTTGATTATAAAATTGATGAAACCACCACGGTTGGTTTTTTAATTGATGACTTAAAACTTCCCCGCGACGTGATCCATATTGTGTTGTTAAACGGTGTGTATTTAGATGCCGAGACTCGAGATGCAAAGGTGCTAACAGAAGGTGATACGCTGGGCTTTTGGCCGCCAGTAGCAGGCGGCTAATGAGGCTTTTTAAAGAAAAAAACTTCGCTCTAGAAATGGGGTTTTCACGTAAAGAGTTTATTGCCTTGTTAGATAGCCAAGGTAAGTTGATTTATCAGCGTGATGAGAATTTGATTACGTTCACATTGTCAGATCAGCAAGCGACGGTCACATTAGGGGAAGAGGGTGTCAGGCGCATTGCATCGGCGCGTTTACCGAAACTTGATGTGCGTTTTGACTTTTCCAATATGGCAGATGAGCAGCAAGCCCAATTCATGAAGATTTTTCTACTGAAGTTTCATCGAGGTGGAGGTTAGTTAGTACCGTATTGCTGGCGATACTTAACGATGGCCTCTAATGATTCGGCATTACCTGATTTTTCTAAGTAAGCAATAATGTCTGCTAAGCAGATAATAGACGCTACTTTAAATCCATAGCTTTTTTCCACGTCATCAATGGCAGATGTTTTACCTAGTCCTTTTTCTTGGCGATTTAATGAAATTAACACGCCAGCAGGTTTGGCGTTAGCTTGCTGAATAATGTCAACGGACTCGCGTACCGATGTGCCAGCGCTGATGACATCATCAATAATTAATGCTTTGCCGTGGAGTTCAGCACCAACCAACAACCCACCTTCACCGTGGTCTTTGACCTCTTTGCGGTTAAATACATAAGGTATATCGACATTGGATAATTCAGATAAGCCAATGCCAACAGCGCACACTAAAGGGATCCCTTTGTACGCAGGGCCGTATAGCATGTCGTATTTAATACCAGAATCATTTAAGGCGTGGGCATAGAACTGACCTAATTTACGTAAGCGCTCGCCGGTATTGAATAAGCCTGTATTGAAAAAATACGGGCTAATACGGCCAGATTTAAGCGTGAACTCGCCAAATCTCAATACGTCACAATCAAGGGCAAATTCAATAAATTGGTGTTGGTAATCTTTCATGGCGTGTAGGTAAATTTAAAAAAATATATTTTACACCCAAAGCAGCTAAACATGACCAATGGGGTAAAAGAAAAACGCTCTATATCAGCTTAGTCGGCATCTGTTTGAGCGGTGAGAGTAATGGTTTGTTCAACCTCATCAACGCTGATATTCAGTTCAATAGGGCGGCAACAGACACGGCAATCCTCGATTGTTTGATGGCTGCCTTGGGATATATCCACGAAGGCATCAATTCGTTCACCACAATAGGGGCATTGGTACGGTTGTTCAGTAAGTTGATGATTCATTTTGTAGGTAAAAAATACTCTAAAGTGTCGTTTAGAAAGTTCCAACCTTGTTCTGTACAGGTATAGTTTGTATGATTGAGCTGCAATAGTTTTTTGTCTAATAAGGTGGTTAAGGTAGGTTGGATAACGCTAGCGCTTAGGCCGGTTTTGTTGCTGAACTGGTCGAGTGTAAACCCTGCTTTTAAGCGTAATGCATTCATCATATATTCGAAGGGCAGCTCGTTGACAATAACGGCGTTTTCTCCGCCTAGAGCAGAAGCTGTGCCAGCTTTTTTCATAAAATCACGTGGTTGTTTAAGCTTGCAAGAACGTGTGATTTGACCGCTATCATGGGTCAATTTGCCGTGCGCACCAGCGCCAATGCCAATGTAATCACCATACTGCCAATAGTTAATGTTGTGTTGCGACTGTTGCTGTTGGGCTGCGTACGCAGATACTTCGTATTGCTTGAGTTGCTTAGCGATTTGCTTTTGACAAGCAGTTTGCATATCCCAGATGACTTCATCGTGTGGCAAAACAGGTGGGTATTTATGGAATAACGTGTTTTTTTCAAGCGTTAATTGGTAGTGCGAGAGATGGCCCGTTTGGTAACTAAGCGCAGTATCTACATCGCTCACGGCTTGATCAATTGTTTGTTCTGGTAGACCGAACATTAAGTCTAAATTGATGCGTTCGAAGCCGGCTTCTTGAGCTATTTTGATGGCACGGTGCGCTTGCTGGCTATCGTGGATTCGCCCCAGCTTGGTTAAGTGCTGATCGTTAAAACTTTGAATGCCAATAGATAGACGGTTAATACCAATTTGTCGAAAGGCCGAAAACTTATCAGCCTCAGCAGTGCCCGGATTGGCTTCTAATGTGATCTCTATATCATCGGCTATGTTGAGTTGCTGATTAACGGCAGACAAAATTCTCTCGATACTGGCAGCAGAAAACAAGCTGGGTGTGCCGCCGCCAATAAAAATACTTTTAAGTGACCTACCCTTAACCATCGGTGCTTCTGTACTTAAGTCTTTAATCAGCGCATTAACGTAGGCGTTTTCATCGTAATCATTGTTTTTTTCGTGCGAGTTAAAGTCACAATAAGGGCATTTTTTAACGCACCAAGGAATGTGAATGTAGAGGCTATAGCCTTCGTGGTTCATATACTATTGCCAAAGGCCTCAGCGATTTGAGGCATCAGTTTATTCAGTGCTTGAGCGCGGTGACTTAACGTGTTTTTAACAGAAGATTCAAGCTGCGCAGATGTGCCGCCTTGTTCGGGTACATAAAAAACGGGATCGTAGCCAAAGCCATTGTCACCAGACTTTTCAAAAGCGATATTGCCTTCCCACGCGCCATGAGCAATCAATGGGGAGGGGTCGTTGGCATGTGCCATAAACACCATCACGCAATGAAAACGCGCGCTGCGAAGTTCGCATGGCGTGTTGGCCAATTCGGCCAACAGCTTGTCGGTATTGCGTTGGTCATTTGAAGGTAAGCCCGCGTAACGAGCCGAATACACGCCAGGTTCGCCCTTCAGTGCGTCAACTTCTAAGCCTGAATCATCTGCAATGGCAGGTAATCCAGCTATTGCAGATGCGTGTCTGGCCTTGATAATGGCATTTTCAATAAAGGTGGTGCCCGTTTCAGCTACTTCGGCTACCTTAAAGTGCGATTGAGAGATAATCTCAATATCGTGTTGCTGAAGGATCGACTGAATCTCGGCTATTTTCCCTTTATTGCCACTGGCAAGAACAACCTGTTGGGTCATTTTTCTAGGGCGTCCCGTTGATGTTGCATCAGCTCAGAAATGCCAGATGCAGCAAGGTTTAGCATCTCGTCTAATTCCTCGCGACGGAAGGCGTGTCCTTCAGCCGTGCCTTGTACTTCAATAAACGCACCGGCTTCATTCATCACCACATTCATGTCCGTTTCGGCCTCTGAATCTTCTGGATAATCTAAATCCAACACGGGTACGCCGTCGAATATGCCGACAGAAACAGCCGCAATTTGGCCATGAATCGGGTTCTTTTTAATCTTCTTGTCGGCTAATAACTTATCAACGGCAATTGATAGCGCAATAAAACTACCGGTGATGGATGCGGTACGGGTGCCGCCATCAGCCTGTAATACGTCGCAATCGACGGTGATGGTATAACCATCCAGTGCGTTCAAATCCACTGCTGCGCGTAAAGAGCGGCCGATTAAGCGTTGAATTTCTTGCGTGCGACCACTTTGTTTGCCACGTGCAGCTTCACGTCCCATACGCGTATGAGTTGATCTTGGTAGCATGCCGTATTCAGCAGTCACCCAGCCTTGTTCTTTACCCTTCAGAAAACGAGGTACGCGGCTTTCAACCGACGCTGTACAAAGCACTTGAGTGTTACCGCAGGCTATTAATACAGAGCCTTCGGCGTGGATGGTGAAGTTTGTAGTGATGTTTATCTCGCGCAGTTCATCTGCTTTACGTCCGCTGGGTCTCATGTGGTTTCCTAGGAATAATGTGTGTGAGTGAATTAAAGAGTATTGGCTTCGTTAGTGTTAAAAAATTTAAACTTAACGGCTAACACTGCATATAGAATGTTGTGCATTATAAGCTAAGAAACGAGTTACGAACCGATTAAAAAGAACGCTTACAGGTAGCTTATAGCGTTTAAAAGGTCGTCCATTGTTTGAGGTCTTTTTACGGGGTCAGGTTTCATTGCCCAATCAATCGCGTAAAGAATCTTGGTATTAATAGATTTTTCGTACAGTCTGTGGCTTGGCTCAAGGTTATTGATGGCTTCCATGTCTGTGGAAGTAGGCGGCGATTTCCTGTCTAGGCAGGCTCTCATGCTGGCGCCGATGGCGTAAATATCACTCCAGGGGCCAAGTTGCTTTAGTTTGTTGTGCTGTTCAGGAGCTGCGAAGCCTTTAGTTAAACTGTGCGAGTTAGTTTGCTGTTGATTTTTAAATGATAGTGCTGAACCGAAGTCTAGTATTAACGGATTATTTGATGGCCATAATAAAATATTATCAGACTTAATGTCGAGATGTAATAGTCCTCTGTGGTGCATGTTTTTAATGCATCGCATAACGGGTTGAAATACGTTGAGCAAAAACTCGGAGGTAACTATGTTATTAGAATTCTTTAACCAATCCCCAAGCGTAGTGCCGTAATCAAAATTCATTACTAAATAGGCTGTATCGTTGGCTAAGAAAAAATTCAAGACGCTGACAATATTTGGATGTTTAAGTGTCGTCAGGAGTTTGGCTTCTTCCATAAACAAGGCGCGCCCGCGTTGAAAAAGTGCGGTTGACGCAGAATCAATGGGGATGACCTTTAAGCCGATTCGTTTTGTAAGCGCTTCGGGTCGGTATTCTTTTATCGCAACTTGCTGTTGATCCTTGATTTGTCGAGCGAGGTAAACAGTACTAAAGCCACCTTGGGCAAGCACGCGCTCTATGATGTACTCGTCAATATTAGTTCCAGACGGTAAAGTGGAATGGCTGTTCCTGTTAGGCAATGACATAGTTGAAGGTGATTTTTTTTGTTAACAGGGTATGAATCCTCTTTAAAACAGCCTAATATTTATCGTTTACAATTTCAGTATAGGCTACAAAATGATAAGAAGTATGACTGCTTTTGCAAGTTGCGAAGCAAATACCGACAGTTACACATTGGTTTGGGAAATCAGGTCAGTCAACCATCGTTATTTAGATGTATCCCCACGTTTGCCCGAGATATTTCGATCCATTGAGCCATTGGTGCGCGAAGCCGTCGGTAAACATCTGAAGCGTGGGAAAATCGACTGCAATTTGTCTTATAGAAAGGACAAGCAAGGCGAAGAAAGCATTGAAATTAATGACGCGCGTTTGAACCAGCTTTTAAATGCGGCGACTAGAATAGAAAGCAGCATGAATGAATTTCAGGCTATTTCACCCTTGGATATTTTACGTTGGCCGGGGATTCAATCTGAAGTACGTGAAAACTTAGAACCGGTGTACGCCGTAGCAATGACGTTGCTAAACGAGGCGTTAGCACAATTGGTTGAATCACGTGAACGTGAAGGTGCTGAAATTACGAATATGGTGGATTCACGTTGCGGGCTCATTCAAGAGCAAATGTTGATTGCAAAAACGCGCCTACCTGAAGTACAAGCCCAGTTACGTGAGAAGTTACAGAAAAAAATCAATGACCTGTTAGAGGAGCCAGAGCAAGCAAGGCTTGAGCAGGAACTGGTTTATTTTTTGCAGAAAATGGACGTGGAAGAAGAGTTGGACCGACTCGAAGCGCACGTTAAAGAAGTTAGACGTATTCTTGGGCAAGAAGAGCCGGTTGGTCGACGTTTAGACTTTTTAATGCAAGAGCTTAATCGCGAAGCGAACACATTAGGATCTAAGTCCGCAGATGTCCAAACAACCAATGTGTCGATTGAATTGAAAGTGTTGATTGAACAAATGCGAGAGCAAATCCAGAACATAGAATAGAGAAGGTATAAGGTGACAGTAAAAGGGCAATTATTTATCGTTTCAGCGCCTTCAGGGGCAGGTAAGACGAGTTTGGTAAAAGTGTTATTAGACGTGCAAAATGGCATTGAGGTATCGGTTTCCCACACGACAAGAACGCAGCGTTCTGGAGAAGTGGCGGGAGAAGATTATCGCTTTATTGGAACATCTGATTTTCAGGCGATTGTTAACCAAGGTGGCTTTTTAGAGCACGCGACGGTGTTTGGTAATTCATATGGAACATCGCGGGCGTTAGTTGAAGAAAAGCTAGCTCAAGGGGTTGATGTAATTCTAGAGATTGATTGGCAGGGCGCGCAACAAGTACGTAACGTTATGGGCAATAGTTGCTCAATTTTCATTCTTCCACCGTCAAAACAAATTCTAGAAGAAAGGCTGAGAAGCCGTGGGCAAGATAGCGATGAGATTATCGAAAAGCGCATGCGTATGGCCGTTGATGAAATATCACATTTCGATGAATATGACTACCTGGTGGTGAACGATGATTTCAATGTGGCGTTGAATGAGTTAGCCGCCATTGTGACATCTCAACGTTTAAGCATGCGGCGAAGTAAAGCTAATAATTCAATATTGCTTAATCAGTTGGTTAATTAAATTTGTAAGATAGGGTATACTTACTGGCTATTCAAAAATATTTAACATTCGTAAGGGGTTGAAATGGCACGTGTAACAGTTTCGGATTGTCTAGAACAAGTAGATAACCGCTTTGAGTTGGTTTTATTAGCATCCAGACGTGCTCGACAAATTATGGACGGTGCTGAGCCTAGCCTAGAAGTGGAAAATGACAAGCCAACAGTGGTTGCGTTAAGAGAGATTGCGGCCGGTAATATCAGCGAAGAAGTATTAGATTTGGTTGATAACCCTCCGATTGAAGATTTATTCGTAGAAGACGAAGAATCAACGGAAGAAGTGACCACTGAAGAATAAACGTTGCTAAAACAGTGTTGGCGTTAGTATCTTTTTCGCTAAGTTGTTTTTGATGATAGACTCGAATGCTCATGGTTATGCCATGGGCATTTTTTATGTTTGCAAGGAATTAAAAGGCCGCGTATGTTCTTTATGTTTAGCTGAGAGTTTGAGTTGATGGAAGCGAGTTCAAAAGAAGAAAGTGTTTTGCCACAAGATGTACTGATTGCAGAGTTGTTGTCTGTGGTGGGCAAGTATTTATCGAAAAATCAGCTGGGTGATATACAGCGAGCATATGAATTGGCCAGCAATGCACATGCAGGGCAATACCGTTTAAGTGGCGAAGATTATATTTGCCACCCCGTTTCCGTTGCTCTCATTTTAAGTGATATGAAAATGGACGCCGATTGTATTATGGCGGCCATCATGCACGATGTTTTAGAAGATACCGCAACAACTTACGACGAGTTATCCAGCACGTTTAGTGAAGAGGTTGCAGGGCTCGTCGACGCGGTGAGCAAGCTGACTCAAATTAATTTTAAATCCCGTGAGGAAGCGCAAGCTGAAAACATGCGCAAGATGTTTCTTGCGATGGCTAAAGACATACGTGTCATTATCATCAAACTTGCTGACCGTTTACATAATATGCGAACGATAGGTGCGATGAAGCCGGCGAACAAACGGCGTATTGCAAAAGAAACATTTGATATCTACGCACCTATTGCACATCGTTTGGGTATGCATGAATACCGCTTAGAGTTAGAAGATTTAAGCTTTGGCGCCATGTTTCCACGTCGAAAAGAAATTATTTCTAAGGGTGTTATGAATGCTCGTGGTAATAGAAAAGAAATGATTCAAAAGCTGGAAGACACGTTAGTGACACGTTTTATCGACACAGATTTTCCTGGCTTGATTAGTGGGCGTGAAAAGGATTTATACAGTATTTACCGAAAAATGAAGCGGCAACGTATACCGTTTAATGAAGTGTTTGATGTGTACGCGTTTAGAGTAATTGTTGAAACGACCGACCAGTGTTATCAAGCATTGGGTGTCCTGCATGGCTTGTATAAACCCGTCCCCGGAAAATTTAAGGACTATATCGCGCTACCTAAAAGTAATGGATACCAGTCCTTACATACGGTTTTAATTGGCCCCTTTGGTGTGCCGGTAGAAATTCAAATTAGATCACATGAAATGGACCAGGTGGCGGAGTCTGGCATTGCGGCACATTGGTTGTATAAAACCACGGATGTTTCCCATAACGTACAAGTACAAGCGCACGAGTGGCTGAGGAATTTACTAGAAACTCAAAAGGGCGAGGGAGATTCGTATGAGTTTATTGATAATTTAAAAGTTGATTTATTTCCGAAAGAAATCTTTGTGTTTTCGCCTAAAGGAAAAATCGTTAAGTTACCAGCGGGTTCGACAGCGGTGGATTTCGCTTTTGCTGTACACACAGATATTGGTATGGCGTGCGCTGGAGTAAAAGTAAACCGTAGAATGGAGCCGTTGCATACGGTGCTCAGAAACGGCCAAACCATCGAAATTATGACCAGTGATTTTGCCGTATGTAATCCTAACTGGTTAAATTTTGTTGTCACAAACAAAGCTAGGCATGCCATTCGGAATCATTTAAAAGAATTCAAAGAACGTGATGCTATTGCGCTAGGCAAGCGATTATTGGGTGATGAATTAAAGCAAGCGGGAACAAGTCTTGACGGGATAGATGCTGACCGGTTAGAGGCGTTTTTAGATGAACATCAGTTGGGCTCGATGGATGCGTTATTGATGGATATGGGTTTTGGAAACCGTATGCCACTCATCGTTGCTCAACATTTAATGTCGCCATTGGGTATGGAAGAACCTTCTTTGGATATTGGCAACGGTAAACAATCTACCGCGACATTAAGTATTCACGGTGCTGAGGGGATGTTAATTAACTTAGCGACGTGCTGTCGGCCGATACCGGGAGATAAAATAATGGGTTTCTTTAGCCCAGGCCGTGGTGTTGTTGTTCACCGCAACCATTGTAAAAATACGCGTGAATATAAGCGTAAAAACACCAGTTGGCTGAATGTTCAGTGGACTGAAGATGTGGACGGCGAATTTAGCTCAGATATTAGTTTGGAACTGCAAGATGGGCGAGGTGTTTTAGCAGAAATAGCAGCGGTCTTGTCATCGTCAGATTGTAATATTGAAAACATCAATATGGCGAAGCATTCGAAAGAAGCATCAAGTGACATATTTACCATTACTGTGCGAAACAGAAAGCATCTTGCTCGGGTGATGAGGCGTTTACGTTCATTGCCGTCAGTATATAAAATATCACGTATTAGAAACTAGGAGGTAAGGTGCAAAAAACCGTTATCCATACGACGGCAGCGCCCGCTGCGATAGGGACGTATTCGCAGGCGATAAAAGTTGCTGAAACAGTTTATTTATCGGGTCAAATCCCTTTAGTTCCTGAAACAATGCAGTTGATCGAAGGTGATATCGGCCTTCAAATTGAACAGGTGTTGATGAATTTAACAGCGGTGGCGAAAGCTGCAGGTGGTGATTTGTCGGATATCGTCAAACTGAATATTTATCTCACGGATATGAGTGATTTTCCGGTGGTTAATGAGATGATGGAAAAGCATTTTTCTCAACCGTACCCAGCACGAGCAGCCATTGGGGTTGCGGCATTGCCAAAAAACTGCCAAGTTGAAATGGACGCAGTGATGGTTCTAGCTAACGGCATTTAAACGTACAACAATGGCTGTAGAAAACTGCCTAGATGAACTGCCTATTACAACACTTAAAGGGGTGGGCAGCAAAGTTGCGGAAAAATTAGGTCGTTTGGGTATTGTGTCGGTTGGGGATATCTTATTTCACTTGCCGTTTAGGTATGAAGACAGAAGCGAAGTAGTCTCCATTGGCGCTTTAAAACCAGGTGATTCGTGTTTATTTGAAGGCCAAGTTGAATTAGCCGAAGTCGTTTTTAGAGGGCGACGTTCGATGCTTGTTCGCTTGAGCGATGGAACAGGGTTTATCACCTTACGCTTTTTCCATTTCTCAAACAGCCAAAAGCAGGCCATGAAGCGTGGTCAGTGGATGCGGTGTTTTGGTGATATTAAAGCCTATAACAAAGCGGGCGGTGCTGAGGTTGTGCACCCCGAATACAGTTTCATTTCAGAGCAACAGCGTGGTCAGATTGATGAAGGTTTGTTGGCCGTTTATCCGGTGACTGAAGGCTTGAATCAAACAAGCTTTAGAAAGTTGATTAAACAAGTGTTTGTTATGCTTCAACAAGGTGCGCATGTGTGCGAATGTCTGCCGCAACATGCCTTAAAAAAAGGGCAGTATTTGCCTTTATTGGACAGCTTGCAGGAACTTCATTACCCGCAATCGATGCCGCCGAGCGATGTGAGTCATATACCTGCGTTTCAGCGTTTAATATTTGAAGAATTATTGGCGAATCACTTGAGTTTAAGCCTCATAAAAAAGGGAGTTAAGAAACAAGCAGCGCCCAGTTTTAATACCGAAGGAACGGTTTTGTTGCAGTTTCTAAAAACTCTCGAGTTTGACTTAACCGGCGCACAACAGCGAGTGGTTGAAGAGATCACGTCGGATTTAAGAAAGGCCAGTCCAATGCAGCGTTTACTGCAAGGTGATGTTGGTTCAGGAAAAACCGTTGTGGCAGCCTGCGCAGCGCTAACAGCCATTGAGGCGGGCTACCAAGTGGCCTTAATGGCGCCAACAGAGCTGCTGGCTGAACAGCATTATAAAAACTTTCAAGAGTGGTTAAGTGGCTTAGATATTCATGTCACGTGTTTGCTTGGGCGACACAAAGGCAAAGTATATACGGCGATAACGGGTGACATTCAGCTAGGCAAAACGAATATGATTATTGGTACTCAATCGCTATTTCAAGAGAAGGTCAGTTTTGCAAAGCTGGGTTTAATTATTATTGACGAGCAGCATCGTTTTGGCGTGCAGCAACGGTTGGCGTTACGAGGCAAAGGGGTCAATAACGATACCTGTCCTCATCAACTGGTTATGACCGCAACGCCCATTCCAAGAACATTAGCTATGCTCGGTTACGCGGATTTAGATTTATCAACTATTGATGAATTACCGCCGGGTAGGACGCCGGTAACGACGACAGTCTTGCCGGTTTCGAAAAGAGAAAAAATCATTCAGCGATATTGGGTTTGTACCTTGATTGAAGAATCTGAAGTATTGCAATGCCAAGCGGCTGAAGTGGCTGCTGAGTTGCTGACCGAATGTTTGCCGGAGTTGAATATTGGTTTGGTGCACGGGCGGATGAAAGCCGAAGAAAAACAGGCGGTGATGGATCAATTCAAACAGAAATCTTTAAATATTTTGGTGGCGACCACGGTGATTGAAGTGGGCGTTGATGTGCCCAATGCGAGTTTAATGATTATCGAAAATGCTGAGCGGTTAGGTTTGGCGCAGTTACATCAGTTAAGAGGCCGAGTGGGGCGTGGCCAACGTGATAGCCATTGCGTACTGATGTATAAATCGCCATTATCAAATAATGCAAACGAGCGCTTGTCGGTTATGCGTGAAACAACGGACGGTTTCAAAATAGCTGAAAAAGATATGCAACTACGGGGCGCGGGTGAATTATTAGGCAAACGTCAAGCGGGCTTTATGCGTTTTAAAGTAGCGGATATTGTGAGAGATGCTGAGCTGTTGGGCAGCGTGTCTGATTGCGCGGATAGGCTTTTGCTAGAGCATGAAGAACTAGTCGAGCCATTAGTTCACCGTTGGGTTGCTAATTCAGTAGAATATGTCCAAGTTTGATTGGGCGTCATGTTGTTGAATAGAATTAATCATTTTTTTATCAAAGAACCCGTGTGGCGTGAAGTAGGGCGGTGGTCTTTAAACACCATGCCGCATCATGTGGTTGATTGGTTGCTGGAGCCTTATTCATTAACAGCTAGAATAAAAAAGTCATTTGCTGAACCTTTTAGTGTGGGCCTTAAAGGCCAAGGCCTGTGCAAACCATTTTTGGCCGATGCGCAGTGTTTGCAACAGCGAACACATCACTGTGCGCTCGTCCGTGAAGTGCTGCTGAATGTAGGTGATGAAGCCGTCGTTTTTGCGCGTACCACGTTGCCGAAAAAAGTAGCGCATGACTTACAAGAGCTAAC
>LWDU01040491.1_pt1 | contig 13973 bp, 8 predicted proteins | sample 727161 | NCBI WGS metagenome assembly LWDU01 (sample SAMN04566230, study PRJNA314399) | hydrothermal vent metagenome | isolation source: deep sea hydrothermal plume seawater | place: Mexico: Gulf of California, Guaymas Basin | collected 2004-07-11 | reverse complement strand
TCACGAATACCGTGGCGAGGAAAGCCTGCCGGCGTTGGCCCGCATATTGGCCAAGCACCATGGATTCAAGTGCAGCTTTTTTGTGACTACCGATCCAAAGGACGGTACCTTCAAGCCCGGCAGCAGTCACATCACCGGTCTCGAGGCGCTGAAGACGGCAGATCTGATGGTTGTGTTCACACGATTTCAGGCGTTTAAAGATGACCAGATGCAGCACATTGACGATTACCTTGCTACCGGCAAGCCGGTAATCGGTCTGCGAACGTCCACGCATGGATTCAACGGCCTGAAAGGAAAATTCGCGAAGTACAACGAAGGCTACAAAGGAGATGAAAAGGAGTGGATGGCCGGGTTCGGCGAGGCGATTTTGGGCGAACACTGGGTCGGCCACTACGGTCGCAACCACAGGCAGAGCTCACGACTCCAACTCGAGAATGACCAACTCGACCATCCGATCTTACGCGGTGTCAAAGACGTCCACACTCAGTGCGGCGGCTACAACGCTCATCCGCGTGAAGGTAGTATCATTCTTGCCAAGGGACAAATCCTCAACGGTATGAAGTTCGCCGACCCGCCGGATCCGAATAAGGAGATCCTGCCCGTCGTTTGGATTCGTCACTACAAGGCCGACAACCCCAAATCACGTGTCTTCGCCACCACGCAGGGCGCCTCAGAAGATATCCTCAACGAAGGGTTCCGTCGGATGCTTGTCAACGCACACTTCTGGTGTCTCGGGATGGACGACGCAATCAAAGCCGACAATGACGTTTCATTTGTCGGACCCTACAACCCAGTTACCTTCAATTTCGGCGGCTACCGAAAGGGCGTAAAGACTGCCGACATCGAAGGCTGGGACACACCGATCCTCGGCAAGAAGTAGCGAGGCTTCCGGTGGATTCACTGTAAATCCATCCGACTCTTTGTGGCTTTGTGCGCGCACGCTTAATTTCTTCTCACACAAAGACACCAAGACACTAAGGAGAAGTAGCGCGACTTCGATCCGCACGCTTCCGATTGATCTAGCGGGAAACTCGCCAAAAACGTCGCCTATTGTGACGCCCGGCTTGACTGCGGTGTCCCAATCGGCAATTTCGACGGTAACAAGCGCCTTTACCAAATCGTCGGCTCCTTCTAACATCACTGTTCTCGAAAATTCACGAACAGGTCACGTATAGGTCATTTTTTTCATGGCAGTGTTAATCCAAATCCGCGATGCCCATAAGAGCTATGGTGACCAAGTTCTGCTGGATGGTGCTGAAGCGACTTTGATCGACAACGTCAAAGTTGGATTTGTCGGACGCAACGGTGCCGGAAAATCGACGCTGCTGCGAATTCTGATGGACGACGAGGAACTTGAAGCGGGAGAGGTACTCAAGAGCCCGGATTTGTCGATCGGTTACCTACGCCAACACGATCCGTTTCAGCCCGGTGAATCGGCACTCGACTTCCTGATGCGTGACAGCAAGCAACCCGACTGGAAATGCGGCGAAGTGGCCGGGCAATTCGAATTGAAAGGTGCGTATCTTGAAGGACCAGTCGCCAAATTGTCGGGCGGCTGGCAGACTCGCGTCAAACTGGCGGCATTGTTACTGCATGAACCGAACTTGCTTCTACTCGACGAGCCGACGAACTTCCTTGACTTGCGGACTCAGATTCTGCTGGAACATTTTCTACGAGGATTTCGTCAGGCCTGTCTTATCGTTTCCCACGATCGCACATTCCTGGCGGCAACTTGCACACACACACTTGATTTGTCGCTTGGCAAGTTGACGATGTACCCTGGCAAGATTGACGCGTTTCTTGAGTATCAGAAGGAACGACGCGAGCACGACGTTCGGGTGAACGCGACCGTCATCGCCAAGCAAAAGCAACTTCAGCGGTTCATTGACAAAAATCGTGCTGGCGCGAACACGGCCAGTCAGGCTAGGTCGAAGCAAAAACAACTTGACCGCCTTCAAACGACCCAGATCGCGGCAAATGAAGCGATCGCGCATATTCGCGCTCCGGTTGTCCAGTCGCGACAAGGTCCAGCGGTTCGATCTACCAACCTGGACATCGGTTATCAGCTCGATGACGGCGGCAAGCTGAGCGTCGCCAAGAACATTGATCTCGAGATTGAACACGGCTCGCGAACGGCCATCGTGGGTGACAACGGTCAGGGCAAGACCACGCTTTTGCGGTCGCTTGTCGGTTCACTCGATCCACTGGATGGTGAAGTGCGTTGGGGACATCATTGTGATATCGGCACCTACGCACAGCATGTTTATGCGAGCTTGCCCGACAATCAGACGGTACTCGATTATCTCGAATACAGAGCAAACCCCGATACGACCAACCAGCATATTTTAGCGTTGGCGGGCGCGCTGTTGTTTCGCGACTCACACGTGAAGAAAAAAATCTCTGTTTTATCGGGTGGTGAACGCGCGCGTCTTTGCCTGGCCGGGCTATTGCTGGGATCTCATAACATTCTCGTGCTTGACGAACCAGGTAACCACCTCGATGTAGAAACGACTGAAGTTCTGGCCGAAGCGTTGCTTGCCTATAAAGGTACTGTCATCTTTACCGCTCACGACCGCTATTTCATGCAGCGTGTTGCGACATCGGTAATCGAAGTGCGTGACGGACGCGCGAGAAACTACATCGGCGACTACGACGCGTACCTGTATGCGATGAACAAGGAGATTGACGAAGGTGAGCGTCAACTCAATGCGAGGAGATCGAAACCGCCGCTAATGGGTAAGACGCCAAAGGATGAACGTCGTGCCGCGCAGCGAGATCAACGTAAACTGCGAAAAGAAATTAGTGCCTTGGAACGAAAAATAGCCCGGCTCGACGAGGAAAAACGGCAATTCACTAGCCTGCTGTTGAAGACAACGAAGCCGCGACTGTCGCCAAAACACTCGATGAAGCCGAAGAATCTTGGCTCGAGTTGCAAGCGGCCATCGGTGAGTCTGAATCGCCGGCGTGATGCGAGTCTTTTTGGAGTGCTCCAACTCGTCGGAGCTTTCCCTTGCTCCGAGATGAAGTGGGTTCTACTCAATAGTGGTGACAGGCAACCGTACTCAATGTACGTCAACTGGGAATTGCGTCCGCGGATTTTGTTGGCTACAAATCTCGCGTATCCTAACGGAAGCTTGGACTTTTCTGGTCGATCCGGCCTCGCGACTGAGAGCGACTTCCCGGACACAGTTTAGGGACATCAGGTAATCGTTAGCCGATTGGACGATCGCGCAATGATTCCCGTCTAAATCGATTTTGCGGGCTGAGCTGGGCGTCGGTGGACATGTTCTGTTGGAACGTCGATAAGAACCGTACATCCGTTTAGGTTTGACAGTTGCGGTCGGCCTAGCGGCGTCGGAACGACTTGGGCAGATTATGAAGTACAACGCACTTTTGGTGTTCGGCTCGCTAATTCTGTCGGGAACTGGCTGCCAGTTTGTTCGTGGGCCCATGCGGGCGACCGAGGCGGGGAGTCCCACTGTACTGACGTCCGTGCAATCGGTTGAGCTACTGCGACTGCCTCCGATCGCCGCGACAGTCAAACGAAGCCGTCCCGCGCCGGCGACAGATCAGTATCCGGACCGTGGGACTTTCGCCAACTTCGACACTCCGCCATCGGCATGGCGAACGACGAGAGCCGACACGTTCAGTCTGTGGGAAGACATCCGCGACGACCACGAGAACTTCTACACCTGGAAGAATACGAAAACGACAACAGGCATGTTTGCTATCGCCGCAGTCCTGGCTCACTCCGACGCCGATCGCGAGTTTCGGAACGCCTGGCAAGAAGATGTGCGATCCAACTCCTGGGACGATCTTTCCAGCATTGCCCACGACTGGGGTGATGGAAGATACCTAATTGCGGCCAGTTGTGCCGCGGTCAGTGTTGGACGCCTAGCGTCGCACACTCGTTCGGGAGAGATGGTAGAAGAATGGGGGCAGCGTTCTGCACGTAGTCTACTGGTTGGATTCCCGCCCCTTCTGCTCCTCCAACGTATCACGGGGGCGTCGCGTCCATTGGAGTCATCTACCGGCTCGAATTGGGCCTTGTTTGGCGACGAAAACGGAGTCAGCGGACACACGTTCGTCGGTGCCGTTCCGTTTATTTGTGCGGCGCAAATGACAGACAACCGCTTTGCCGCGATCTCACTCTACACGTGTTCGACCCTCACCGGCGTATCCCGAATCAACCACGATGCGCACTACACGTCGCAGGTGATACTGGGCTGGTGGATGGCGCATATGGCTTGTAAGTCGACGGACGAAACCGAAGATTCCCGCCGCATTCAAATCGCCCCCATCCCCATCTCGGGCGGCGGCCTAGGCATCGGTATCCAATGGGAGCATTGAGCGACCCCCGCACGCAAATAATGAACGATCCTTCGTGACTTTGTGTCTTTGTGTGAGACAAATTTTGGAGTGCTCCGACTTGTCGGAGCTTTCTCTTTTGTGCCGTTCTAAGAGAAAGCGGTGACAAGTCACCGCACTCCAAATAGAAAATCCTGCTCAGACGTGTCACCGCACGTTGCTAAATACCCAGGGGCGAGCCTGTTTGATGACAAGCTCGCCGTCCGCCGTGATCTTGAATTCAAGTTCCATCGCAAACAGCTCATCGTCTTTCGACTTGTTGTAGAGGTTTGCAAAGCGAACATGAACCTCAGCGAGAGAATCACGCAGATCGCCCAAGTGTGATTCGCTTAGGAGCAGTTTGTCGTTGATGGCGGATGATCGACGCACAATCTCGTGGCCGTCTCTCTTCCACCAACCCAAGAGAATCTCTTCAGGAGACGATGTCTGATCGGGATTCGTAACTAGGTCCTCGCCGATCTGCGTGTTCAGATAGTAGTTTCCATAGGTCTCGTAGAGGACGTCAGCGGTCACCGCGACACCGTTCGCTTTCTCTTCACTGAAGTTCGGATGCAGTAAAACACCCATTGCGGTTGTTTTGTGATCAATCCGATAAAACTCTCGCTCTTCCAGGGCGCGAAAATTCCACAAGCTGGCGTATACTTGCTTGATCGACTTGGCCAGATGGCCTTCGGTCGGATCGTGGGTGTACGAGTCGTACAACCCCGCACCGCTAAATCCTGGTAGATCTTCGTTATTCGTGCTTGATCGACATCGAATGGAAGTCTCTTTGGGAAACTGTTTTTGTACGTCGGCTAGAGAATGCAACATCCAGTCTGGCATTTTTCCATTCTCAAGCCTTAGGCGAAGCTGCTGGAGTCGGTCCATCTGAACTGTGCGATCAGGTTTGTCGTTGAACTCCCGCTTTGCCAGCATCTGGTCGACCAACTCGTAGAACGCATTGTGTTTCATGAATTCGTCATAGAAGTAGAATGGAACTCCGTAGCCATCGGGAACACTCGCAGGCATCTTGATCGAACGAAGCGTGGCCAGATTGGCCGTCTTCACGCCAAAGCTGTCGGCTTGAGCAAAGGCGATTTCACTTAATGGCCTGATCTCTTTCGTGTTCAGGTTGCGAACGGGAGTTTGTGACTTTGCCGGTCGCAGGTTCTCCAGATGTTTGTCCACTTCGAGTTTTGTTGCCGAGCGAAGTCGGTAGCCTTGTGGCGTCACTTTGAAATGAACGAGTTTGCCAATCAGTGATTTGATGTTATCCACTTGTGACGCGTTCCGGATGAACGCGTTGGGGATCTTGTCCTGGATCGCCCGCAAGTTGACGTGAGACAACGGAGTTTGCCTGACTTCGGTCATCACACCGGCAACTCTCGGCATTTGATTTGGCAACGTCTTGTAGATGACCACGTCGCGTGATGTTGGGCGGGCGTCCCGATCCATCAAACGTAGCAGGCCATAGCCCTCAGCAGAATTGAGCGGTAAGAATGAAATGTTCTTGAATAAGTCGGAATTCAAGTGTACCGCGACACCGCCCGCTGTATATTTCTCCTTCTCACGTTCGTAGCGGGCAATGTTCCCCTCCAATGGATGGAAGGCAATCCGCCCCTTCAGGATCGGCATCTGTTTTGTCAGCAATTTGAGGAACCCGTCGATCTCCTCGAATGAGTACGAGTCGCGTGGCTCAAAATCAACGATATACAGCCCGGGTTCATCGGACGGATTGGTGAGACGCGGAAGATAGGTTATGGCGCCCCTTTCGCGTGTCGAAATCCCCACCATCCTCATGAAGGGGGGATGCGCACGGTGGTTTGCCGTATTCATAAAATAGATTTTTGGGACAGCTGGATTTGCCTTGTCGATGCAGAACTTCACAAACTGAAGATTCGCAAGGTAACCATCGCGTCCAACGTCAAATCCCTTGTACGAGAGCCGTTCAAACGCCTCACGGTCAGGAATTACATTCGTGCCAACGTCGGCCTTCAGATCTTCGGGCTCGATTCGACGACCGATCGGACCACGCCCGCCTGGCTGAGCGAAAAGTGGGTCGCAACTTGTTAGCAGAATGATGATGAACGCGAGTCGAAAGACGATCGTCATGTGCGGACTTCTTTTGTTGTTGGTGATCCGATGTCTCAGCTGGGATAGGTGCGTGCAGTTCTTGTGAACACTTGAGAGGATCCCTGGCGATGGAGAATTTTAGCAGTTGTTGCATCGGTTGCCAACGAATCAGGGTAGTCGGGTATTGGCTTATGAGTCTACGGCCGCATTGTCGCCGGGGATTTGAGCCGAAGGCGCTAGCCTCGGGTTTTGCAAGATCAGGCGCCCAACGCTCGGAAGGCACGATTTAGAAACTGACGGGCAAGGGCCTTGGATTCATCGATACGGATTGTTTTCCGATCCTTACCCATGGGCTACCCGTTTTTCAACGATCGAAGACGCGGCACGGTTCGGCGTCTTGCCGTCGACCTTCGTTTGAATTATTCTCGCTTTGATTGCCCAAGTGAAATTTGTCCCTCGGCATATGTACCCTGAATTTGAGCCCACTAACCACCGAACAACAGAGAGAACGATCGATGAAGCGTCTAATGCTCGCAACGATTATTGGTATTGCCGTCGCCGTAGTAGCTTGGCATTCGGCATCGGAGACGCGTGCAGTAACCGCCGACAAAGCGGCCATGGCGCCTGTCGAGTCCAGCATGCACGAATTCATGGAATACGTGTTTCAACCGACGTACAAGCGTCTCAAAGTCAACATGGCCTCTGCGCCATCCGACAATCAAGGATGGAAGGCGATCAAGTCGGACGCGTTGATTCTGGCGGAGGCGAGCAACCTAATTCTGTTGCGGAAGGCCGACAAAAATCAAGCGGATTGGAACGCTCACGGAGTTCATAGTCGCGAGTACGGAGGGCAGTTGTATCGGGCCGCAAAAGCCAAGGACTTTGCCGCGGCAAAGAAGCTGTACGCTCAGATGTTGAATCAATGCAACGCCTGTCATAAACAATTCGCGACGGGAAAGTACCAACTGGCACCCTAACGAGATCGATGTTCGGTGTTCAGTGTCTGTACTTTCGCAGATTTGAAACCGGATGGACAATGAAGAATCTCGCATTTACGTTGCACGTTGTTGGCCAGTGGACTGGTTGGCTTCCAGCCAACCCCCAACACGAGCCCACGGAGAATCCGTGGGGATTCCGTTAAATGCGATCCTTCCTATTGATTCTGCGCCGCCGAATCAGCGCGTCTCATCGAACTTTACAGTTGTCGCCAGCGCGTTAGTTGTCTTTCGCCTTCTCCTTGGCGACGTGTTCCATGATTCGAACGAAGGTCTGCCCGACGTTTCCCATGTTGGGATCAATCTTTCTCCGCTCCTGCCAGAGTCTGCCGATCCGGTTGCGCTGGGCCTCGCTCAGGCCGGCCATCCTCTTATCGACGTAGTTCTGATGTTGCTGCGGCGTGTAACCATCAGGTAGGTCGGTACCGTCAATCTCGGCGAACAGCTTTCCGTTGGGCGACTTCTTGTAAAAATCAGGCAGCTGGTTCCCGACCTGATGATGCGCTGCGTAGGTCCGAGCGACGAGTTTTATGCCGCCGGAATGTTTGGCATTTTTGGGCAACTCCAGTTTGATGATGGCGCCGAAACCGCGTTCCATATGGCGCGCCGGACCGCTGGTGCTGGTCCAGATATTGCCCTCTGAATCGAATTCGATTTCGCGGGTATAGCACACTCGCATCGGTAATCGGAACTCAACAAGTTCCTCGGTCTCAGGGTCGAACCGATTCAGCGTGTCGTTACCGGTTCCGCAAATCCAGACGTAGCCCTTTGCATCGACGTTCAGGGCATACGGAATCTGATTCTCCGCGTCGGGGAGATCATACACAGTCCACGCTTCCTTTTTTGGATCGAACTTTCCGAAGACGCCCGAGCCGAAACCGGGTACCCAGACCATGCCATCGGGGGCAACGTGCAGTCGGCGTGGGCCGCGGAATGGTGGATTCCACTCTTTGATATCGCCGTCGGGAGCGTTCGGGTCGAGGCGGCCAATACGATTCCCATTCAGTTTTGAATACCAAATCATCCCGTCGACCGGTGAAAAGTCCAGTCCATAGGGTGTGATGCCTCGCGATTCGCCTTTGCCCGCGGCAACCGCCTGTCCGGCACTGAGCAGGTGGTACTCCTTGACCACCAGCGTTTTTGGGTGCAGCGAGAAGCAGGAATTCCGACCGGCGTCGGTGTACCAGATCAAGCCTTCTGGATCACTGGGATTGATGCGCAATGTGTGCGGAAACGAACCCCGTGCGGCCGGCGCTTCGGCACTGGAGCAGACCAGATACTCCTTCGTCCGGGGATTAAATCTGGCCATTTGACCCGACACGCAAAGCGTAATCCACATGTTGCCGTCGTTCGCTAATTCGATCGAGTGCGGACCGTATGATTGTCGCGGCAACTTATAGAAAGTCTGCTTGTCCGTCGCGGTATCAAGCTCGACCGTATACTGCTTGCCAATATGCACCGCATACACCATGCCGTGAGCTCCGACCTCCATATCGTGAAACGCACCCACGTCACGTTCGTCAATTTCCCACATGGTGATTTTGGCCTTCGTCGCCAGACCAGTTGGCGCAGGTGGCGGCACGAAGATGGGCCACTCCTTGATGGCATCATCCTTGTAGGTTGCGACGAGCCGCGGGACGATCGTCTTCTGTGTGTGCCGGTAGAGCCCGCCGAAGCCATCCATTCGCCGGAGCATCGTTTCCCAGTCGACTGGTTTTTCCGGAGTTCGGAACCCGATCGTCCCGATCTGATGACAATACGCGCAAAACATCTTGAAATTCTGTTTGTCTTCCGCGTTCTCGAACTTCAGCATTCCGAACGCGCTGTTGGCCGGACGCTGATCTTCAAGGTCTGCGCCGGTTGCCGGCTCCATGCGGATCGCCAACTCCGTCTCGCCCGCGCCCGCCTCGACGTCTTCAATCCACTCGTCAAGCTGGCCCATCAGTCGCGCACGTACAGTGTGATCCGTATCGCGCAAACCATCGATCGCGTACGAGCCGTCGGACTGACTGAAGACGGACGTCCATTTTCGATGGTCCTCGTCAAAGGCGGATACCATGACGCCCTGCATCGGTTTTCCAGCTGGATCGACGACCTGTCCATGAATGGTTGCCGATCGCGAGGATTCGACCGACTCGATTAACTGGATGGCTTTGGCAGCAAATCGTTTACCCATGCCCTTGTAGCCGTCCGCAGAGAAGTGGAGGTTGTCGCCTCTCATTTCCAAGTCATCGCAGTCGACGATCTCCCAGCGAGGATCGGCCTTGCAGAGATCCTCCTGGACTTTGCGGAGTGACGCCCAATCCTCGCTCCAGGGTTTCCCTTCGAGTTGGCCTTTACCGAGCTTGCCGATCACGACATTGACGTCCTTCCGCCCGAGGTCGTTGTGAAGTTGCTCGACCAAACCCACAAGACTGCTGCCATAGACCGAGAGTTCTTTCGTCTTGGCATCGCGTTCTCCCTGCATCCACACAAAGGTGACACTGACGATGTCCTGGCCTTCAATCGACTTCTTTACAAGTCCCATCAGCCTGTCATAAAGGTCACCGTTGTCTTTGCTGGGTGTGCCATTGGCAGACTTCCAGTTCTTATACCACCGACGAATTGGCTGACCGCCTTGAGCCAGCTTAACGACGATGACGTTCTCTGTGCCGAATTGTCTCTGAACGGCTGGCGTGAAAGAAACACTGGGATCGAGCCCTTCCATGTTGGACTGCCCGGACAAAATGAAGAGATGGCGTTTTCTGGGTGCAGCGGGCTCGGGTGCCGGCTTCGTCTTCAGCGTCTCGCCTGCGACCACGTATTCGAGGATCTTGACGAACGACATACCGGCGTTTGGCATGTTCGGATGAAGTCGGCGTTTCTCTTCATAAAGCGTTCCGACACGGACCCGCTGTTCGGGCGCCAAGGCCGCCATGCGTTTGTCGACGTAGGCTTGGTGTGTTGAGCCGTGGTATCCTTCCGGTAGGTCCGTGGCATCGATCCGGGTCAGCAGTTTTTCAAGGTCGGCATCTTCAAGGCTGGGTCTGGGATTTGTCGGCGGCTTAGCGCCGGCCGCTAGCGCCGGTTCGTCCTGCCCCCAGTTGGACGCCTCTTTCAACACGCTGGCGTTGATAGCGAGTGCCCGCCCCACAAGCCGCTCGACGACTTTGGGAAACTGACTCGCGATGTCATTCGTCTGGTTCGGGTCGGTCGACAGGTCGTACAATTCAAACTTCTGAAAGCCTCCTGAGCCCGCTTTGATAAGTGGAATCCAAGCTTCCTGGAATGTGTTCAGCATTACGAATTCACTACGGAGGCGTCTGCCTTCCGGTGTCTTGAAATCGGTGTTGTATGCTTTATTCCACAGTTCAGCGCGAGTGAGCTCGCGGCCAAGTTTCTTTTCCAGCAACGCTTCGATTTTGTTCATCACTGTGCGGATCGCTTCCTGATCCTTGGGGAACTCCAGCTTTCGGTAGCCCATCAACGTGTACTTTCCCTCGCGAATCGCCACGTTGGGCTGACCGTTGGGTGAATGCCAGAAGAGCGGCTGGTGACGGGTGAATTTATCGGGACTCCCTGTCAAGAGCGGGGAAAGGTCGGAACCGTCGAGATGCACACCCTTCGGTTTCGCGATCCCCAGCAAACCACAGATCGTTGGCAGCAGATCCACTGCCCCGGCAGGAGCGTCTTCGAGTCGACCGCCTTTGATTCCCTTTGGCCAATAGAAGATTCCTGGGGTGCGGATTCCGCCTTCAAACAGCGATCCTTTGTTTCCCCGCAAGCCGCCATTTCGATCCGGCCGGTAACTCCCGTGATCCGAGGCATAGATGATGATTGTATTCTCGAGCTCACCGTCGTCATTTAATTTTTTGAGCAGACGGGCGATCGCCCGATCTGTATTGTCGATTGTGCCCGAGTAGATCGCGGCGGGATCATTGTGATCACCGTACTGCGCAACAATGTCATCCGGAGCCGCCAGGGGAGCATGCGGTTCGTGGAACCAGATGTTGAGAAAGAAGGGGCGCTTCGAATCGCGTTTCTGATCCAGCCAAGTGATCGCCTCATCGACGACGATCTGGCAGGCATAGCCCTCCAGCTCTCCAACTCGTTTCCCATTGCGCCAGAAGTTGCTCGGATTGCGATGACTGGGAGAGGCGTTGAGGTCGGTCGCAAACCAGTAGTCGAATCCATGTTCCTCAATCCATGGTTTGTCTCGTCCACGGAATGGTGTTCCGACATGCCATTTGCCGATATGCGCCGTGTCGTAGCCATTCGACTTGAGAACTTCCGCGATTGTCACCTCGCTCTTCAGCAGGTGCATGTCGTGCATGTGATCCTGAATCACCGTATAGACGCCGGTCCGCATGTGCTGGCGGCCCGTCAGTAGTGTGGCTCGTGAGGGCGAGCAGACCGGAGCTCCCGAATAAAAACCGGTGAAACGCACTCCTTTTGCAGCGAGCCCATCGACCGCTGGAGTTGCCACCGGACCGCCATAACAGCCGATGTCTTTCGATCCAAGATCATCAGCGAGCAGGATAACTACATTGGGACGCTGGTTGGCGTCGACTGCTGTGCAGAGCAACGCTAGCCATAAGCACGTGGCGGATAGCGTGGTCTTTTTTACAAGGCGGATGAACGTTCGACACTTCATTTTGTTCTTTCCTCGGTCATGCTCACTATCACGTCTTGCGCAACGTTCGCTTGGCTCTCAAAAATCGTCGTCCTTTTAAAGACAGGCAGCCCGTGTATAGTTACCATGGCTGCTACGGAATTTACCACGAATCCTATGGAATTGTGGACATTTTTTTCAGCCATCGCTCGAGTGAATTTTATTCGTCTGTCCTTAGTGTCTCGTGCCTTTGTGTGAGCACAAATACTCTTCTCACACGAAGGCACAAGGGCACTAAGGAGCGGCACTGCCATCTGACTTTCGACCGTAAGCGTGGTGCCAATCGCCCCGATCGCTGCATGTATTGTTCATACTCAGTTCCGAATTGATCGAGCATCATTTGCTCCTCGGTTCGCACTCGGAGTACATAGAGCGTGCCGAAGCTAACCAGGTAGGCTGGTCCGGCGATCCAGTTGGGGAGAAACAACGCCTGGGCGATTCCCAGCAGAAACATCGACGTGTACATCGGATGGCGTACCGTCGAGTAAACTCCCGACGTGATCAAACCGTGGTTCTCTCGCACCTGTAGCGTCACCGACCAGTTGGTACCCAAGTCGGCATGCGAGCGGTAGAAGAGCAATAATCCGATCAGCATCAACACGATGCCTAGAACGTACGGAGTCGGATAGAGATGATAGTCCGCGAATTCGAACAACTTCGTCGCCATCCAGAGAACGGGGACAAGCGTCGTTCCTAACGCCGCGAAGATCAACAGTCCGACTTCCAACCGGCCCTTGCGATCATCTGCAATACGCACGCTGCCCATGCGATTTCCGTGCGGCCAGCGGATGAAGATGAACCCAAGCAGGCTGACGAGAACCGCGACCTTGCCAAACCAGACATTCATGGATGTTCCTTTGCTGCGACAACCTACCTTCCTTCTCGGGCTAAAACAGCCGTCGAATCGACGTACCCTCTCGAACGAGCGTTATCGGGCGGCCGACGTTGGTTTGAAACTCCTTGTCGGGTGGGATGCCAATATTCTTGAAGAAGGAAGCGGCAAGATCGTCAGGTGTGTACGCGACCGATGACGGTTCGGCAGCAGTCGCGTCTGTCTCACCGATGACTTGGCCTCCACGGACGTCGCCGCCCGCCATCAAAGCGCACATTGCTCGCGCCCAGTGATCTCGACCGCCTTGGGAGTTGATATTTGGAGTGCGGCCGAACTCACCGGAAGCCAAGATCGCCGTTGAAGCGAGCAAGCCTCTGTCATCCAGGCGATCGAGCAGCGCTGAAAGACCACGATCGAACGGTGGTAGGAAGGATCGAAGCCTGGGGAAGTTATCGGAATGTGTATCGAAATCGAACTCTGCGGGGCGTAGTCGAACTGTGACGAAGTGAACTCCGGCTTCGATGAGCCGCGCCGCCAGCAACAGCGATTGTCCAAATTCGTGCTTACCAAAACGGTCACTTGCAGATGCCTTCTCCCGCGACAAGTCGAATGCCGTTCGCGTTTGCGGCGAGCTGATGATATCGTAGGCTTGTTTCGAGAACCGATCCATGCCGCGAACTTGATCCTCGGAATGCGGTGTCGAGATCATCAAGTAACTTCTTTTGAGCCGTGTACTTCGCCACTGAAAGTCCGTCTTTCAACGATACTCCGCGAACGGCGTAGGGAAAACCGTGGCGAGGTTTGTTTGCTGTCAACGGACTGTACTGCGAGCCCAGGTAGCCCGGCCCCACAAATGCCTCGTCGATCGAAACGTAGGTTGGCAAATTGGCCGCCGACGGATACTCGTGACTGACAACACTGCCATACTCTGGGTAGCTGACGGTTTGCGACGCCTTGTTTCCAGTGAGAAGGTATTTCTTGGCCAGACCGTGATCGGCCACACTGTGCGTGATACCTCGGATGATCGCAAACTTATCGGCTCGCTGAGCCAACATCGGCAGGTGCTCGCAGATTT
>LWDU01032605.1_pt1 | contig 13979 bp, 12 predicted proteins | sample 727161 | NCBI WGS metagenome assembly LWDU01 (sample SAMN04566230, study PRJNA314399) | hydrothermal vent metagenome | isolation source: deep sea hydrothermal plume seawater | place: Mexico: Gulf of California, Guaymas Basin | collected 2004-07-11 | reverse complement strand
AGGCTGGTAAATCTTCAATTCTATTTGTAGGCTCTGCTCTTCTTTTAGCTACTACTACCACTATGGTTGGATTCTTATCAAACATAACTTCAGATATAACTCCAATAAGAGAATTTGGAATCCAAGTTGCTATTGGTGTATTGTCAGCATTCTTAATTTTTGTGACATTCATCCCTGCCTGTAGAATACTCATCGATAAATATTATGAAGGAAGGGGGAGCAAACTTTTATCAGATACAAACGAAAAAATTGTTAAAGCTCGGAAAATTGGTGGAGAACAAAGCGGTATTGTAGATAAATTCATGTCACTTGGAGCAAAAGTTGCATTAGAAAATCCAGTCAGAGTATTAGCTATTGTAGCTGCTATAACGCTAATCTCAGGGTATGGAGCTACTAGCATATCTACAGAATTTGATTTTAATGATTTTTTACCTGACGAAGTTGAAATAACAAAACATTTCCATTATTTACAAGATGAATTTAGTACTTCTAATGAATTTTCATTTATTTACATCAGTGGTAACGTGGCCACTTTTGATGTATTCAGTCAAATAAATAATACACAAGAAAATTTGGCTGAAGGGGATAAATGGGTAAACACCGATCAATCAAGTATGTTCTCAGCCCTAAATGGAATGAGAGATTTAGCATCTAATGACTCTGCAACTAATCCCTTTGATTTTTACAATGAAACATTCGAAGCATTATTTAGTTCAAAGGATGGAAATGGTGACAGAATACCAGACACCGATAATAATGTCAAAGAACTCCTAGACTGGATTATGCTCGGTGATGGAAAAAACATCCCAAATATGGTTTCAAATTTTATTTATTACGATGAAGAAACGAAAGAATACAGTGTGACATATATTTTGGTAAATACGAAATCTAAAAATGCGTATTTCTCTGAAGTTGTAGAAGAACTAGAAAATGATGCTAAATCTCTTGAAGCCTTAGAAACTGAAGGAAAAGTAAATTCTGTTGTAGTTACAGGCGCTCCGGCAATAATTGATGTAGTTATCAACACAATAAATGAAACAATGATTGGTTCAATAATGTATACCATTATTCTATCTTTTATTTTATTAACGGCTATTTTTGCATATACTGACAATCAACCATTACTCGGACCCCTATCAATGATTCCAGTACTGCTTGTTTTAGTATGGATTCTTGGAACTATGGTTGCAATTGGATATACTCTAAATGTAATGACTATACTAATTGGAGCTCTGACTGTAGGATTAGGAGTAACTTATGCAATCCATATCTCACATAGATTTATAGAGGAGATTGAGCACCATAATTCCTTAGAAATTGCAGTTAATAATACTGTCAAAAATACAGGTTCAGCACTATTTGGAGCTGCAATGACGACAGTTCTAGGATTTGGAGTTTTATTCTTTGCAATCCTTCCTCCAATGAAGCAATTTGGAACCATGGCTGCTATAACTATCTTTTACTCATTTATATCGTCTGTTTGGGTATTGCCTAGTATGCTAGTTCTTTGGGCTCGATATGCCGGACTTACCGATAAAGAGCATGAAAATGAGAATAATATCTCAGAGGAAAACTCTATAGATAATTCTGAAAAAAGCACTACAGAACCTGATAAAAGTATTGCAGCAATTCCTAAGGATGATGACAGTTCTGAAGAAAAGAGCAAAGACTAAACTAAAATTTAGTTATTAATTCTTTTACAAGTAATTCGCAAGAGTCTAAATCTGACTCTTGTGTTGATCTTAGTACTATTGTTGCACCATAAACTCCATCTCTGGAAAATGGATAGCTGCCTACTAATACAGTCGGGAATTTATCTTGGATTTCAGCTAAATCTTCAGCAAAAAAACTCTCTCCAACCATTATATCTAAAGACTTTGAGTGTATAATTTCACCTCTTTCAAGATAATCATACATTCCTTCTAGCATTCCTTGCATGATTTTTGGAATACCTGCCATAACAAAAACATTTTCAATTTTGTATCCTGGAGCTTTAGTTGCTGGACTGTAAATTAATTCGCCACCTTCGGGAATATTAAGCATTTTGAGAAGAGGTGCAGTTAATTCTTTTCCAGCCAAAAACTCTTTCATCTTTTCTAAAGCATCATCATCTATTCTAGCTTCTACGCCAAATGCCTTAGCAATACTATCTGTTGTAATATCATCATGAGTGGGGCCTATGCCACCAGTAGTAAATACATAATCATATCTTTTTCTAAGTGAATTTACTGCATCAATAATATCTTTTTCGATATCAAGAACAATCCGAACTTCACAAAGATTAATACCTAATTTGCCTAACCATTTTGCTAAATATGATAAATTTTTATCTTCAGTTCTTCCTGAAAGAATTTCATCACCTATAATTATCAAAGAAGCTTTAATCACAATTTTTCCAATGCCTTAATTCGATCTTCCATGGGTGGATGTGTAGAAAACATGCTAATGAAGAAATTCCCTCCTCTCAATGGATTGACAATACACATTGCCGCATTACTAGGTGAACCACAATCTAATGGTTTTCTGTGATTTTCCCACTCTAATTTTTTTAACGCACTAATCAATGCCCAAGGCTTGTTTGTTAATTTAGCTGCAGTTGCATCTGCATGAAATTCTCTAGAACGAGAAACAGCCATTTGAAGCAAGAAAGCTGCCAACGGTGCAGTTAATGCTACCAAAATCATCAGAGCAGGATGGACATTACGATTTCTTCCTCCAAACATGCTATTCCACCAAAGCATTCGAGCTGCAAATGAGATAAAACCTGCAATTGTAGCTGCCACACACATCACTAATGTGTCACGATTCTTAACATGAGCCATTTCGTGTGCCATGACTCCTTCTAATTCATTATCATCAAGAATTGACATTATTCCATTAGTTGCAGCAACAACTGCATTTTTTGGGTTTCGGCCGGTTGCAAAAGCATTAGGTGTAGATGATGATACAATCGCAATTCTAGGAACTGGAAGACCATTCAAATCGGATATTTTCTTAACTATTCCATAGAGTCTAGGGTTATCTTGTCTTTCTATTATTTTAGCACCATAGGCACGTAATACTATAGAATCACTATAAAAATATGAATAAACATTAATTATAATGCCAATTATTGCAAAAATAATTATACCGTTAGAAGAACCTGCTGCAACAAAACCTACAATCATCATCAACAAAGTCAACATGAAATACAAACCAAATAAACGGATAATTGCCATAATATTCGATTTTATGCCTATAATTAAAACTTGTTTAACCTAATTAATCAATATAATGTTCATAAGTTTGTCTTTCAAGAATACGGATTGCCTCTTGCTCAACTTTAGGATCATATCTAAAAACGGGATTAGGGCTATTACCTTGAAGCCTACGTTTAGAATCTAAAGTCCCTTCGGAATAAGCTCTAACTGCCTCTACCATTAATGTTGATGCAACTACTAATGTCTTATAACAAATATCCTGATATGTATCACCTCTTCTAACCGGAATTTCCCGTTTACCTGCCAATTCTCCGGCATCTATCTCAGTAGTGCAGAAATGACAACTACTACCAATTTTTATATTTTCATGAATGCTCCAGGCTGGAGAAGCTGAACCTCGACATTCAGGCAATAATCCCGGATGTGAATTCAATACGCCTCCTCTTTCTTCACCAAATACTAAAATTTTACCCCGAATTATCCTAGTTCCCCCAAATACAATTAAATCCGGATTTGCTTTTACAATATGGTCCATGCAATGTTCATCATTATGTATAGGTACTGTTACAACCGGAATATCATATTTTTTTGATTGGGAGTCTATGGTAGGCCCTACAATATGATTTCCTATTCTAAATTCAAATTTTTCTCTTTCAACTTCTCCGCCGTCTGAAAATTCTTCAATTATTAACGAAGGAATAAAGCCCGCATCCAATAATTGACAAAGCATTTCTCTACCCCAAGGATGCTCCTTAATTGCAAGAAATACAAAATTCATTTTTGTGCTACTACCTTAAATTCAACTGAAATTGGTGTTGGTAAGGCTCCCACTTCTACTGTCGTTCTAGTGACCTCATAACCTTCTAAATATTCTGAATATATTGAATTGAATCTTTTAAAATCTTTCTTCATATCTGTTAAAAAAACCATAATGTCAATAACATTTGACATATTTAAATTTGCAGCCTTGAGTATTGCATTAACATTACTAAAAACCGCATGTGTTTGAGCTTCAATACCTTCAGGTATCTCATCAGTTTTAAAATGTCGCGGACCTACTCCAGATAAAAAAACTAAATCTCCAACTTCTTTAGCATGGACATAAGCCCCTACTGGTTTTGCAGCATTGCTTGTGTTAATGGCCATCTCTTTCCTCTAATGAACCCATACTTGGTTGCTCATAAAAATCCAAGACTTCACGATCTCCCTTGAAAAACTCGGGATCATCCTCGTCATATTCTAAATCACCAGCTGTATCTTCAGCTGGTGTCAAAGTTACTACTGCTGAGCCAGTACCCCAAACTGGTTCATATGCTAAAACATTACCATCATATAAGTTATTTTGACCCATTATAGAAGCCATAATCCAAAAGGGTTTGAAACTAACGACTTTAGGAACTCTAGCCTCATTATGAAATTGTCGTGACAATTGCGACACGTCTTCTAATCTTCCTTTTTCTAGATACTCTAAAAATTTTAAATTCCATTCATGATCTTTTAAAGAGTGTATCTTATCATCTTTAGGATCTATTTCAACAGTATGTAATCTATTGGATAAAGCTGAAATTACTACTACGGCTGCTTTTTTCCCACTCTCATCTATTGCATCCCTAATTGATTTGCCAAGAACTATACTCTCAGCTCTATTTGCATACATATTACTAGATACAATTACGGCAGGTATTCTATTATCTGGATTTAATAATTTAAGAGCAACTATTGATCCTGTATCTATAGGAAAACCATAATATGAGACTGTTCGAGAATGCAAACCTCTTTCTTTCGATTTATCAACTATTAATTCAGCAAATTCCGGATCCATTTTGAATTTATAATCAATACTTCCTAAATCATGAAATTCCTCATCGACAAATGTCCATTCAGGTTCAGGATACGCTTGAACTTGATGACCTAATATAGATGGCCAAAAAGTACTGTAAATTACCAAGATTTCTGCATCTGTTTCTTCAATTTCTATACGTGCCTTTTCATATGCATCTCTAACTCTTTGCCAACCTTCATTTTTTTCAGGACAGAGAAGTGGATGAGGTAAACCTGGTACTAATATTCCCTTACGAACGTTATCGTCTCTCATATCTTAGCCTTTCTAGGATCCCAACCAACTATTGCATTACCAGTTCCTATTACTGTCCCATATGCATGAACTGTGGCCTTATAATTTGGAAAATTTAATGCACTCATTAACCAAGTTAAACTGCCTGCCTCTGTTTCCGCAACTGTTTGCTCTGTGAAATCTGGCATTAAATCAATCATTTCCTTAGTTTTTCCATCCTTCATCAAATTTATCATCTTCATGTCCCAAAGATATTGATTATGATTAGTCACATGCTCCTTACTCATGTCTTCTGGAACTTCAGGCTCTACTGTAAAGTGACGATGAGAAAGTGAATTACTAGATAACAACAAAGCTTTCTTTCCAGAAGCTTCGACGGCCTTCCTTGTAGCTTCTCCAAGTTTAATCATATTAGCTTGCATAACTTCTGAATTAAAATAAAACTTAGATCTATTAGATGAAATACAAACAATTGGTTTATTCCATTCTGGATTCACTAAGTGACAGCTAGTTATTGTTCCATAATCTATTCTAAAATCAGGATTTTCCATCATTTTAACAAGTAATCCTGAATCTGCGGCATTATCATGAATAGCCTTCGATAACTCTACATCTACTTTTAAATCATAATTATACCTAAATAAATTTGGGAAAATAGGATCAACTGATAGTGATTTGAAACTATCAATACCTAAAAAATGAGTTCCAATAAATGTAGCCCAATGAGGTGTATGCACTATTATAACATCATAGTCTTTATCTGAAAGGCTTTCTCGAAGACGCTCATAGCCCCATCTTAACTCTTCCCAGCCACCCTCAGATGTTGCTTCATTTTGAGGTGGATTATCGGCATAAACCAGATGTGGTGGATGTGGTGCCAGAGCACCCATCACTATTTCTCCCTTAGACATAAATGTATTACTATTACACCCCAATATAATGATTATTCATGAATTTTTCACACAAATATTTATAGCTTCAGAAAAGAAACCTAGACTCCAACGGCCACCTTCTCTTCCAACTCCACTGTTCTTAATTCCTCCAAAAGGAACTCGTAAATCACGGTGTAACCAAGTATTTACCCAGACCATACCTGTTTCAATTTTTTCTGCAACTCTCTTTCCTCTTTCAGAGTCCCCAGTCCAAACTGAACCAGCTAATCCATAATCTGTACAATTTGCCATTTCTATAGCTTCTTTATCTGATTCAAAAGGATGAATTGTAACTACAGGTCCGAATATTTCTTCTGTAGCTGTTCGACTCAAATGACTTAAGCCTGAAACGATTGTTGGTTCTAAAAAAGCACCCTTGTCAAAAGGAGCATCTAGTCCAGGACTCTTGCCTCCACACAATATTTCGCCACCTTCTCTCTGAGCCAAATGAATATAAGATTCAACTTTATCTCGGTGAGCAAACGAAACTAAAGCACCCAATTCTGAATCATCAGAAGAAGGATCGCCTATTTTCATATTTTTAACATAATTAACAAATTTAGGGACAAAATCATCCCATATTTTTTTAGATACAAAAATACGACTACCGCATAAGCAAACTTGGCCTTGGTTCAGAAAACCAGCTCTAGCAACACCGGGAATTGTAGCCTCAATATCGGCATCATCAAGAACAATTGTTGCATTTTTCCCACCTAATTCCAAACTCAGCTTTTTGAACATAGGAGCTGCGGTTTCAGCTACTTTCTTTCCTGTAGTAGTTCCCCCTGTAAATGAAATCAAATTTATCTTTGGATGCTCTACAATGGCTTGACCAACATCTGAACCTAATCCATGCACTATGTTCACTACACCCTTTGGCAAACCTACCTCATGAATGACCTCTGCCAAAAGATTTGCAGTTAGAGGAGTTAACTCTGATGGTTTTGCTATTACTGTATTGCCCATTACTATAGCTGGTGCAATTTTCCAAGAAAGAAGATAAAGTGGTAAGTTCCAAGGAGTAATTAATCCTGCAATTCCAACTGGCTTCAAAATTACATGATTTGTGGCATCATCCATTTCAAAATTTTCTTGTTGAAAATCTTTAGCAAATTCTCCGAAAAAACGGAAATTAGCCACAGAACGAGACGCATCTACTGCTCTTGCTAAAGATATTGGCTTACCTGTATCTAAAGATTCTAAGGACGCAATTTCCTCAGAACGAATTTCAAGAGCATCAGCAATCTTACCTAACCATAAGGCCCTTTTATCTATTGATAATGCAGACCAAGATTTACGCGCACCATCTGCCGCTTGGACGGCTAAATCAACATCTTTACGATTAGAATTAGGAATATAGGCTATTTTCTCTCCATTAGCTGGATTTATATCCTCTAAATTTTTGTCTGAGGCAATGAATTTTCCATTTATAAAATTATGAATCTTAATCATTCGGGACTCTTGTAATCTTCTGGATTAAAATACCAACGATCGTTATCGGGATCCCACTCATCCCAAGTAGGAATGTCTTTTAATTTTTCAAGATATTTTGGAGGAACGACGCCAGGTACCAGAAATGCTTTCTGCCTTCGAAGTGGATATGGATTTCTAAGTTCCATTCCTAAAACTCCTAAGATTCCTCTTGCAATATACCATGTAGCCTGTGGATTCCATCCATGAGCAATTTTTACAACTACTCCTAAACCCTCAGGATAATCCTCATGAATTATAGATAAACCAAGAAGGCCATCTGCACCTTCTTTAGCAATAACATTACCTTTACATGTTTTAATTATTGTAGTATCTAATCTATTGAAACCACCTACTAAATCTGGATTTTTAGTCATAGCTTCCCAAATCCAATTATCTTCTTTTTCTTTAGCTAACCCTGCATAACATGCAGCTAATTCATTAACTGTATTTGATAAAGTAGGAAATCCATCTCCATCACGAGCTATTCTTTTAGGATTCCAATCCTTCCCAAGGAAATGTCTTATCTCTTCTAAAAATGCAAAGAAAAAGGGATGGCTAGGAAGTGTATATCCGGCCCGATTCCAACCCTTACGGCGACAACCCAGAAGAATAGCTGCATGTTGTCCTGAAGAATTTGAATACCAACGTCTTGCTCTACGAACTTGTCTTCCAAATTGTACTAAGGGTAAATCAAGCGGCGTTTGCATTAAACCCCAATCTGACTGAGGAAGTAATGATTGAGCGGCTTTAACATGCTCTGAAGTTCCATTATGACTGGCTATTGAAATAGCCTTCTGATCCCAAGTAAGATTAGATAATTCTTCTGCGAATACTTTAAGCATTAATGGCTTCATCATTGAGCGTCCATAGCAAAGAACATTCCCACCAAAACTGTGTATGTTCTTACCTCCACTGTACCAAGCTACAGCACCATGAATTGTGGTTTCACTAACGCCATTTCTTCGATAATCTACTAAAGGCTCCCATTCTACATCTCGACCTGTTGGAACATCATTGTCAGTTTCTCCTAAAGGACTACTTGGGTACAATTGACTTACATCTGTTGGGTGACTCATTTTATCAATTCTCTAACGCGAGGAACAACCTTGTTCATGAAAGCTTCCATATTTCTTATCACTCGAGGACTGTCATGATTGAAAAAATCAAACCAGGTCATAATACAATCATTCGAATCAAAACGTTCAGCTATTTGTTGAGCTACATCTTCAATATTACCCACTACTGAATTTTCAGCAGCTTTAGACACCTTTGCAGGATCTATTGTGCCTTCTAAGGCCCCCCAATAAGAATTAAGTGCCTTTGCAGCTTCTAACTTAGCATTAGAGTTACGCTCTAAATCTGATAAATCAGGCTCATCATTTAAGAAAACCATTATTGTTCTTGGCATGTAATTTCTTTTCCAAGAACCACCTCTAGAATTATAGTCTTTTTTCATTCTTTCATGGGTATTTTCTATTAATTCAGGGGGCGTGATTGATAAATTAAAAACTTTAACAGGAAGAATATCATTGACTTCTTTCTGTAATTTAGGATCATGTGAACCTATAATTAAATCTAAAAGCTTACGATTCCAAGCTTGTGGTATATTTTTAACATCCTCAAAAATATAACGATTTGGTATTGTAATACTCTCTGGGATTTTTGATATAGAATCTCTTTCTAATACTGCATTTTGAACCTTAAGCCAATCCTCATCACTACGGAAATTCGAACGTGTTAGTACTGTTTTTCGTATCATATCACTACTAACTATTTCACCATTTAATAACCTCAAAAATATTTCACAAGCTTCTCCAAATATTTGACCACGGAGGGCTGGCCAGGCAGCCTCTTCAACAATATCTCTTGGAACTATTCCATATGGGCGAGCCATAAACTCAAATCTACCTGCTGAAAAACCAATTCTTAATTTTCTCTTTTCATTCTTGTCAAGGCCATGTAAAGCTAAGAATGCCCCAACTCTTTCAGCTATGCCAACTGGGCCTCCATGTGTAAGGAGGCTCATAACTGCTGAACCTACATGTATATTTTGAGTCTTGGAAAACATTAAATGAGCTAGTTGAAAGAAATCGGTGCATAGTCCTACTTCACCTTCCCAATGTGGAACGACTGGTTGCTTATTCATTTTTTGAATTTCCGTTGATAGATGGGCCTGAGCTACCCAAGCGGTTCCAAAACCTAACTTGTCTGCAACTTCTAATTGTTCAAAGAAATTTGAAAACATTGTATTTTCATCTGGCGTATGTCCATCTACTGGAGTCTGGGCTATTGATAAAAAAATGTCAAAATCCATTATATTGAACCTGTTCTCCCTCCATCTACTGGAAGACTAACTCCTCTAACAAAGCTTGCTGCAGGCGATGCTAGAAATGCTATTACTTGACCTAATTCAGAAGGATCTGCTAAACGCCCTTCTGGTACTGTACCTAACCATGCCTTTTCTACTTCATTGGGACTTATTCCCTTTTGTTTTGATAAGGTTTGTTTTAATTCTTCTAAACGCTCAGTAGCAGTAAACCCTGGAAGAACATTATTTATTGTTATAGAAGGTGGTAATTCTTTTGAAAAAGTCTTAGACCAAGAGGCCATCGCTCCCCTTATCGTATTACTAACGCCAAGGCCTACAATCGGCTCTTTAACTGATGTGGAAATTATATTTATTATTCTTCCATAATTAGCTTCTTTCATACCGGGTAAAACAAGTTGTACAAGAGTTTGAGAAGCTAATACGTGTCTTAAAAATGCTTTTTCAAAATCAACGGGTTTAGCATCAATTAAAGGACCTGATGGTGGCCCACCAGAATTATTAATTAAAATTTCAAAATTACCATTATTTTCTATTTCCTTACTTACTGAATTGTTTAGGGAATCTAAATCCTCAAGATTACAAGCTATCGTATTTTTTCCGGAAGCACTGCGAGACAAAATAACGACGTCTGCACCACAATCTCTAATGGCCTCTGCTGCAGCTTCTCCAATTCCGCTCGTACCTCCACAAACTAATGCTCTTTTACCATCTAAATTAATCATTTATTCTCCTTTAAATTCATAAAAATCTGGATTATTAAGAGTTGGTAATGCTTCTTTTTTAATCAAAACACTACGAACTGACCAAAGATCAATGAAAACACGATATTTGGTAGTCATGTCTAGATAATCAACACCTGATGAACCACCCGTACCTACTCTTCTACCAATCATACGTTCGACCATACGGGCATGTGAACTACGCCAAAGAATCATGGATTCTTCTAACTCAATAAGTGTAGAAATCAACTTACGAGGCCAAGCTAACAATGGAAGCTCACGATAAGATTCGATGAATACTAATCCAGCTCTTCTTCGACGGAATGAAGAATCTTCTTCAAAAAAATCAATTGCATCTTGAGTTGTATCTGGATACAAGCTTTTATGGGCTTTCAAATATTCTTTAATGAAATTATTAACCTGGCCCTCATCATCTGCTGAATTTGGAGTATATCCTTGAATAGGAGTTCGTTCAAGCCAATCACAAGTAACTTCATACAACGATTTTTCAAGAGATTTTTCATCTTTTCCAACAGGCTTACCATCAATCCATTTTTTACCCATAAGCGATTCCATTTCTCTCATTTGAAACGATTCAAAACCAGAGGCAGTACCTAACTCATCTCTAAAATTTAGGAAATCTTGTGGTTCAAGAGTTTCCATAACTCTCCATTGCTGGGACATCAATTTGAATGTTTCAATTACTCTATTCATATGATGTACTGCTTGAGGGAGTTTTGTTTCTTCGACATAAGTTGAAGATAAAATATCTATTGTGCTCTTTAGTTCATTAATTATTAATTTGAACCATAATTCAAAGTTCTGATGTACCAAAATAAAATGCAACTCATCATTACTAATTTTCTTTTTGTCATCCTTAACTCCTGTTTGTAATTTAAGCAACTCTTCCAATCTAAGATACTCTGAGTATGTTGGTGACATTATTGCCTAATAAGGATTGTATATTATATCGACTGCGTTTAGGGGATTATGTTAGTCTGGGCACATGGACTATGGGGAAGTCCAAACGGGAGTAAGATTACAGCTATTCGTGAAAGTGGGATTGAGGTGATAGCGCCTGATTTTAATGAAATGGAACTCATAGAAAGAGTAGAACTTATAGAAGAAACTATAGAGGCTGGTGATTTTGTGCTTGCAGGATCTAGTTGGGGTGGACTTGCATGTGCACTCGCTGCGCAAAGAAAATCCGATAAACTCAAGGGTCTATTGCTGCTAGCTCCAGCTTTGCATTATCCCGAACCACCAAATAACAATCCTGAAGATTTAATAGCACCAAAGGAAATACCAGTAACAATCATACATTCTATTGAGGACGATATCGTACCAATAAGTGCTAGTAAAGACTACATCGAACGATCAGGCAACAATATTAAACTAATAGAAGTCAATGACAATCATGTTTTAGAAAACTCAATCGAACTTATTATTTTTGAAGCAAAAAAACTGCTCAACTGCTAAAGTCTTTTACTTTTTCTACTAAATTCATTCTTCTTAGACGCCAAATCCCATATGGTGTAATCGCTAATGATATTATTATAACTGTAGCAATCAGGAAAATAACAACTTTGAGACTAGGTACAACCGTAATATAGAAAGTCCAAGAAGAAAATTCGCCAGCTATGTATACTGTACCAAAGTAAGCAAAAATAGCACCAAATATTCCACCCACCAAACCAATTACAAAATTTTCGCCAATTATCATAGAACCTAATCTAGTCGTAGAAGCTCCAAGAACTCTCAAGGTTGATAACTCTAAATCTCTCTCTGCAAGATTCATTACTAACGTATTAAACAAGACCGCAACTGCAACTAGAATTCCAAGAAATATAAACACTCCTAAGAATTGAGATTGTTGTTCTAAAAGTTTGTTAATTCCTGAAAGCAAATTCTGTTTCTCTGTCAATCCTTGAGATACGTCTGCTAAATCTCCATCTATAGAACCTCCATTTTCCAACTTGAGATAAACTGATGTTGGCTCTATTCCTATATCTTCCTCTAAAAATGTGCGATGGAAATAGATTGTTCGGGAAATCTCACCACGTGTTGTACCCACAAGTTCAACATCAATCATCATAGTTCCAAGTTTTAGGGTACGCTTTTCATTCAATTTCCAGTCAAGTAAAGTTGCAGTTCCCTCATCTGCTAAAACTTGAACTGTTTCAGTTTCATTGGCAGGCAATCTTCCTTCAATAAGATTAACGAGGCGCATTGATGATCCTTCAGTAGCAAACTTTTCCAAACCTATGGCAGTAAATGGCTTCGCTTTTCCTGTATCATCCTTAATTGTTCCAAAAGGATACTCTATGACTAATTCGTATGTTGCATTATGCTCGCTTGACCAGGCAATTATACCTTCAGGACCCACTTCAGGGATATCTGCCTGAACATCCCACTGCTGTCCTTCTTCTAAATTATCCACAAGAATATCTACCATTGAACCTGAAAACATCAACATTGAACCATAAATCAACATGGACAGCCCCACAGCAAGGAAAGTCAAACTTAAACGAACCGGTTTACGCATGCTTGAACGAATAGTCAATCCAATCGTAGTAGGTAGTCTAGCAGTTAACTTCTGAAGAAACTTAGAGCCCACACGTACCTCATGTTGACCACCTAAAATATCCAATGGTTTCAATCTTGATGCAGTCCAAGCAGGTCTAAGGCCAGACAGGAAGACAATTACCATTGCAATTGATACTATCTCTATTACCACATTCCAGTCAACACTTTCGTTCAAGATTGGAAGACCTATTATGCTCTCATAAACATCAAGCATGGCTCTAATTCCAAACAGAACTCCGAATAGAACACCTATCGCACTACCAATCAATCCAATAACTAGTGGCGCAAGCATGTAGCCTATCATAATCGAGTTTCGAGGAACTCCTAGTGTCCGCATTATAGCTATTTCACGAGATTGACTCTGTATCAATCTTTGCAGGCTAAGTATTATTGTTATTGAGGCTACAATGGCCAACATTGCAGTTACTGCTGGAAAACTCTTTTGGGCCCCTTCAAGGTCTGCTCTCAAGAATTCTACTGAAGGAGTCTCCCCCCTATCATTGACTGTTGCTGTACCCGAATCAGCATCCAATAAAACTTCCATCACATGGGCTTTGACAGGAGAAATCTCATCACCTTCAAAATCATCAGTTGAAGGTAAATCAAAAGCTGGAGTCCCTTCTAAATCAATTAGAATCTTATTTGATGATCCTGAAGTAAGATTTG
>LWDU01033806.1_pt1 | contig 13988 bp, 16 predicted proteins | sample 727161 | NCBI WGS metagenome assembly LWDU01 (sample SAMN04566230, study PRJNA314399) | hydrothermal vent metagenome | isolation source: deep sea hydrothermal plume seawater | place: Mexico: Gulf of California, Guaymas Basin | collected 2004-07-11 | reverse complement strand
GTACTGGGTCCACGGATTGGAAAATTTTCATCTAGTGGAGAACCAAGAAATATTGGGCCGAGAAACCCTTGGCTGGTTTGTATAGGACTGTTTTTAATTTATACAGGCTTCTGGGGATTCTATGCGGCATGTAATATTCCAATATTTGATTTGGGACCTGAATATGGAATGGAAGGCGTAACTTTCTTTACAGCGACTAACATCTATGTAACACCAACGACACTAAGTGGTATTACAATGAACTTCTTGCTATCTTTAGCTGGAGGATTGTTATCGGGGTACTGGATTTCTAAAGGTGATCCATTCTGGACTTACTCAGGAGGACTAGCTGGTATTATCGCTGCTTCAGCAGGTAATGACTTGTATCATCCAATGCAATCGCTAATTATTGCGGGTATTGGTACAGTAATTGCATACAAATTACATTACTGGGTTGAACGTGAGTTTAAGATTGATGATGCAGTTGGCGCAGTTGCCGTACATGGTTATGCCGGTGTTGTTGGACTTGTAATTTGCGGTTTCGTTTTATGGGGATATCCTTCATCAGGATATGGCGTAGGATCAATGTGGGTTGGTACAGATTATGCACCAATCAATCCTCTTGGAATGATTATAGGAGCAATTATTATGTTCGGAGTACTAGGCTTCTTACCTGGTTGGATTTTAGCTAAAATACTTCACAGTGCGGGTAAATTAAGAATCCCACGTGATGTAGAACTAGCGGGTCTCGACTATAACATAATGGAGCAAGCTCGAAAAGACGAGAGAGCTGTTGCTTCGTCAAATAGATAGGAGAAACAACTTATGGCTACAGTAACAAATTGGATTGATCACTTAACTGCAGAGGAAGTGGCAGGACAAGTTTATCCGATGGTTGGTTCTGAAATGTGGTGGTTATTAGCTGGAATTATTTTCTGGCTTGCGTGGACAGTTTCCACAGCTACTGGAGAGGCTGAAGAGCATGAAAAGTTAGCTAGGAAAAAACACGGATCGAACGACTATAAAAGCAATATTGCCGAATGGTAATATTATAAAATATTAAAAAATTTGGGCGCTGATTTTTGTCAGCGCCCTTTTTTTATGGTAAGTTTAAAAAATTACTATGTCTGATGAAAATCAAAAAAAACCTGAAATACCACATCGAATGAGTCGAGTTGCTTGGCCAAAGGCAAAATATGGCTTAATATTAGCTTTCACATTAATTTTTATTGTATTGTTTATTCTTTATAAAGATGTTTTATTTGGCCTAATTTAATTATGGCTAAAGATCTATCAAAAATAGCTAAAGAAAAAAAAATTAAATATTTTTTAATCAGTTTCGTAGATTTATTTGGTATACTTAGATCTAAATTGGTTCCCACACAAGCGATTAAAGAAATGCAGAAAAATGGTGCGGGTTTTGCTGGCTTTGCAACATGGTTAGATATGACTCCTGCAGATGCTGATATGTTTGCCAAACCTGATCCAAACAGTTTAATTCAAATACCTTGGAATAAAGATGTCGCATGGCTTGCTTCAGATCTTTGGATGAATGGCAAGCCAGTAAATGCTTCACCAAGAATAATGTTAAAAAAACAGATTGAGAAATTAAGTAAAAAAAATTTAAATATGAAGTCAGGTGTGGAATGTGAATATTTTGTAGTAAGTAATGATGGATCAAAAATTGCTGATGATAGAGATATTCAATCTAAACCTTGTTATGATCAATCAGCTCTAATGAGAAGGTACGAATTAATTAAAGAAATTTGTGATTCAATGATTCAAATGGGATGGAACCCTTATCAAAACGATCATGAAGATGCGAATGGACAGTTTGAAATGAACTGGGACTATACTGATTGCCTTAAAACTGCAGATAGACATGTTTTCTTTAAATATATGGTTAAAACATTAACTGAAAAACATGGGCTAAGGGCAACTTTTATGCCAAAACCATTTGAAAAATTAACTGGAAACGGCTGTCATGCTCATATTTCATTATGGCAAGGCAACCAAAATGTTTTTTTAGATAATGGAAATAAACTGGGTCTCACAAAACTTGCCTATAACTTTCTTGGAGGGATAATAAATTTGGCAGAACCTCTAAGTGCTTTTTTTAACCCTACAATAAATAGTTATAGAAGAATAAATGCTCCAGCAACAACCTCAGGTGCTACTTGGTCGCCAAGTAGTATTTCTTATTCAGGAAATAATCGAACTCATATGATAAGAATTCCAGACCCTGGTAGATTTGAATTAAGATTAATGGATGGATCTGTTAATCCTTATCTTTTACAAGCTGGAATTATAGCTGCAGGGTTAGAAGGGATAAATAAAAGAATGGATCCTGGTGAGCCATTGATGGTAAATATGTATGAGAAAGCCAAAGACTATCCACATTTAAAAAAATTGCCTAATGAATTAGAAAGTGCCATATCAGAACTTGAAAATTCCAAAGAACTGAAAGAAGCTTTTGGAGAAAGCACAATAAACAGTTACATAAAACTTAAAAGTCAGGAAATAAGAGAATTTTCGAAGCATGATGTTTTTGATAAAAAAAGTTCTATTACAGATTGGGAAAAAATCAATACTTTAGATTGTTAAGGCATGTCCGTTAAGTCTGAAGTGTCAAATTGGAAATGTTCAACTTTTTTAGAAAATAAAAACTATAAATTTAGTAGGAATGATATTTTAGATATTCTGACTAAAGAAGATATTGATGAAGCTTATAAGATAATATCAGATTGGGAAAATTATGCTCCGACTCCATTATTATTGTTAGACAAACTTTCTACAGAATTAAAACTAAAAAGAATTTTTTATAAAGATGAGTCAAAAAGATTTCATCTTAAATCATTCAAAGCTCTTGGTGGTTCATATGCTGTGGAAAAAATTACCAAGGGAAATAAAGAAATTGTGATTTCAACTGCTACCGCTGGAAATCATGGAAGATCTGTTGCGTGGGGTTCAAAAAAATTAGGACTTAAATGTAAAATTTTTATAAGTGAATATGTAAGCGAGACTAGAGCTGAAGCAATGAGAGATTTTGGAGCAGATGTTATTAGAGTAAAAGGAAATTATGAAGATTCCTTAAACGAATGTATTAAACAATCAAATCAAAATAATTGGCAAATAGTTCAGGATGTTGCTTGGAAAAATTACATGTTAGTTCCTAAGCTAACAATGGCAGGATACTCGGTAATGATGAAAGAAATTTCAGAACAAATAAATAATCAAAAAGTTTCTCATATAATATTACAAGCTGGTGTTGGAGGGATGGCTGCCGCAATGGTAGCTGGTTTAGCTAGGTATTTAAATCACGTACCTCAAATAATTATAGTGGAACCTGACAGTGCAGCATGTGTCTTAGCAAGTATTAACACCGGAAAAATAGAAAAAATTTCTATAGAGAAAGAAAGTATAATGGGTGGCATGTCTTGTGGAGAAGTATCTTTGGTCCCATGGCAAATTTTAAAAAAATCTGTAAATTATTGTGTAACAGTTTCAGATGATTATATTTCAAAAACCATTAAGTATCTTGCAAACTGCGAATTAAGTTATAAAAAAATTATTGGAGGAGAATGCTCAACACCGGGAATTATAAGTTTAATTGGTTTATGTAATGATGCTAAAATTAGGAAAAAAATTAATTTAAATGAAGACTCAAATGTTCTTCTATTTGGTTGTGAAGGTGACGCAGATGAAGAATTGTATCAAAAATTGTTAAATTCATAATAAATATTATGAAAAAGTTTATTAAAAAAAAATAACTAGGAAAGTGATTTAAATTGTAGAAGAAAGCAAAGACAAGCTATTTTACAGTGGGCCTATGATCCTTTTATCTAATAATATATTTTGTATTATTTATATATTCTACTCACCAATAAAATGATGAGAAATTATTCTTTTTTGAGGCTGAAGACGATGTTCAAATAAATAAAGTCCTTGCCATGTGCCAAGAATAATTTTTCCATTCTTAATGCTTAAAGTTAACTGACTATTTGTTAAAGCAGATTTAATATGTGCCGGCATATCATCTATACCCTCCGTTGTGTGCTTATACAAATTATTATCCATTGGTACTAATTTATTAAAAAAAAATTTTAGATCATGCAATACATCAGGATCTGCATTTTCTTGAATAATTAATGACGCACTAGTATGAAGAACATTAATACTTAAAATTCCATTACAAAATTTTTTATTAATTACCCAATCTTTAGTTTTTCCAGTAAAGTCATATAAATTTTGACCTTTTGTTTTTATTATTATTTCATGAAAAATTTGTTTCATAATTATTTTTTTATTTCAAAATTTTTTCCATATTCTGATCTTGGTCCTTTTCTTAAACCAAAAGGTCCCGGTATAAAAATAGTTAAGGGTGTAGTGCCAGGTTTTAGATCTACTCTATGCAAATTATTCGCTGATCTAATTTGTAGTCTCCCAATACCCTTCTCTCAAAATTATTGTCGTATACGGACATAGATGACTATGAACACCCTCTCCATGATCGTCATTAAGCATTTCATGAATTATAATATTAAAAGGAAACCACTTAGGCCTTTTTCTGAAAAGCAAATAGTATCGATTCATCCAAGGTTTAGCTTTATGGTATTCTGGATGTGATTTTCCTCGATCTAATAATAATTTTTTTCTACCAATTTTTTCTAGAAATTTTAAAAACATTATATTTAAAATAATACATATTCTTAATTTAATACAACTACTGCATTATTTCTAAAAATATATAAATTGCTATTACTAATAAACGGTTCAGATAGTTTAAATTTACTAACTTTATAAATTTGATCTAATTGGCCATCAAAAATTGAATAGACCATAAGTTTGCCGCTAATAGTTGTGACATATAGCTTATTCGATGCAATGACAAAACCCTGAATAGCATCAACTTCTTTTCTGCCTTTTTTGTTAGAAGTGTGTCTTCCAAGAAAAACTGTTTTAATAATTCCTCTTTTTTTTTTCTTAAAACTTATTGATAAATCAGTAATTCTTATAATGTCCCCTCTCTTGGCATCAATAACTACGAGATATCCTTTATTTGAGATTGTAAATATTAAGCCATCAATAATAATAGGTCTTAAGGCTGAATTCACGTTTTGCATCCAATTTATAATACCGGAGTTAGCATCTAATGAATAAAAATTATTGTTGTTATTAGATAAAAAAATAGAATTTTTGTATAAAACTAAATCAGAAATTTTTAAAAAATCTATTTCATTTCTCACTAAAGTATTTTGTGTAGGTATCTGCCAAATTAAACTACCAGTTTCTAAATCAATTTTAAATACATCACCTATAGAATTTACAAAAATTAATGAGTCTTTATGAATAATCAATGATAATTTTTTAAATGTTTTAATTAAAACTGTTTGAGTTTTAAAATTCCATAATTTTGAGCCATNTCCCAAATAATTTTTCCTGTATCAATATTTACTGCATAATATCTTCCTAAATTATCAGCCATAACTAGTATTTTGTTAGAAACAGCTAGAGAAATGTTAAAAATTTTATTTCTTTCTTTTTTATTATAAATTTTTGTCTTCCATTGAAGCTTTGAATTTTTATTAAATTTGAAAATTGAACCATTATTATCGTAAAAGATTGTAAAATCATTAGAAATTATTAAATCAGGTTCTTGAATATTTCTTCTTGTTGTTTTTTTAAATTTAAATTTTGAAAATTTTTTAACTTTTCCATTAAAACTCATATGAGGTATTAGGTTAGATAAATTAATATCTGAAAATAACCAATTCTGACTGGATAAAGTTTTTTCTTTTAGGGTTATTTGTAAATTTGGATTAAATTCTTCTTTTATGGTATTTTTATCTTTGGTTAATTTAATTAATTTAATTTCTTCTGGTTTAATTTCTTCATAATTAGTCCAAAGACCTGATTTATTATCAAAGGAACAATTGTTAAATAATAAAAATAATAAAACTAATCTTAAAATTTTACTCACTAAAATTACTCCTCAATCTTGATTGAGCTTGAAATGTAATATTTTGATTTGTTTTTTCATCACTTAATATTTGAATATAAAAATCTTTAGCTTTTTGCTTTTCATCTTTTGAAAGAAAATAATCACCTAGCAATAATAATGAATGTGACTTCCATATACTGTCAGAATTAATAATTGGTTTTAAAATTTCAATTAATTCATTTTCTAATTTAAACTCAGAATTAAAAAGAGCTTTTTTATAAATAAGTAAATTTTTCATTTCTTTATCCAAAGAAGTATTTTTAATTATCTGATCAAATAGTAAATTAACTTCTTGATTAGATTCAATGATGTTATTGTCTATCAAAAAAAATAAAGATAATGGAGCATAAGTTTGTTTTCACTTTCATATGTTGTGGATGCAACAACATACTTGTTAGCTAATTTCAAATAATTTTTTTTTTTATAATCCTGATAAAAAAAAGTAGAAAAAATAAATGTAATAAATATAAATATAAATGAATAAATTTTATTTTTATTTTTTAAAATAAAATTTTTAATTTTCTCATTTTTGGCATCTTTACTAATTATTGCTATTTCTTCATCCATAAAATTAAAACATGCTTCTTAGTACATATTGAAGTATTCCGCCATTTTTATAGTATTTTATTTCATTTTCTGTATCTATTCTTACAAGTAATTCTATTTTTTTCATAGATCCATCCATTGATTTTATTTCGCATTCAATTTTTTCTCTTGGTTTAATGCCTTTTTCAATTTGTAAAAAACTGATCAATTCAGAACCTATAAGATTTAACTTTTTTTTATCAAATCCATCTTCAAATTGTAAAGGTAAAATACCCATACCTACTAAATTTGATCTATGAATTCTTTCAAAACTTTCTGCAATCACAGCTTTGATTCCAAGTAACTTAGTTCCTTTTGCTGCCCAATCTCTAGATGATCCAGTTCCATATTCTTTACCAGCAATAATAACTAAATCCTCTCCACGTTTTTTATACTCTACGGAAGCTTCATAAATTGTTGTAATTTTTCCTTCTGGATATAATTTTGTATAACCTCCTTCTTTACCTTCAACAATTTCATTTTTAATTCTAATATTTCCAAAAGCTCCTCTCATCATAACCTCATGATTTCCTCTTCTTGCACCATATGAATTAAAATCTTTTTGCTGAATCTGATGTTTCATAAAATAGTCACCTGTTGGACTTTCTTTTTGTATTGTTCCCGCTGGAGAGATATGATCTGTTGTTACAGAATCTCCAAGAATTAAAAGTGGTCTTGCATTTTTAATTACTTTAAAGCCTTCAGGTTTTTCAGTCATGTTTTCAAAAAATGGTGGTTTTTTTACATATGTAGATTCATTTTGCCAATCATAAATGCTAGTTTCTTTGGTTTTAATTATTTGCCATTCTTTTGGACCTTTAAAAACATTCGAATATCTATTATTAAACATTTTTGTATTTATTGAAGATCTCATTAGTTCTTCTATTTCTTTATTTGTTGGCCAAATGTCTTTTAAATAAACATCTTTATCATTTTTATCTTTGCCCAATGAGTCTCTATATAAATCAAAATTCATAGATCCTGCAATCGCGTAAGCAACTACTAAAGGAGGTGAGGCTAAATAATTTGCTTTAACATCAGGATTAATTCTTCCTTCAAAATTTCTATTTCCAGATAAAACTGAAACTGCATATATGTCTTCATTTTTAATCGCATTAGAAATATTTTCTTTAAGTGGACCAGAATTACCAATGCAAGTAGTACAACCATAGCCAACAAGATTAAATCCTAATTCATCTAAATATTTATTAAGATTAGCTTTTTCTAAATAATCTGTAACTACCTGTGAACCTGGCGCCAAAGAAGTTTTAACCCATGGTTTAACAGTTAATCCCTTTTCAATTGCTTTTTTTGCTACTAATCCTGCACCTATTAAAACATTTGGATTTGAAGTATTGGTACAAGATGTAATAGCTGCAATTACGATATTTCCATCACTTAAATTAAAATTTTCTGCATTAACTTTTACATTTTTTTCTTTACTTCTTTTTGTATTTTCATAAAAGACTTTTTTAAATTCTGTAGACGCTTTAGATAACAAAACTTTATCTTGTGGTCTTTTTGGACCTGAAATACTTGGAAAGACAGTTGACAAATCTAAGCTTAAAATATGTGAAAAAACCAAATCATTGCTTGCCCATAAGTTTTGTTCTTTTGCATAAGATTTAACTAAAGATATTGTATTTCTATCTCTTCCTGAAAGTTCTAAATATTTAATAGTTTCTTCATCGATTGGAAAAAAACCACATGTAGCTCCATATTCTGGAGCCATATTTGCAATAGTAGCTCTATCAGCAAGAGTTAAATTTTTTAATCCATCTCCATAAAATTCAACAAATTTACCAACTACACCTTTTTTTCTCAATATTTCAACTACAGTTAAAACTAAATCTGTTGCTGTAGTACCTTCATTTAATTTTCCATCAATCTTAAACCCAACCACTTCTGGAATTAACATAGAAATAGGCTGTCCTAACATTGCAGCTTCTGCTTCAATACCTCCTACTCCCCAGCCAAGTACAGATAAACTATTTATCATTGTAGTATGACTATCGGTTCCAACTAATGTATCCGGATAAGCATATTTATTTCCACCAAATTCAGATGACCAAACTACTTTGGCTAAATATTCAAGATTAACTTGGTGACAAATTCCTGTTCCTGGAGGAACAACTCTAAGATTATTAAAAGCATTTTGACCCCACTTTAAAAATGAATATCTTTCTCCATTCCTAAAAAATTCTTTTTCAACATTCTGACTAAAAGAATTTTTTCCAGCATAACTATCAACCATTACAGAGTGATCAATTACTAAATCTACAGGTGATAACGGATTAATTTTATTTGGATCAATATTTTTTTCTTTTACTGCATCTCTCATGGCTGCCAAATCTACAATAGCTGGTATTCCTGTATAATCTTGCATTAATACTCTTGCAGGTCTGTATGCAATTTCTGTATTAGATTTTTTATCTTTTAACCAATTTTTAACAGCTTCAATTTGAGATTTATCTATACTTTTACCATCTTCAAACCTTAAAAGATTTTCTAGTAAAATTTTTAATGAATTTGGAAGCTTACTAATACCTTCTAATCCATTTTTTTCTGCTTCTGACAAACTAAAATATTTATACTCTGAGCCATTAATATTTAATGATTTAATACAATTAAAAGAATTTTTTGTTCCTGGTTTCATATTATAAATAGAATGTTGCTATACAGCTTATAAGAAGAAATGACATAACATAATTAAATTTTTTAATAAATTTTTCACTTGATGCAAATTTTTTTAAAAACTTACCCAAAAGAGACCAAAAAGAAATACTAAAACACGCAAAAAAGAAAGATACACCAATTATCCAGAGAGAATGCAAAAAATAATGATTTGTACTATCTACAAAAGTAACAACTGTAATAACAGCTACAGAAACACCTTTTGGATTAACGAATTGAAAAAAATAACTATTTAAAAATTTAACAGGATTTCCAGCTAAATTTCCAGAATTTGATTTTGAAAATGAAATTTTGTATGCCAAATAAATTAAAAACAATGAACCTAAAATTTTTAGTACTTCTTGAATAATAGGATATTTTTTAAATGGAAATACCAAGCCAATATCTAAAGCTGTTATCATTGAAGTATATCCCAATGCAACGCCTAGCATATGAGGTATCGTTTTCTTTAAACCAAAATTAAATGACGAATAAGATGCCAGAATATTATTTGGTCCTGGGGTGCAGCTTGTTACAAAACAAAATAACATTAATGAAATTAAATTTGGATGCATAGCTTAATTAATATATTTAAGCAATCTTTAAACCATTTTTGGTTGGTTGAGATGGGTGCAATAAAACTACTTTCCCATTTTCTTCAATGGCTCCAAGAACAAGAAATTGAGATTTAATGTCTGCAATATTTTTTTCTGGAAAATTACAAACTCCTATAACCTGTTTACCAACTAAATTTTCTTTGTTGTAATAATCAGTAATTTGTGCTGAAGATTTTTTTATTCCAATTTCGCCGCCAAAATCAACTTCTAAAACTAATGATGGTTTTCTCGCTTTTTCGTTTTTTGATAAATTTACTACTGTACCAATTCTAATGTCAACTTTATCATAATCATTAAAGGATATTTCTTCTTTCATATAATTAATATATAATAATTTATTAATGAGTACAGAAATTATTAAACAAGTTTTTCCAGAAACACTAAAAATTTTGTCTGATCTAATAGCATTCAAAACTGTTTCTGGTGAAAATAATAATTCTTTAATTAACTACTGTGATGATAAATTAAAAGCTTTAGGTGCTGAATCATTTAAAACTTTTGATAAAGAAAAAAAAAGAGTTAATCTTTTTGCTACTCTCAATGCAAAATCAGGAAATGATAAAAAAGGAATAATTCTTTCTGGTCACACAGATGTAGTCCCAGCCTCAAAAAGTTGGAGTACAGATCCATTTAAAGCAAAATTAAAAGATGAAAAAGTCTTTGGTAGAGGAGCTTGTGATATGAAAGGTTTTATAGCATGCACATTGGCAATTGCTCCGCACTTTACAAAAAAAGATCTGAAACGACCTATCCATTTTTCTTTTACTTTTGATGAAGAAACTGCTTGCCAGGGAGCCCCTATATTAATTGCCGAATTAAAAAAAAGAAATATTCAAAATGCTATTTGTGTTGTTGGAGAACCAACTAATATGAAAATAATTGATGCACATAAAGGATGTTATGAATATACAACTCATTTTGAAGGTTTAGCAGGGCATAGCTCCGCTCCAGATAAAGGAGTAAATGCAGTTGAATATGCTGTTAGATATATTGATAAATTAATGGAGCTTAGAAATGTTCTAAAAAACATGACACCTAAAGACTCTGTTTTTAATCCACCTTATACAACATTACAAATTGGAGGTATATCTGGTGGAATAGCTCGAAATGTTATTGCAGATAAATGTAAGGTGGATTGGGAATTAAGACCTGTTACTAAATCTGATGGTGAATTTGTAAATAAAGAAATGGATAAATTAGTTAATGAAAATTTACTTCCACAAATGAAAAAAATCTATCCAAATTCATCAATTAAAAAAGAAATTATTGGAGAAATAATTAGTTTTAATAGAGAAAAAAAATCTGAAGCTTGTGAATTAGTTTCTGCTATAACAGGTGATAATTCAAGAGAAGTGGTTTCTTTTGGAACAGAAGCAGGATTATTTCAAGAAATAGGAATAAGTACAGTTGTTTGTGGACCTGGTTCAATAGAACAGGCTCATAAAGTTGATGAATTTGTTACATATGAACAATTAAAAAAATGTTTGATATTTTTAGATGGAATAAAAAATTCCTAAAAACAAATTGATCTTAATTCCATCCTCCAACAGATTTAACTTCTAAAAATTCTATTAAACCTTCTGAGCCTGCTTCTCGTCCAATGCCAGAATGTTTATATCCTCCGAACGGAGAGTCGACAGCTATACCAACTCCATTTACATCCACCATTCCAGATCTAAGTTTTCTTGCAACTCTTTTGACTTTATCTTTATCTTGCGTTTGAATATAATTTGTTAATCCATATGGGGTATCGTTGGCTATTGATATTGCTTCATCTTCATTTTCAAAAGGGATTATAGATAGTACTGGACCAAAAATTTCCGTTCTTGCAATCTCCATTTGATTATTAACATCTGCAAAAACAGTTGGTTTTACGTAATATCCTTTTTCTAAACCTTCTGGCTTACCTGTTCCTCCTGCAATTAATTTTGCACCTTCGTCAATTCCTTTTTGAATTAAAGTCTGAATTTTGTTGAATTGTACTTCAGAAACTACTGGCCCAATATGATCTCCTTCTTTTTCTGGAGCATCAACTTTAGTTTTATTTGCTAATTCTTTAACTTTTTCAACAGTTTCATTGTAAATTGATTTTTCAACAAGCATTCTTGTAGGCGCATTACAAGATTGTCCTGAATTTCTAAAACATCTTAGAACACCTCTTGCTACTGCTTCTGGATCTGCGTCTTTGAAAATTATATTTGCACCTTTGCCACCTAATTCTAAACTTATCCTTTTAAAATCTTTAGCTGCATTTTGAGATATTAATGTTCCTGCTCTAGTAGACCCAGTAAAAGAAATCATGTCTATATCAGGATGACTAGTTAAAGCATCTCCGGTAACTGCCCCATCACCATTTACTAAATTAAAAACTCCAGCAGGAAATTTTGCTTCATCAATCATTTCTGCTAGCAACATAGATGAAAGAGGTGCAATTTCAGACGGTTTTAAAACTACAGTACATGCTGATGCTAATGCAGGCATTACTTTTAAATTAACTTGATTTATTGGCCAGTTCCAAGGTGTGATTAGTGCACAAACACCTTTTGGCTCGTATAATAATTTTTGATTGTTCTTCTCTTCTCCTAAATCTTTTTCAAATTTAAAATCTTTTAATATTCTTTTAAAAGATTTAATGTGGCTTGCTCCAGTTGCTGCTTGCATTTCTGTTGAAAAATTAATTGGAGCTCCCATTTCAAGAGAAATGAGTTTAGCCATTTCAGCCCATCTTTTTTTATAAATTACATATAGTTTTTCTAATAACTCCAATCTTTCTTCTTTTGAAGTAAAAGCCCAACTTTCAAATGCTTTTTTTGCAGCACTTACTGCTTTATTAACATCCTCTTTTCCTCCAAGAGATATTTCTGCGCACGGTTCTTCTTTCGAAGGATCTATAACTTTATAATTTCTTGGCTCTATTGGAACTATCCATTTCCCATTAATGTAGAATTTTTTTTTATCAAGCATGCCAGAATTTATCTTAAAGTTTTTTTTTTGCAAATAGATTCGTTAGTTCATAAATAATAGTAGCTGCCGCTAAAGATGTAATTTCTGCGTGATCATAGGCAGGAGAAACCTCAACAACATCAGCTGAAATTAAATTCATACCTGAAAGTCCTCTAATAACATTAAGAATTTCTCTTGTTGTCATTCCTGCAACTTCTGGGGTCCCTGTTCCAGGTGCATAAGCTGGATCTAATACGTCAATATCAATTGATAAATAAAGTGGATTGTTGCCAACTCTTTTTTTTATCCTTTTAACTATTTTATCAATTCCTTCTGTTTGAAATTCATCACAATGAATTATCTTAAAGCCAAAACTTGCATCATTTTTTAAATCATCTCTACTATATAAAGGTCCTCTTATACCTACATGCATAGAGGCATCATCTAAAAATAAATTTTCTTCTCTAGCTCTTCTAAAAGGAGTTCCATGAGTGTAAGGAGCGCCAAAATATGTATCCCAGGTATCAAGGTGAGCATCAAAATGAACTAATGCTACTGGGCCTTTATTAATTTTATTTATGGCTCTCAATAAAGGAAATGCAATAGTGTGATCACCTCCCATACTGATTATACCACCAGTTTTATTTAATAAATCTAAAGCACCTTTTTCTATTTGTTTTATTGCTTCATTAATATTAAAAGGATTGCAACTTATATCTCCTGCATCGGCAACTTGTTGAACTTTAAATGGCTCAGTGTCATAATTTGGATGGTAATTAGTTCTTAGATGTCTTGATGCCTGCCTAATACTTTGAGGACCAAATCTTGCTCCTGGTCTATAACTTGTTCCGGCGTCAAAGGGTATTCCAACAATCGCAACATCGCAACTCTCTACATCTCTTAATTCTGGTAATCTTGCAAAAGTAGACGGACCTGCAAATCTGGGAACTTCGGTCCCACTTACAGGTTGAATAGGATTATTATTTTTTTTTCTTTTTTTCACTCAAGCTAACGTTTTATTCCTCTTAATCTTTCAGATCTTCTTCTTAACATTTCAACCGTTGTCAACAAAGCAATAGATAAAGCAACTAAGCAGGTAGCCATACATAAAATTACAGGGCTTGTTTCTTGTCGTATACCTGCCCACATCTGTTTAGGTATAGTTATTTGTTCAACACTTCCTATAAACA
>LWDU01041485.1_pt1 | contig 13990 bp, 13 predicted proteins | sample 727161 | NCBI WGS metagenome assembly LWDU01 (sample SAMN04566230, study PRJNA314399) | hydrothermal vent metagenome | isolation source: deep sea hydrothermal plume seawater | place: Mexico: Gulf of California, Guaymas Basin | collected 2004-07-11 | reverse complement strand
GGGCGATGGTCGCCCCCTCGAAATCGGTCGTGCAGACCGGCGTGGCTCCATCCCAGAAGATGTTCCCCAGCCTGCAGTCACCCCAGCAGAGGGCCGCTGCAGCGTCGGGGGGAACCTCGGCCCTGAGCCTCCGCCAGCCCTCGGCCAGGATCGGATGCGGGCGCCCACGCAACTCGCCCGAGGCGAACTCCTCCCAGAGGTCAAGTTGGCGGAGGTTCGTGGGCTCACACCCCTCCGGCACCAGGTGGCCGAGGCCGGCGGCCATCCAGTCCACCCGATTCACCGTGGCGATGGTCTGCACCGCCGCCTCGTTCAGCGTGGCCTCCGCATAGAAGCCCTCGACCACGTACGCCGGGTCCTCCCTCGGTATGTCGCCGGCTACGAAGCCGGTCACGAAGAACGGTCCTCCCAGGACCCTCCCGTCCGGTTCGAAGCCGACGGACGGGGCCACGGGTATCCCGGAGTGGTCCTCCAGTCCCCGCAGCACCCGCCACTGCAGCTCCACCTCGACGGCGGTGGTCGGCGACTGCGCCGGGTAGATGGCCGCCTCCGGAGGCTCACGCCTCACGACGAAGCGGTGCCATCCTTCTCGACGACGGCAGGCAGGATCAGCGTCTCTCCCGAGTAGCCGCCCTCGGGTCGGACCGGTGCCGCCAATCGCACGGCCTCGACCCCGTCGTCAGAGAGGCGGTCGACCAGCCATTCCTCCAATGCCCGGAGGTCCAGGTCTTCGTCCAGCGGGCCCCTGAGGTGATCTGGCACGATCCGCCGGTTCGATCAGTCGCCGCCCGCCAGGCTGGACGGCCGGTAGAAGGTGAGCATCTGGGCGACACCGCCGCCCACGCCCACCAGCAGCGCGATCCACAGCCCGGTCATGCCGTCCAGGTCACCGGCGATGCCCAGGGCCTCATCCACAGACCAGGAACCGGGGCCAAGGATCGCCGCCACCAGGGACATGGCGGCCAGCACGAAGACGTACTCCCAGCCCTCCTTCAGGATCATGAAGCCGTTGGAGCGGTGCGTGGTCCACCATGCCACCGTCATGACGCCGATGATCCCCGCTGCTGCGAACGACGAGAGCAGCCCGACGGCCAGCAGCAGGCCCGCCCCCACCTCGCTGGAAGCTGCCAGGTATGCGTTCAGGCGACCCGGACGCATGCCGATGCTGTCGAACCATCGACCGGTACCTGGGATCTTCCCGCCGCCGGTGAACTTGTTCCAACCGTGGGCGGCCATCGTCAACCCGATGACACACCTCAGTACCAGCAGGGCCAGGTCGGTCGCAGTCGTCGGCTCCATGTGGGTTCCTCCCGGTCCACCCGCCCGGCGTTCGGACGGCATGCGGGCCGGACCCTACCGGCGGTCCCCTCAGCGGTTCTGGTCCGCCGGTCCGATCCATCACCCGCCCGTAGGCTGGCCGGGTGATGGTCCTCAAGATCGCCTTCGCCGTGGCGGTGGCCCTGTTCATGTTCCGCATCGGTCTGGCGGTGCTCAGGATGCTGGCCACGCCGATACCCGAGCCGCCGCCGGCCGGCGAGCTCCGCAAGGTGAAGCTGCAGTACCCCGCATGACGGTTGCCCCCGACGAGGCACCCGATCCACCCCGTCACTGCATGGACGACATGGAACTCCAGCAGACCGAGGACCTGTAACCGCACGACGGGCGTCATCCACAGCCTGTGGACAACCCTGTGGGTGAATCACATCCGTGTGATTCTCCCCAATGGCCCGAAGGACGGGCCCGGGTTCAGTGGTACTGCGTGGCGGTGATGATCCCGCCCAGGATCGACCCCAGGCCGAGCAGGAGGATGCCGTTGCTCGTTCCGCCCGGCATCCAACCCACGTAGTTGAAGAAGATGATCAGGACGCCCAGGCCCAGAAGGCCGAACATGAGCACCGCCAGCCAGATCGGAGAAGGCTCGTGGCCCGCCGACATCGACGTGTCCGGACGCGCTCCTGCCCGGGTGCCCTTAGGGGTGACCCGACCACCCTGGACCTTGCGCTTGGCCGGACCGGGCCGCGACGGCGCGTCCTGCGGTTCGACGTTCTCGCTACTCGACATGCCACGGAGGATAGGGCAACCGACGACCCACCCGGGCGGTCGGAACCTTTTCCCCGGCGGCGCGGCTCGTGCCGGTGGCTAGCGTGCTGCGCGTGGGCGCCCGGGTACTCGTCATAGACAACTACGACTCGTTCGTCTACAACCTCGTCCAGTACCTGGGGGAGTTGGGTGCGGAGCCGATGGTGCATCGCCACGACGCCGTGGACCTGGCCGCCATCGCCGCCCTCGAACCCGATGCGCTGCTCATCAGCCCGGGCCCGGGGCGCCCAGAGGGTGCCGGCGTCTCGACCGCTGCCATCCGGTGGGCGGCCGGCCGCATACCGGTGCTCGGCGTGTGCCTGGGCCACCAGGCCATAGGAAGCACCTGGGGAGGCGACGTCGTGCGGGCACCGGAGGTCATGCACGGCAAGACCTCATGGATCCACCACGAGGGTGCCGGGGTGTTCGCCGGCCTTCCCAACCCCCTGGAGGCCACCCGCTACCACTCGTTGATCGTGGACCGCCAGTCCGTGCCCGACGAGCTGGAGATAACGGCCACCAGCGAGGACGGGCTGGTCATGGGACTACGCCACCGGGAGCTCGACGTGGAGGGCGTGCAGTTCCACCCGGAATCGATCCTGACTACCGGCGGCCACGACCTGCTGGCCAACTTCCTGGCACGCGTGGGCTGAACCGCCCCGGTTCCACTCAGCCCGTAGAGCCTGGAGCGTCTCCGATCGGGTTGTCATTGCCGGATCCGTCCTCGGCCTGCCCGATGACGATGGTCACCGTGGTGCCGAAGTCCACCTCGGCATCCGGAAGCGGGCTCTGGCTGATGACCCGCCCGTCGTTGGGGCTGAACGCCGGAAGCGGTTCGTAGCGGACGTTCACCTCCAGGTCCACCGATTCCAGGGCCAGCACGGCGGTGGCTTCCATCATGGACTCCACCGGCGGAACCATGACCAGCGGCAGCCCGGACGAGACCACGATCTGGATGGTGCCTCCGGGGGCCAGTTCGCTGTGGGCGGGCGGCTCGGTCCGCACGACCTGGCCGATCGGCACCGTCCGGCTGCGCTCCTCGGTGGTGCTGGCCTGCCAACCCAGCCTGGAGACGATGTTCATGGCGTCCAGCACGGGACGGTTGCTGAGGTCCGGAACCTCCTCGACCGCCGGTCCGGTCGACACGAACAGGATCACCCTCGCTCCCGGCGTGATCTCGAAGCCCGGGTCCGGGGACTGGTCGATGACCTCCCCGTCCGGAACGACGGGGTGCTCCTGTCCGACGGTCTCCACCTTCAGTCCCATTGCCTCCAGGTCTCGGACCGCATCGCTGGCGAGGTCGCCCAGCACGTCGAGGAGCACCATCGGACCAGTTCCACGGCTGACCCACAGCCGGACCGTCTCCGCCGGCTGGATCTTCGTGCCAGCCTCCGGTTCCTGGCGGAAGACCGTGTTCTCCGGGTAGTGGGAGTTCACCTCGTAGTCCATCTGCACGCTGAGGTGGGCCTCCCGGAGCGTGTCGCGGGCCTGGTCCAACGGTCGCCCGATGAGGGTGGGCACCTCGACGAGCGTGATACCGACCGGAGCGGGATCGTCGCCGCTGACTCCCAGGGTGTCGAAGAACTCCAGCACCAGGTAACCGAAGGCGACGAGTAGCCCCGCCAGCACGACCGTGAACAACGCAGTCCGACGCAGTCCGTCATCGCGCCGGTGACGGGTAGCGCTGCCGAAGTCCCGTACCGGCGCGGGCATCGCCGCCGCCGGACTGGCCTGCGGGATGGGAGCAGGAGCACCCACCCGGAGGTCGTGCGCCCCCTCCCGATAGCGCCGCAGGTCGCCCCTCAGATCCTCGGCGGTGGGATACCGGTTCACCGGGTTCTTCGCCAGCAGCTTGAGGGTGATGGCCTCCAACGACTCCGCCACCGCAGCGCCTGCCGTCCTCAACGACATGGGGCTGTCCTGAACGTGGCGGTAGGCAATGGCCACCGGCGTCTCGCCTGTGAACGGAGGCCGACCGAGGAGCATCTCGTAGAGCACGATGCCCAACGAGTACAGGTCGCTGCGGGGATCCACCGGACGTCCCTGGGCCTGCTCAGGCGAGAAGTAGGTGGCGGTACCCATGACGGAGCCCGACTGGGTGAGGTCGTTCCTGGTTCCCACCAGCGCCGTGGCTATGCCGAAGTCGGCCACCTTCACCTGTCCGTTGGGGGTCACCAGCACGTTGCCGGGCTTCACGTCCCTGTGCACGAGGCCACTGCGATGGGCGGAGGCCAGTGCCGCTGCGATGTCGGCGGCGATGTCGGCGGCCCGGTCCGGGTGGATGCTCCCCTCGGAACGCAGCATCTCGGCGAGGCTTCGACCCTCCACGTACTCCATGACGATGAAGTAGGTGCCCTGTTCCTCGCCCCAGTCGTAGACGCTCACGATGTTGGGATGGTTCAGGTTCGCCGCCGCCTGCGCCTCGCGCCGGAAGCGCTCCACGAAGCTGGTGTCGCCGGAGAATTCGTCGAACAGGACCTTCACGGCGACCGGGCGATCCAGCAGCAGGTCCCGTGCCAGGTACACGTCGGCCATGCCGCCGCGCGCGATCTGACGGTGCAGTTCGTAACGGTCGTTGAAGACAGTGGGTCCTGGCGCTGGCACGACGCTGGATTCTACCGTCAGCCGGATTCTCCGGACTGTCGGTCAGGCCTCCTCGGAGGGAACACCTTCCATCCCGGCCCGGAAGCCCTCGATCAGGCGCCTGGCTTCGCCCAGGGAGCCGACGACGATCGTCTCGGCCACGGCGATGCGGATCGGTCCATCCAGGCCGGCCAGCCGCAGGTCTCCACCCTCCACGAAGGTCGGATCGAACCACAGGAGGCCGGACGGCCTACCGCGGAAGACAGCCACGTCACCGTCATCGGATCCGATGAACCACCCCTGGCGGGCGTACAGGCCGAGCACCAGGACGGCGGTCGCCACCACGCAGGCGGCCATTGCCAGTGCCGTGCCGAACGCGATGCGACCCTTCTCGGCAGCTCCCCGGACGTGGGTCGAACGCTCCGATCGGGCGGCCGGAACCGTCGATCGACGGCCCTCGCGGGCCTCCGGTCCGGCCACGACCTCGATGACCAGGACCGTGACGTTGTCATGGCCACCGTTCTCCACGGCCTCGTCGACCAGCAGGTCCGCCGACTCCTGGACGGTTCCGGCGGCCAGCACCTCGGCCAACCTCCCGTCGTCCAGTTCGTTGAACAGTCCGTCGCTGCACAACAGGTACCGGTCGCCGAGAACCGGCTCGAGTTCCCAGCTGTCGATCACCGGATCGGCTTCGATGCCCAACGCACGGGTGAGGATGTTGCGCTGCGGATGTTGGGCCGCCTCCTCAGCGGAGAGTTCCCCGGCCCGCATCAGGTCCGCCACGAGGCTGTGGTCGTCACTCACCTGGACCAGCTCACCGGCCGCGAAGCGGTACACCCGACTGTCTCCGATGTTGGCGACGGCGAGTACCTCGTCGCCCGAAGCGGAGCTCACGACGGCGAGGGCGCACAGCGTCGTTCCCATGCCGGAGAGGTCCGGCCTCGTGACGGTCTTCTCGAGGATGGTGCGGTTGGCCGACCGGACGGCAGCCACGAGGCCGGCCCGGTCACGTCGGTCGAACACGGCCAGCATGGCGGCCACCGCCTCAGCCGAAGCCACCTCGCCTCCGCGGTGGCCCCCCATTCCGTCCGCCACCACGTACAGGCCATCCACCAGGCCGACCGAATCCTGGTTGGAGGTCCTGATCCGGCCCGTGTGGCTGGCGGTTCCAGCCTCCAACCGCACGTAACCACCGCGCTCGATGCGTCTGGAGGCGATCACGGTCCCAGCGGTGGCGCCAATGCCCACCCGCAGTCGGAGCATGGAAGGTCGACGAGAAGCACGGCACCCACGGTGCGTCGATACTACCGGTCACTCCGTAGGCGGTCCGGGCGGGCCCATGCGGACCGCGCCTCATTCCACCTGCTTCCGTTAGCCTTTCCGACGCTGCACGCGCGAGTGGCGGAATTGGCAGACGCGCAGGATTCAGGTTCCTGTGTCCGAAAGGATGTGAGGGTTCAAGTCCCTCCTCGCGCACCACGGTTCGAGGTGCCCGCGGTTACTACCGGCCCCGGCCCACCCACGGTCCCGTCGTAGATCAGAACACCGGACCCGACGGAACCTCCACATCAGGTCGTGGTTCGCAGCCCGCCAGTTCGGCCAGCAGCTCCATCTCCTCGATCGAGGTCGGTCGCACCGTGAGACCGGTCGCCAGGGTCGACCGCCACTGCTGGAACCTCTCGGCGATGCGTTGCCGGGATCCGACCAGGGCCCCGTCATGCCTCGTCCCGGCGACCTGCGGCGAACAGTTCGGTTATCCGATCGGCCGCCTCGCCGAATCCCCGGCGGGACATGGCGTCGCGATGGAAGTTGTGCGAGGACGGACCGTAGCCACCGACCCTCATCGCCACCCCCGGGCGGGCCGCGTCGAACACCGCTGCCACGTCGTCGGTGAGCCTGACCGTCGCCCCGACCTGCACCTCCAGGTCCGCCATCGTACGACCACCCCGGTGCAGCCCGAGGGCCAGGTCGGCGGCGTAGAGGTGGGCACTCCCCGGGGTGTATCCCAGCGGCAGCCAACCATCGGCCACCTCGGCTGTCAGGCGCACGTTGGCCGGCCCACCGGTGGCCAGGAATATGGGCAGGTCGGGGTTCATGTGGAGGATCGGCTTCAGCGGTCGGCCGGCCCCGACCGATCCCGGCCCGGTGTAGGGAAGCGCCAACTCTGATCCGTCGTGGGCGACCGGACCCTCCCGTCGGAACACCTGCCGGACGATCGCCACGTAGTCCCGGAGTCGCTGGTTGGGATGCCCCCACGGCTGCCCGTACCAGCCCTCCGCAACCCGCGGCCCGGACAGGCCGAGCCCACACACCACCCGTCCGGGGGCCAGCGCCTCCAACGTCCCGAACTGCATTGCCGTCGTCGTCGGGGGGCGGGCCGGAACCTGGGCGACCGCGCTCCCCAGCCGGAGGTACCGGGTGTGGGCTGCCAGGAAGGCCAGGGGGGTGACGGCATCGGCACCGTAGATCTCAGCCGTCCAGACCGAGTCGAAGCCCAGGCGCTCCGCCAGCAGGATCCGTCGCAGCGGCAGTTCCACACGGGGCTCGGACCAGACGTCCAGACCCAGTCCGAGCTTCATGACCGATCCGTTCCTATGCGTTGACGTCGACCACGACGCGACCGCGGATCCCGCCGCCCAGGATCTCCCCGGACACAGCCGGCACCTCGTCCAGGCCGACCACGCGTGTCATCGACGCCAGCAGGTCCCGGTCCAGGTCCTCGTCGAGGCGCCGCCAGGCTTCCAGCCGACGGGGACGCGGCACGTGCACTGAGTGGATGCCGCGCAGGGTCACGCCCCGCAGGATGAACGGCGCCACCGTCGTCACCAGGTCCATGCCCTGGGCGAGACCGCATGCGGCCACGCAGCCCTCCGGCTGGATCTGGGCCAGCACGTTGGCCAGCGTGTGGCTTCCCACCGCATCCACGGCGCCCGCCCACCGGGCACGGGCCAGGGCGCGGCCGCCGCCCTCGGAGAGCTCCCCCCGCTCCACGATCACGGATGCCCCGAGGCTCTTCAGGTACCCGGCCTCGGCGGGACGCCCGGTAGAGGCGTGTACCTCGTATCCCCTTGCGGCCAGCAACGCCACCGCCACGCTTCCGACGCCGCCAGCGGCACCGGTCACCAGCACCGGACCGGATTCGGGCGTGACGTCGTGGTCCTCCAGCGCCAGCACGCAGAGCATCGCCGTGTAGCCAGCCGTACCGATGGCCATGGCCTCCAGCGAGGTGATACCAGCGGGGATCGGCACGGTCCACCCGGCATCCACCCGGGCCCGCTGGGAGAACCCTCCCCAGGCCTCCTCGCCAAGGCCCCAACCGTTCACGACCACACGGTCGCCAACCGCCACCTCGGGAGAGTTCGACGCCGCCACCGTGCCGGCCAGGTCGATTCCCGGGACCATCGGGAAATTCCGGACTATGGGTGACGAGTCGGTGACGGCAAGGCCGTCCTTGAAGTTGACCGTCGAGTACTCGACGTCGACGAGCACGTCGCCCTCGGGCAGGTCGTCGTCTGACAACTCCACGATCCCACAGGTGAAACCGTCATCGGGCCTGTCGACCATCAGGGCTCTGAACATCAGGGATCCTCCGCTCGCTCTCCGGCCGGGGCCGGAACCGGTTCGGTCAGCGACCGAACATTGTCAGCCACTGTTCCTCGGAACGCGGCTTGAACACGAAGTTGTCCCGACGGGTCTCGCCCATCGGGGCCGAGGGCTGCGGAGAGTAGAGGTGGCCCGGATAGAGCACCGCCTCGTCCGGCACCCTGGAGAGGCGGTGGTGGAGGCTGTGGTACAGGGCAGCCGGGTCACCTCCCGGTAGGTCGGTCCGGCCACAGCCCTCCAGGAAGAGCGTGTCTCCCGCCACCAACCGACCATCCACGAGGAAGCACTGGCTGCCCGGCGTATGGCCGGGGGTGTGGATGAGGTCGATGGCGACCTCGCCCACCATCACGACGTCGCCGCTCTCGTGGCCGACTATCTCGTCGTCGCCCAGGCCGGTCACCTTGGCGATGAACTCGACCTCCTCGCGCTGGGCGTGTACCGGCACCGATACGTGCTCCATCAGCTCACGGGCACCGATCACGTCGAAGCCCATCATCGAACCGCCCACGTGGTCCGGGTGGTAGTGGGTGGCGAGCACGCCGGTACACCGCATGCCATCGGCCTCCAGCACCCCGAGCAGGCCCGCCACGTCGTAGGCGGGATCGACTATCACGGCTTCGCCGGTCACCCGGTCACCGATCAGGTAGACGAAGTTGACCATCTGGCGGGCCATCTGGTCATCGGTGGCGAAGTCGCGGCCGGAGAGCAGTTGGCGGAAGTAGAGGCGGTCGTCGGAGTCGGAGGTCATGGTCGGTTCATCGTAGGGACGCCGGGGTGGGAGGCCCGCAACGGCCGGGGGTCAGGACGGTTCACCGGCGCCGTTGCGCCAGGCTTCCTCGGCGAGGGCCACGACCTCGCGCAGGGGCCTACCGGTGGCACGCGCCACCCTGGCGGCATCGTCGTGTTCGGCCTTGGCCCGTCCGGCGGAGACCTTGACGGCCACCGGGTGCCCGTCGACCTCGACGACGTGCATGGTCCGGGGAACCGCCCATCGCTCCACCGAATGGGCCCTCACGCCCAGGGAGCCGGTTTCCGCCGTGAGGACGCCGGCGACCGCCTCCACCGTCGCCGGATCGCAGAGCGCGCTCACGGTGTGGGCGGGCCGGCCCTTCTTCATGACCATCGGGGTGATCCAGGCGTCGTTGGCTCCCGCTGCCAGGCACTCGGCAATGGCGTGGGCCAGCGTCTCGCCGGTGGCATCGTCGACGTTCACCTCCAGCTGGACCAGTTCCTGGCCCGAACCGGGCGTTCCGGGTCCAGCCTCCACCGAGGTGCCTACGACGACCTGGAGCAGGTTCGGGCGCCCCTCCAGGTCACGGTCCCCCGCCCCGTACCCGGTTGCCTCGATGACCATGGCGGGCATCGGACCCCAGTCCACGACCAGTGCCGCCAGGAGGGCCGCACCGGTCGGCGTGGTGAGTTCGAACGGCACGTCGGTGCCATGGGTGGGCGCCCCTACCAGCAGCGCGATGGTGGCCGGTGGGCGGACTCGACCATGCCCTGGCCGGTGGCCACGCTGCCGGAACGCACCTCGTCGATCCCGAGTACCTCGAGGGCGGCGCAGGTCCCGACCACGTCCACGATGCTGTCGATGGCCCCCACCTCGTGGAAGTGCACCTCCGATGGTGGTCGGGCGTGTAGCCGCCCCTCGACCTCGGCCAGGGCGTTGAACACGGCCAGGGACCGTGCAGCGACGCGCTCGGGCAGTCCGGCGGCGGCGATCATCGATCCGATGTCGGCGGCGGTCCGGTGCACGGTGCCCTCCTTCGCCTCCACCCTCGCCTTCGTGCCGGCCAGGCCACATCGCAGGGTCGGCCCGGCGTCCAGCGACCAGCCATCCACGGGCAGCCGAGACAACATGTCGCGGACCTCGTCGACGGCCGCACCGGCGTCGATGAGTGCCCCCAGGGCCATGTCCCCGGATATCCCCGAGAAGCCGTTGAACCAGGCCACCCGGGTCATGTCGATGCCTCCGCCGGTGGTCCCAGCAGGCGGAGTACCGCGCACGCCGCACCGAAGCCGTTGTCGATCCCGACCACGCTCAGGCCGGAGGCGCAGGACGCCAGCATGCCGAGGAGTGCGGTCACGCCATCCAGGGAGGCGCCGTAGCCGACGCTGGTCGGTACCGCCACCACCGGTGCCCCGGTGAGACCGCCGACCACGCTGGCCAGGGCACCCTCCATGCCGGCCACCACGACGATCGCGTCGGCCTCGTACACCCGGTCCAGGTCCGCCAGGAGGCGATGCAGGCCCGCCACGCCGACGTCGGCCAGCCGATCGGGCTGGATCCCGTGCGCCCACAGGACCGTCGCGCACTCGTCGGCCACGGGCGCATCCGCCGTCCCGGCCGTCACCACCAGGATGCGTTCGGACCTCGGCTCCGCCCGGCGCCAGACGACGGTCCGACCGGACACGGTGCCCGAATCGTCGACGGCCAGCGCCGCCTCCACCTGGACCTTCTCGGCCCGTGAGAGCACGACCGGCCCGCTTCCCCCGGTCAGGAGTTCGGCCACGACGAGGGCGACCTCCTCAGCGGTCTTGCCCGGCCCGTAGACGGCCTCCGGGAGGCCCTGGCGCAATGCCCGATGGTGGTCGACGCGTGCGATGCCGATGTCGGCAAACGGCAGTCTCTGCAGGAGCCGGACGGCATCGTCGGGCTCCACTCCACCTGATGCCACGTCATCCATCAATGCACGAAGGGCGTCGGCGTCCACGTCACTATCCTTGCCCGTTGTGGCCGACCTCGCACCCCCGGACCGTTCGACCCTGGCGTACCTGGGCCCCCGGGGCACCTTCACCGAACAGGCCCTGTACACCCAGCCCGACCTCGCGGCCCTGGACCTGCGGCCCGCGCCGTCAATTCCCGACGTGTTCCGCCAGGTCGTCGCAGGCCAGGTGGACCTCGGCTTCGCGGCGATCGAGAACTCGATCGAGGGCAGCGTCAACATCACCCAGGACACGCTGGCCTTCGACGTCGACCTGCTCATCCAGCGCGAGGTGGTGATCTCCATCCAGCTGAACCTGATGGTCGCCCCCGGCACCACCCTGGCCGACATCGACCGTGTCGTGTCGTTCCCCCATGCCATCGCCCAGTGCCGCGGCTGGCTGGCCGACCACCTGCCGGCCGCCGAGGTCCACGCCTCGAACTCCACCGCCGATGCGGCACGCATGCTGGCCGAGTCACCCGACCGACGAACCGCCGCGATCGCCCCGGCACGAGCCGCCGAGGTCTACGGGCTGGACGTGCTGGCGGTCGACATCGAGGACCACCCCGAGAACCAGACACGCTTCGTGCTGCTGGCGGCCGACGGCATTCCCGCCCCGACCGGGCACGACAAGACGTCACTGGTCGTGTTCCAACGCGCCGACAGGCCGGGATCGCTGCTCGGAATCCTCCAGGAGTTCGCCGCCCGGTCACTGAACCTGACGCGTCTGGAGTCACGCCCGACCAGGCAGGGCCTGGGGAACTACTGCTTCCTGATGGACCTGGAGGGCCACCTGGTGGACGAGTTGGTGGCCGACTGCCTACGGAACCTCCACATGAAGCACGGCGACGTGAAGTTCCTGGGGTCGTATCCGGCCGCCAGCTCCAACGGCGAGGCCGTGCGCCAGGAGGCCTCCGAGGCGTCGCTCTCGGCTGACGACTGGCTGGCCGACCTGCGCACCCGCATCCGGGACTGAGTCGGGCCGGGCTCCCGCCCCGGTGACGGCAGCCCGGTGGCGGAGGGAGGGGGATTCGAACCCCCGAAGCCGTGAGGCTCAACGGTTTTCAAGACCGTCGCAATCGTCCGCTCTGCCATCCCTCCGTGGCGCAGCGTATCGGCGGGGGTCCGCGGTCTCGGGGCGGCCGGTAGCATCCCTGCCCGAGGAGAGGTGGCCGAGCCAGGTTGAAGGCGCTCCCCTGCTAAGGGAGTATGGGCCCAAAAGCTCATCGTGGGTTCGAATCCCACCCTCTCCGCCAGTCTCCATCCAGCCGTGGCACCGGTCACCGGCGGTGGGCCGATTCCGGGCCGCCCGTACACTCGTGCCCCTGCGCTCGTAGCTCAATTGGATAGAGCATCTGACTACGGATCAGAAGGTTGGGGGTTCGAGTCCCTTCGAGCGCGCCAAACGCCTTCGCAGGTCAGGACCCCCAACTGGTTCGACCAACCCGCTCACATGGGTTGACCTGTGGTGTTCCGGCAGCCAAACCGGCAACCACAGGGGTGTGATGGCTGGCTCTTAGCGTGGTTGTCGTACAGGCCAGACCCCTCAATGGGCTCAACCGCGCCCTACCGAAACAGTTCTAGAAACCACGATGACACCCCAAGGGTCATCGGCTCCGGGAACGTTCTCTAATCTGTCCAGACGAACTCCTCTAGGAAAGACCATTCTCGTACCGCAGTCCCATCTGTGACCCGAAGTACTTTCATGTGAGCGGGCCCGACATTTCGGCTTCCGGAAGGCCAGTCTCTCTTGAGTCCAACGGTGGTGTGGAATGGCGGGTAACCCTCTCGAACGCTTATTGCTGTTGCTTCAAGATCCAATTCTCGAATTCGGCGATCCCCCTGGGTCAGATGGATCTCAATTGGCGTTGGCGATGATCCCAACACGCAGACTTCAACAGTGAACACGTCGGATCCGACAAAGCCGGTGACAGTGAACTCCAGATCCCACGGAACAGTCACACTTCGAGAAATCCTCAACCAACTTCCTTCGGAATCGGAATGGCCACCGCTATACACGCGCATCTGGCCGTCAGGGAGAAACATCATGTCGAAATCGATCCCACGTAGATCCAGATATTCGGGATCGGAGAAGTTTCTTCCGTCTGGACTTGTTCTCTTGGTCAAAGGTTCACCGGCGTAAACCGTGACGGAGCCGTCCGACTCGGCCACTGCCCGCGGATGCTCCATGCCCTCGACCAGAACGACAGGGTCAGCCGTCCAAGTCAGCATGTCGGCCGACGTAGCACTGACCATCCAGATCGCCGAGTTCCCGCCAGGTTGACCGACCATCTCACCCTTCGGCACGGTCATCAGGTACATGCGGTAGGTCCCGTCATGCAACTGGATGACATACGGACTCTGGATGTCCCCAAACGGGAACTCGTTCGCCGTGATGCGGAAGCCTGGGTCCTCGGTGAACTCAACCCCGTTAACGGTTGAAAAACTCTTCACGACTGTCAATTCCCCCGAGGCAACCGTCACGGTGAAGAGGCGCCAACCTCCTTCTTCCAACGGCACAAGCGACGTGTGGGGCATGTATCGCGGGAGAACAGATCTGGCCTCCAACTGCCATCCGAGTCCGTCTTGGCTCGTTGCCGTGTAGATCCCCTCTCCCATGACGGCGAAATAGAGCCGATAACTCCCGTCCGGCAGACTGACCAGTCTCGCATCGGCAGAACCAATACTCGGGTCTTCCCCCTCAGCTAGACCCGAAGGTGATGAATGGCCGAGGGCGAGATAGTCGAAGAGGCTGTCGTTTTCGGTTTCCCAAGCTGTACTGGAGACCGGTTGTGTTTCGGAAGAGCAGGTGAAGGCGGGTCCTGCAACGGGCAAGGATCCTGAACTGGTCTGCCCGGAATCAGACCCTGAGGGAGCCATGCACGGCCCGAACGCTGCACCCTCCTCCGCGGTGGGCTGGTAGCCCTGAGTAAGTCTCTCGAACACCTCCTGTCCTAAAGCTCGGATGACACAGTCACGAAGTTCAGGTCCCGCGGTCGCGAACAGATTCGACGATTGAC
>LWDU01041049.1_pt1 | contig 13990 bp, 12 predicted proteins | sample 727161 | NCBI WGS metagenome assembly LWDU01 (sample SAMN04566230, study PRJNA314399) | hydrothermal vent metagenome | isolation source: deep sea hydrothermal plume seawater | place: Mexico: Gulf of California, Guaymas Basin | collected 2004-07-11 | reverse complement strand
CCGTCATTGGATTGTGCCCCTTTTTAGTTTAAAAGGACACTAGAGTTAAGATACAAGACTCGATTGATGCCCTATTTATTCTTAAATATTTACAGTCTCGAGTCCTTCAATAATTTGTATCCTAATTTTCCAATCCTGCCAACTGATTTTCAAACTGTTTAACTGATTTTTTTAAGCCTTGAATCATATAATCTAATCCACTTGCTTTTTTTTCATCAGTCCCTCTCATATCTTCATATGTCCATCGAATTCCGTGAAGTCTTCTAAAAATCCCTTCTGGCCTAATATGTGCCACCTCCTCATCACTCAGTTCTCCAATCTCTCTATATGTCTCAACAATCTCACTTAGTTTTCGCGGGCTAGTTTGTGATTCTGCCCACAATTCTCCTGCTTTTGTTCCTGGCCTCACGCTTCCAAAATCAATTAACTTAACTTTGTCTCCTTCAATAATTATATTTCCTGCGTGCATATCTGAATGAATCGGAAGCTCTGCCTCTCTAGGTGTTACGTTTTCTTGCAGAAGATCATATGCTGAAACTATCAATCTCCTGTTGTCTCCTAATACTTGATCAATTTTTGTTTTTGGATCTTGCCTAACTCTCTCTTCAATCGCATCAAGTCTTTCTCTAAGCCACCCTGATTGATCATATTCACTCTCATGCCTATCTGGCATAACCTCCTTAGGAAAACTTTTAATAGCTTGATGATACTGTGCCGCAAGACTGATTATATCTGTCTTACTACCATCTCCTCGGATGTCTCCGGGAATTCCACTCAGTCTCCTATAAACTTCCACAGACAAAGCTCCTATCTTAGTAATCTTGTCTCCCTCATCATTTGGTAAAAAATATGGTGTCTCAATCGGGCATCCTGTTTCATATAGAAAATCTGTCACCTTGTGCTCGAAAGCTCTTTGCGAAGCCTCCCACTCTGTAAGTTCTTTAGCTCTCATTATATAATCGCCACTCCACGCCTGAACCCGAAAAATATTATTTATCCTTCCTCTTGTCTCACGCATTGGAACTTCATTCAATTTGCCAAGGTCATACCTACGACAAACTTCCTCAAACATTCCCTTATTAAATACCTGTTCTTCTGCCATTCTTTTCTTCTTTGCAATTATATTTTCGGCTTTTTGCAAGAAGCCACTAATAAACATTAATGCGTCTTACTCGAATACGTTAAGTCTTCAAAAAGCGCCACATTCATTGATTCTTTCAAGCTCAACAAGCGTTCACAGATCAGGCCCCAGGAGTCACTGAGAAGTCGTCAGAAAAAACTACTTCTCCCAGCGACTCTTCTCGGGGAATTTTGCTTCAAGGAAAGCTCGCATGTGCTCATTGAATGCACCATCATGAAGTCCAAGGAAATTCTTACTACTACAGGCTTCCTCTACGGCGTTCTGACTTTCCGGCGGAAACTCAAATGTCGCTTTCACCTTAATTTCAAGTGTGGTACTCTTCAAGTGTTGCGCATAGATTACATCCTCACTGGCAGCAATATTGTACAGCAACGACCAGATGCACCAACCAGGCTCTTCTCGCCAGCGGATGCGACTAAACGTAGCTAGGATAGTCGACTTCTCCACCACATGCGGCACATGCACATCGTAGTAATAGGCTTCATGATACCCGGCAGATACCAGCGCCCGGCTTGTTGCCACATGACACTTATTCCAGAATGTTCGCCGGTCACCCAATTGATCAAGCAATTGCCCATCGCGCGCAGTCGTATATTTCTCCGGATCACACGCACTCAGAAACATCTGGTCATCACTACACCACATAAAAGCATCATCATGTTTCTCAGACATCCCTGCCAGTAAGAGCTTATGGATAATGTCGTGATTCTTGCGCTTATGTTTCACCAGACAGGGGACATGATTTACATCCTTTACCCAGTTCGGACACTTCCCATATACATAAACATTGCGCAACCCTTTCAGGTGCTTCTCAGCACTTCGCAACACATAGCGAAGCTCTTCATAATTATCTATTGTTGGTCCCAGAGGAATGACTAAATCAATCTCTTTCATTTCTTAAGCCTACTGAATTGCAATCCATGTTTCATTACTGCCGTTTACAACAGCTGTATCTCAGAGTCATGTCGTCCGAACGGACCTGAAACTAATGTCGTAAACTGCTTCAAGTCCGATTTTTCTACCTCTTCTGCTTATTTCCCACTACCCGCTCAATTCGTTCTACTTTCGATGATCGCCTTTGTTGCTTGTTGATTTCCCTGATTCGGTTGTAGAAGTAAAGTTCTCTACTGAGCCCCTGGGCTTACGCCCGTGCTTAACCAGAACCGGCAGAGCCGAATAGTGTTTGACAAAAGTTAGAAGGACATATTCTGTTGAAATTTTTTCCACTACGATAGAAACAACAACGATACATACGTAAGTCATTAAATGATCATAATATTTTTTAACTACAATCACAAGACTTAGCCTTGTTCAATATGAAATGAGCCTAAAATAGCTCTAATTGTTCATAACTCCCCTATGTCAACACACCTATCGCCTGTGAAAATCAATATTAGGAGACAGAAATGGCCATATATAGCCAAGAATTTAAAGTACAATCCGTAGAAAAAGCATTATCCAATCGTGACACAGGGGGTGACGGACAAACACTTAACAATATGGCCGATGATTTACGTATTGGCTACTCAACACTTCAAAGATAGGTCCGATTAGCCAAGGAAAATAAACCAGAAAATCCTGAAACACATATGTCAATCGAGAAAAGCCGGACAATAGAGCAGCCTTATTTACTATGCCACGAAAAAAGCAAACCTCTGCTGAAAGAATTAAAACAATAGTGCGATGACAAGGTTAGTAAGACCGCGAAAGACAGCGCGTTAGGTAAAGCGATTCGCTATACCATTAACCAATGGGATAGCCTGATTCATTACATTGAGGACGGCAATCTACAGATTGATAATAATGCGGCTGAATGTCATATCAAACCGTTTATGATTGGACGTAAACTGGCTGTTTAATCAATCACCACGCGGCGCTAATGCCAGTGCATTGCTTTACAGCCTTGTGCAAACAGCGGTAGCCAATAACCTGGACCGTTTGATCACCTGAAATACCTATTAACTGAGCTACCTAAGTTAGGCCAACATTATGAAAAAGAGGCGCTAGATCAGTTTTCACCCTGGAACTTGATTGAAAAAATTAAGCCTTTAAAGTAATTGAGGGAGCTTTGTCTAGGTGGAAAGAATCGACGCTTATAAATAAAGTAGCACTATTCATCTTTGTATTATCTCATTACCCACTAAGATTCACATAGAACCAATTAATTTAAGAATATCCTGAATTGGTTTTTCCCAATCTGAACGTCTTATTTGACGAAATAATTGCGCACATGGGTACCAGGTTGAATCGGTTCCAGTTTGAAGCCATCTAAAATCAGCATTGTAAGGGAGTAATATTAAAACGTTTAGATTTAATGCTCCGGCCAAATGAGCTATCGTATTATCAACTGTCACAATGTAATCGAGTTGATGCATTAAGGCTGCTGTATCTTCAAGACTAGCAAATAATTCCGTATAATCCTTAATATTCTCAAATGATTGAAGAAGCGTATAATCTTCTTCACTAATATCTTTGTTAAGCAAGTAAATATCTGCATCTAATTTCATCAGGGGATGCATAGCCATTAATGGCATGGAGCTGTTTTTATCGTTCATCTGCTGACGTTCTCCTCTCCAAGCAATGCCAATTCGTTTACGTTTAGGAGTGCCTAGGAATTCCTGCCATTTTAAAAGATACGTTTGACTAAGATTGAGATAAGGAAGAATATTAGGAATCGTTTGAATACTATTCTTGAGTAAATGAGGAAGACTTAACAAAGAACAGAAATAATCAAACTGCTGTTTTTTGGGCGTTGTATTTATGAGTTGCACCTGACCAAATGATTGCGAGATAATGTTTAATTGAGGAGGGAGATATAGGATAACCTTTCGAAAAACCTTAAGGACTATCGGTAGATATCGAAAAAACTGGATACTAGTGCCTAAAGCATCTCCAGTATAAATCATTAGAGTTTTATCGCTTACCTCGCCCATTCCATTCCACCGCTGTCCGATTAAAAAACTGGGGGTCAACCGAGGGTATAATTTTAATCTACTTTCAAATAATTCCCATCCTAGTTCATATTGTCCCATCGATAATAAAATGATGGCCTTATTAAATAGGGCTGTAGCGTTATCGGGTTGAAACTGAAGTGCAATAGATATATCGGCCAATGCTTTATCTAGATCCAGATCGTAACGATATAGCACCGCACGGCTAATGTAGGCTTCACAATAACTTGGATTAAATTCAATAGCTTTCGAATAATTTTTACGGGCGCTTGGAAAATCTTTGATTTTCTCAAAATAGATATAGCCCTTATAATGATAAGCTGTTGCAGCAACATCAGGATAATTGTCTATGATTAAATTCAGGTAGGAAATTGCCGAAGCAATTTTTTTTTGTTGAACAAGCTCATAGACTTTTTTGAAGATATTACTGGCATTATCAAAATGAATATTGTGCATGATGTATTGTGGAGTATTAGCGTTAATCTCATTCAGGCAAGATATAGAAAATAATACAGTTCAGCAATTTTAAAACCAATAAAACTTACAAACAGGTCTTGAAACAAAGCATATATTGTTGAAATAATAAGAAAAAATGTTATAAGACTAGCGGTTTTTATTGATTTATTTTGGGCCATAGGTAGCTTGATGAAGCCCATTAAGATATAAGGCACCAATGAAACTAGCATTCCTGCAACAGAAAGCATCGATTCGACGAAGCCTGAGCTAAATAACTGGAAAGCTGAGCTCATATTCTGGCGTGCTACGAAAAAAATTACCGTTGCTAAAAGTATTAATACCGTACTAGACAAAAATGCTGCTTTGATACCTTCTGATAACGATAGGTTAGTTTGTTTATATCTATAGGGGGCGGCCAAATATAATTTTTGGTCGAAACAGGCAACCAACAACAATAATATCCCGGCGGTGTAATATAAGCCATTAGCATATTTTTTGACGCCTTTAATTTCATGCTGATGTTTTGACTGCAGAATACTGGCAATGCTACCTGCTAGTAAATTAGCAAGCATCAATCCAAGAAATTGCCCCGCAGCCACAGCCAATTGAACGGAACTGAATTCAACAAGCATTATGTAAGGCTATTCGAAATAGAATATTATTCAGCTGTTTCTGGACTACGTCCAAAGGCAAGACAATAAATAACAGATTGATCAACGCCGTTCCAATTCAGATAATTATCTAAATCTCTGTCGAAATACCCACCTATATTGAGGACATCTAGACCAAGCCCAGTAGCAACGAGATTGGCATTCTGCGCTAAATGACCGGCTTCCAGAAAAACAAAACGATAACCACGATTCGAGTATTTAAAGGTTGAGCGACGAAACATCCCCCCCAACAGCCATACACAGGCAGCACCTTCAATGACATTACGTTGTACAAAAGCTGAAGACAACTTAAAAGTTTGATCACCTTCACGCAAAAATTCAAGCCCTTTTTTATGCGGATTGTAGTGATACAAACCTGCCTCCAGGCCTTCCACATTTCGGATACTCAAAAAAATCTCCAAGGGGTACAAACCGCCACCAGATGGACACGCACGAAAAGGTTGTTCATAATCGGTATCAACGTTAGAGCGAGTAATACCATACGTAAGCTGTAATAAGGTACTTAGCTCAAGGAAGCTCATCTCGGTGAGATTCCAATTGCTACCGCTTGTTCGACGTTGAATACACAGTTTAATATCTGCTAATTCATCATCTGACAATTCAGCCAGCTTTATTAGAGGGAAAGATTGATAATCAAGGCTATCATCTTCTCCACGCATTTTTTGGATAACTACATCATTTGGTATGATAAGCTTATGTTTATCGACTTTGGAATTCTCATGAAACAGTTCCCACACATCAGCTTCATTACGGCTGGGTTCAAAGGACGGTTTAGAAAGTTGTTTAAGCATAATCTTTACGGAAATGGGTGAGGAATAGGGTTGTCGGCACCTGGCTGAATGGCTGGAAAACCGAGTTTCTGTGGCACTTCGAATAAGCGGGGATGATTTCGCGCCCTTAGTCGATGACCAATAAAAAAAGGATGTAATCCTGGAATCAGCGCACGCACTACCCGAAAGCCCATGCTAGCGACATCCGGCGTGGTCAAATCGGCTGCCAGAGCCTGGTACCCAGCATTTTTTAGAAGCTCAACTAAATGCTTAAGAGATTTAGTTTCGGTCGATTGTTCCAAATTAGGTAAGCTATCGAAGCTTATGCGCTTTTCAGAACGAGTTAAAAACTGGGCTTTAGGAAGCATTGCTCGATCGCCCCACAATCGCAAGTGATGAATTTGTTCGGCGACTTTATCCCACTCTTCGTTGACATTAAATACCTCGTCAAACTCTTGCACTTCTCGCATATAACGACGAGTATGCACCAGCTCTTCCAGTGCTTTACGTACAGCCACTTCGGGATTTAACTCGGCTGCAGCTGATACTACAAGTGGCGGAGAGGGATAGCGCTCATGAAAGGCAACACCAAGAATTACTGGTATTCCAAGTTCTGTGGTGGCATTCAATAGATGCACTTCATGTCCAGCAGATTCAATTCGTTGTACTAATTCATAATTGGCATCGGATAGCGTTTCGATTATGATCTTAGGATGACTTAAGCAGCCTTGCCAAGTTAAGGAGAATGAATCCCGTTCAACAACTTCCAATAAACCACCAAGAGTAGCTTCAACCAGCGAGCAATGCGCTGATAAACCAGTTGAAATTGGTTGCATAATAGGCAGTTCACCTGATTCGGAATCATAGAAATAGGGCATCCAGATAGCGCTAGCTGGAACATGTATTTCTTCAAATGTCGACAGATTTATCGTAGGAGACCATCTTACCAAGGTGTCTTGAGTAAACCTGGCATAAGGAAAATCAGGGTTGTTAAATTGCTCTTCCGAAAAATAATTAAAAAAGTCTGGCGAAATTTTATTCAATTTACCATTTCGAAAACTTTCAAGTGGAAGAGTCTGTTGATCAAATAAAGCTGAAGAATAGCGTTCAATGGACTCGCCAATAGCCTTGGCCATTGCTAGTTTGCGTGTTGTCGCTACCCCACCTGTATTTCTAAAGTTTTCATTATCTGAGAAGGCCTCGCAATTAGATGTATGTGCATAATAATGAAAAAACTGGGGTGCATCGGCTTGTGGGGTTAATTCATAGCAACGCTGGATAATACCAGTTTTGCTATTGACTACTCGTTCGCACACATCGGTTAATCGTCGTAAATTACCCATAATTATTCGCTTGCAAGTAAGGTTTGTTTAAATTCGTTTTTACTGACGTTGATGTCAGGCCTCCATTCTGCCGGGCTACAACAAGGGCATCGAGGGATTTTCAATACTGGGTGACGCGTAATTGAAGGTTCTAACAGAGAAATATTGATTAGTTCGCTAGTCGGACACAGCATGATAGACGTAAATATTTTAACAACTTCCATCACGGCAATACCCGCTAAAGTTTGCAGCATCGCTTCAGTATAGGCTGAGGTAGTTAGTTGAATAGTGTGTGCTTGTTCACCAATAACTGCTTCTTCTTGGTAGTCTATTAAATTCGCATTTTCCCTAGCGATTAAACATTCGTAACACGGTGCTGAATTGGGAATGATATACGGGCCAATAAATCCGCGTAGATCGTGCATCGAGATTGGTAATAAGTGAAATTCCTGTTGATGTGCCAGAGTATTCCACTGTCTGAATGCGGTACTTCCGCCAAAATCACTACAGGGCAAAACTAATACCGAATTATACGAAAAATCGGTAAGGGCTTTGTCACTTAGAACTAAGTTGGAAATTTCTGGTAAGTCTTTGATCTGTCCAAGTTCATCGAATAAACGAATATTGCGTAAAAGCGGATCGTCAATAAAAGAGATCTGGGTAAATCCGGAACGATTTAAAATCTCAAATAGTGTGATAGAAAGCAAGTTGATTCCAACTAAAATGATGCTCGCTTGATTAATATCGGCATTAAAAACTTGCCTAGGTTTATCAAAATGCCAGATAAAAATATCTAGGGGCGACTCAAGTCCGTATACTGCAGTGGCTTGGTCTGCATAGTAGGCAAGTCGACGCTCAATCAACGCTTCAACCAACGATCTGACGATGTCTTTGTCTGGCTCAGAAAATTCGGATATTAATTCGTCTAGTGTTATTCCTTCGCTAGATAAGGCGACGATTAACCGAACTATCGTGCTGCTTCGTTCATCACGAATGATAAACCGATTAGCACCGCGAACTAATTGAATGCCGGAAGTAGATTCGATAATATCTACGGGATATGTAAATAATTTAAGTGTCATTAGATTAGATGATTAAATAGTCAATGTGAGATCATCCCGAGCAGCAATGGCTTTTCGCTGATGAATCTCATAAGCGCCGCGGAAATTACGACGTAAATTTTTATATTCTTTTTCAAACTCACGCGGCGATAAATTAGAAGGTACCACAAGATGCTGTAAATCCCATTTAGACCAATCGGGTCGGTGGTTGGATTGCCAAGCGGTGATTTGATCGTACTGTTGAATAAAATCGTCAGTCCCCGGAAGAGGGGTTAAGATTGTGAAAGATGGATAATCAATCCGATTTCGTTCTATAAAACGTGATAAGCGAGTAAAATCAGCTTTGCTGTAGTTTGGATTAACAATAAAACTAGCAAAAATCTTTAAACCCAGTTCGCGGGCAGCTTTGAGACCCTCTTCAATTTGTGCGATAGATAGCCCTTTATTGTAGTTTTCAATCTCATCTTCGGTTATCCCTTCGATACCAAGAAAAACTCGGCGCAAGCCAATATCAACCCATTTTTTGAGAGTGGATTTATTGCGTAAGAGGGTATCTATGCGACAATATGAAAAATACTCTTTTTGGATCCCACTTTCTCGAATGCTGTCTGCTAATACATCCATGCGCTTGGAATTGACAAAGGGTTCATCATCCACCAAAAACACATAAGGTTCCTTGATTTCTTTCAGCTCAGTAATGACTGCGTCGACTTCCCGCTTGTAATAATAACCATCCATCATTTTCCATAATGAGCAAAACGTGCAGCGATAAGGGCAACCGACTGTCGTTCGCATTAATGCGATTGGTTTCATCCAATCTATAAAATAATGGCTTCGATCATCAATACATAAGCTGCGCAGCGGGGGGGCGACTTGATCCAGTTGAAGCTCAGATTGATCGCCTCCGAATTCCCATCCAGAATGAGTATTCTTCCAGACTCCTGGGACTGAAGAATTTTCGGATTCATCAGAAAACAGTTTTATCAATTTTGCAAAGGGAGCTGTTCCTTCGCCAACGACAATGAAGTCAATCTCAGGAATTTTAAAGTCTTCAGCTAGCAGTGTTGCGTGGTGACCGCCGACCACAACTTTACTACTCGGTAGCCGTTGACGTGATAATTGCGCAATTTCTTGAATACGCATGACATGCATCGAATACCCCGTGATTGCAATAACATCGGGATTGAAAATTGTTAATCTATTGTTTAATTCGTTGGGGTGTAAACGTAGGTCTAATAGCTCCATCTCAGTCGCAAGATCGACACAAGATGCCGCAAGATATTCCAGAGCCAAAGGCTCTGCGATAGCACCAAGGTCACCGTAACCAATGAGTTCGTGACTTAAATTTGGATAAATAAATAAAATTCTCACAAACAAAGCCCTCAATTATTTTAAAAACTACCCTTTTAGTTTCTTTACCCACGTTATATACCAAGGGAGCACTAATTGGCTACCCCCTGTTTCTTAATATTTATATAGGTTATAGAAACAATTGTTCTCAATAAAAACAAGGAAAGGAAATGAATTTTATTTTTAACTGAGCTTTCACAAATACTTACGATATTTTATTGTTTTATTTTAAATTTCTTAATAAATGGATGATCGCGGAACAATAACCGACTACCCATGCAGCAATAATCGATAAAGCCGCAGTCAAGCACCACAAATCTGAAACTCCGAGCATTTTCAAGCCACAATAGTGCCTCGTCGGAAGGATAAGGCGACGATAGAAGGTTCATGGTGTTCCGCATCACTAGTTGATATTTTAGACATTGTTATTAGGAATGCAAAGTAGGGTTAGTAATTTTTCCTCTCGATAGGCTAAAACCCTCGCCTTTCAGGTGAACAAAAAACACTCAATTTATTTCTTTAATATAAGAGGCTTAAATTAAAGAAATTATATTAAGTAAAAAGGCATAACCTAACCAGTGAAACCGATAAAAATCTAAAGACCATGAATCGCTAAAATAAAAGGACTATTCCTGTATTTCAACTTTCATTCGCTAGCTTCTCGAACCTAACCGCCTTAGCGGATAGTTAGTTTATTATTCTATACTTTCGTAACGGCAGCAGCGGTGCTACAGCAAGGGCAACAGCAGCAGCAAGCAGTTACGTTAGTACTACCGCTTGCTTGGGCAGCATCTTCCCCAAACGGTGTCGCCGCTGTTTTATAGCCCAGCTTGGCATTTTGGGCAAATTTTTCCTGGTCAAAGGCTGTTTCAATTGATGCCGCATCTACAATTTCCACATCTAATTGACCAGATATTCCTTCTTGTAACATGTCTTTTAGAGCTGCAACATCAACATTTGAAATATTGGTACCAGCCACAATACCACCAGCAACTGTAGCAATCGCCGCACCTGTAATAAAACCACGCTTGTTTTGTGTTAACATTTTTTTATTCACTTTGTACACCTTTGGTTCAAATTTTTTTGGATGATAATTGGTTCAAAATAATTCGTCAGGGCGCTAAATAATGAGAGCGTTTTATCTGCAAAGCACACCTTAGATCTCAATCTAACAATTATGGACAAGCTATATTACTTAAAGTACCCGTATGTCTATTAGTTATCATTTTAGGAGGCAGAGCTAAATCTACACGAGGAACAAAAGTAGTCATATTTGCACTATAGCTACCCTTAAGTCCCGTTGAGTTAAGCGATAACTGATAATCCCCGAAAGTAGAAATCGTCAAGCCATAGTCCTCTGATTCAACTGATCCCTTTAAGGATCCTTTAATCTCACCACCATAAGAAACGAAAGAACCACTCACCGGGTAACATTCGTTATATATACCTAAGTCTGGATCGCCAGTATATAAGATACAAGCTGTACCCGATACAGGGCGTGAAAAACCCAAGAAACCGAGCTTAAAAGTGAAACTATCAATTGGATCCCCATTGTCCGAAATTGCCGTTAAATTGTAACAAAAAAAACTGGGGTCAGGTGAAGCGGAGGCAGGGTTAATAAAAGCAGAACTCACTAATAATAGTAAGGAGCTAACTAAATTTTTCTTAGTTTTTTTTGACATTGCTATTATCCTCATAAAAGCCAATAATTCATGGAATGTCCACTTATATCTTTGAAATCGAAACGCGACAAATACAATCAAAGCTGCCGTAGTTTTGAATAAAAAAATTTAAGGGCAATGATATAATACCTTTTTATTAAATTATTTCAAGGAAAATATTCAATTCCGCAGGTTATTGGGGGTGAGGCTTATGTCGCTCTCAATTATTTTTTCTCAAAGACACAATTACCTCTCTTTTTAATATGCTTTCTAGACAGACTAAAATTGAAATCAATTGCCTGCTCACGAATGACTATGAGTACGTGCTAATTAATTCTGATATCAGCCAAAGTAATGCGATGTTTGTAATAGATTTAACGTCTGGCGTCGCCTCGGGTTTGTCATGTGCCAGGCAACTTGCATCCCAATTAAAGCTGACAATCCCTGACCGTATAATGACTAGCGGAAGTGCTGAAGCGATTACTCCACTTAACTCTATTGCCTCCTGGGTTGATTCAGAAGGACGGGGCGATATAGTGCTCCAAAAGTCATACCACCTTGCAAATCAAATTGCTGCTGAATTTGCGAATACAACAAATGCGACACTCTTGCTACTATTAGGTCACACTAACTTAGAAGAAATACCTAGTGAAGAATGTTTTTTTTTATGGTTTTTATTTAATCATCCTAAAATACAACAACAGACGTTTATTCAAACAGCAGGCAAGGCTCAACTGAATGCAGTATTATCTTGGTTAATACCTCGCTGGACTAAGGTTCAAGATGTTGCATATACGACTCAATCTAATGTTGGCATAGAAAATTTACTCATTACATTAATACCTGGATTGATTCCAGGGGAATTGTTGGACAGGCTTTTAAAGGCAGGCCACGGCTTAACAATTCAATTTCTAGCGTTAACCGGTGGCGATTATTTAATTAACCCCACTCAAAGGTCACTAGCGAAACCAGGCACCATTAGAACATTACCAGAATTCAATCAAATCTTACGCGCTTTTCCAAAACTATACGCATCCCTCATTCTCTGCGGGTATCGTCCAGAAGATCGGGACATTTCTATGCTAACCAACATTGCCTGGGCCATTGCAGGGCAAGGTGGAATAAGCTTAGCTCAAAAGGTTCTTGAAGCCTTGCTTGCACATTGTCACGAGCGTAGCTTAACCGAGTACTTTGCTGTTCTAATGGAATTACAAAAACTTAGAATATCCGCGCAACATTATTTTCCTGCAGCCCAAGATATTGTAGATTACCAACTAATCCCAGGCGATGGTATACGCGATTATAAAATCACCTTAGGCTGGGCTAGAGTTTTATCGGGTGACTCGTTAGGAGCTTATGAGGTTTTTTCCAGTATTGACGCACCATCAGTATCCGAATTAAAGTCCCCGATAGATTTATATTTATGTAATATCTACGCGCTCGTGTTGTTTAGAGCAGGCAAAACTGATGATGCTATCGCTATCGAACTAGCCATTAATCGCCATTTGACAGAGTTAGAAGAACCAAATTACCATTTAAGCTACATTAATAATTTTAATTTAGCTAGGTTATACAGATTTCTAGGCGATCTCGACCGAGAGCAAGCATATTTTAATAAAGTTTTGGAGACTACCAACGGACTTCGAACCGAATCCGACCAGATATACTTTAATTTAACCCAAGCAGCTATTTATGAACGACGAGGGCAACCACTTGAAGCACTAGTATCCACTTGGCTAGCCTGCGTCCACTGGCTAGCTTGCGAAGTGCCTGAGGCAATCGGCTGGCGCACCTTACTCAGCCTCTATTCAAAACGACAAGTCATTCAGCCAGGCTTATTGCCCGATATATCCAATAAATTAGCCGAAACATTAAGTGCTAGATTGAATTCTGCAGGCTTAGTACTACCTGAAATCGACTTTCAACCACCAAACTTCATTAAGATTTCAGCATTTTCAAATCCCATAAAAAAACTAAATCAAGCAAAAATCTATTGCCATCAACAGTATGGTGTTTTGTTGGGCTTGCCACAACCCACACAATCCTCTTTAAATAGTACAGAACATCATTGCTTATCTGCAATAGTAACCGCTATTTTTCAACTAGACTCTCAATTTTCGTTGGCAGAAGTATCGACCTTGGTTGTAGATGACTGTTACGGACACGAAATACTTGATAGCACTTACGGTGAATTAATAGCCTCCATACGCTGGGGAATTAATGATGAACAGGCAAATTTTCATTCAATGTTGAATAGAGTTTCAGTGACATTTGGCCAAGGAATTTCTAGCGTTGAGTTGAAGAATAACACTTTGGTAAAAGTTACATTTAAGCGATATTTATCGCCGTTCGATATTCCAGAAATGATGCAAGCGGCACTTGCAAAATTATATAAGCAAGGCATATGCACATTAGCTGAATTCGTCACCGAATTAAATTTAACTAAAGAAGATGAAATAAGGTGCGTGCTCAATATGCTTGAGTCTGAAAGGGTTTGCCAATTAGTCGCTTCAAAATAGTAAGAATAGGAATTCCAAGCCACAAAGTCAAGGTATTATGAAATGAATGATAACAATTAGCCTGTCAACTGCATGCAAATAAAACAAA
>LWDU01037741.1_pt1 | contig 13995 bp, 9 predicted proteins | sample 727161 | NCBI WGS metagenome assembly LWDU01 (sample SAMN04566230, study PRJNA314399) | hydrothermal vent metagenome | isolation source: deep sea hydrothermal plume seawater | place: Mexico: Gulf of California, Guaymas Basin | collected 2004-07-11 | reverse complement strand
GCGCGCTCCCCCTGCTGGTGATCGGTGCAGACACGCTCACGGGGTTCACCCCTGAGCAGATGGACCTCCGGCTCTACGGCGCGCGCCGCGGCGGCTCCTGACCACTCCTGTCAATCGCGGGCCTGCGCGATGGGCGGGTGCGGTGATCCCGTCGTGGCGTGGTCCTCCGCCCCGATGACGCTCGCCATCGCCGAGCTTGGTCCGTCGGCGAACTCGCGGAGGAGGGTGAACGTCCCGTCTGTCTCCAGGACCACCGCGGCCACCTCGCTCAACGAGGCCACGCCCTGCTGGCGGGCGGCGGCGCGGATCTCTTCCGTGGTCACGCGCTCGGCCGTCATGGTCTGCGAGAGGAACTCCCCTCGTGCGAACACGATGGCCGGCTGCGACTTCACGAGCGTCTGCACGCGCTCCCACCGCACAGACGCCCACGTGATCACGAACTGCAGCCCGATGAGGAGCGCCAGCGCGGCGGCGCCTTCCACAACCGGCGTGTCGCTCAGGATCGTCGAGGCCAGCGTGGAGCCCATCGCGATGGTGACCACGAAGTCGAACGCGTTCATCTTCGAGAGCGTCCGCTTGCCGGAGAGCCGCAGGAAGAGCACCAGCAGCGCGTAGGCCACGAGCCCCTTGAGCAGCACCTCGCCGAGCGAGGACCACGAGGAGAACCAGACCGGGGGATTACCAGCCGCGAGCACCACGACGTTTCCAGGGGAGCGGGACGATGAGGCCGTCCACGAGGAGGTGACTGAAGTACCCCGCGACGGCAGCCCCGTAAAGGGGCAGCCCCGCCATCGGTTCCGTGTCGTGGAAGAGGAGCATCGGCACGAGGAGCAGCGGCGAGGGGATGAGCAGCATGGCCCACGTGGTGTGGGTCCACCCGCGGTGCTTCCCGAGCGCGGGGAGGATGCAGAAGAGGCCGAGGTAAGCCGCCTCGCGGAAGTGGTCCCCCACGATGAGCGCCACGTCCGTCAGGAAGAACAGCCAGTAGAAGAGGTTCTGGCCCTTCGAGTTGGTGTCCACGTCCGGCCACAGCCCGAACATCAGCCCGACCCCCATGAGCACGGTCCCCCACCCCACCATCTCCATCTGGGAGAACTGGCGGTAGGCCTCGTCCACGGTGAAGAGCGTCGCCAGCGCGACGAGGTAGAGCCCGGTGACGATGAGCGCGCCGAGGATGTGTCCTTTGTAGCCGGCCACGGAAAGAGGAGGGGGAAGGCGGAAGAGGCGGAAGAACGCGGGCGGGGGCGTCAGCCGTCTGACACCCCGCCCGGCCTACTTCCGCTTGAACCGCCGTAGGAAGCGGCCCGTCCACGCCTCGCCCTCGGGGAAGCCCAGCATATGGCCCAGCGCGAGGTAGCCGAGCCCGTAGATCGCGAGGATGCCCGCGCCGTAGAGCCAGATGGGGAGCACGTCGCTCGGGATGAACGCGTACGCCAGCCCGGCGGGCGTGGCCGCTACGACCGCCAGCCCGAGCATCCGGGCGGCCCGCCCCCACGGCAGCCGGAACGCCGGCGCGTGCCCGCGCAGCGCGCGGACCAACCGCCACAGCTCCACCCACCCCCCGAGCGCCGAGCCCATCGCGAGGCCGACCGCGCCCATCCGCAGCGGGTCCGTCTCCGGCGACCCGAGCGAGGCGAGGCCGGGCACCTCGGTCACGGCCACGCGGTCCAGCGCGAGCATCAGCCCCGCGCCGACGACGGCGGAGATCGCCACGCGCCACACCGCGATCCGCGCGGGCGTCTTGGTGTCGTCCAGGGCGTAGAACGCGTTCTGGAGCAGGCGGCTGGCGGTCGTCGCGGCGAGGCCGAGCGTGTACGCCCCGAGGACGAACGTCACGAGCCACGTGTCCTCCACGCCGAACTGCCCCGTCTGGTAGAGCACGCCCACCACGAGGTAGCCGAACGCGAGGTAGCCCACGACGGTCGGGACGACGAGGTAGAGGATCTGCCCGAGCGACTGGCGGACGCGCCCGAGGAAGGCGTCCAACTCTGTTTTGGAGATGCGCGAGAGCTCCGGGAGCTCGCTCGCGGCCACGCTCATCCCGAACAGCGAGATGGGCAGGAGGTAGAGCGTCTGCGCGTTGCCGAGCGCCGCCAGCGCGCCGGCCGCGAGGAAGCTGGAGAGGAAGACGTCCAGGTAGCCGGAGAGCTGGTACGCGCCGCGGCCCAGCACCACCGGCACGAAGGCGCGGATGCCCTCGCGCACGCCCGGCGCCCGCGTGGAGACGCTCGGGCGGAACCGCTTGAGCACTCGGAAGACCGTCGGCAGCTGGACCCCGAGCTGGAGAACGCCGCCCACGATGCCGCCCACGAACAGCGCGATGAGCAGGCGTGAGAGCGCGTCCGTCGGGACGGACTCCAGGGCGCCGAGTGCGAGCGGATCGTCGAAGTAGAGGTACGCGCCCACGCCCAGCGCGGCGAGCAGCGCCACGTTCCACGCGACGGGCGCGAAGTAGGAGAGCAGGAACTTCCGGTGGCTGTTGAGCACGCCCAGCGCCCACGCGCTCAGCACGAGCACGGCCGTCATGGGGAACGCCAGCCGCACGATCGTGACCGCCAGCGCGTGGCGGTCCACGGGGATCTCGCCTCGCGCGACGGCCGCGGCGTCGCCGTTCCAGCCGGGCTGGAGGACCGTCACCAGCACGTCCGCGAAGATCACGCCCAGCAGCGCCACGGAGAACGCCACGACGGCGAGCAGCCCGAGGACCGCGCCCGCGAACCGCGCCGCGTCCTCGTCGCGCCCTTCCTCCGTCATCCGGCTGTAGATGGGGATGAACGCCGCGCTCAGCGTACCCTCGCCGAGGAGGTTCTGCAAGAGGTTCGGCGCGCGGAGGCCCAGCCGGTACACGTCCGAGAACGCGCCCACGCCGAAGAAGTAGCCGATGGCGCGGTCCCGCACGAGCCCGATCACCCGGCTCGCGAGGATGCCCGCGGCCACGAGCCCCGCCGCGCTGCCTCGGCTGGCGGTTGCGCCCTGCGAGGCCTTCGCCTCGAGCGCGGCCTCGGCGTCGTCCTCGGCGACGGCCTCCGCCAGCGGCGCGGCGCTGGCGTCGATCTCTTCCGCCGCCGGGCGCTCGTCAGAGGGGCGGTCCGTCACGCCTGGTCCGCGAAGTAGCGCACGGCGAGGTGGTAGCCCTTCACCCCGAAACCCACGATCACGCCCGCGGCGACGGGCGCCAGCAGCGACGTGTGCCGGAAGCTCTCGCGCGCGTACACGTTCGAGATGTGGACCTCCACGACGGGCGTCGAGAGGCTCGCGACGGCATCGCGCAGCGCGATGGAGGTGTGGGTGTAGGCCGCCGCGTTGAATACGATGCCGGCCGTTTCCACGGTGTCCGCCGCGTGAAGCGCGTCGATCAGGGCGCCCTCGGCGTTGTGCTGCTCGAACCGGAGCGTCAACTCGGGGAAGGCCTGCCGGAGCCCTCGCTCCAGGTCCTCCAGCGTCACAGAGCCGTAGACCTCGGGCTCTCGCGTACCCAACCGGTTGAGGTTGGGGCCGTTGAGGACGAGGACGGCGGGGCGCGAGGACATCGGGGCGGGACAGACGGGAGCGACCAAGCTAGCGCCGCCGGTGGCCCTCCGGTCCGCCCAGGGGCCTCACGCCATGAGGATCGCCGCCAGGAGGGCAAGCACGATGATGCCCACGAGGGCGATCATGAAGGGCCAGCCGACAGAGTCGGTGGTGCGCCATCGCTCGAGCGCCGGTGTTTCCGAGAGGAAGCAGCCATGCCAGGGTCGGGTCTAGAACCCTGTTAACATAGGGGATCCCCCGCAATATTCCGCCCGAGTGTGGCGGAAGGGTCCGGGGCCGGGCGCGAATACGCGGTGAGGGGCGCCGGGCGGTAGCGGACTCGCCCAGAGCGGCCCCTACTTTCGAGCGGCCCCACCGCCTAACCCCGAGATGCGTTCGTTCTCTCTCTTCGCCGCCGTCCTCCTCAGCGCCGCCGCGGCATCGGCGCAGTCTCTCCCGCCGCAGGGCGCGGACGCCACCTTCGAGGTGGCGACGTGGAACATCGAGAACTTCGGCTCCGGCTCCGGGGGGACCGCCCAGCGCGAGGCCGCCGCTGCTCCAAGAGATCGTGGACGCGACCGACTTCCAGGCGCTCCTACAGGAACTCGTGGACGACGGCTACCGCGGCATCCTCGGCCCGACGCCGTCGGCTGGCGGCGCGCAGCGGCTGGCCTACATCTACAACGAGGACGTGGTGACGGTCGTCTTCACGCGCTCGGTCCTCCAGGGCAACGAGTACGCGTTCGCGTACCGGCTCCCCTTCGAGATGCAGGCGAGCGTGACGGTGGGGGGGCAGACGCAGTCCCTCCGCCTGCTCAACATCCACGCGAAGTGCTGCTCGGACCAGAACTCGTACAACCGCCGCGCGGACGCCGCGGCGGCGCTCAAGGAGTTCACGGATGCCGTGATGGTGCTCGGTGACTTCAACGACCGGCTCAACGTCTCCATCTCCGGCGGCCTCTCGCCATACCGGCCGTACCGGACGGACCCGGACTACACCATCGCGACGTACGACATCGACCGGCTCAACGTCCCGACGTACTGCTCGAACGGCTCGTGCACGTCGGGCAGCGCCATCGACCAGATCCTGTTTTCCAACGACCTCGCCGCCTCGTACGTCGAGGATGAGGACCCGCGGTACGAAGAGGTCGTGAGCGCGTTCAGTTCCTACACCTCCACAGTCTCCGATCACCTCCCGGTGATCGCGCGGTTCACGCTCGTCCCCGTCTCGGCGGAGGAGGGCCCCGCTGGCGCCGCCGCGCTGGCGGTCGCGCCCAACCCCGTCCGCTCCCAGGCCACGGCCCGCTTCACCCTCGCGGCTCCGGCCGAGGTGCGCGTGGACGTGCTGGACGCCCTCGGCCGCCGCGTCGTCCGCCAGTCGCGCACGCTCGGCGCGGGCGAGCACGCCCTCCCGCTCGATACCTCGGCCCTCTCGCCCGGCGTCTACGTCGTCCGCCTGGAGGCCGATGGCGCCGTGAGCACGCGCACGTTCGTCCGGGTCCGCTGACGCCTCCCGGACCCCCGACGGGGCGAGCGGGGTACGCGGGAGTGCCTCCTCGGTAACGGAAACTTCGTTCGCGCTCGCCCCCCGCGTCCCGCATACTCCACCCGGACGCCGTTCGCACTCCTTGTCCCCCGGCTCTTCCCGCCCTCCGTTGGTTCTCTCCAAGGCTCTCTCTCGCTTCGCGGGCCGCGCGGTTGCGCTGCTCACCGTTGGTTTCGTTTGGTTTGGCGGGAGCGCTGTGGGCGCTCAGCCGTTCGAGCGCGTCGCCACGGACGTCGGTAACACGGGCCTCGCGCTCACGAACGCCGGCACGCTCGGCCGCCCCGGCGTCAACAACGACCCCTCGGGGCTGCCCTCCTTCGAGTACCCGCTGAACTCCGGGATCGAGCACCTCTTCGAGGCCGGCCTCTGGGTGGGAGCCCGCCGCGCCGACGGCGTCGTCTCCGTGCGGACGGGCTCGGTCACGTCCTCCGGCGGCTACTCGCCGGGTGCGCCGGGCTTCGAGTTCGCGCAGGAGGCGCTGTTCACGCGCCGCTCCTCGCTGGAGACCTCCCCGTTCTTCTCGCCGGCGGCCGTCAGCCAGCAGGACTTCATCACGACCTACTCCGACACGCTGGCGACGCTCCCCGGCACGAGCACGCCGCTGCCGGACGTGCAGAACCAGCTCGGGCTGAGCGTGGAGCAGCGGTCCTACGCCTGGAGCTTCCCCTTCACGGAGTACTTCGTGATCGTGGAGTACGAGATCACGAACGTGAGCGACCAGACGCTGCAGGACGTGTGGGTCGGGCTCTGGGATGACCTCGTGGTCCGCAACGTCATCACCACGACGGAGGGCGGCGGCGCCTACTTCAACAAGGGCGCGCGCGGCGTGCTCGGCTACCCGCTCTACGAGGCGGGCACGGGCGCCATCCTCAACCCTGCGCCGGACAGCCAGTACGTCTCCTACGCCTTCAACGCCGGCGGTGTGGAGGAGAGCCTGAACACGTACGGCTCCATCGCCTTCCTCGGCGCGAACTGGGAAGACGCGGGCGGCAATGGCCGCTCCGCCGCGGACCGGTTCTTCCACCCGGCCGTCGCGGATCAGTACGAGGCGCTCGGCCTGCCGGTCCCGCGCCTAAACCCCCGCTTCTGGCTCTTCGGCGGCAACGACCCGGACCCGGCGCTCGCCCGCCCCAGCGATGACCTGGAGCGGTATCAGCGGATGCAGACGCCGTACCCGAACNNNNGCGCGGGACGCCTTCTTCGGCACCGGCCAGGGCCAGGGCCGCATCCAGACGGACGGCCGCATCGGCTCGGGCAACTGGATCGGGCTCACCTCCGTCGGCCCGTTCGTCGAGCTGGCGCCGGGGCAGAGCGTGACCGTCACCTTCGGGCTCGTGGCGGCGCTCAAGCCGGACGACTTCCAGTCTGTGCCCGCCGGCCGTGAGGCGGACACCCCGGAGTCCCGCGTCAACCTCCGCACGAACGTCTTCTGGGCCGGCGAGACCTACGCCGGTGAGGACGCCGATTTCGACGGCGAGCTGGACGCGGGCGAGGACGCCAACGGAAACGGCGTGCTGGACCGCTACCTCATCCCCGCGCCGCCCGCCTCCCCGCAGCTCCGCGTGGAGCTGGAAGCGGGCCGCGCCGTCCTCTACTGGACGGACTTCGCGGAGGACTCCGTGGACCCCGTGACCGGCCGCCAGGACTTCGAGGGCTACCGGATCTACCGCTCGGACCCGGGTGACGACCGCGCCGGCAACATCCTCGGCGAGGCCGGGCTCATCGCGCAGTACGACCGCGAGGACAACGAGGTCGGCTTCAACAACGGCTTCGAGTCCGTCCGGCTGGCGGAGCCCGCCACCTTCCCCGGCGACGAGAACCAGTACGCCTACCGCTTCGAGGCGGACGGCCTGCTGGACGGCTGGCAGTACGCCTTCGCCGTGACCGCCTTCGACGAGGGCGACGTGACCAGCGGGCTGGACCCGCTGGAGTCCTCCAAGACCACGAACGCCGTCCGCGTCTTCCCGGGACCGTCCGCCAGCGCCGAGGGCGAGGTGGGCGTCTTCCCCAACCCCTACCGCGTGCAGGCCGCCTGGGACGGCGACCTCGCCACCCAGCGCAAGCTCTACTTCTACAACCTCCCGGAGCGCGCCACCATCCGCGTCTACACCCTCGCGGGTGAGATCGTGACGGAGCTCGAGCACGACGCGAGCACCAACGTGGACGACCTCCGGTGGTACCAGGACTTCAGCACGCCGGACCGCGTCGTCGCGAGCGGCGTCCGCGCCTGGGACCTCCTCTCCGACAACTCGCTCCGCCTCTCCAGCGGGTTCTACCTCTTCTCCGTCCTGGACGCCGACACCGGCGAGACCCGGACGGGCAAGTTCGTCATCCTCCGGTGACGCCCCGGCGTCTGCGCCTCCGCGCGACGGGCGTCCGCTCCTCCTTCCCTCACACCGCTTATCCCATGCGCAACGTTACCCTCGCGCTCGCCGCGCTGGCGCTGCTCCTCGCCCCCGAGGCGATGGCGCAGTGCACCGGCACGCCTGGCGTGGACTTCCAGCAAGTCTCCGTCAGCGAGATCAACCAACTCCCGCAGGCCAACATCGACCAGCTCAACGCGGCTGGCGCCGGCCTCACGACGGAGCAGATCCAGGACCTCGTCACCAACGACCTCGAAGGCGAGCTCGTCGAGTTCCAGGCCGTTGTGCTGACGAACCCGATCCTCTCCGGCCTCGCGTCCCTCAACGACGGCATCCCGGGCCGCATCCACGTCTTCGTGCGGGACACCACGGCGCTCAGCCAGGGCCCCGCCGGCATGGACATCCAGATCGTGGACGACCGCGCCGATCGCGTCGAGACGCAGAACCTCTTCGTCGGGGACGAGATCGTCGTCTGTGGCCTCGTGGCCCCGTTCGGCTCCACCGGCCGCACGATGCAGATCAACCCGGTCAGCGTCTCCCTCGCGGGCACCCCCGTCGTGGATCTCACCGCGAACCCGGAGTTCGACGACCCGATCGAGGTCGAGATCAGCGACTTCCACCGCGAAGTCAACGGCCAGACGCAGATCCGCTGGGAGAACTTCTCCGACTTCAACAGCCAGTACGTGCGCCTCTCCGGCGTGACCATCGTGCAGGGCGTGCCGGGCAACCGCCCGAACATCCTCTTCTCCGAGGACGCCGCCGGTAGCCACCCGCAGGTCAACTCCTACGACACCTCCGTCTGCTACCGCAACGACCGGGGTGAGGAGTACTTCCCCGCCGGTCAGGCCCCCTCCTGCATCGACGAGGACTTCGTGCCGCCGCCGGCCGGCACCGCGGACGTGCAGGGCTTCCTGACCTTCAGCGGCTGGGCCGGTGGCTTCGGCTACTCCGTCCCGAACGGCGCCAACTTCTCGATCAACCCCTTCGAGGAGGAGGACTTCCAGGTCGCCGTCGCCCCGCCGACGATCACGCTCGCCCCGCTGGCGGCCATCCCGAACGCGACCGACGACGTGACCATCGGGGCCACCGTGGTCCCGGGCCAGGGCACCATCGCCTCCGTCACGGCGGACTACGAGTACTTCGTGGACGGCACGAGCGCGGGCACCGGCTCCATCGCGCTCTCCAGCACCTCCGGTGACGACTACGAGGGCACGATCCCGGCCGGCGCAGACGGCGCGTTCGTGGTCTACACCGTCACCGCGACGGACAGCGAGGGCGAGTCCTCCAGCGTGACCGGCTCCTACCGCATCATCGACGGTGCGGTGCGGTCCATCCGCTCCATCCAGGAGACCCTCGCCGGCGGCGACGCCAGCCCGCTCTACTTCGAGACCAACGGCGAGAACAACGCCGACGCCCCGATCGACTTCGACCTCGACGCGACGGTGCAGTCCATCTTCCAGCTCGGCGCCAACTGGGTCGGCTCCATCCAGGACAACGCCGACCTCGACCCGTGGAGCGGCATCTGGGTCTTCTTCGGTGCCGAGAACCCCGGCCTGAGCGTGGGCGACCAGATCAACATCACGGAGGCCGCCATCAACGAGCGGTTCGACGTGACGCAGCTCGAGGACGTCACGTTCACGACGACCGCCAGCGGCAGCCCCTACGCCTACAAGACGGTGGAGACGGGCGTGCTGACGGACGCCGACGTGGCCGAGGCGCACGAGGGCATGCTGATCCGCTTCGAGGACGTGACCATCACGAACAACGACGCGGGCTTCGGCGAGTGGGAGTTCTCCTCCACCGGCTCCGCCGCGGACGCCGTCCGCGCGGACGACTACACCGACGCCTTCGATGACTTCGACCCGTCCGTCTTCTTCGCGAACGGCGAGGTCCGCGAGTTCATCCAGGGCATCTGGTACTTCTCGTTCGGCGACTACAAGCTGACGCCGGTCGAGCTGACCGACATCGGCGCCATCTCGACGGCCGTCGAAGGCGGCCTGGAGGCCCGTTCCATCCGCATCCTCGGCACGGCCCCAAACCCGGCCCGCTCCACGGCGCGGATCGCGTTCGAGCTGGACCAGTCCGGCCCCGTCTCCCTCCGCGTCTACGACGTGACCGGCCGCGAGGTCGCCGTCCTGGCCGAGGGCGCGATGGCCGCCGGCGAGCACACCGCCGAGCTCTCCGCCGGCGCGCTCTCGCCGGGCGTCTACGTCGTCCGCCTCGGCGCGAACGGCGAGGTGGCCACCGCCCGGCTGGCGGTCGTCCGCTAACCCGTCTCGCGATGACACCCGGCCCGGCCCCCACGCCGGGGGCCGGGCCGTTCTGATCGACCCCGTATGACTCTCCGCTCCCGCTCCCTCCGCGCGCCGTTCCTGGCGCTCCTGGCCCTCGCCGCCAGCGCCGCCGCTACCGGCTGCGACGCTGGCTTCGAAGGCTCGCGCACAGACAACGCCGCGCCCGAGACCGAGCTCGCCGTCCGGTCCGCGGATCTCCGCGACGACCTCGGCGACCGCCGCCTCGTCTCCACCGTGGACGTGGCCTGGAGCGGCACCGACCCCGACGGCGTCGTCCTCGCGTACGAGGTCCGCGCCTACGCTGTGGGCGACGGGCTCCCGGCTCCCGACCCCGAACATGGCTGGGGCCGCACGGCCCGCCGCGACTCTACCATCCTCCTCCCCATCCCGCTCGGCTTCGACACGGCGGACGTGGCCGTGGAGGTCCGCTCCATCGACGACGATGAGGCCAAGGACCCGACGCCCGCGCGAACGGTCTTCCCCATCCGCAACTCCAACCCCACGTTCCGGCTCGTGGACGCGGAGGCGCCGCCGGATTCCACGTGGCCCGTCATCTCGTTCTCGTTCGCCTCCGGCGACCCGGACGGCGAGGCCAACCTCCTGGCCGTGGAGCTCGCGCTCAACGACACGCTGAGCGGCTGGACCCGCATCGACCCGACGACGACGTTCCTCACGCTCGTCGCGCAGGACCCGCGCGCTACGGGCACGACCGGCGCCCAGCTCTACCTGGGCCGCGGCTTCTCCAACTCCGGCGTGACGCTGCCCGGCCTCCAGTTGGACGGCGAGAACGTGCTCTACCTCCGCGCCGTGGATCAGGCCGGCGCCACCTCCCCCACGCTCCGCTACCCCGCGCTGGACGAGGACGAGCAGCCGCTCGGCAGCTTTTACGTCCGCCGCGTGACGAGCGACGTGCTCCTCGTCAACGACTACCGCTCCAGCGGCGATGACCTCGTGCTCGGGGTCGCCCGCCAGTCGCTGGCGGTCCACGGCACCGCGGACTACGACGAGTGGGACCTCTCGGCCACGCCGCAGAGCTCCTCCAGCCCGTCCTTCTCGGACGCGCTCCCCGCGACGCAGGAGCCCACGCTTCGCCAGACCCTCGCGCTCTGGAACCGGATCTACTGGGTCTCCAACGCCGTGACCAACCGCGTCTCCGGCAACAACTTCCCGCGCGCCGCCGGTGTGCTGGACCTCTTCTTCGAGGAAGGCGGGCGGCTCCTGCTCCACTCCCCCGTGTCGTTCCCGCAGAGCGAGGACGAGGCGCAGGGCAACCCCGCCGTGGACGTGCTCCCGCTGGCAGGCTTGGTGGAGTTCCCGGACGGCGTCCGCGCCCTCCGCGCCGGCACCGGCACGCCGGTCCGACCCGTCTCCGAGGTGCCGGGCACCGGCCGCACGCTCCCGCCGCTCCAGACCTCGCGCCTGCTCACGAGCGCCCTTCCCTACGAGCCCGGCCCGGACGACATCGTGCTCTACCGGCTCGCGTTCTACGAGAACAACACGCCCTCCAACGCCTGGGAGGGGAGCGAGGTCGTCGCGAGCATTCGGGCGGACCAGCGGGTGGCGTTCTTCGCGCTGCCGTTGTTCTCCGGCCCGAACCCGCTCTTCGCCCCGGCCGACGGCTCCTCCGAGGGCGTCCCCGAGGCCCTCGCCGTCCTCCTCGACGGCCTCGACTTCCCGACCTCCGCGACCCTGGCCCTCCGCTAACCGATGCGACGCTACACCGCAACGCTCGCCCTCGGGCTCCTCGGCCTCGTCCTGCTGGCGGCCGCGCCCAGCGCACAGGGCACCCTCTCCGGCACCATCACGGACGCCGCCTCCGGCGAGACGCTCGTCGGCGTCAACGTCCTCGTCATCGGCACCACGCGCGGTGCCGCGACGGACCTCGACGGCCGCTACGAGATCACCGGCATCCGCGCCGGCGACTACACCATCCGCGTCAGCTACATCGGCTACCAGACGCTGGAGTTCACGGGCATCGCCGTCGCCAGCGGGGAGACCACCACGCTGGACGTGGAGATGCAGGAGGCCTCGCTCGGGACGGACCAAGAGGTCGTCGTCATCGGCGAGCGCCCGCTCATCGACGTGGAGCAGGCGCAGAGCGCCTACTTCGTGAGCGAGGAGGAGATCGCCTCCCGCCCCGTCCGCGACGTGCAGGACGTGGTGGCCAACCAGGCCGGCGTCTTCGAGGACCCGACCGGGCTGTACATCCGCGGCGGCCGCGCCAACGAGACCGGCTACGTCGTGGACGGCGTCAACGCGAAGGACCCGCTGGCGGGGACCGGCTTCGGCCTGGACCTCGGTGCGAACTCCCTCGGCGAGGTGGAGGTCAACACCACCGGCGCCGACGCCAGCGTGGGCGAGTCCACCTCGGGCGTGGTCAGCGTGCGCACCCGCGAAGGCTCGGACGAGTTCGAGGTCGGCCTCGCCTACCAGGGCGACAACCTCGGCTTCAACGACGACTGGGCGAGCACCTTCAACGAGCAGAACCTGGAGCTCTCCGTGGCCGGCCCCATCGTGCCGGAGCGGCTCCGCTTCTTCGTCTCCGGGCAGGCCAACTTCTCGGACGGCTTCCAGGGCTTCGTGCCCGAGCAGCTGGAGTCCTCCGTCGTGGAGGACGACTTCTGGGCGCCCTCGCGCGGCAACCGCTGGAACGGGCTGGGCAAGCTCGTCTTCATCCCCAAGAGCGGGATGAAGCTGACCGGCTCCTACCAGCGCTCCCTCGCGATCAACCAGGACACCCGGATGCTCCAGGTCACCGGCAACGACGCCGTGGTCTCCCCGGGCTTCCAGTACGCCTTCGCGCAGCAGCCAGACCTCGCGAACACGTACACCCAGAACGCCAACCTCTCCTACCTCCTCTGGGTCCACTCCCCCACCCCGCAGAGCATCTACGAGGTGCAGGTCTCGCGCCTGTTCACCCAGCTCCGCGCCGACGCGAACGGCCGCGACTGGCGGCCCGAGCAGGTGGACTCCGAGCTGGACCCCGCCTCCATCCCGAGCTACCCCGGTGTCATCTTCGGCGACCCGGACCTGACGGACATCCCCTCGGACTCCGCGCTGTTCGTGCTCCCCGGCCCGGGCTTCTTCAACAACGGCGGCGTGGCCACGGACTGGCACGACCACTTCGCGGAGCAGCTCACGGCCCGCGCGGAGTACACGCGCTTCTCCTCCGATGAGGCCTACGAGTTCACCATCGGCGGTGAGGCCAACGCGAACGACTACCAGTGGATCGACATCGTGCGGCCCTGGGTGGGCGCGCCGATCCTGCTGCCGGACGGGACCGTCTCGCAGTCCAACCGTCTGGGGCAGTCTGCGGACATCTGGCGGGTGAAGCCGCGCAAGGGCGCGCTCTATACCACGCACCGGATCCGCTACAACGGCCTCATCGCCACGCTCGGCGCGCGGTTCGAGGGCTGGGCCGCGGGCTCCTACGTGGACGACCTCGTGGAGGCCCAGGCCTTCACCATCCCGGAGGCCATCCGCGAGGGCTACGAGAACGAGACGACCTCGCTGGCAGGCCTCCGCTGGAAGGGCCGCCTCCTGCCCAAGCTGAGCGTCAGCTTCCCGGTCCGCGAGAACCAGGTGATGTTCTTCAGCTACGGCCACTCGATGCGCCAGCCGCACCCGACGTACCTCTACGCCAACCTGGACCCGTTCTACCAGGACCGCTCCTTCTTCTCGGACCTCGGCAACCCCAACCTCAACCCGGAGGTGGACGTGGCCTACGAGCTCGGCATCCGCAATCAGCTCACCGCCAACGACGCCCTCAGCGTCACGGCCTTCTGGCGCGACAAGTACGACTTCATCACCGTCGCCCGCGCGCAGATCACGGACCCGACCGGCCGCGAGACCTCCCGCGCGCTCCGCGTCAACGGCGACTTCGCCCGCGTCCGCGGCATCGAGGCGAGCTACGTCAAGCGCATCGGCTCGTGGTTCAACGGGACGCTCAACGCGAGCTACTCCCGCGCCACCGGCCTCTCCTCCACCAACAACGACGCGCTGCAGGACCTCCTCCAGACCGGCAACACGGACAACACGTTCGAGACGCCGCTGGCGTGGGACCGCCCGCTGGACGTCAAGGCGAGCGTCACGCTCTCCCACGACCAGGACCGCCCATGGCTCGGGGTGCCGGGCCTCAACCGCGTCAAGCTGTTCGTGCAGAGCACGTTCCGCAGCGGCCAGCGCTACACGCCGGTGGAGTTCATCGGCAACGAGCGCAACCCGTTCACGGGCGAGCGCGACTGGCGGCCGATCTACGAGGTGGTGGACGACCCCGCGCTCC
>LWDU01038975.1_pt1 | contig 14003 bp, 9 predicted proteins | sample 727161 | NCBI WGS metagenome assembly LWDU01 (sample SAMN04566230, study PRJNA314399) | hydrothermal vent metagenome | isolation source: deep sea hydrothermal plume seawater | place: Mexico: Gulf of California, Guaymas Basin | collected 2004-07-11 | reverse complement strand
TCCGACCTCATCTCGATTCAGCGACGCGCCGGCGGGCAATACATCGACTCGAATGGAGCCATACGCTCCGACAGCGGTGTGGACTACGTGGCCAATACCATCGACTTCACGGGGACGATCGAATTGACGGGCGACGGCGCCAATCCGATCTTTGGCGTCCAGGACCCTCGTTCGGTACCGGCCTGGATGAGCCCCTATCCAACCTTTCAGAGTCAGCCCAACGGCGAGCCCCTCAGCGCCGCGAACTTCGCGATCCCGCCCGGCGGCTACGCCTCCTTGGTCGACCTGCATCCCAGCGGCGGTTCCGGCGACGATCCGAGCACGATGTTCATCGAATCCGAAGTCGTTCCCCTGCCGGCCGCCTGGGTCGCCGCCCCTTGGCTGCCCTTCAATCATGCCTCGGTGGAAGAACTCGGGATCGATGTCCAGCCCATGAGCCCCGGCGAGTACCGGAGCCAGTTGAATGGAGCGACCGTGATCGACGACTTGGGCCAGGGCATGATGACCTGGGATGGCACCCCCTTGTGGATTTCCGATGCCCGAGTCGAGGGCACCGAAGCCGCCCGGGCCGTCGCATTGCTCAACGAACTCCTTGGGCCTCGGCACGGACGGGCCCTGCGCGTGCGAAGCGCGCTCCAGAATGCCCTGGATCAATATCTGCGCACTTCGGGCGCGCGGAGGGTGGTGGGCTTCGAACTCCGGCGCTTTGTAAAGAATCGCCCCAGTTCGCTCTTCGCCGCCTACAAGGCGCTGGAAGATCTCGACCTGCTCTTCGCCCTGCACCGCGGACTCGGCCTGACCCCGGGCGAGTACCGCCCCATCCAAGCCGGTTGGCTCGAGGCAATCCGGCCCGAGGGCATCACGACCCGAGAACTTGCCGAGGCCATCCAGCCCTCGCGTTACGTACGGGGCAGCGACGTTCTGGACATCTTCGGCGAATAATCGCGACATACCCGCGACCCGGCGAGGCGGCGCCCGAAGCCGCGTGCCCCCCGACAAACGAAAACGTCTCCGGCCTGGCGCCGCCCGATCAGGGGTTGACGATTTCCACTTCTCCGAGATCGTCGAATTGCGGTGCCAGAGCCTCCGCCGGGCCTAACAGGATGATCGCCGCCCGGGCGGGATGCAGCAGTTCGTCGGCGATCCGGTGCGCCTGGTCGGGGGTCACAGCGCTCACCCGAGCCCTGAAGGTGTCCAGTGAATCCTGGGGCAAGCCGTACACATCAAGGCTCACCAAGCCCCCCAGCACCGCCGCCGAGGTCTCCAGGCCGAGACCAAATTGACCCACCATGTAGCTTTTCGCCTTGGCGAGTTCCTCGCGGCTTTGACGACGGTCGCTGCGAATGCTCTCCAATTCGGCCAACAGCATATCCACGGCACGTCGGGTCTCGGGCACCCGGGTAAAGGTCGAAACCGAGAAGGGTCCCGGCCGACTCCGCTTGCTAAAACCCGAACGCACCCCGTAGGTCAGACCCTCCTCCGAACGCAGTTTTGCCATCAGGCGCGACGAAAACCCGCTGCCGCCCAGGGTCGCATTGAGGAGCGAGGCGGTCACTCGCCGGGGATCGGTACGGGCGATCCCTTCGTGGGCGATGAGGATGCGAGCCTGATTGAGATCGGGCTTGTCGGCGATGACGATTCGCCGCCCGGTGGGCGTGATAGCGGGCGGGGGCGGCGTCCCGGCGGGTTGCAGATCGCCCCCCGCCCCGGCCGACCAATCCTCGAAGCGAGAGGTCAGTGTGGCGAGGAAAGCCGCCGGGATCACGTCTCCCGAGACCGAAAGAATCGCGTTGCCGGGCAGGAAAAACCCGCGATGGAGATCGCGCACAGCCGCTTCGTCTAGGGTCTTCACCGTTTCGGGAAGCCCCGAAATCGGAACGCCATAGCGATGCTCGGGATAGAGGATCGCCATGGCCTCTCGACGAATGAGTTCGGCGGGGTTGTCGTTGGCGGCTTCGAGCCCCGCCAACTGTTCGCTTCGGGCCTTCTCCACCTCTACGGGGGCAAAGCGCGGCGCCCGCACCACGTCGTCCAGAATATCCAGCAAGAAGTCCAGATCCCGAGACAGACCCGAGACCGCAACCGACATCGAATCCCAGCCCGCGGAAACCCGCAACGACGCGCCCAGGGCGTCCACGGCTTCCGCCAGGGCCAGGGCGTCGCGATTCCCGGCACCGCGATTCATCAACTCGGCGGTCAACTCGGCCAGTCCCGCGCGATCCGGATCCACCGAGCCCGCACCCGAGCGCACGGTGAGGCTCAAGCTCACCGTGGGCAACCGGTGATCCTCGAGCAGCATGATCACCAGACCGTTGTCCAATCGCGTGCGGGTCAACGCGTCGGCAGAAACCACCGGGCCCTGTTTGAGCGGCGGCGGCGGCTGTTCCCAGGCAGGCTTGCCCGACGGCCACTGCGCACAACCGAACCCCGCCACAATGACGAGGGCCAAGACCAATCGCGAAAGAGAGACGGCGCCAAGCCGCGCCCGGGTGGATCGATTTCGTCGATGCCAGCGCATCATGGGGTCTCCTCAATCGGGCTGGCCGCGGTCTCGGGCGGGGGCACAACTTGCACCACGCTGCGTTTCTCCTTCACGAGATAATGACCGATCACGCGCTTCACATCGGCGGCGGTAACCGCCTGAATCCCTGCCAGGCGCTCGTCGAGGCTGCGTACGCGGCCCAGAAAAACATATTCATTGCCGATTCGTCCGGCCAGGGAGTGGGATGTCGCCAAACCCTTCACCAGGCCGACCTCCAACTGCCGCTTGGCTTTTTCGAGTTCCGCGGCGCCGACTTCTTCGTCGGCCATACGGTCGATTTCTGCGAAGAACAACGCCTCGACGCGATCGATATCCTCGCCGGGGCGAACACCCGCCACTGCGAAAAAAAGTCCGGCTTCCTGCAGGGCCCAGTAGCCTCCCTCGGCGTAGAGCGCCTGCTCGTTCTCGTAGACAAGCCTGCGGTAGAGACGGCTCGAGCGTCCGGCCGAAAGAATCTGGCTGGCGACGTCGAGAGCGTCGCCGTCGGGATGCCCCGCTTTCGGAGCGTGCCAGGCGCCGTACAAGAGAGGGATCCGGGCCGGGTAGACGATTGTTGATCGACGTTCGCCCCGCTGCTCGACGACCTTACCCGGGTTTCGCGGTATGGCTTCGGCGCGGCGCACCCCGCCGAATTCTTGCTCGACCAGAGCCAGGGTCTCCGCGGTATCGAAATCCCCGACAATGACGAGCACGATGTTATTCGCCGAATAGTAGGTCTCGAAAAAATCGCGACAGGCTTCGACGGTCACCGCCTCGATATCCGCTCGCCACCCGATCACGGGCCAGTGGTAGGGATGCGCCTGCCAGGACAGCGCCGCCAGAGCCTCGAAGGCCAGTCCCCCGGGCCGATCCTCGGTGCGCATTCGGCGCTCCTCGAGAACCACCTCCCGTTCGCTCGTGAGCGTCTCCGCGCTGATATCCAAATTTTTGACACGCTCGGCTTCCAGGGCCAGGACCAGGGGCAGCGACTCCGCAGTAACGTCTTCGTGGTACACCGTGACGTCGCGTGACGTGTACGCGTTGATCCGGCCTCCCCGGGCCCCCACCAGGCGCGCGTGTTCCTCGGGCGCGATTCGTTTCGACCCCTTGAACATCATGTGCTCGAAAAGGTGGGCGATTCCCGTGTAGAAGGTTTCATCCTTGGACCCCGCTCGGACCCACATTTGAAAAGACACCACCGGGGTATTGTGATCTTCCAACGTCAGAATCGTCAGGCCGTTGGGAAGGATTGTTTTCTGCAGCCGAGCGGCGGGATCATCGACGGCAAGGGCCGCGCCGGCGCCGGCCATCTGCAAGCCGGCAACCTGCAAGACGAACGCCACCAAGACGAGGAAGCGACCGCCGGACTGGCCACCAACCAAAGAGTAGAGAGAGCAGGACATGGCGCAGTACCCTATCGGGTGGATGGGCGGGTGTCGAGGAGGAGTTGTAGGCTCTTGACGCCGCGCGACGCCGGCACACGGGCTCTGGGGTCGGCGAGCGGGGAGAAAATCGGGACGCACGGAACAAAGTGCAGGAATCCGAGCGATCCCCGGGGAGACACAACCTTGGAAGCGAGCCAGAACGACCGTGAGCTGAGCCAGCTCTTCGATGCCGCGCACACCATCGCGGTCGTTGGGATCAAAGAAGGCGAGCACGACGACGCCTACCGGATTCCCCTTTACATGCAGACGCACGGGTACCGGATCGTTCCCGTCAATCCCAAGCTGACCCAAGTTCTCGGCGAGCAGGCTCATCCAAGTTTGTCGGCACTCCCCGAGTCGGCGCCCGCCATCGATATTGTCAACCTTTTCCGCGCCGCCAATCAAATCGCTGCACATGTAAACGAGATCCTCGAACTCAGTCCTCTTCCGCGGGCGGTCTGGATGCAGTTGGGAATCGAAGACGGACCGTCGGCCAAACGTCTCCGCGCCGCCGGTATTCAGGTCATCCAAGACCGCTGCATCATGGTGGACCATCGGCGCCTGGCCGCGCCCCCCGTCTAGCACTGCGGCGAAAAGAGCCCGCGGGGCTACCTTACTCTCCTATGGCGAAGCGCGAGACATCCAGAACGGTCTACTCTTCCGAACTCGGACGCATGTGCGCGCACTGCGGGCTCCCCGCGTCGCGATGCCAATGCCGCGCCAATCCGCGCGGTCGCTCCGGAGGACAGCGATCCTCGACGCTGGCGTTGTCGAACCCCGAGAGCGACGGATTCGTCCGCGTCGGCCGCAGCAGTCGTGGACGGGGGGGGAAAACGGTCACCCTGGTGGAGGGCGTACAATTGCCGGGAACCGAATTGCGCGAACTCGCCCGCGACCTGAAGCGGCACTGCGGAACCGGCGGCGCTCTGAAAGAGGACACCATCGAAATACAGGGGGATCAACGCGATGCCCTGGTGAAAACCCTGGAGGAGCGCGGCTTCCGGGTGAAGCGCAAGGGCGGCTGAACTCCCCCTCAGCGGGACGAATCGGCGTCGACGCGGGCGTCCCGAGCGCAGCCACTCCCCTGTCGAGAAAGCGTTTTTTCGGCTAGTCTCGGCCCCGAGTCGCTTCCTCCCATGACCTCCGCTTGGCGAACGCCTCCAGATATATTTTCGGCTTGGCCGGCCGCCGCCTCGGAGGGTGTTGTTTGGTTCGGACCCGCAATCGGCCGATTCTGCTTTGGGTGGATCGCTAACGCGCGGCCTGAACTGAGTCGTAAGGTGGGGGCTGACTTGAATCCAGCACCCAACCGGTGGCTGAAAATCGCCGCCCCACACAGAGGTCGGCGGAGATCACGCCCCGGTCGAACCCAGCCACAAAGATCCCGGGAGGAGCCCCTTCATGGCCGATACAGCCGAAATGGCCGAGACAGCAGAACTCCGCGTCGGTGACCAGACCGTCCAACTTCCCGTGATCACGGGCAGCGAAGGCGAACGCGCCATCGATATCAGTCGGCTTCGAGCGGAAACCGGCTGCATCACCCTGGATCCCGGCTACGCGAATACCGGTTCCTGCCAGAGCGCGATCACATTCATCGACGGCGAGAAGGGCATCCTTCGCTATCGCGGCATCCCCATCGAGGAACTCGCCGAAAAATCGAATTTTCTTGAGGTCTCGTACTTGTTGATGTACGGCAACCTGCCCAACGCCGACCAACTCGACTACTTCACCAATTCGATCAACCACCACACCATGCTCCACGAGGACTTCAGGAAATTCTACGCCTCGCTCCCCAAGGATGCGCACCCCATGGCGGCCTGTTCCGCTGCGGTGGGTGCACTCGCCACTTTCTATCCCGATTCCCTCGACCCCCGCGACGAGCACGAGGTCGAGGTCTCGGTGCATCGACTCATCGCGAAATTCCCCACCCTCGCCTCCTACGCCTATAAGCACTCGGTGGGCCAACCCTTCATGTACCCGAACAACGGCTTCGACTACGTGGGCAACTTCATGTGGATGATGTTTGGCAACCCATGCGAGGAGTACGAGGTCGACGAAGTGGTCCGCAAGGCCCTCGACCTGCTGTTCATTCTTCATGCCGACCACGAACAGAACTGCTCGACCTCGACGACTCGCTTGGTGGGTTCTTCCATGGTCAATCTTTTCGGGGCGATTTCGGCGGGGATCAATTCGCTTTGGGGTCCGCTGCACGGTGGAGCCAACCAGCAAGTCATCGACATGCTCGCCGCCATCCGGGACGAGGGCATGACGGGGCGGCAATTCGTCGAGCGAGCAAAGAGCAATGACGACACCTCGCGGCTCATGGGCTTTGGCCATCGGGTCTACAAGAACTTCGACCCCCGAGCGCGCATCATCAAGAAGGCCTGCTTTGACGTTCTCAACCAACTTGGCGTCCACAGCCCGCTTCTCGAGATCGCGGTGGAACTCGAAGAGATCGCCCTCAAGGACGACTACTTCGTCGAGCGGAAACTCTACCCGAACGTGGACTTCTACTCGGGCGTGATTTACAACGCGATCGGAACGCCTTCGAATATGTTCACGGCGCTCTTTGCTCTGGGCAGGCTGCCCGGTTGGATCGCCCAGTGGATCGAGTTGCACAGCGATCCCGATTTCAGGATCGGCCGCCCGCGTCAGATCTACACGGGACCCACCCAAAATGCCTGGATCCCCGTCGAAGAGCGCTGAGACCAAGTCCTCGAAGACCAGGTTTGTGTCGAAACACCGGCCGATTTGTTCAGTCGCCGGCTTCTTCAGTCGCCGACTTGCTCAGTCCCCGGCCTGCCGCGCGTCGAGGTAACGTCGGATCAACCCCCGGGTCGAGCCGTCGTGATCGGGGCCGGGCCCCGTCCCGGTTTCAATTTCGGCGAAAATTCGCGCCGCGAGATCTTTCCCCAGCTGGACGCCCCACTGATCGAACGCGTTGACCCCCCAGACCGTGGCCTGGACGAAGACCTTGTGTTCGTAAAGGGCGACCAACTGCCCCAAAACTCGAGGCGTCAAGAGCGGCGCCAGCAGGGTATTGCTCGGTCGGTTGCCGGGACAGGCCTGGTGGGGCTCGCCCGGGGATCCAAAGGCCAAGGCTTCGCTCTGGGCAAAGCAGTGGGCCATCAGACGGTCGTGATGATCGGCCACCCGGTGGTGGGCGCGGGCAAACGCGATGAAGTCGCAGGGGACCCGGCGCGTTCCTTGATGGAGCAACTGAAAAAAAGCGTGTTGGCCTGGCGTCCCCGTCTGTCCCCAGACAATCGGCGCCGTGTGATGATCGAGCGGGGCGCCCATGATCCCAACGCTCTTGCCGTTGCTCTCCATCTCAAGCTGCTGGAGATAGGCGGGGAATTCGCCGAGTCCCTCGCTGTAGGGCGCGACGCAATGGGTCTCGGCATCGAGAAAGCCGCCGTACCAAACCCCCAGCAAGCCCAGCAGCACGGGCATGTTCGCCTCCAGGGGGGCGCGACGAAAATGCGCGTCCATCGCGTGCATACCCCCGAGCACTTCGCGAAAGGCTTCGGGGCCCACGGACAACATCAGCGAGAGACCCGCCGACGAGGCCAGGGAAAAACGACCGCCCACCCAATCCCAGAACTCAAAGCAATAAACCGGGTCGATGCCGAATCGCCCGGCGGCTCCCGCATCCGCCGATGCCGCGACGAAATGTCGAGCCACCGCAGCCTCGTCGCCGAGCGCCCCAACCAGCCAGTCCCGCGCCGCGCGGGCGTTGGCCAGGGTTTCTTCGGTAGCGAAGGTCTTTGAGCAGACCACGAAGAGCGTCTCGGCGGGGTCAAGGGATTCCACCCGGGTGGCGAAATCATCTCCGTCGAGATTGGCCAGAAAGTCCACTTGAAGATCGGAACTCGCGTAGGGGCGGAGCGCTCGACAGGCCATTCTAGGCCCCAGATCCGAACCCCCGATGCCTATATTCACCACACGACGGATTCGCTTCCCGGTATGCCCCGTCCATCGGCCCGACCGCACCTTGAGGCAGAATTTCTCCATGCGCGCGAGCACCCCCTGCACCCGTTCGCCCACGTCTTCGCCCTCGATCTTGCTCTCGCTTCCCGCCGGCGCCCGCAAAGCGACATGAAAAGCCGGACGGTCTTCGCTGACGTTGAGCCGCGCCCCGGCAAAGAGGGCCTCGATGCGCTCGGGCAACTGCGTCGCCCGGGCCAACTGAGCGAGCAGGGCCAGGGTCTCATCGGTGACGAGGTTCTTCGAATAGTCCAGGAGCAGATCTTCGTGCTCGACCCGCAATCGTGCGGCGCGCCCGGAATCCTCGAGGAAGAGCGAAGCGAGATCCAGCTCGCCCGTGGCGGCCCGGTGTGCGGACAACTCAAGCCATTCGGGAAGACGGGTCAATGGACCGCTGGGAGGGCTCACATCCATTCGGGGACTCGCCGCTAGGGGCCGACTTCGACGTAAACGGTGACGGAAGCATGCACGCGAATGCCGCCGGGGCTCAGGGTCGTGGGGGGGGCGGACGATGGGCCCGCGGATTTGGCAAGCATCCGCACCTCGCGGACGATGGGCGCCGGCGCTGCACCCGAATCCTCCACCGAGAGAACGCGAATCACCTGCATGTCGATGGCCTTCGCCATCACGCCCGCGCGCTCCACTCCGCTCCGAGTCGCATCCGCCAGGGCTTGACGCTGGGCGGGAGCGTCGTCGGCCAGCCCATAGCTGACCTGCTGAATCTCACTCGCCCCCGCTTCGGAGGCGGCGTCGATCACCCGCCCAGCGGCGGTGACGTCCTCCAGGGTGACCCGCAACCGGTTGCGAACGATGAAGCCGTCGAGCCGTTGGCCCTGTCCCGTGATGTACTTGTAGTTCGGAGCCAGCGAATAGCCCCCGCTCGAGATCTCGGCGCCTTGTCCCAAGGCTTTGCCCAGCGCGGTCGTCACCCGCTTGCTCTCCCCGGCATTGGCCTCGACGGCGCGGGAAGCCTCGACGTCCCGAGTCACGATGGCGAGATCCACCCAGGCTCGATCCGGAGCAACCACCACCACGGCTTCGCCGGATGCGCGAATCCGAGTCGCCGAGATCACGCCGGAGTCGGTGGAGTCGGTGAAGTCGGTGGACTCGGCGAGGCAGCCCCCCGGAGCCAGACCGAGGGCGAGGAGCAAAAGCACGGCCAAGGCCCCGCGTATCGGAGCGGACGAAGCCGGCGCCGCCAGTGAGGAACAAGTCATCATGCGGGGCAGCGTACAGCAAAGCAGCGAGGACGAAAGCGTTGCGGCCCCCCCCCGGCGCTGTTTCGGGTCTGGCGGCCGCATGGCTTCGAAAGAGAGCCCTGTTGGGTTGGCAGAAGCATGACCGCCGGAGCATTCGCTCCTCCACGGGTGCCGCCGGGCGCCGGCCCTGGGCTACCTTCGATCGCATGAAGTTCGGAATCGCCTTGGGGGCGCTGAATCCCGCTTTCTTCGCCGACGCGGTGGTCGAAGCCGAAGCGCTCGGATTCGAGTCCTGTTGGCTGCCCGAGCACCTGATCCTCACCGACGACATGCAGGGCTCTCCGCATCCCGGGCAGGATCTCCCTCCGATTCCGCCCACCACTCCGGTCTTCGATGCCTTCGCGATGCTCGCCTTTCTGGCCGGGCGCACCACGCGCATTCGCCTGGGGACCAACGTCTATCTGATGGGATTGCGCCATCCCTTCGCCGCGGCCCGTGCGGTGCAGACCTTGGATCTCGTCTCCGGGGGCCGGGCCGAAATCGGCATCGGAGCCGGCTGGTTGCGCGAGGAATGGCGGGCCGCCGGCCTCGACCCCCGCACCCGGGGCCGACGCCTCGACGAAGCCCTCGAGGTCTGCCGCCGGCTCTGGACCGAGCCCGTCGTCGCCCATCGGGGCGAGTTCTTCGAATTCGACGCCGTTCATTTTGAACCCAAGCCGGTTCAGACGCCGCACCCACCGATCCATGTTGGGGGCGTGTCCGAAGCCGCTCTGGTGCGCGCGGCACGCGCCGGCGACGGCTGGATCGGCATGGAGGAGCCCCTCGAACAAGTTCGCCGATCCATTGCCCGGCTCGCGGCGCTGCGCCGGGAATTCGGCCGCGATGGCCAGCGCTTTGAGATCACCGTCGGGGCCCCGCCGAAAGATCGCGATGCGGTGATGCGCTTCGAAGAGGCGGGCGTCCACCGCATCATTGTGCGCCCATGGCGCCGGTCACCCGAGGCCGTCGACGGCCTCCGCGCGTTCGCGGACCGCTTCTTCTAGACCCAGAGTAGGCCCGGCCCAGGCCCTGTGCAGGCACTTGCAGCTGTCTCTCAGCCCACGGCGGAGGGCGGGGAACTCGGCCGCCGCCCCCCTCCCCCCGACCCCACGCCACGAACGATTCACGGGCCTCGCACACCCTCGACCGGCCCCGCGAGGTCCACGTACAGCGGGTTGCTGAGCGCCACCACCGCCTCGCCCTCCAGCACCTCGAAACGCACGAAGGTGGGGGCGTCCACCGCGAAGCCCACAGGCCGGGACCACGATTCACCGTCGACCTCGAATTGGCCCAGGGAAGCGCCGTCGCGAATCAACCGAATCGACTGTCCCTCCCGCAAACCTTCGGCGTAAAACGTCAGTTCGAGCGGCCCGGGCGCGCGCACCAGAACATCCCCCATTCGCCCTCCCCCCTCGGCACGAATATCCAGGCTCCCCCCAAACCGGGTGGGATCGCCGAAATAGACCCGGCCCGCCCCGAGGCCCGCCAGCAGATCGGGCTGGGATGCCGAAGCCGCGTAGATCCAGCTGATCCAATTGTTCGGCCCCTCGGCCCAACCCACATCGGCGTCGTGGGAATCGCTCACCCCCACGCCCACCAGGCGAATGCCCGCGCGCCCAAGGCCATCCCAAAGCGCGACATAGCCGGGAAGCCCGAAACCCCGGGCGTCGTAGCCCACTTCGAGCAGGTCGACCCCGTACGCGCGGTTGGCAATCAAACGTCCGAGGGCCGCGTCAAAATGGGTCTGTGCCCAGGACGAATCGGCGATGGACGTATCGAACATGACGCCGAAGTAGTGGTTCAGGGAGACCAGGCCCCCGTGATCGTGGACGAAGGCCACGGCCTCGGGTGGCGTGTAACCGTGGGGATGCGCGGCTGCATCCGCCAGGGGGATGTCGGCCCCGTAGGCGTTCAGGTGCGCGGCGTAGGAAATTTCCTGCCCCACATGGTGGACGAGTTCGCCGTCCTCGAGCGCGTCGGCCATGCGCCGGGCCTCGGCGAAGAGGGCATCCCCCACGCGATCGCGCTCGATGCGGAGGGAATCTAAATAGACTTCGGCGCGCGCCGAGTCGCGCACCTCCACGACGAGCGAGAGCGAAACCAGGGAGTTGTCCCCGCCTCCAACCCCCGCCGCCCGGGCGTCCTCGCTGATTTCGAGCACCCAGTCGTTCCAAACTCCGGGTGCCGCCCGCAGCGGGACCGTGACGATCTCCACCTCGCGGCCGCTTGCGTCGTGGCGAACCACCTCCGTGGACGGCACCGACCGGCTGTCCTGGAGTTCCTCGGCGGACGCCTCGGGGTTCAACTCGGACAACACGTAATCGATCCGCACGCCGCTCCCCGGCGCCGCCTGGGAGAGCCCCACGCGCACCAAAATCCGCGCCGCGCCGCGCAAAACCACGGGCAAGGCCGAGAGCCGAATCCGAACCCCCGACGCCAGGCTGGCGATATGCCGGCGCCGGGAGGCATCGAAACCCAGCAGGATCTGCTGGACCCCGCGCCGGGTGCCCGTCGCCTGCAGGTGCAGGCTATGGGTTCCGTCGCGAGCGACGTCCGCGCTGACTTCAACGACCCGCTTCCCGGGCAGGGGCCAAGGCGACGCAACCGGGCGCCAACTCTTCTGCACCCACTCAAGGCTGTCGGGCGGAGGCGGCGCAGCCGGATCGCTCCCCGACGCCCAATCCGGGAACGCGGCCCGGCCATCCCAGTGCCACCCGCGATAGGGCGCCGGTACGCGTTTGATTTCCTCGAGTCCCTCCTCGAAGTCGAAGCGTTCGACGTAGGTATGCGCGGCAATCCGCCAATCGTGATCGGTCCACCAAAGCACATCCACCCCGGTTCCCAGGGCCTTGGCACCGGCGGCGTGGGCCCGCATGGAGGCCTTGCCCTCGCTCATGGAGCCGTGCAGATGAAGCGCCACCCCGTAGGGGCGCTCGGGCGGCGAGCCGGGTTCGGGCGCGCAGGCGCCGCCCCCGACGAGAACCGCCAAGCCGGCGGCGAGCGCCACCGGGTTCGAAAACCAAAGCGCGAGGGGCCGACCCAGCATCCCCATGGCTTCAGCGCCCACTCGAGGCGAGGACCGACTCGTAATCCAGGCCCAGACAAGCGATCAGCCCGGCCACCGCGGCCAAGGCGAGCCCGCGCCGGGCAAGCGAGGCGGACTTCCAATCCTGGCGACCCCCGGTCCCCAGCAGTGCGGCGCCCAAAATAAAAAACAGCATCGAGGGCAAGCGAAAGCGCGACATGGAAAATGTCACGATGGAGGGCAAGAGTTGGGCGAACAGGAAAAGTCCAAAGAGCGCGGACAGATCCCGACGACGCGCGAGCACCCACCCCGCCGCCCCTGCGAGCAGAACTCCCACGTAGGCCGCCACGACCCCGGCGACCGCCAGCGCGCGAAAGGTCGGCGCCTCACCGAAGGGAAGCGCCAGCCGGTAGCGCCAACCCCCGCCGCCCCCTTCGGGCGCGAGCAGCCGTCGAACCGCGAAGGAGGTGGGCGTGAAGAAGCGCGGCCCCTCCTCGGCGAGTTTTTCCAGGGGCCAAGCGGGCAGGCGGCTGCGAATCGAACCCATCGCGCGCTCCCGGGCGATGGTGTCGATCTCTAGGGGATTCGCGCTCAGGCTCCCGTACTCCTGCATCCCCTGATAGCGCGAGATCGGGTGATTGCCGATAAAGAGATTCATGCCGCCGGTTCGCGTAATCAGCGCCAGGGGGAGGTCCGGGCGGTTGATATGCACGACCCAGGGCGCGAGGGTCAGGGCCGCGGCGGCCAAGAGGCACCCGGCGCGCCCGGCAGCGGCGCCGGGGCTTGGCCGCCAGCTTTGCCAGGCCACCCAGCCTGCGGCCAGAGGCAAGAAGACGACCCCCGACTCCTTGGTGAGCGCGCTCACCCCCAGCAGGACCCCGGCGCCCAGGGCCCGCCCCCAGGAGGCGGGGCCCTTGCCAGCGATCAAGAGCGCCACCGCCAGGGCGAGCCAAAAGAGATACAGCGGCTCGCTCCAGAGGAAATGACTGAAGGCGATGAAATTCGGGTAGAGGGCCACGCCGAGGGCGCCCAACAGACCGGCGCCCACGCCCCCCCAGGCGCGTCCGATCCAGTAGGCGGGCAGCACCGTCAGGCTGGACGCCAATACGTTGACGCTTTTAGCGATCTCCGCCGAGATGCCGAAGCCTCGAAACGCCGCCGTATACGCAACGATGCTGTCGGCGATCCCCGATGGGCCCATGAAGCGCCGCACCGCCCGGGCAAAATACTCGGGTTCATCGCCGGCCAGGGGGGTATCGAGGCTGACCCAAAGCGCGCACAGGCGCAGGCCGAGAGCCCCGAGAAAGATCAGCGCGAGCGCCCGGCCGGGCCGTAACGTCGCCTCGGTAAATCCCGTCGCAAAACCCCTCACAAAACCCTTCGCGTGCCCTGCCCGCCCCACCCCACCCCCGCGCCCGGAAGCGTGGTTGCCCCGGCGTCCCCAGTGTCGGAGGGTTGGCGGATTCCTGCAACGCGGGGGTCTCGTGCTCGCGCCAACCCAGTCTCAAGGCGGCCTGGGCCGAAGCCCGGGGCGGCCACAAAAAGCAGCCACAAAAAAAGAGGGCCGGGCAAGAAGCCCGACCCCCAACTTTTTTCGTTCGTCTCGTTCGTGCTGAATACTACGGACGAGATGGCTTAAGCATCGGCTAGAAGACGCTCTGGCCGTCGCTCGCGGTGCAGGGCCCGACCTGATCGGTTTCGGTGATCGCACAGGTATGGCCTGCAGTGGCGGTTGCGGCAGTCGTGCTCTTCTTGTAGCCCCAAGACTGGAGAGTCGTGTCGCCATCGATGTCGGCCGTCGCCGTGGC
>LWDU01000584.1_pt1 | contig 14004 bp, 24 predicted proteins | sample 727161 | NCBI WGS metagenome assembly LWDU01 (sample SAMN04566230, study PRJNA314399) | hydrothermal vent metagenome | isolation source: deep sea hydrothermal plume seawater | place: Mexico: Gulf of California, Guaymas Basin | collected 2004-07-11 | reverse complement strand
ATGGGTATTAAGGAAGGTTTAATCACCACACCCATCGTAAAGGCAGCCCAAGCTGCAAAGGCTGGAGCAAAGCATTCACCAAAGGCCGCAGTCAAGGCTGGTGTTTCTGCATTTCGTAGAGGTGTTGGTGATGAGCTAGTGAAGAAGGGGCAGGCCTGGCACGGAAAGGATAGCGAAGCCAGAATAAAGGCGGCCGCAAAGAAGGTCGGTACAATGACAAGTACCCCTAAAATCCGAGATGAAGAATTTGAGAACATTGACGAAGATGGTCAAAGTGGTAGAACCCAGAGCAATGTCGCAAAAACAGGGACTCATTCTTCTGAACTAAACTATCTAACCCGAAGCAAAAGACAGGGTTGGAGTGACCGTGGGCGTTCGTCTGCAAAAGAGAAGAAGCGAGCCAGTAGAGAAGCGCGCCAGGCAGGTAAAAAGGAAGTTGACGTAGATGAAGCACGCAATAGCCTTTGGAATAAAGACGGAACGAAGAAATTCGACAGCCCAGAAGCCAAGAAAGCAGACGCCGAAAGACGGTCAGCGTTCACAGGCAACCAATTCAAGAAGATGGCCGGCGACATCAAGCAAATGAAAAGGGAACGAAAAGCGAACCACCAGGCGGATCAAGAATCAAGATCAAACCAGTTCCGAGCCGAAAAGAAGAGACAGGAGGCCCTTGCTTTTGCTTCGGGTTCAAACCAGTTCCGAGCCAAAAAGAGGAAACAGGAGGCCCTTTCGTCGCGCAAGCTGAAGAAAGAGAATGTAGATGAAATATGGAGAACGCCTAAAGATAGATATGTAAAGGGTGCCGGTGGCCGAGGGCTTGCAGACAAGGAAGCATCAGCAGCAGAGAACAAGAGTGCGCCTGGATACAAATACGCTGCGGCTCGATTGAAGAAGCTCGGATATGACTCAAAAGGGAAGAAGATTTCCAAAAGGAATCAGACTGAGCAGACTGGAGCCCAGAAAGTAATTACCAAGTACAAGAAACGGGCTGCGGATGCACAGAAATGGAAGAAAGACAATAACAAGAAGTCTACTGGAATTGAAGAAACTGCAAATGTTGGAGACAAGAATGCTCCTGTGACAAGTCGGGATATGAACTATCTTTCTGACTTTCATAAGGATGTCTATGGTACTCGCCCAAGAGGATTGTACAAGCATGTCAAGACTGTGGGTGATTATCATGCAGAAATTAAAGACCTTTCAAAAGCCGCAGAGGCAGAACAAGCCCGAGTCAAGCAGGATCGAGTCGACCGAAAGAAGGGAAAGGCAACCGAAAAGAAAATTCAAAAGAAGCGTTCGTTTGGACCCAAAGGCGGAACTTCAAAAACAACGCTCACACCTGCATTCAAAAAAGCATTGGCAAAAAGCAAGTTGTATGAAGATGACCCTAGGCTTGTGAAAAAATACACAGAAAAGCCTGCCCCTGGTCTTTCTGCACGAAAGCCTACCGTGACTACGGGAAAGGCAGGCGCCACTAAACACACAGGTCCAACAGCAGCTACTCCAGCTTCTAGTCCGGGGGAAGAACGGGTGCTTAGGAAACTTCGTACTGCGCGATTTTCGGCAGCCGCTGCATCAAAAAGAAATACATCGGCGTTAAAAAAAAGGTCTGCAATATTAACCAAACCACGTCCCACAAAGATTAGACCATCATGAAATCATTCAATCAATACATTGATGAGGCAGCTCCTCGCAAGAGTCGCACGAATTTGAAGTGGGTTGTTATAATGAATTACAAAGACAAGAAAACTGGCAAACGCATGACAATGGACATGCCTATCCAGTCAAAGACAGAAGATGAAGCATTCAAAAAGGCTCGACAGTCAATTATGATGAAGGGTCATAAGATGATCTCGTCTATGCTGAAGGGCCATCCAACGGGGTAATAATGAAATCATTTGTTGAATACTTATATGAATATTGGGATATGGTATTGCCTGATTATCCAGTTCAGACTGATCCTAAAAAGGACAAGGGTGGTTGGGTTACAGGAGATCCACCAACCCCCATTGTATTCCCAAATAAAATAGGCAAGGCCAAACAAGTTTTTCAAAAAGCCTCAAAGCAAATTAAGAAAGACAGATCATGAAATCATTCAAACAACATCTTCTTGATGAGGCATATAATGCCATGACAGTCAAGGGGCTTAAAACACAAGACCTTGGAGTTGTGTACACTTGGTTGAAATGGGGAAATGCCGCAAAGACTCACAAGCTCACCGAAAAAGATCCTAGTTGGGCCAAGTCGCGAGACCTTATTGGTTCCGAATTAGGTAAGCGGGCCCGGGCCGGAGAAGAGGCTGCAAAGAGAGCCTTAAATAACAGAAGGACAAAGGATGTAGACAAGTATGGAAAGCGGGTAAAAATTAATCCAACATCACCACCAAAGCCTAATCTACTACAAAAAATAGCAAACACACTTCGAGGCAAATAATGTATGAATACAATGCAAATCTAGTTAGGGTATACGACGGGGATACCATATGGGTTGACATTGATCTTGGGTTTGGGATCTGGATGAAGAATCAGTCCATTCGACTCGTCAATATTGACACCCCCGAAGTGCGCGGGGTCGAGAAGGTGGAAGGTTTTGTTTCTCGTGATCGTGTGATTCAGATATTAGAAGAGTCTGGTAATAAGTGTGTGTTGAAAACTACCCTTGGCGGCAGCCGAGGTAAGTATGGTCGGATTCTTGCAGAGATATTCGTAAAAAACGAAACAAGGAGCATTAATGAAATGCTCCTTGATGAAGGGTTAGCAGTAGAATATAATTAACCTCTCATATCAACCCACAGGTTGGTCTTCCTATATCATAGAGAATAATCTCATCCAAGATTTCTGCGGGAGTCGGAAATCGTCCTGTTTTATCTTTTGAATAGATTTTCGTTTTATCAACAGTTACATCAAAAACGCCACCACTACCTTCGTGAAGATTAATGTCTTCGATAGTGGTGGCGTTTTTAATTGCAACTTCTAAACTAGAAGCCTCGCCTATGTAGTTTCGCTGTCCACAATACTCAATTGTAATCGTCATTTAATCTCATTCCCCATCATTTAATCCTTTAATTTTTCGCCATTCGTCACCAGGGTTCCACCCACTTACCGAGATAAGTGTATAACCTATATGTCTAACAAGACTTTCAACTTCTATTGGGCGAGGTTGTCGGTTATCGAGTGCCATTTTCCCTAACATACAAATTAAATGCCCGCCACCGGTTTCGGTTAGGCAAAAGAGAAGGCGAGATTCATAACCTTTTTCGCGTAATAGAACCCTACAAGCAATTGCAAAATCATCACAGTCTCCTGTGACCCGTTCGCAATCTTCTGGGATTCTCCAATCGTCGATTGATTCTGGATAATATATTTTATCTGAAACATAACGAAATCCTGAAAGAACTTTCTTATGAACATCAAAGACATCATCAACATAGTTTGTTGTAGTATTAGCAGTCGGCATTTTCTACGCCTTCTCTTGATTGCCATTCAAGACACCCAATTGGCGGAACTACTTCTTCACCAAGAATAAGTGGGTCGTCTGCCTTAGGGTTTGTGGGGTTTTCTGTTACTGTACACCCCATAGACAAGAAGATAGCCAAAAATACTAATATTAAAGGTTTCATTTACGGTTTTTATTCATTTTTCTGCGTCGATATTCTAATTCGATGCGACGGGCCCTTTTGTCATTTGATTGATTTCTATATTCCCTTGATGCTACTGTTGCAATCACAAACAATGACATAATGCCCCCAAGAACTGCTGGACTTACCATCTCTTTTATTCTCCTTTCTTTATCTCCAAAGTAAAAATGCGGTCCCCATTATGGCTGCGGAGCCTATGCCCCACATTAGACCTTCTGTGATTTTATGCTTGGTCAACCATCGGCCCAAATTCCAAGTTCTGGATTGAGCCTGCTCTCGCAGCAAGCCTTCGATTGTAATAACAATGGGAACAGTAAATACTAGCGTCCATGGATGCCAGAACCCAACAGCAACAATACTCGATAGTGCTGCTCCTCCTAAAAAGTGTAATACATTGTCTGTAGTAAATATATCAAATTTACTCATTTTCATACTCCTCATATGATGTGGTGCGATGCCCTAATTTCTTATATTTGGACCTATGATCACCTACATGCCGGTGTTGTTCGCTCCTTTTTGCTGATCGGTGCCGAACCTTTTCAGCCTCTTCGCCTTCTGAACCACCAACAGATAAAACTCGTCGATGAGCGTCTTGTTCTTGGCGTTTAGCTTTACTATGACGAATCTTCTCTTTTTCCTGTTCGTCATCATCTTGTTCACTAATATAGTCACTAAATGATTTTATAAAAATGTTCATCTGCCTATACTCCAAACGATTCGCCACAACCACAAGAGTTTGTGGCATTGGGGTTGTTGATCTTGAATCCAGATTCCATTAGACTGTCCGTAAAGTCTAATTGTGTTCCTACCATATAGAGTGCGCTCTTTTCGTCGATAATAACCTTGACACCATGAGCTTCTTCTATAAAGTCTTCATCTTTATTTATATCGAATGCAAGCTCATATCGCAATCCAGAGCATCCCCCACCCACAACCCGGATTCTTAATGAACTACCCTCTTCTGGCAATCCAGCTTCGGTGTATTCTTTGAGCTTGTTTGCTGCGGATTCTGTAATTTCAATCATATTATTTACTCGCTGAAATTGTCAATACAGTATCAATGAGCCAAGCCACTAGCCCAGCCAATACAACCACAACAGAAAATATGGTATAGATTCTTGTTTTGAATTGATTAAATTCAGCCTTTAATTCATCTAGGTCAATCAGGCGTGCCTTTAGGTTTTGTAACTTAGTCAGACTCTCTCTTACATCACGGTCAAAAATGCCACTTTCGTTTACAACAAATTTGAGATTACGAAGGTCATGCCGGACCTCTTTAAGTTCTTGTTCAAGAGCCCCGAATTCTCTGTCGGTGACTGACCATGGCGAATTTAAATCTTTAGGTTCTTCCTTTGCCATGTGAGTTTTGCCTTTTTGTTGTTATTGTGGTTTATTATACTCATCTACATTCCTCTACGCATTGTTCCCATTTTAATTCGTACTTTTCAACGCGAGCTTGGAGGCGACGTATCTCATCAACATTTGCCATTCTGGCATTCTGGGCAACGCGAATTTGATCCACGTTCGCGATACGCGCTTCCTGCGCTGGCTTAGTCCATCCTGTGTACTGAATGACCAGCGGAGCAATGATCGTAGCTATAGCACTGATAGATGCCAATGTCGCTTTGAGTTTATTAGGTCTCGCTACACGTTCCGCCATCGCAGTATCCCCTACAGCACTCCCAATCGGACTCGCAAGCCGCGCCTGGCATCTTACAGGTATTGCCCGGTGAAATTGCTAGAACTATTGAGAAGATGATTGTTGCTAATAGATTCATGGCTTGATCCTTTGTTTTGGCAGGCAGGCCTGCGTTTCGTAATTCTTTGAGTCTGGCCAGAAACTCTTCTTTAGATTCTTTGACTCCAATCCCGGGAGTAAACACATCACTGGCCAAGTCATATGTTAGTTCACCTTCTTTGCGAATATAGACAGGCTTCTCTGCGACAGTCGATGCTCCGCGAAACTCGGCAAAAGATTTCATTTCTTATTCACTTTTTTATTTTTCATATCAATAATGTCTACTTTCTGATATTTTTTGAGTAGCTTCAGCATTTTTTTGGTAACACCTACCATCATCTCAACATCAGCCAAGGCATTATGCCAACCACTTGCATTAATGTTCAAGGCCTTTGCTAACACCCCAAGTTTGGCAGACGGTTTGATGTCTCCCCGCCACGTTTCTCCTGTAATATCTTTAAGGATGATTTGCAGTTCTTCGCTATTTTTGGCATGTTGCATCATTGGAATGAAATATCGCTTGGTCAGGTCAAGAGTATCGAGAGTTTGATAATCAGGGACGTTAATTCCATATCGCAGGGCACGGGTTTTGATGAATCTCATGTCAAAGGTCATGTTATGTGCCACCAAAACTGGTTTTTTGAATTGCCCAATAAACTTCAACATTTTGTTGAGGGCATGTGCCTCATGAATAAATGGTGCCGTCTTTTCTCCGTATCTTGTTTTTCGGAGAATGTCCTCGGGTTTCATAACATGTCCGGGGCCGGGGTTAAGATTTTTTGTGAATGCTGTATGTTCTGGCGTTCCTTTAACCATTGATCTCTTGGTGGCGTTCGATAACGTAACTTTATAATTGTATGTCTTGAGAGTTTTAAACGTAGTTCCGTCATATGCGATTGCAGCAATTTCGGTGAGTTGATAAAATTCTTCTCTGGGATCAAATCCCATTGTTTCGGTATCGAAATATATTAAGGTTTTACCCTTGAAATTCAAGACCTCGTTTATCAATTGGGATATAGAATGACCCTTCAGATTGATTTTAGCCTCATCAAAATTGAAGGCTTCTTTGTTATAATATTGAATAAATGACTTCATTTCGGCTTCCCTTTAGGAATTCGTTTTGAAATAACAAAATGTTTATCTGGCTCACCCTTTTGAAACACTTTCAGCCATTGGTCTTGAGTCTCCGGAGCTACACCTCTCTCTGATTTCCATATACCAGTAATAGGGTTATATGAAAATAAACGTAAAGAACCTTCAGTTATGATGTGTTGAATAAACGACTTCATTGTGTGTATTATCCCTTAAAATAGAAATCCCTGCACCACTATTTATAATGGAGAAAGGTTTACTATATTCAGAGTACGAAATGGATAAATAGGTGTGGGCCGCATTCGGTGTGATTCCGCAAGGACCACATGCCGGCTGGTATGCTGAACGAATCACCTCTTAATCCATACTTGGATCGGTTCGTATTTAAAGTATGCAGACTTATCCTTTCCCGCTAGTTTGATTCTTGCATATGATTCAGTCTTAGGCAGTCCCGTATCAGAATCAATACGATTTCCGCCTGGCATAGGGGCTAAAAGCATTTTTAGCGTCTCGACATACTCCATCCCTAAAGAATCAAGAATCTTTTGGCTATCATCTTCTAGTGGCATCATGTCTTTACCAAACTTGACATTTGCTACATTCCATAACAAATAACGATTTGGTTTTAGCCACTCAACAGCAGTTTCTAATGTGGGCCGTAGGAACCCTTCGACCCACTGTTGATAAGAGTCGCCAAATTTCGTACAGGACTGGGTAGCATCTTCAGAATAGCATTCCTTTGCCCAATAGGGAGGTGATGTGAATACAAGATCAACTCCAGCACGGAATCGTCTAAATTCCGGATTGTCTCGGATACATTCTGATCCATCTCGAAAGATTTGAAAGCTGTGGGTATGGGGGAAGAGGGATTTTCCTCGGTTAGTTCGGGTATTGTAGAATTCTCCGAGGTCGTCGTATTTTGTGGAGGTTCCGTTTTCGATGAGGTGGTCTGTGTTTGGGTCAGTTCCAATATAATGGATAGTACGGTCATCACGAATACCCATAGCACCGAGCAAACGGCCACCCCAACCAGCAGAGGGGTCATAAATAACAATAGAGTCCTTTTTGCTAGGCTCATCTTCGACAATATGTTGTGTATATCTTTCATATAGGTACTTCGCTGTTAGAGGTGGAAAGTTTACTGCATATTGACAAAAGGACACACGAAAGGCTTTTAGTCCAATAGGGAATAACTTTTGTCCATATTCAAAATATCGAATTTGAAAATTATCAGACTCGATATAGTCAATGTTTGTCTTGCACTTCTCTGGGATATTTAGTCGTTCTACTTGCTCTTTATTCAGAGTTAACCATTGTTGCCCCTTTAATTCTTCATTATATCCTGTGTACTCCGCGTCTTCCTTCTTGGGCACAATCCAATAATCGCTTCTGTTGTATTGCCTTTCATGAGCTTCAAACTGTTGAATCCACTCTTCGCCTGTGTCACAATGGAAAAGAAAGTTCTCTTTATCGTTTGCCTTTACGGGTAATGAATAGTGATAGAAACTATCCCGCTTGAAATGCCTACGGGCATACTTGAGGACTTTCTCTAAAAGCTCGGGATCTGCAAAATGATCGTAAATAGACCGCCCATCGTCGTTTGCTGTATAATTGATACGAGTCTTCATCATCGTAGGAAACCATTGATTAGCTGCATTACCAATGACAGATGTGTTCCGAATGAGATTTTTCTCGCCCGTTAGTTCATCGACCATTTCAAATTGATGAACAGGAAATGATTCTATCTTGTCCATCTGGTTGACAATAGCCTGCTCGTCATACCCAACGCGAGGGGGAATTCCCAACTCATCCCATGCATACACAATAGTCTTTCGCATGTCAATGACCCATGCACGAAATTCATCTTCGGTCATCCACAAGATTTCTTCAAACTTCTTGTTGATGTCATGCTCAAGTATATAATTATTTCGTTCGTAAAAGTGATTCATGTATTATTAATTACCTTCAGTAGTAATGCCTTGCGAATATACAGTCCATTTTGAGCTTGCCTAAAATATGCTGCTCTAGGGTCAGCGTCAACTTCCATTGAGATTTCCCCTAATCGCGGAAGAGGATGTAGTATTCGTGCATCGGGTTTCATTATGTCTAGAACTGAACCATCAATCTTATATCTATGAGCAATTCTTTGATACTCTGTATATAATTCAAAAGCCTTAATTCTAAATCTTTCTTTTTGGAGTCTTGTCTGGTAAAATACATCAACATCAGCCGCCACGTCTTTTAGTCGTGTGCTGGTACTCCAACTAATATTGTGCTTGTCAAAGTGTTGAATCAATTCGGGTTTCATTTGCACAAATTCAGGAGCCACCAAGTAAATATGTGAAACAGCATACTTGGTCAACATGTATGCAAGCGAATGAATTGTTCTACTGTGGCTCAGGTCGCCAATCAATGCAATGGTTTTGCCATCAATCTCTCCACACTCTTTTTGTATAGTATAGAGGTCAATGAGAGCTTGCGTCGGGTGTTGCCCTGAACCATCCCCTGCATTGATAATAGGCACCGAGCTTATTTTCGCTGCTCGTTCGGCTGAACCCTCTTCTGAATGACGAAGTACAATCACATCAGAGTATTCAGCCACAACACGAATTGTATCTTCTAATATTTCTCCCTTTGCGGCTGATGAAAATTGTTCGGCATTTTCTGTAGAGAGTACATTTCCTCCTAATTTTAACATTGCAGCCTCAAACGAAAATCTTGTCCGTGTAGAGGGTTCATAAAAAAGAGATGCCATTATTGGTTTTGATCTTACCCTTAATGATTTCGGATAAGATTTCATAAACTCTGCCAATTCAAAAATCTCATTAAGGCTTTTTTTATCAAATTGTTGAGCTTTCAAAATATGCATATATTATATTCCCGATCCATCAGCGTATGTTTCTCCATGTAAACCACATTCTTTGATTGTGTCATCTTCCCACCACCAACGCCCTGCACGACCAATGCCTGGTCTGCTACACGGCGCACATCCTACAGATTCATACCCTTCGCGATGAAGGGCATTGATCGGAACATTATGATACTTAACATAACTCATAACTCTTTCGCGAGTCCAATCATATATAGGATTAATTTTAGCACACTTTTCATATTTGTCAAGCTCTATCCACTTAGTATTTTGTCGAGCTTCGCTCTGGTCCCTTCTTAACCCAGTAATCACAGCCTTGACCTTATTTTCCTTTAGGTATTTGTTAAATGGAATTACTTTGCGAATATTGCAACATTCTATTCGATTTTCTTCTGACTCATAAAAACTATTCATGCCCTTTTTTGCAATCATCTTCTGCAATAGGTCAACTTCTGGGTAGATGACCTCTAGATTGAACTTGTATTTTTCTTGGGCTCTGTCTATAAGATTATATGTAGCCTGAGGCAATCTGCCCGTGTCAATAGTGCATACTGTAAAATCCTTGAAGTGCTGGCTGAGCATATCAATGAGAATCATTCCTTCGGGTGCACCAAAGGAACAAGATAACACAAATTCATCACCATACACTCTTGCTATATGATATAGTGTTTTTTCTGTTAGGCTACGTTCCAAATAAGTGCTCCGGGAGAGGCGTGTTCCTTTACGAAGGCCCAAACTTTCGCGTCATAGGTAATAGCCGATGGATAAGGAGGAACATCTTCAGGCTTTACAGGTCTATCAAATTTATATGGGCTTCTATGAAAGATAGCCCTACCAATTTGTCGTTCGCTCATCTTGTGCCCAACGCTTACAACATGTGCCTCAGCATCAGGCCATGCAAGCTGAAGAGAACGATTGAGTGTTCCGCTTGACCCCACTGTCCAAAATTCTTTGGGTTGGATAGGTAAATCTCTCGCTACTTTGATAAAACAAGCCATGACTGTGACATGTTCTAGCCCGAGCGGAAGAAGGCTTCTTTCTTGAGAATTTTCTAGAACATAGTCTTTGGCTCGCCGTTCAGTTACATTCAGCATTCCATTAGGAACCCAACGATAGTCTGCTCCCAATGCCAATCCTTTAGTTTGATATATATGGTAGTTTTCTCGCTTGCGGGCTGCCATAAACAAAACAGCCTTCTTGCCATAACGATTACACACATAAGGTAAACTAATCTGTGCATAACCTGTGGCTGGGCAGCTACCAAACACCCATTCTTTGGTGTTCTTAAAATCAGGCATATGCCCGATGATATAGTCTAGTCCACGCACTTTAGAACCAACGCCCAGTAAGTCGTCTCGCACCACAATATAATCGTCGTGCTTTTCTAACACCGGGGCGGGATTAGGGTCAGTCCAGTCCTTTATCTGTTCAAGATAAGATTCTGCGTTTTCATTATTATTACTTAAAAATCGGTCCAGAGTCATAAAGTTGATTCACCTTGTCTATAATTTCATGCCAGTTTACAATATTTGATTTTCTCAATTCAAGTTCTTCTTTGTCAAGATTGTGTCTTTCTTTAACTTCTTCAAGATATACGGGTTCGTAGTCTGGGCTTCTCCAAATAGTATTGCACTCAATATCATAACCCTCTCGAATGGCAATTTCATAAATTTCTTCTGTCTTTTCATTAAAGACAATTTCTACATTTTGTTCCATATCCAAATATCTTGCATTTTCGCCGTAGCATTTCCAAGTATATTTGTCTCCCCCCACAATTCTAATGGGAACCATGTCTAGAAATTCAAGTAGAAATAACATTTTTAATTAACCCCCGTACTTCGTCGTTGGCCTCGACATCGACAACCAAATGAATTCGGTCGCTGTCTCCATTATTTATCGCTTGGTGGGGTTTGCGAATATCCAAGAACCAACATTCACCAACCTTCATGTTTACTTTCTTTGGCTTACCGTCTACGCCCCACATTTGAAACTCAACATCGTCATTAGTAATTAGGGGAAAGTGAAACCTCATTATCTTACCATTTTTCACGCCTATGTCTGGGTCAACTTGGTCGGTGTGTCGCTCAAGCTCTCCGCCATTTGGAACTAATTTCATTAGACGAACACGATGAAGTTTTCCAGGAAGAAATTTCAAAACTTCTTCCACTTGCAGAAGCGCAGTACGCAGTTCTGTATCTTGCATACTAAATTTTTCGTCAATATGATCTAGCTGCCATTTCTTACTCATTTCAATAGGCTTGGTAATGAATGCCGGATCAGAAGTATATCCTCTTAGCGACAATGCAGCCCATGACTTCTTTTTATTATAATTAGAATAGTGATTTGTATATTCGGTATCAAGGTCTTCGACTGCTTTGGTTAATGGAAAAATAACACTATATAAATCAATTTTTTCAATATTCGTTTTTTCTAGTGAACAATCTTCTACGTCCATTCGTTTTGGATGTTCTCGACCTTCGCCAAATAGACTATTTCCGTCTCTTGCGTCTCTAAAATAAATCGCATAAAGTTCGGCAAATGTGGTGACTTTAGTTCCAATCACAGTAAATCCTGCGTCGATTGCGGCCCTATTCGCATGATTATCTTCTGCCCACACATATAACCAGCACGGCTCGGTAAAAGAAGTTAGAATATCCGAGGCAAGTTTGCCTTGACCTTCTGCCCAGACTAGTTTTGTAATTGTTCGATCTCCCTTCTCTTTAATTCCAATTTTAACATTACCATACATTGTAATAGGAGAACTTACTTTTGAAATTTTAGTATCAAGAAAGACGAGATTTTTTCCGTCACGTTCGTATATTTTTAGTGTTTTATTATGCAGTCCAGATGCAATTGTATTTTTCTTCATTGCACTAAATGGTGAATAGGAATATTTATTATAGTCGGAGTAATATTCTTCTAAATCAAGAAGGTAATCTAATTCATAATCATGCTGCCACTTTTTTTTCTCGGTTGTCATATTATGTTATCCTACTAAATCCTTTAATTTTCTCAAACTTAATAATGTTATTGAATTTGTCTTGAAGAATATCTCCCTTATGGCTAATCACAAATACATTCTGGTCCTTGCCTAAAGTATATAGAATTTTCAAAAACTCTTGCGTTCCTGCATCGTCAAGTGAACTATCAAACACCTCATCTAATACGAGCAAATTTGTGTTGGTTGAATTTTTGAGCTTGGCGATTGTTCGCCAGGTAAATAATAGCGCAAGGTCAATACGCATTTTTTCACCCTCAGAAAAAGATGCATAAGAAAATTCGTCGCGATGCCTACTCTTGATTGTTTCATTGAAATTTTCATCTAGTGTAAAATTAACAAAGAAATCCATGTTCGCCAAATACTTGTTGACAAGACTGTTCATAATGGGTAGATATTGCTTAATAATAAGAGTCTTAATCCCACTATCTTTTAGTAGTGTAGCTGCAATCTTTTGAATTTCGTTTTGGTTGGTCAGTTTTTCCTTTTCTTCGTTTAATGATTGTAGTTCTTGAGTCGCCTGCTCGACTTCTTCCTTTACTTTATCAACATCTCCCTTGGTTGATAATTCTTTAATGTTGTCGTTTAATGTTTTGATGATTTGCTTTGTGGCAGAAATCTTGGTCTCTAATGAATTAATTTCGGCAGTAAGTGTTTGAATTTTAGCTACCACAGTTTGATCGGCTTTAATTTCCTTGTCAATTTCTTTCAACAGCTTTGACATGTCTTTTCTTGCCCTGGCGACTTCCTTTTCCTTTTTCGCCAAAGTCTTTGTCTTTAGTTCCTTGAACTGATTGTCAATATCTTGCTGACATGTTGGGCATTCGTCGTGGTTGTGATAAAACTCAATCTCTCGGGTTAGTGTCAGTTCTTTGGTGTGTAGTTTACTATCAATTTTCTCTGCATCTTTCAATTTAGTCTCATGCTGTTTTAACCCAGCAATATTCAAGTTTAGGAGTTTAATAGCAGACTGGTATTCATGAATATCAGTTTTATATTGTGAGGTTTCTTCTGCCAATGAAACAAGGTTTTCTTCATGCCTTTTGATAATTTTCTGATTGTCTTTTTCTATCCGTTTAAGATTTTCTGTCTGAACATTAACGAATTGTTCTTTTAGTGATGCATTTGTATTATTTTCGCCAATGTCATCTTTGAGCAATGAAATCTTTTGCTTTAGAATTGTATTCATTACTGAGAATATTTGAATACCAAGTAAGTCTTCAATAACATCTCTACGATTAGCCGCAGATAGTTGCATAAACGGCACAAAGGTCGAGCTACCCAAAATAACAACTTGAGTAAATGATTTATAATTGAGTCGTAAGATTTGCGTTTCTAGCAGTTCTTGGAAATCGCGAATATTGGCTGTTTGGTCGAGGGGTTCGCCATTTACTAAAATATCAAACACCGTAGGCTTAATGCCCCGCCGAATAATATATGAGACTGTTCCAATAGTAAACGACACTTCGACCAGACAGTCACTTTCGTTGATGCTGTTGATCAACTGTGGTTTGTTAATTCTACGAAATGGTTTACCAAATAAACTAAATGTCAACGCATCAAGAATAGTGCTTTTACCTGTTCCATTTTCGCCAACAATTAACGTATTCAGGTGTCGGTCAAGGTCAACTTTTATCCAAGTGTTTCCCGTCGAAAGGAAATTCTTCCAT
>LWDU01037991.1_pt2 | contig 14006 bp, 12 predicted proteins | sample 727161 | NCBI WGS metagenome assembly LWDU01 (sample SAMN04566230, study PRJNA314399) | hydrothermal vent metagenome | isolation source: deep sea hydrothermal plume seawater | place: Mexico: Gulf of California, Guaymas Basin | collected 2004-07-11 | reverse complement strand
TCCGCCGCCGCGATGAGGCGTTCGTGCGCCGGTTCACGCGACTGCAACGCGATGTGCTGAACCCGACAGTGATGAAGAACGCGGGCGAGGCCGGCCAGAACACCGCCGTCATCGAGACCGTCGGTCGCCGGACGGGGAACGCGTACGAGACCCCGATCTCGCCGGTTCCGGATGCCGACGGCTGGAGCGTCGCTCTGGTCTACGGCCCGCAGACCGCGTGGGCGCGCAACGCCATTGCCGCAGGTGAGGCAGTCCTGCGGATCGACGGCGCGCGCCACCGCGTCGACGGGATCGAGGTGGTTCCGATCGCCGAAACAGCTTTCGCACGAACCCAGCCCGGGCTCATGAAACTGTTCCGCGTCGAGCAGGCGGTGCGGATGCGTGATGCCGGCGTCATCGAGCCCGAGCCGCACGTAACGCGCTGACCCGGCGCTACTCCCGGTCGGCGGCGCGGCCGTGGTGGCCGGCCAGCGCATCGGCGGCGCGAACGAGCGCGAGGTGCGAGAGCGCCTGCGGCGTGTTCCCCGCCTGCCGCTTGCCGTCCACGTCGTACTCCTCCGAGAGCAGTCCGACATCGTTCGCGAAGCCGCACAACCGGGTCATGAGCGCCATCGCGTCATCGACACGGCCGCTGTTCGCGTACTGCTCCACGAGCCAGAACGAGCACGCCAGGAACGGATGCTCGGTGCCGGCGAGTCCGTCCACACCACTTTCCGTGCGATAGCGGTGCAGCAGCCCATCCACCATGAGCGTGCGCTCCATCTCGGCCACGGTCCCGAGCATGCGCGGATCGTCGTGGGCCACGTATCCGACCTGCGCGAGCAGCAGGAGCGACGCATCCACCTCTGTCGTGCCGTAGTGCTGCACGAAGTGTCCGCGCTCGGCGTCGAAGCCGCGCTCGTCGATCTCGTTCCGCATCCGATCGCGCAATCGCTCCCACTTCTCGAGATCGCCCGACAGCCCGAACTCACGCACGGCGCGCGCGCCGCGGTCGAAAGCCGCCCAGATCATGACTCGCGAATGCGTGAACAATTGCGGCTCGCCACGGATCTCCCAGATGCCGTTGTCAGGCTTGTCGAGGTGACGCTCGGCGAACGCGAGCATCGCCTTCTGCAGCGCCCACGAGAAGTCGGTCTCTTCGACCCCGGCGACACGCGCCGCCTCAAGGGCCACCATCACCTCTCCGATGACATCACCCTGGTACTGCACCTGTGCCCCGTTGCCGATCCGCACGGGGGCCGCGCCCTGGTACCCGGGAAGGGAGGTCAGCTCACGTTCTGTGAGATCGCGTTCCCCTGCAAGCCCGTACATGATCTGCAGTTCCTTCGGGTCACCCGCGATCGCCCGCAACAGCCACTGCCGCCACCGGGCAGTCACCCGCAGGAAACCGTGCGAGATGAGGGCCTCGATCGTCAACGCCGCATCGCGTAGCCATACATAGCGGTAGTCCCAGTTGCGTACTCCCCCAAAGTCCTCGGGAAGGGAGGTGGTAGCCGCCGCGACGATGCCGCCCGTGTCTTCGTGCGTGAGCGCCCGAAGCACCATGAGCGAGCGCACCACCTCGTCTTCGAAGGGCCCGTCGTGGTCGACGCGGCCTGCCCACTCGCGCCACCAGTGCAGCGTGTGGGTGAGCAGTCGGTCGACATCAGCGGGGTCGGGAGCCTCGAGATGAGACGGAAACCAGGTCAGGGTCAGATCCAGGCCACTGCCCGATTCGACGGTGAACGATCCGCGATGGACATGGTCGTCGGGGTTCATCTCGACGCCGCGCACCAGCACGGCATCCGGGCCCGCGATCGCCAGCAGTGCCGGCGCAACATGGCTGCCCACCTGGCGGACCCAGGGCAGCGCACGGGCATAGTCGAAGCGCATCCGCAGCTCCGTTGTGAAGTCAACGTGCCCGGAGACGCCCTCGACGCGACGCACGAGCTCCACCCGACCGCCGTCGATCGGCATGAACTCTCGCACCTCAGCCACACCGGTGGGTGTCTCCCAGCGGGTGACGAGCACGAACGTGTCGTCTTCGTAGTACCGGGTCACCGTGGCGTCGGGGTCGGCAGCGCGGATGGTCCAGTGGCCGTGCTTCTGTTCGCCCAGCAGCGCTCCGAAGATCGACGGAGAGTCGTATCTCGGCAGGCACAGCCAGTCGATGCTTCCCTCTCGGGAGACAAGCGCAGCCGTGCGGCAGTTGCTCAGAATCGCGTAGTCCTCGATCGGGGCAGCCATGACCCGATTCTGTCAGTCCGCGATGCCTTGCCCGCGGTATAGCGAGGATTCGATACGAATCCGCTCCGAGTTGGACCAGCCCCTGGTCGCGGTTCACGAGGCGTCGATAGGGTGGCGGCATGGCCGACCAGACGACGACCCTCCTCATCCTCGGCGCCTCGGGCGACCTCACCTCCCGCCTGCTGCTTCCCGCGCTCGGGCAGCTTCTGTCCAGGCAGCCGCAGCGGCGCGTCCGTCTTCGCGGCGCAGGCATGGATGACTGGACCGACGCGACGCCTTCGCCTCGAGCGACTCTGCGGCGGCATTCGAGAAGGTCGCCGAGACTACCTACACGAAGGCCGATATCACCGCGCCCGATGACCTCACAGCGCTGCTCTCGGAAACGGAGGGCCGCATCGCTCTCTACTTCGCGGTGCCCCCGGCGATCGCCGCGAAGGCGTGCGAGTCACTGTCTGCCGTCGACCTGCCGCCCGGCCTCATCCTGGCCCTCGAGAAGCCCTTCGGCAGCAACGCAACGAGCGCCCACGAGCTGAACGCGAAGCTCGCGGCCCTCGTGCCCGAAAGCCAGGTGTTCCGGGTCGACCACTTCTTGGGACGGTCGATGTCGCTGAACATCATCGGCGCACGATTCGCGAACCGGGTCCTCGAGCCGGTGTGGTCTGCCGAGCACATCGAGTCGATCGACATCACCTATGACGAGAAGCTGGGGCTCGAGGGTCGCGCCGGGTACTACGACAAGGCCGGCGCGCTTCGCGACATGATCCAGAGCCACCTGCTGCAGTTGATGGCCCTGGTCACGATGGAGCCGCCGGCGACCCTCGGCGAGCAGGACCTGCGGGGAGCTACGACATCGGCGCTTCTTGCGACCCACATCTGGAACGACGACCCCGTCGGCTCATCTCGCCGCGGTCGCTATACCGCTGGATCGATCGATGGGCGAGAACTCCCCGACTACGTGGACGAACCAGGCGTCGTACCCGACCGCGACACCGAGACGCTTGCTGAGGTCGTGCTCGAGGTCCGCAACAACCGCTGGGCCGGCGTGCCCATCACATTGCGCTCCGGCAAGGCGGTCGGTGACCCGGTCAAGGAGATCTTGATCCGCTTCCGCCCGGTTCGGCACCTCCCTGACGGATTCACGGGCGCGACCCACGGGTCGCGGCTGCGGTTCACGCTCGGGCCCGACCGGATGTCGCTGGGGCTGAACGTCAATGGAAGCGAAGACCCGTTCGCGCTCACGTGGGCAAAGCTCAGCGCCGATCTCGGCGAGGGGGCGCTTCTGGCCTACGCCGAAGTCCTCTCGGAGATTCTCGATGGGGATCCGACCCTGTCGGTGCGGGGGGATGCCGCCGAGCAGTGCTGGCGCATCGTGCAGCCGGTGCTTGACGCCTGGGCAGCCGGTGATGTCCCGCTGCAGGACTACGCGGCAGGTTCGTGGCCCGACCACGACTACTGAGGCATCGCCGCGCTACCGCTCCACAAGCACGCCGTCGGCATCCGCCCACACGTGTTTGCCCGGGGTGAACGTTACGCCGCCGATCTCGACCGGAACATCGACCTCGCCGACACCGTCCTTGGCGCTCTTACGTGGGTTGGAGCCCAGCGCCTTGAGGCCGATGTCGAGCTGGCGGATCGCCTCCCGATCGCGGACCGCCCCGTAAACAACGACTCCGGTCCAACCGTTCTCGACAGCGGACGCCGCGATGAGGTCTCCGACCAACGCAGACTCCAACGAGCCTCCGCCGTCGATGACCAACACGGCTCCGTGCCCTGTGGTTGCGAGGATCGCCTTCACCAGGGCGTTGTCGCGATGGCAGCGGACCGTACGGATGGGCCCGTCGAACTCGATCCGGCCGCCGATGTCCTGCAGCTGGATGCCGAGCGAATCGAGCTCGTCGCCGCGTTCATCGAACAGGTCAGCTGTTGCAATCGTCATGCCCTGACGGTATCTGCGCGCATCGCCGGGTGAGTGGGTCGGCAGCCGGAAAGATTCCGCAGACTTCCGAGCGGCGCAACCGCGGGTCCGTCACGACCGGATCGGACGATACTCGAAGGATGACGACCCACCCCGCAAAGCATCGCCCCGTGCGCGTCGGCGTGCAGCTCGCGCCCCAGCATGCCTCCTACTCCCAGATCCGCGATGCCATCCTTCGCGCCGAAGATCTGGGAGTCGACGCGATCTTCAACTGGGATCACTTCTTCCCGCTCACCGAACCGCTGGAGGCCGCACACTACGAGGCGTGGACGATGCTCGCCTCGATCGCCGAACTCACGGATCGCGTGGAGTTCGGCCCGCTGGTCAACTGCAGCTCGTACCGCAACCCCGACCTGCAGGCCGACATGGCCCGCACCGTCGATCACATCAGTGCGAGAGGCGGGACGGGTCGGCTGATCTTCGGCACGGGCTCCGGCTGGGCCGAGAAGGACTACCTCGAGTACGGCTACGAGTTCGGCACTGTCGGATCACGGCTGAACGATCTGCGCGACGACCTCGGCCGCATCCGTCGCCGGTGGGAGTTGTTGGATCCGGCCCCGACGCGGGACATCCCGATCCTCATCGGCGGACAGGGCGAACAGAAGACACTCCGGCTCGTAGCCGAGCACGCCGCCATCTGGCATACGTTCACGCCGATTGAGAAGATCCCGCACAAGCTCGACGTACTTCACGATTGGTGTGCCCGCGTCAATCGGGATCCCGCCGACATCGAGATCGCGACGGGCTTCACGCCGCGCGGATTCGGGCCGCTGCTGGAACAGGATGCCCTGGAGCGGCTGCATCCGCTCGGGGTGCGATTCATCATCCCGTCGATTGACGGGCCGGACTACGACCTCTCCCCCGTGAAGCCGCTGCTGGAGTGGCGAGACCGGATGAACGGAGCCTGACGCGGCGCGGGGAATACCAACCGGAACTCGGTGTTGACGGAAAAGGACGACGGGGTCCGTTCCCACATTCCTCAACACCGGGAGAAATCATGACCACCATCGCCCCGTCCAATGCCCTGCTCGATGTCCTCGCGAACCGCCGCAGCACTCGGGTCTTCGACGATCAGCGCCCCGTCGACGAGTCAGCGTTGTCGGCAGCCCTCGAGGCTGCGCGCTGGGCCCCGTCGGCGGCAAACACCCAGCCATGGCGAATGATCGTCGCACGGCGCGGAACTGACACGTTCTCGCAGATCTCGGATGCGCTCACGGGGTTCAACCGGGTCTGGGCGGTCACGGCGGGAGCCTTCGTGGTCTTCCTTGCCGATACCGAGCACGACGGCGTGGAGTTGCCGTGGGCCGAGTATGACGCGGGCCAGGCCGCTGCTTACTTCACCGTGCAGGCACACGCCGACGGCCTGATGACCCATCAGATGGGAGGGTTCGATCGCGCCGCCATCGCTGCCGCGTTCTCGCTCCCTGAGACGGTTCGCCCGCTCACCGTCATGGCCGTCGGGAACCTCGGCGATCTCGACGCGGCAGACGAGGCGGTCCGCGAACGCGAGGCCGCGCCACGCACCCGCCGGCCGCTGTCGGAGACAGTTCTGGCCGACGCCTGATCGCACGGGGCATAGGCGCGGGGCTCGAGGTCATCATCTGATCTCGAGCCCCGCGGTGTTTCTCGGCGTCAGTCGTCCATCAGTTCGGCTTCGATGATGTCGTCATCCTCGCCCGGACGCGGCGTCGGGGCGGCGGCCGGTCCATTACTGGTCAGGACCAGCGAGTCCCCGTCGACCGCAACATCCACCCGGACGAGGTCTCCGTCACGTACCCCGCCCGACAGCAGCGCCATCGCCAGGCGATCCTGAATCTCGGACTGGATGAGACGGCGCAGCGGACGAGCACCGAACACCGGGTCGTAGCCCCGCTCGGCAAGCCACCCTCGTGCGTCAGGCGTGACCGCGAGGGTCAGCCGGCGCTCGTGGAGGCGCTGCTGCAGTCGGTCGACCGTCAGTTCGACGATCTGGGCCAGATCGTCCTGCGAGAGCGCCTGGAAGATGACGATGTCATCGAGCCGGTTGATGAACTCGGGCTTGAACGCCTGGCGCACCAGAGCGAGTACCTGTGAGCGCTTCTGCTCCAGCGGCATCGTCGGGTCGATGAGGATCGGCGAACCGAGATTCGAGGTCAAGATGAGGATGACGTTCGTGAAGTCCACGGTGCGACCCTGGCCGTCAGTAAGGCGACCGTCATCCATCACCTGCAGCAGGATGTCGAACACTTCCGGATGCGCCTTCTCGACCTCGTCGAGCAGGACGACGCTGTACGGACGTCGCCGTACAGCCTCCGTCAGCTGTCCACCCTGCTCGTAACCGATGTATCCGGGAGGGGCACCCACCAACCGGGCAACCGAGTGCTTCTCGCCGTACTCCGACATGTCGATGCGCACCATGGCGTGCTCGTCGTCGAAGAGGAATGCGGCGAGCGCCTTCGCGAGCTCGGTCTTGCCGACTCCCGTGGGGCCGAGGAACAGGAACGAGCCTGTCGGTCGGTTCGGGTCGCTGATCCCGGCGCGCGATCGGCGCACCGCATCGGCGACCGCCTTCACTGCCTCCTTCTGCCCGATCAGGCGCTTGCCGAGCTCGGCCTCGAGGTGCACGAGCTTCTCACTCTCGCCCTGCAGCAGGCGCCCCACCGGAATACCGGTCCACCCGGCTATGACAGCCGCGATGTCTTCCTCGGTGACCTGCTCGTTGACCATCCGGTCTTCGCTGGGTTCCATGCTCTCGGCCTCGATGATCCCGCGCTCGAGCGCCGGGATCTCGGCATAGAGCAGCCGCGACGCGCGCTCCAGGTCACCCTCGCGCTGAGCGCGCTCGGCCTCGCTGCGCGCCGCATCCAGGCGGGTCTTCAGTTCACCGACACGGTTGAGGATCGAGCGCTCGGTCTCCCACTTGGCCTGCAGCTCCGAGAGCTTGTCCTGCTCGCGCTTCAGGTCCGCGCGCAGTTTCTCGAGGCGCTCGCGCGACGCGTCATCCTTCTCCTTCTTGAGAGCGAGCTCCTCAAGCTTGAGCCGGTCGACATGGCGGCGCAGCTCGTCGATCTCCAGCGGTGCCGAGTCGATCTCCATCCGCAACCGGGATGCTGCTTCGTCGATGAGGTCGATGGCCTTGTCGGGCAACTGCCTGCTCGGGATGTAGCGGTGCGACAGGGCAGCCGCCGCGATCAGCGCGCTATCCGAGATCGCGACCTTGTGGTGTGCCTCGTATCGCTCCTTGAGTCCGCGAAGGATCGCGACGGTGTCTTCGACGTTGGGTTCGCCGACGTAAACCTGCTGGAAGCGGCGCTCGAGCGCGGCATCCTTCTCGATGAACTCGCGATACTCGTTGAGGGTCGTCGCCCCGATCATGTGCAGCTCGCCGCGAGCGAGCATCGGCTTGAGCATGTTGGATGCCGCGACCGATCCTTCGCCACCGCCCGCGCCCATGAGCACGTGGAGTTCGTCGATGAAGGTGATGATCTGACCTTCGGAGTCGGTGATCTCTTTGAGCACCTTCTTGAGACGGTCTTCGAACTGCCCGCGGTACATGGCGCCGGCGACCAGCGCCGAGATATCGAGCGCGATGAGCTCCTTGCCCCGGAGGCTCTCGGCAACATCCCCCGCCACAATGCGTTGAGCGAGACCCTCGACGACGGCAGTCTTGCCGACGCCCGGTTCGCCGATGAGGACGGGATTGTTCTTGGTGCGGCGGGTCAGGACCTGGCTGATACGCCGGATCTCGGCATCCCGCCCGATGACGGGGTCGAGTTTGCCCTGGCGGGCACGGTCGGTGAGGTTGATACCGAACTGTTCGAGCGCGCTCTGCTGCTCGTCCTGGTCGGCCATCGGGGTGGTCTGCATGATGCCTCCTGCGCGGCGACGTGGGTGGCGGTTCGTCCGCCGAAATCTGCGTGAGCTCAAACTTGAGCCGTTCTGACTCAATTTTATCACCGCGTGGTCGATTCGGGAAGAGCTCCGCCGATAAGCGGGGCCTCGGGATAGCGTGGGTTCTCATGCGGAGCCGACGATGACAAACGTGAGGGTGTTTCTGACCCAGATGACCCGCGCGGTGTGGTTCCGGGCCTCGCTGTTCAGCCTCGCCGCCGTGCTGCTCGCCCTCGCGGCGGGGTTCCTCGAGCCGCTGCTTCCCGATCTCGCCGTCAACCTGGGCCAGGGGTCGGTCGACGAAATCCTGCAGATCGTCGCGAGCTCGATGCTCGCCGTCACGACGTTCTCCCTGACTGCGATGGTCACGGCCTACGGTTCGGCGTCACGGGTAGCTACGCCCCGTGCAACTCAGCTCCTGGTTGCCGACCCCACGTCGCAGAACGTGCTGTCGACCTTCATCGGCGCGTTCGTCTTCTCGATGGTGGGAATCATCGCGATCTCAACCGGCTACTACGGCGACCAGGGCCGGGCGATTCTGTTCGCGGGCGCGCTGGTGGTCATCGTGATCGTCGTGGTCGTGCTCCTGCGGTGGATCTCACATCTCGGATCGTTCGGGCGTATGTCGGACATCATCGACCGCGTCGAATCGGCGGCCCAGCGCACGACGTCCCAGTACGCGAATCGTCCGAGCCTGGGTGCCCGCCGGCAGGACCCGCGAACGGTGACCGGCGCCTCGGTGAGGCCAGAGCGCGCGGGATACGTTACGCACATCGACCTCGGCCGCCTGGAAGCGGTGGCCGAAGCTCGAGAGCTCACGATTCATGTCCGCGCACTGCCGGGGACGGTCGTCGACGCGGCCAGCCCCCTCGCGCTGGTTGCCGGCACCGTTGATGAAGAGGTCCGTTCGAAAGTCGCCAACGCATTCCACATCGAGTCCCACCGAAGCTACGACCAGGACCCGCGACTGGGGATGATCGCCCTATCTGAGATCGCGAGCCGCGCGCTCTCACCCTCGACCAACGACCCAGGTACCGCTATCGACGTCCTCGCTGCCCTCAGTCGCGTGTTCGAGAACATGCTGCAGACCGAGGCCGACGACGACACACCATACGGCCATGTCACCGTCGAGCCCGTCACCCTCGGCGACCTCGTCGAGGACGCGTTCCGCCCGATCGCTCGCGACGGTGCCGGAGTGGTGGAGGTCGGCATCCGGCTCCAGAAGACCCTCGCCTCGCTCGCCGACCTCGCCGGTCCCGCGCGCGGTCGTCCGTTCACGGATGCCGCGACCGACGCTCGCGCGCGAGCACAGCGCGTCCTCTCCCGCTCCGACGCTGTGGCCTTACGGAGGGCAGCGTCAGCCGCGCCGCGCCGCTGACGACAGCCGCCACTGACGCGGCGGGAGCCGATCGGACTCAGTCGCCGAGGCTGGGGTACAGCGTTCGGAGGTGACTGAGCACGTCACCGGTGATCTCGGTTTGCGAACTCGTCGTGCCTGCGCCGTTGACAGTCACCCAGAGTGGGGACGCGAAAGCGTAGACGGTCGTGAACATCCCGAGGGCGTCGTCGCGCTCCCACGTGTATGCCGGAGCTGTACCGATCAAGGTGCCCGTAAAGACACTGGTACCGAGGGCTGTGGTGAGGGTGTCGCGGGATGCCTGCGGCAGCGCGGCAACAACGACGGTGAAAGCTCCGTCGCTCTGCGGAATCCCCCAGATGCATCCGATCTTCTGTGTCGCTTCGGTCAGCGCGGTCTCTGCGACAGGGCCCGCCATGATGCCCGCGAATTCCGTGGGTCCGAGTTCAGCGATGAACTGCGCGTCTGCCCCGAACTGGGCCTGCGCGACGGCCAGATCGAGCAGGTCGGTGCACGCGAGAGCGTCGAGGTCGATCTCCTCGGCGGGCGCCTCTGTCATCGGTGGCCCGTCGGAGGTGGCATCCGGGGACGGCTCCGTCGATGCGGATGCCGAAGGCGTCGGGTCGGGCTGGCTAGCCGGGGTGCACCCGACCAGAGCAACGCTCAGCGCAGCAACGCCGGCCCATACCGAGATCCGCGACGCGGCCATCTGTCCCCCAGCCCTCGACATGGCCAGAGTGTATCGGAGCCGCAGCACGCCACAGGGCGCCGTTGCCCGATCGTTGCGTCCGCAGACGAGGACAGCCTCAGCCGGTCGGAGCGAGGTCCTGCGATACCGAGGGGAAGCGCGCGCGGTACGCGGTCGGGGTGATCCCCAGGACCCGCGCAAAGTTCTGACGCAGTACCGCTGCGGAACCGAATCCGCTCTCCCACGCAATCCGGTCAAGGCCCAGGTCGGTGCGCTCGAGCAGCCGCTGCGCGTGGATGATGCGCTGGCGGGCAAGCCACGCCGCCGGTGTCGCGCCAAGGTCCGCCTTGAAGCGCCGGGCTCGCGCGGCGAGCTGTTCCACCGACAGATCGGCGCGGAGGTTCTCGAGCATCCAGTCGGTCACCGGAGCAAGGGAGTGAGACGCCGCCACCGGCAGCGGCTTGTCGATGAACTGCGCCTGGCCGCCGTCCCGCTGCGGTGCGACCACCATTCGCCGGGCGATGCGGTTCGTCGCCTCTGCGCCGAGTTCCTGGCGCATGAGGTGCAGGGAGGCATCCAGCCCCGCCGCCGTCCCGGCGCTCGTGATGATGCGGCCGTCTTGGACGTACAGGACATCGGGGTCCACGTCGATCTGGGGATACATCCGAGCCATGGTCTCGGCGTACATCCAGTGGGTGGTGGCACGACGACCGTCGAGCACTCCCGCCGCCGCCAGGACGAACGACCCGCTGCACACACTCATGAGCCACGCGCCGCGCTCGGCTGCGCGTCGAACGACGGCCGATACCCGGGTGTCGGCCTCGTGCCACCTCTCGCGCGGCACCGGTGTCACGATCACAAGATCAGCGGTCTCCGCGAACGATAGATCCTCGTCGACCGTGATCGAGAACCCGAGGTTGCTCGGCACGAGCCCCGGCTCCGCAGCCACGATGCGGAAATCGAACCCTCGGATGCCATCGCCGGAGCGGTCGAGACCGAAAGCCTCACATGCCAGCCCGAATTCGAATGGCGCGAAGCCCGGCTGGACGACGGTGGCAACGGTGCGGATCATGATGACTCGACTTTCGGCAGCGCACCCAGGGTGGCATGAATCCTACGACGTATGTTCATTCCGCCACTCGTGGCGGGAATTATTCGATCATAGCTTTTCTGACATGATTATTCTCCTCTTCATGTCAGCGCTTGCCGTGTGGGGCGTGGTTTCCGCGCTCCGCGCCGTCCGCACCGACGGCTTTCGCCGCGTTCCCACCGACTATCGACGCCTGCCGTGACGGTGCCAGCGCGGGTTCAGCGCTCGGCGTGCCGGGCTCTCGCTGCCTCGTACACGTCGAGCATGGCCGCGGTCCGCGACGACTGGCGGAATCTCTCGGCGATCGACGGGTCGGGCACTGGCGCTGCGCCGTCGCGGATGTCGGCGACGGCGCAGCGCAAGACCTCAGCGAGGGTTGCGGTCTCGTCATCCGGAACTGCCCACACACCAGAGCCGAGTTCTGCCACGAGGCCCGGGTCGCAAACGATCGATGGGGTTCCGAGTGTCGCAGCCTCGAAGATCGTCATTCCCTGCGTCTCGAACCCGATCGAGGTCTGGACGAGGGCGTCGGCCGACCGGATGCGTCGCAGCGTTTCACGGTAGGGCAACGACCCGAGGAAGAACACCGACGCACGGGCACGCTCGGCCACCCGCTGAGCGGCAGCCCGTTGCGCGCCGTTGCCGATCACTTCGATGTCGGCGTCGATTCCCGACGCGACCACCGCCTCCAAGAACGGAATCAGACGCTTCTCGGGACTCATCCGCCCCACCCACACCAGGCGCGGAGACCTGGACTCGGGAAGCCCGCGCGGGGAGCTGAGTGCCAGGGCCAGTTCGTCGTCGTCGATGCCGTTCCAAACGACATCGACATGGGGGGCGACGCGGNCCGAGGGCGCCGTGACGGCATCCGCCGACGCCGCCAGCATGCGTAGGTACGCCCAGCCGTCGGCGCCCGCATCCGCAGGTTCCGAGAGCGCACGACGGCCCCACCGGTTCAGAACGCGCAGCACGAGGTCCGGGAATGGGGCGACCGCGCGGATGCCGACATCGACCCGGTTGTGGAACGTGAACACCACGGGAAGACCGTGGCGCCGGGCAAAGCGTAGGCCGAGGAACGCGCCCCAAAAGTCACCCTGCACGTGCACGATGTCGACCGGTAGCCGCCCGGCCATCACCGCGTCGACGGCGCGATCGGCCCTGGCACTCGGCCACGTCATCGAGTACTCGCGATCGAGGGTCACTGGGATGGATGGAAGGTCGGCGTATCCCGGCCGGCCGTGTCTGCGGGGCGCGACGATCGTGACGGTGTGACCGGCTTTCTCGAGGAACCGGCGCTGTAGCCGCATCGACACCTGTGCGCCGCCGAGCGTTTCGGCGTGCTGGTCGCCGAACATCACGACGTGCATTGCTACTCCGGGACGGGTTCGCCGCGGTACAGCGCTTCGAAAGTGTCGAGTGTGCGGTTGATGTCATGGATGGCGACGGCATCGAGAGAGGCTTGCTGCATCCGGCGGCGCTCCTCAGACTCCGCGGTGAGCACATCAGTGAGGCGCGCTGCCAGCTCATCGTCATCGCCCGGCGTGAAGAGATAACCGTTCTCGCCGTCGTGCACCAGGTGCGGGAGTGCCACGGCATTGGCCGCGACGATCGGAAGACCCGAGGCCATCGCCTCCATTGTGGCGATCGACTGGAGCTCGGCGATCGAGGCGATAGCGAAGACTGTTGCCCGCGAGTACAGCGCCCGCAACTCCTCCTCGGAGGTGTGACCGTGGAAGGTCACGCGATCCCCGAGACCAAGCTCCGTAGTCAGCGCTTCCAGGCTCTTGCGCTGGTCGCCGCCGCCGACGATGTCGAGGGTCGCCCCCAGTGCGGGGTCGAGCTTGGTCATGGCTCGCAGCAGGACATCGATCTGCTTCTCGTTGGTGAGTCGACCGACGAACAACACGCGCTTGTCGGGACGGGCACTGAAGTCAGGCGTGTAGTTGTGCATGTCGATGCCGCACGAGATCGGGATGACGCCGGTGATCCCCGTCGCCCGCTCCAGATAGTCGGCAGCGCGGCGTATGGACGATGATGGAGCCGGGAACATCTCGCAGGAGGTTCGACATGGGCAACGCGATCAGCGCGGTGCTTCCTCTCGCACTCGGCATCGCCGAGTAATCGAGGATGTTCTCCGGCATGACGTGGTTGGTCGCGACGACGGGAATTCCACGCTCGCGCGCGATCCGGGTCAGCGCGCGACCGATCACGATGTGCGACTGAATGTGGACGACATCCGGCTTCACGTCATCGAGCACGATGCGGGAGTAGTGCTTGGCGCGCCATGGCCACACGAAACGCAGCCAGTCGTGCGGATACCACCGGTACGAGCGAATGCGGTGAACGGTCATCTCCTGACCTTCGATCACCTCACGGAACACGCCGTGCTGCGCCCACGTCTTGCTTGGGGCCATGACGTGAACGTCGTGCCCGCGAGCAACCAGACCTGCCGCGAGCCGCTCCGCGAAACGCGCGGCGCCGTTGACGTCAGGAAAGAAGGTGTCAGCACCGATGAGCACGGTGAGGCGGCCGTCGCCACCGGGATGGTCGCCGGTCGGCGAGCCGTCGGACGCGTCGAGGGAAGTCACAGAGGGGCTGCCTTTGCTGAACGGCGGTCGCACCGCGGGATGCGGCGACACAACTGTACCTGAGCGACCCGAGCTGTCCCGGGAGGCGCTCCCGGGTGCTCCGGCGAGGGAGCGCGTGTCGTATGGACGATGATGGAGCCGGGAACATCTCGCAGGAGGTTCGACATGGGCAACGCGATCAGCGCGGTGCTTCCTCTCGCACTCGGCATCGC
>LWDU01044413.1_pt1 | contig 14011 bp, 15 predicted proteins | sample 727161 | NCBI WGS metagenome assembly LWDU01 (sample SAMN04566230, study PRJNA314399) | hydrothermal vent metagenome | isolation source: deep sea hydrothermal plume seawater | place: Mexico: Gulf of California, Guaymas Basin | collected 2004-07-11 | reverse complement strand
ATAGACCGAGATATTATCGTTCTAGCCAATCCTGAAATAGCAGAACTTCCAGGTTGGGTTATAGCACTAGTTGCTGCTGGCGGTTTAGCAGCTGCACTTTCTACAGCAGCAGGTTTGTTACTTGTTATATCGTCTTCAATTTCTCATGATTTGCTTAAGAAAACTTACTTGCCAAAAATTACTGAAAGACAGGAACTATTCTTTGCACGAATCTCTGCTGCAGTAGCAATTGCCATTGCAGGTTTATTTGGTATTTATCCACCGGCATTTGTAGCACAAGTAGTTGCTTTTGCATTTGGATTAGCCGCTGCTACCTTTTTTCCTGCTTTATTTATGGGGATTTTTTCTAAGAGGCTTAACAAAGAAGGTGCGATAGCTGGGATGCTAGTAGGCTTAATCTTTACGGCAACTTACATCATCTACTTTAAGTTCCTTTACGTAGATCTGAACACTTCCGAAAACTGGTTTATGTCTATTTCTCCTGAAGGCATAGGGTTTGTCGGAATGATACTGAACTTTGTTGTAGCTATTTTAGTTTCTTCGGCCACAAAACCTCCGCCTCAAGAAGTTCTTGATATGGTAGAAATGATAAGAAAGCCAGAATGATCTTACCTGAAATAGATCCGGTTGCTCTACAAATTGGTCCTTTAGCTATTAGATGGTATTCGCTAACCTGGTTGGCAGCTTTTATTGGAATCTATTCGCTAGCGAAATCCAGATTAAAACTATTCTCAACAGAACAACTAAGTGATCTCATGTTCTACGGTCTTCTTGGAGCTATGTTGGGTGGCAGAGCTGGATATTGTTTTTTTTATGGCGTAGATCAATTGATTGAAGACCCGCTGTGGTTTTTTAGAGTTTGGGAAGGCGGATTATCTTTTCATGGAGGTCTTTTGGGAGTTCTCCTAGCAGTATATTTTCTTGCAAGATCTTGGGGAGTTAGATTTTTTGAAATTTTAGATTTTATAGCACCTTCGGTGCCTCTTGGTCTTGGAGTTGTAAGAATTGGTAATTTTCTAAACTCTGAGCTTCTTGGTCGCCCAACTGACCAAAGCTGGGGTGTTGTTTTTCCTTCAGACCCTTCTGGTTTATTAAGACACCCCTCTCAACTTTACCAAGCATTCAGTGAAGGAGTGCTACTATTAATTTTTTTATTATGGATAGCAAGGAAACCAAAACCTTCTATGGCTATTTCGTCTTATTTTCTTATTGGTTATGGAACTGTAAGAACAGTAACCGAGTTCTTCAGAGAGCCAGATGCCCACATAGGTTTTGATGCTTTTAATTTTTTAACTAGAGGGCAGATGTTGTCGATACCAATGGTATTAGCAGGTCTTCTTTTATTGTTTTTTTCTTATAAACTTACCAGAAAAAATGAAACAATATCTTGATCTAATGAAATACATCCGAGATGAGGGTGTAAAAAAAGAGGATAGAACGGGAACGGGAACTATTAGTGTTTTTGGGTACCAAATGCGCTTTGATCTAGCAGAAAGTTTTCCTCTCCTAACAACCAAAAAGGTAAACCTTGATTCAATTATTCATGAACTGCTTTGGTTTATTAGTGGCAATACAAATATCTCTTACTTGGTTAAAAATGGTGTAAATATATGGAATGACTGGCCATACCAAAGTTACCTAAAACAAACAAATCAAGAAAAGAATTACCCGATGCACTCTAAGGAGTGGAAAGAAAAGATGAAAGAATTCATCGAACAAGTAAAGAATGATAATGATTTCGCAAAAGTTTACGGTGATCTTGGACCTGTCTATGGAAGACAGTGGAGAAATTTTGAAGGAGTAGATCAATTGGACCAGGTAGTGAAAGATATTAAATCATCTCCTGATTCAAGAAGATTGATTGTGTCGGCCTGGAACCCAAAAGATATTCCTATTATGGTTAAATCGGGACTGCCACCTTGCCATACCCTCTTTCAGTTCTATGTTAGTGAAGGAAAACTTTCTTGCCAACTCTATCAGCGAAGTGCAGATGTTTTCTTGGGTATCCCCTACAATATTGCTTCTTATGCCATTCTAACTCTGATGATTGCACGGGTTACAGGATTGGAACCTGGCGAATTTATACATACTCTTGGCGATGCCCACTTGTACAGTAATCACCTAGAACAAGTAGAAGAACAACTTAGACGCCAACCTTTTACATGCCCTGAACTATTAATTAATAAAAGCAAAAATAATATCTTTGATTTCTTTGTAGAAGACTTCGAGCTAATCAACTATCAATCACATCCGCACATACCAGCTCCTATCGCCGTCTAATGGAAATTATACTTATTGTATCTGTATCGAGAGATGGAGTTATAGGTAAAGAGGGCGGCATTCCTTGGAACCTAAAAGAAGACCTTAAATTTTTTAAAGAGAAAACCTCCAATTCCCCAGTTATCATGGGAAGAGCAACCTACGAATCTATAGGGAAGCCATTGCCTAATAGATTAAATATAGTTATGACAAGATCTACTAAATATATTGAAGGCATTGAAAAGGTTACAACTGTCAAAAAAGCTATCGAAGCTGCGTCTAAGTATAAAAACTCTAATGAGATATATGTAATAGGAGGAGAAAATATTTATAAAGAGTTCCTGCCAATCGCAAATAAAATGCTCATTACCGAAGTAGAGTTAGAGATACCAGAAGGAGATACTTTCTTCCCTACTTGGGATATAAATGAATGGAAAGAAAAGAGCCGGGACAATAGAAAAGAGAAAGGAATTAAATTTAGCTTTGTAGATTATCAAAGAATCTAGATTCCCAGGGCTTTCCTCTTAAGTTTTAAAGCTTCAACCCGCTCTTCTTCACCTTCGGTATAGGTTATCCATTTCCTTGCCTGATCTTGAGCCTTCTTCTTCTTTTCTTTCTGCTTTTCCTTTGCTTTTTTAGTCTTCTTTTTCACACTGAATTGCTTCTCAGCTACATCGATACACTTTCTGAAAGAAACGATGGCATTATCCCATTCTTGATTCTCAAAAAGAATCTGCCCAAGAAGCATATGAGCTGCCACCTCATCTTTTAATTTACCTTTCTTTATGCCTAGTTTGATTGCCTCTCTGGCCTCCGAAAATTCATCCAGGCCGAAGTGAACTTGGCCTAGATATATATAAAGCTCACCTTCTTTCGCTACCTTTGCAGCCTTCTTATAATACGGTTTTGCCTTAGTTAATTCTTTAGAAGCGTGCCAATATTGAGCAATGGCTTTGAGTGTTTTTTCTTCTTCCTTTATTATCTTCCTGTCAAAGCCGTTCTGTAAAACTCTGGCAGCCTTACGGGGATTATCAAACATATATAATAGTTGCGATAGCGCTGTAAACTCTCTTTGCTTATCTAAAAGGCCATCGTCATAAGCCGCTTCCAACGCCCCCATCTGATCCAATGTCCTGTTTTCTTGTCCATAAAGACCGGATAGCTGAGTCCAATACCTTTTCTTAGGATAGTGTTGAACCAAGATTTCGTATATGGGCAAAACATCTAAATCTCTTTTTAATTCTGAAAAAAGAGCCATCTTCAGTAGGTAATGATTCTCTTTTGCAATCCCTTTCTTCGTCTCGCCTGTTTCTTCAGTCTCTCCTGTTTCATTGCCCTCTTCATCTAAAATAGGCCTGGTAATTGGTATGTCTCTACTTTCTTGAAGCTCAATAGCCGTCTCTATATGTTTTAACGAAGTCTCGTACTCTTCTAGTTGGTAATAAGCTTGCGATAACAAAGAATATGAATCTGAACTAGGAAACTCTTCAAGGTCCATCCATCGAAGCAGATATACAGTTGCTTGACGATAATCTTCTCTTAAATACGCCAACTGCGACAAAGAATAAAGTGCGTTTAGTCTTTCTTGATCATTTGAGTCTGGCTCTTCCATTAAGTCGTTATAAGCCTTTTCTGCCAATAAATACTTTTCAGTAGAAAAATAAATATATCCCCGATAAAAATACATTTTTGACCTATCTGTACTGGTAAATTTAGAGCCTGGTTCACCTATTGGGGCTAAGAGCAATAGCATTTCATCCCATAATTCACCTTCTATTAATGGTTGAAGTTGTTGAAGTATTTTTGTAGCCTTCTTACTGGGTAGTTTAGTTCTTCGCCTTTTTTGCTTTTTTTTATCACCATCTGCTGCTTGTAGAGAAACGCCACTATATTCGATAGGCGAAACTTCAACGAGCAAAGGCAACAAACTAAACACCAAGGAAACCACCAAAACTTTAAGGGATAATTTAGTTAAATTAATATTCATATTATTCACACCCTTCTGGAGTGTAATCCATATTCTTTTTATCGTCTTCTATCTTAAACACCACGATAGTTTTTACATTTGGGACTTCAATGGATTCACCATCCCGAATTTGCGGCTTGTACTTATACTTTAAAGCAGAACGCATGGCAGCTCTATCAAAGATTCCAGGTGGTACTGACCACAACACTTCAGGGTCTCTAGTAGAACCTACTTTAGTTACTACAAATTGTAGCATTACACACCCTTCTATCCCTCTCTCTATTGCCCTTCTTGGATAAATTGGAGGAACTTTAAAGATAGGTATGTAGGAACCATCAGCAAAAACTCCGGCTTTCTTCCCTTTAAAACTTAAATTGGGTCTCGCAGATGTACTGTCTAGATCGGTTGGAGGGGTCATTTCAAATTCAGGCGGCATGGTTTCCGGCGGCGGCTCTTCTTCTTGAGGTCTCTCCATGTCTTGCAACAACTCAAGCTCTCTCTCAGGCATTGTAACGTCCGCAATCTTAAATATTTTATCATTTAACTCAGGATCATCCGAAGTTATAAGCCATTGCATTCCATAAAATATAACAAGAGTAATGAAAAAAGAGGCAGTTAAAGAAGCCCCCATCTTTTTTAAACTTTGCTCAGCAAAAAAACCCATTTATAATTAAAATTTTGGTTCTGAGGCTAACGAGATAGCATAAACTCCAGCCTCTCTCGATTGATCCATAACAGCAATAATACTATCAGCAGTTGCTTTCTCATCCGCTTGAATCACGACTGTTCCTTTGGGGTTGTCAGCTAGTAGTTTGGTTATATTGGCTTTTACCTGTCTTACATCAATTCTTCTTCCGTCAATCCAGATATCATTAGTAGGACCTATTGCTATAAGTATGGCAGCATTTTCTTGAATACTAGAAGTTTCTGCATCGGGACGATTGACCTCCAAACCAGGCTCTTTGATAAAATTTGCAGTTACAATAAAAAATATTAATAGAATAAAGACTACGTCTAACATAGGAGTTAAATTAATGTCTTCTTCTTCAGCTACTGCACTACTTATTGGTGATCTTCTCATAATTAAACCTTTTTATTCTGCCACTAAATGATCTACCAAGAGATCCTCTTCTTTTTGTGATTTATTAACTAGATATTGATTTGCAAAGGTACCGGTAAGGGCAACCGCTAGGCCTGCCATCGCAGGTATAGTTGACCTTGCTACTCCTCCAGCCATGGCTTTCGCATCCCCTCCTCCTGTAATAGCCAAAAGGTGAAAAACTTCCATCATTCCGGTAATGGTACCAAACAGGCCAAACAAAGGAGCTATCCCAACACACATCTTGATTAGAGATAGATTTTGATTAATTTTTGATTTTGCTTCCGAAATCAACATATCTCTAATGGCTACAGAATTCCATGATAGCTTGTCTTTTCTTCCTTCCCATTGGGAAACAGCTTTATCTATTAAATCTCTATGAATGAATATGAAATACCACATTCTTTCAAAGATTAAAAACCACATAAAAAAAGCTAACAAACCGATTAGATACAAGACGTCTCCGCCCCTTTGCATAAATGCAAAAAGGGCATCTTGAGCGTCGTATATAAAAAACATTAGTTTTTTCTTAAGCTTCTTTTTCTGAGCGTTTGGCGGCCATACCAGTACTAGATTCTTCTATAGTTCCAAGAATTCCCTTAGATATGTTATTAACAGTCGCATACATAAAAGTGGTTGGTATTGCTACCATAAGTCCTAGCCATGTTGTAACTAACGCTATAGAAATACCACTTGCCATTGTTTTAGGATCTCCTGTACCAAACAGAGTTATCATAGTAAAAGTTTCTATCATTCCTATGATTGTTCCAAACAGCCCCATTAAAGGTGCAACAACAGAAACTATCTTTAATACCCAGTTCAAACCTTCGATTTTAGGTCTTTCCTTAAGAATTTGTTCAGCCATCTTTAATTCTAAAGTTTCTGTATTAGAAGAAGGATTATTTTCTGCAATTTTTAGTATCCTTCCAAGAGCATTGTCTTCAGTTAGAGTTGCTGACTGAGCTTGAGCCTGAACACCCTCTCTTAATCCCCACAGAGAATAGAATCTCAATCCAAAAAGAAGAGTAGCTAAGACTCCAATAATCATAATTATGTAACCTACCGGCCCACCCAAAGTCATCCTTTCTAAGGTGCTAGGCATTGAAATTAAACTTGTCAATAAAGATCCGCCTTGAGGGCCTGTAGGATCTACTGCAAATTGCACAGGAAATGCATCTGCTTCAAACATATCACTGGTCGTTCCTGTGAATCTCCCTGCCGGCTGAGACGGAAGTTCAGCATACATTCCTCTCGAAGGAGAATAGCTAAGATACTGCCCATCTGAAATAGCATTAAAGTTACCTACACGAACAACTTCTCTAGATTCAATGGTTCCATCGTTTGTAATAACATCGGCAGTAAATTTAGAAATTTCTCCCGAGGCATTAATTTCTCTTTGGAGTTCAAACCAAAGTTGCTCTAATTCAGATATGGTTGCCAACCGTATTCCCTCGTTCATCTTTTTACCGAGGTTAGTTAGAAAAGATTCTCTATCTTTTCCAAATTGTGCAGCCGTTATAGAGCTTTCAAAAATTTGCCTAGCTTCTGTAGAGTTTCCCGCTAAATGACCAAATATTTCATTGAGAGACCCTAGCCTTTCTCGCAATTGCTCCTCAGCTACAACTAGAAGTGCTTCATTGGATTCAAATTTCTTTTCTAATTTTGCAGCCTCTCTTTCCAACCTAGCTCTTTCAGCTTTAGCATCAGCCAAAAGTTTCGTCTGCTTATTCTTTTCATTTCTAAATTTAGCTTCTCTTTGGCGTTGTGCCCTAGTGTCTGCAAATTGACCTTGACGGACAACCTCTAATAATTCTTGAGGATTGGAAGGAACTACAGATTCTTCATCATCTTCAGCGGCATGAATTGAAAAAGAAAAGCTAAAAACTAATAATAAAGGTAATAAATATAACTTCATGTTCTTCATTTTGATTCCTCCGCATTTTGCAATGGCAATTCAAGTAAATCTACTGTTGCTAGTCGATTAGCAATTCTTATACCTTTTCTAGTTGGATTCCTGTAGCTTCCGTCCAGCTCTTCCCAAGATCTAGTCTTATTATTCCAGCCATGCGTTTGAGTCTCATCAGCTGTTTGAAAAACCATAGCCAGCCTTCCCACTCTAAGAATATTTCCTTCTCTGAGCTCGCCGTCAATCATTATGCTATCCTTATAGGAATCAAGCTTTCTTCCGTACTCAGCTTCAACTTCAAAAGCTTCAAGAACTTGTCTTAACCCTTCTGCAGGCGAAACCGTTGGGTTATCTAAAGCAGCTTGAGCAAAAGCAATTCTTTCTTTTCTTTCTGATAAATGAAAAGGAAGGTCTAGCTCTATTGATGTTTCAACACCAGATAACATTCTTCTAGTAAAAGGTGGAATCTGTCTTTGCATAACCTGAGCTTCTTTCATGGTCTTGTCGATTTCCTTAAGCCTTTCTTCTTGACGCTCAATCTGTTGTTTCATTTGTGCGTTATAAACCTTTAAGCCTTCAATCTGTTTGCTGACAGTTTTAAATTCATTAATTATTAAAGAAGTGTCGTCATCCATTTGATCAACTTTTGCTTGAGATGATTTTTCTGCTTTCTGTCTTGCTTCTCCTACATCCAGTAAAGGCTGTATTTGATCGCTAATAACTATAGAAGAACCCGTTACCAGGACTAAAGTTAAGATAATAGTTTTCCAAAGACGCTTCATATGCGTATCTCCTTTTTATATAAAAAATTCTTTTTTCTCTCGAAGTCAGACCAATGATATGATCATTTTAAGTACAAATCCTCCATAATTTACACTTCATCCCCACTCGAGCGGGTAAACTATAATCAAATTTATTTAATTTTTCAATGAGATTGATTTTTTGACAACTATATGAATTTGATACAACTAGTTTTAACCCTAGCCTCTTGTAATATTATATTCTTATATGTTCTTATTTATGTATCCTCCGGACAGAAAAAAATAAGTATCTTTTCTACTTTTATACCTCTCTTAATGCCACTTACTGCATGGCTTGGAATGTTATTGCAAAGCTATTTTGAAATTTATGAAATAACAAGCAGACAAATTCTTGCTAATATCTTGCTGTCCGTGTGGGCACTTAAATTCTCAACCAACAATAAAAACTTTAAACTTATAGTACTTAGTATTTTATTTGATGAAGGCCTTAACTTTAAAGGATTTAGCATCCGTGAAAAAACCTTAAACTTATTCAAATTTATCAGTAGTTTCATGATTTCATTAATGCCTGTTATTTCTCTTAATTTTTTATCAGGTAATTCTGGATTAGGTTTTTTAGACCTACTAGCAGCTTCAATCTTCATTATTGGTTTTGGGTATGAAGCTAGGGCACTCATAGAACTCAAACAATCATCATTACAACCACAAGTCAAAAACCTTTGTCGCCAAGGTTTATGGAGCTTAAGTAGACACCCAGACCTGCTTGGACAACTTATTTCTTGGTGGGGATTATACCTTCTTGCTATAAACGCTTTTGGTGGGGAATGGAGTATTTTTGGACCAATATTAGTTAGCTTCCTATATGTTAAAGTCCTCATTCCTTTACTTGAAGTAAAGCTAGCCACCCAGCATCAAGATTATGAAAATTACAAGGTATCCACTCCTAAGCTCTTTCCTAAAATAAAATTTTTTAATTCTTAGTATATGAAAATACTTCTAAAGTTCATTCCAAATCATTTTCTAACCTTTTGCATGGGTCAATTTGCCAATTCTAAAAACAAATTTATCAAAAACTTTTTTATTAATACTTTTATAAAAATTTACAAACCAGATCTTAGTATAGCTAAAAAGAGAAAAGCTAAAGATTACATTTCCTATAATAATTTTTTTACAAGAGAGCTTAAAGATGATGCCCGTCCGATAAACCTATCAGAAAATATTATTTGCTCTCCGGTGGATGGGTCAATCATAGATTTTGGCTTAATTGAAGATGGTCAATTAATACAAGCCAAAAAATTTAAATACAAGTTAGTGGAATTAATAGGAAGTTCACCCTTTGTAGAAGAGTTGGAAGGAGGTGTGTTTATTACTATTTATCTTGCCCCTGCAGATTATCATCGAATCCACTGCCCTCTTAAAGGCAAGATTATTGAGAGCGATCATATGGGTGATAATTTATATAGTGTAAATAGAAATGCTCAAAATATAATTCCTTCTCTCTACGTTAAAAATGAAAGGGCAAATATAATTATACAATCCGATAAATTCTCTTACGGGCTAGTTGCTGTTGGTGCATCCGTTGTTGGAAGCATTGTGCCCTTCTGGGAAATCAGAGAATTTAAAAAAAGACTATCTTACAAAGAGTCTTGGGAAAAAGGACCTGAAGAAGGTTCTAAAAAAGTTAATAAAGGTCAAGAATTAGCATATTTTAAGATGGGATCAACGGTAATTTTACTATTTCCTCAAACTGCAAAACTGAATATTAATTCCTTGTATCAAGATAAGACTGTAAAATTTGGCGAAAGGTTAGTCGAGATAAAGGCAGACTAGCCTGTAATTAATTATCGAGGAAAGATTTTGGTTTCATATTCAACAAGTGACTTCCGCACGGGTCTTAAAGTTATTATTGAAAACGACCCTTGCATTATCATAGATGAAGATTTTGTAAAACCAGGCAAGGGGCAGGCTTTCAATAAAATAAAATTTAGGAATTTACTATCAGGGAGAGTTGGAGAAAGAACAGTTAAAGTAGGCGAGTCTCTCGAAGCTGCTGATGTCTCTGAGTTTGAAATGCAATATCTCTATAGCGATGGTGAAGATTGGTATTTCATGCATCCTGATACTTATGAACAAGTTGTCGTTTCAGATAAAATGGTCGGTTCTCTAAAAAACTGGGTAACCGAAGAAGATATTTGTAAAATCTTGCTTTGGAACGACCAGCCTATTTCCGTAATAGCACCTAATTTTGTAGACTTAGAAATAAAAGAAACAGATCCTGGGGTAAAGGGAGATACAGTTTCAGGCGGTTCAAAGCCAGCGACACTATCTACTGGAGCTATCATCAAGGTCCCTCTTTTTCTTTCAAAAGGAGAGATAGTAACTATTGATACCAGAAATGGTGAATACCAAGGGAGAAAATAACTCTCTTAGAAATCATGAAAGATGATCTGATAAAAATCCTTAAAATTGCCTTAAATAGTATTGGCGATGAAAATGATATTGACCTCTCTAACAAGAAGATTTCAATCCAAGAAAATAAAGAAAAAGATCATGGCGATTACGCAAGCAACCTAGCTATGGTGATTGCTAAAGACTTATCTCAATCTCCAAAACTGGTGGCTGAAAAGATAGTATCGTTTCTCCCACTTGAACCTTGGATAGAGAGGATTGATATAGCGGAACCTGGTTTTATAAACTTTTTTCTTAAACAAGATACTCACAGTAAGATCCTCTTAGAAATTGACGAAAGCAGGCAAGAATTTGGTAAAAATAAATCTGGGAAGGAGGAACGGGTCCTTGTCGAATATGTTTCAAGCAATCCTACGGGTCCATTGCACGTAGGACATGGTAGAGGAGCAGTTTTCGGTTCCGTTCTTTCCAACCTTCTAAGGACTGTTGGTTATGAAGTTGATGAAGAATATTATGTAAATGACGAGGGCCGTCAAATGAACACCCTCACAATCAGCACTTGGCTCAGGTACCTACAAGAGAGCGGTCTAAAATTAGAGTTCTCAAAAAAAGGTTATCAAGGTGAATACGTAAAAAAAATAGCAGCAAATCTTCTAAAAGAAAAAAAAGAAAAATATATCTTAAGAGAGAATGAATCTGAACTCCAAGAGTTATTACAAGCACAAGAGACAGAAGAAGACCTTGACCATTTAATCGAATGGGGAAAATTATTTCTTGAAGGTAATTTTGATGAGATCAGACAATTCTCTCTCGCCTCTATAATGAGCTCTATAAAAGAAGACCTAAGGTCTTTTAGTGTAAATCATAACCTCTGGTTTAATGAATCTACTATGTATTTGAATAAAGAAGGCGCTGAGTCAAGTATTGACAAGTCGATAAGATTACTTAATGAGGCAAACTTTCTATATGAAAAAGATGATGCTCTGTGGTTTAAATCTACGGAGTTTGGTGACGATAAAGATAGAGTAGTAAAAAGAGCAAATGGTGATAATACTTATTTTGCTTCTGATATCTCTTATCATCTAAATAAATACGAAAGAGGCTACAAAAGAATAATTAACGTGTGGGGAGCTGATCATCATGGCTACATTCCAAGAGTCTCAGCTGCAATGGAAGCTTTGGGAAAAACAAAAGAACAACTAGAAGTAGTCTTTATACAATTTGCTAATCTACTTAGAAAGGGAAAGAAGATTTCAATGTCAACCCGAGGCGGTGAATTTATATCTCTTATTGAATTAATTAAAGAAGTTTCCCCAGAGGCCGCTAGGTTCTTTTACATAAACAGAAAGGCTGATCAACATCTTGACTTTGATTTAGAACTAGCAAAGTCACAAACAAAAGATAATCCTCTCTATTATATTCAATATGCACACGCGAGAATTTGTAGTGTGTTCGAGACATTAAAAAAAGAAGAAAAGCAATTAAACAGAGTTCTTGGTATAGAAAACCTAGAACTTTTGAATTTAGATAAAGAAATAGAAATACAAAAAATGTTACTTAACTACCCTGATGTTGTATCTAGGGCTGCAAAGCATTCTGAACCACATTTAATCTGCTATTACTTAAGAAATTTATCTAGTCTTTTCCACAGTTATTACAACAACGAAAAATTTCTAGTGGAGGATAAAGCATTAATGAACGCAAGATTATTTCTATTAAAAGGAACTAAACAGGTTATTTCTAATGGTCTTGGAATTCTTGGAATTGATGCCCCGGAGTCAATGTAAAAGGACCGTGAAAAACGTTATAGAAAATACCGAGAAATTCCTAGAGCTAAAGCAAAAAACTTGTAATGAATTTGGGCGTAAAAATTCTGAGGTTATAACTGTAGGGGCATCTAAGGCTCAAAACATTAAATCAATTCAACAGGCTTTTGAGGGAGGAATTAAGAATTTTGGCGAAAATTATCTTCAAGAAGCAGAAGAGAAAATAGAACATCTCCCTTCGGATATTACTTGGCACTTTATAGGTTCAATCCAAAGTAGAAAATCAAAGAAAATTGCAAGTTTATTTAATTGGGTTCACACAATTGAAAGAATAGAAGTAGCAGAACTCTTAAATAATGCCAGACCAAAAGAACTAGGACAATTAAATGTGTGTATTCAAATAAACCTAGACAGCGAGAAATCAAAATCAGGGATTAGAATAGAAGAAGTAGATCATTTTATATGGGAACTTCAAAGAATGAAAAATCTTAAAGTAAGAGGATTGATGTCAATACCCAAACCAAAAGAAAAAGAAATGCAGCGACAGTCTTTTAAAAAATTAAAAAATAAATTAAATGAACTCAAAAAAAATTATAATGACCTAGATACACTTTCTATGGGCATGTCTGCCGACTATCAAGAAGCTATAGCAGAAGGCTCAACAATAATTAGAATAGGGACCAATATATTTGGGCAAAGACAATGAATAGTCAAAAATTTAACATTGGATTTATAGGAGCTGGCAACATGGCAAGTGCTCTTATTTCTGGAATAATCAACGGCGGATTAGATCCAAAAGCAATTATCGCAAGCTCTCCAGAAGATTCTCATCTAACAGCATTAGATTCTAACTACGGTATAAAAACCACAAAAGACAATAAAAAAATTGCTAGCAACTGTAAAACCATAGTGCTAGCAGTAAAGCCGCATATCGTTAATTCTGTTCTTATTGAGTTAGCCGAGTTAATTAATAATGAACAGCATCTAATTATCTCTATAGCGGCAGGAATTAAAATTCAAGACATTCAAGCTCAATTAAAAGAAAATCAACGCATAATAAGAGCTATGCCTAATACTCCTGCAAGCATCAGGAAGGGTGTTACGGCACTTTGCTCTAATAAAAATTCCTCAAAAGAAGATTTAAGGACAGCAAGAGGTATTTTCGAATCTGTAGGGGTGACTTGTGTATTGGAAGAAATATCCTTAGACCTTTACACAGCTCTGATAGGGTCAGGTCCCGCTTATATCTTTTACTTAGTAGAAGCTCTTTTAGAGTCTTCAAAAGGATTAAATTTTGAAGAAAATGAAATTAAAAATTTATTGCTTGATATGATTATTGGATCAGCAGAGTTAGCTAAACAAAGTGACGAATCACCAGAAACCCTTAAAAAGAAGGTAACTTCACCCGGAGGAGTTACAGAAAGAGCCCTTGAAGTTTTCGATGAAAATAAATTAAAAGATACTTTGGAGAAAGCTATAAATGAGGCTACCAAAAGATCTATTGAGTTGGGTAAGAACTAATGTCTGAAGCCACTTTTTATCTTTTTAAAGCACTATTGGATGTTTTTACATTGGGCGTTATTTTAAATTTTTTATTTAGACTTCTAAAAGTAGATTACTTTAACCCCATAGTTCAAGGCATCATTAAGGCAGTTGATTACCCTAGCCAGCTTATTAGATCTTTTGTTAAACCTGTCTATGGAATTGATTTCGCAGCATTAATTATTGCCATATTAATTCAATCAGCTGCATTTTATTTGGCTGTTGTTGCCGGTTCATTAGATTATGATCCTTCAAAAATTACTATTTGGTCGCTCTACTCCGTTCTTATACTATGCTTAAAGG
>LWDU01000259.1_pt1 | contig 14012 bp, 10 predicted proteins | sample 727161 | NCBI WGS metagenome assembly LWDU01 (sample SAMN04566230, study PRJNA314399) | hydrothermal vent metagenome | isolation source: deep sea hydrothermal plume seawater | place: Mexico: Gulf of California, Guaymas Basin | collected 2004-07-11 | reverse complement strand
TATGGACACCTAATGAAACATTATTAAATAAAGATGAATACCGTAATGTTATAGCCGCTATAAATGGAGATGATCCTATAGCTGCTATGAAAGCTGAAAAAATATTAAAAAGACGTTTAGTGGAAGCTTATACTGATAAAATTAAATCACAAGCAAGTGCTGGTTATATAGCAGCAAATGAAGCTAGTGGAGAAACACATCCTGACAAATGGAAAGCTTTTGAAACTGATTTAAAAGGTAATGCAGATAATCCATTTGGTGATCCATTTTTTACAGAAAGTGAACCAGAAATATATCCGCACAAAGGTGGTGAATATAATGCAATGGATCCGTCTTTAGATGGATTAACTGGTGACGAAAAAGCTGCTCAGATTAAAAAACTTAAAGCACAAGATAAACCATATCAAGAACAAAGATTTCATCAATTTACTTACACATCGGGAACAAAAATGTACATGTTAGTACAGAGAGGGAAGAAGTTTTTAAAATTAGTCAAGGAAACTGGAAGATCTGGTTGGAATGAAACAGGTATATCAATACCAACAGATGGTAAATTCTTAAATGATTGGATGATTCAGCATTTTAAAAAACCAAAATAATAAGCCATGGAAAGAGTAGCAATACGCGACGAGAATGGTATAGTTAGATGGGCTCGATCGCAAGAAGAAGTAGACAATTATGAAACATTAGGTGATATTAAAACCGATAATGATTTATATAATATAAAACTTGAAGAAACAAGGTTAACAGAAGAAGACGAACAAGTTATTATTGATCAAGCTAATGCTGATCCTATAAAAAAAACTAAATCAACTTTAGATTATAAAGAAGATAAATCTAGATTTTTTTCTTCACCAAAACGAATATATGATGAAGAGTCATATGATTCATATGTTTTCGATGATTTCTTAAAACAAACAAAAGGAGATAAAGACGAAGCTAAAGCTTTGTGGATTAGTGCAGAACGAACAAAAAAACTAAAAGATAGACAAGAAGCAATATTTGAAGAATTAGAAGACGATATACAACCATGGTATGTTGATTTAGGTAAATTCGCTGCTAAATCTATTCCTGGTGGTAGTGTAATAGAAGAACAACTTGATGCTCCTTATAAAGCAGCTAGATTAAAACTTGAAGCTCAATTTACAGAGAAACAAAAACAAAAAGAAATTGAAGTAACCAACAAAGTTGGTGTTATTAAAAAAAGAAAGAACCATATAGAGCATATCAATGCTCAAATAGAACAAATAGAACATGCTGCGAAAGCAGATCCTACAAGTGTAACTCTCGATATACAATCACAATACCAAGCCTTAATAGATGAATACAGGGCTAGCGTAGAAATTTTCCAAACAGATTTAGAAGAATTAGAAAATGTTTCAATTGCAGCACAAGATTTTGGGCAAATAGCAGATCTAGCTAAAAGAACATATAATGAATTAGATGTTTTTAATAATAGAATAAAAGGTAGTATAACTAGAATGGCATCAGGTGCTTTAACTTTATACAATGAATTAAGTTACACTGGTTTAGCACAAAACGTGTTTGGTATAGATTTAATGAATCCAGAAGATTTAAAAATGGTACCTGAAGTATTAAGATCACATGCTATTATGAAGGGAGTTGAATACAATCAAATTAAAATGGGTGCTAAAGAGATAAGTGATATTACTGAAAATATAAATCAACACACTAGATATAGACAAGAGCTTGGGGAAATGAGGGGTATAGGTGATTTTGGAGATTTTATGTTAGATTTAATGTCAGAACAATTAGTTAACACCGCAATTACAGTTGGTACTGGAGGTGCTGGATTAGCTATTATAGCTGGTTCTGCTGCTGGAAACAAGATGGAGGAAATGAATATCACAATAGATGGTATAAAAGCAGAAGATGGAAGTTGGTTAGTTAAACCTCAAAAAATAAATGCTGCTCAATATTATGCTGCTGGAATAGGATATGGTTTAGCAGAGTATATAACAGAAAGAGTTAGTTTAGGTCAAGCTAAAATGGGTTTAAGAGCTTTAGGTTTTCAAAAGAAAGCTTTTGGTAAAGCAATTGCGTTAACTGGTAAACATTCATTAAAAACAATGACATTTGGTAAAGCTGCGTTAAGATATGGTATAAATGTTAACCAAGAAGGTGGTGCGGAATTTTTTGCACAATTAGGCCAAAATGCAATTGATAAATGGGTGCTAAATAATGATGATATTGATTTATTAGATGGTGTTGGTACAGCTTATATTTCAGGCGCGTTGATGTCTGGTTTTGGATTTCAAGCACCAGTGGTTGCTAAAGATGTTTATCAAGCTTATATAGATAAAAAAGGTTGGGGTAAAATAAATAAAAATACAGGTGAAATTATACGATTAAATCAAGAAATTAAAAAATTAGAGAAACAAGATAAAACACCAACAAGAGATAAAGCAATAAAAGAATTACAACTACAAGCAGACGTGTTAATGATAGAAAATCTTAAAGCAAAAGGAGAAGCTGAATCAAAAATGACTAGCATGTCTAAGATCGACAAAAGAAATGCTATGGATCTTATGGCTAGAATAAGGAAGAATAAAAAAGCTGTTGATAATCTTAACGCTAATGATAAACTTAGTACAAAAGCAAAAGAAACAGCTATTGCTAAACGTATGTCTGAAATAAACAGATTAGAAAACCAGCATGATAATATAATAGCTAAAGCAAATGGATCTAACGATAGAAGACTTGCTAGTAAATTAGTTATGGAAGATGCTATTTTAAAAGGTAAAAATATTAAAATTGCTAAAGGAGATGGTAACAAAGATTTACGTGAATCAGCATTTAAAATAATTGATGAATCTAATTTAACACCTGAACAAAAGAAAGCATATAAAGCACAAATAGAAAAAAATGCTCCAGATGGTAGTGATGCACACGGTTTTGCTATGGATCTCTTTGGTGAATATATAATGTTCCAAAACGAAGCAAATGCTTTTAAAGGAGATGATGCAGGTGGTAACTACACAGTATATTCCCATGAACTTAGTCACCAAACGTTGTTTAATATGATAGCAGCAAAAGGTGGTGATATGACAGAAATGGCTAACATGCTAGAAACGTATGTTAAAAATAGATATTCTAAAATGTGGGGTGTATTTAAAAAAGTTGATAAAGGTTATGCTACATTTAATGAAGCAAAAAGAGGTGAAGAAAAAATGGCTGCGATCATTGATTTTATTAGAAAGTATCATGTTAAAGGCGATAGAACAATACAAGGTAAGTTATTAGATGGTTGGAATAATTTATTAGGTAAAACAAAAACACAAGATCAAGTTAATGAAATACGAACTGGTGAAGATGTTTGGCTAATGTTAAATAGTTATGCCGATAGTTTTGAGGCTGGCGAAATGAGTGGTTTAGCTGCTAAAGTAATAAAAGGTGAAGTTGGATTAAATAAAGCTACACAAAAAATACAAGATCAACAACGTAAAGAAGGTACTAGCTATTCAGGTCCTGAAGCAATGTATGATAGAACAGAAAAAGCTTTAGGTATAAAGAAAGATGCTGATGGTAATGTTACATGGCCTGGGTTTAATATGCAAGATGCTCAAATAGCCGGTTGGCAATGGAAAAACGAAGTTGAAAAAAGAATTAGAAAATATCAAAACTTTTCTGATTATAATACATATAAAGATGATATAGTATCAGGTGTAACAGTTGATGATATGAAAGGTGCTAGAGGTATCGTAGACATAATAAGAAGATGGGATCCAGCAGTAACACCAGATATAGCTAGGTGGATTAATGGTCAATTAGATGCTAAAATAGATGGTGTAAGAAAGAAATTTGGTGTTGGGCTTGAGTTTAAAAGATCTATGTCTGATATGACAGATGCTGAATTAAATGAATTTGCTAGTGAAAATAACTTCACTGAAAGTAGTAATACAAATAAATTAGATACAAAAGAAAAAGTTAAAATAAAACTTCATAATGAATTAAAATCTGATGTAGCCAATGAAATAAATTCAGATGTTAAATCTATGTTTTCTACCACTAACATACAAGATAAAACATTTAAAACACTTGTTGATGCAACGCCAGCAAAAACACAAGAGATGTTTGGTATTAAACCAAAACCTGGTAACCTAACTAGAAATGATATAGGAAATGCACAAGAATTTATTGTTGATAATGCAGATGTTTTAATTGCAATGTTACCCGATGGTACAACTGTATCAGGTACGTCAACAGGTGTGCAAGAGGTTTTATTAAGAAAATTTTATACAAAAGGTGATGCTGTTAAATACAAAGAAACTGGTAGCACAACTAATCTAGAACTTCAAGTTAAAAATCCTATACCATCCCCTCAATTTGAGGTTGAAATGGTTAAAAACGAAAATGGAGAATTAGTTGAAAGTAAAATTGAAACACCAACTTACGCAAAATATAAAAATGAATTTTTAGAATACTTTGGTATTGTAAAAGATGGGGATAATTTATATAAAAAAGAAACTAATGTTAGCGCTAGAATAAAAGCACTAGTAGCACAAACAGGTAAAATGCTAACTAATCAAGCTGTTAGAGAATCTAAACTTGCTAAAGGAGAATCAGTAAATGCTTTAAAAAATGTTAGTGATGGTGTGTCAGATGCTATGTTTAGTTTAAACTTAAGAAAAATAGCACATGCAAATCAAGAAACAGCTGTGGGAATTATCAATAAATTAAGATCGTTAGAGTTATCATCTAACGACATGGATAACTTACAAGCTGTACTTAGTGGTCATTTAGCAGAATTCCTTATTACTCAAAAACAAACTGATGGTATTATAAAAGATTTACAAGATATATGGAAAAAATATAGTAATTTTAAACCATCATTAACAGCTAATAATTTAACAGCTACAGAAGTATTTTTCAAAGAAGTTGAAAGAGAAGCAGGACTTAATCCTGATTCACCAATTAATTTTAAATCTATAAATAATTATAATGGACCAACTGGTACGGGTATATTTAATTCTAAAACTGAAATAGAAAATGCTAGATCACAAATAGCATCACTACTTAAAGAAGGTATAATAACCAAAGCCGAAGCATATAGATATTTTGGTGGTATGGCTTTAGCTGCTGAAATTGGTGATGGTAGATATATACCTTTAACAAATGGAAGTACTTTAGTACAAAAAAATAAAAACTGGGATAGATATAAATATGATATAGATGCTAGTGGTAAAAAGGTTTACAGGTTAAAATACAAGTTAGACGATAAAGGTAAACGAATTGAAGGAACGGGTAAGAAAATTGCTCGAACGAATAGATATGGTTTATTTCAAAACAGAGCTGATTTAAATGCTTTTATAGAAATCCATGGTACAAAAGATGGTACTGGTTTAGGTACAGCTTCTGCATTAACAAATACACTACACGTAAAAAAGGATAAGGGCAAACCTCGTTTACCAACAAACGCTGAAATAGAAACAGCTGTAGAAAATAGCAAAGAAGATAATAAGTTTTTAGGTACACTTGCTGATAGACTAAGGAAAAGATATGCTGAAGATAAAATTTCAATGACACAGGTTGCTGCTTTAGTACAAACTATGAATAATAACCCAGGTTCTTTATTAAGAACAGCTGGTATTATGGATTTTGTACAAGAAGGACTTGTGGCTGGTGAAATAGATCTTGAACATATGACACCAGCAAAAAATATTGGTTTATCTATGTTCCAGTATATAACTACTATAGGTGATGATACTAGTGGTTTTAAAGATAAACTAGATGGCTACAGAACAGCTTTAATATCTAAAGATGCTCATAAAACAATAAACAAATTTTATAAAGATTTTATGCCAGCATGGTGGGATGGAACTATGATGTCTTTAGTTAGATATTTTAATCCATTAACCATGGGTAAATTTAATGTTAAGTTAAAACAACTATCTACAGGTGGTATAATAGGACCTGAAATAATTAAAAATAAAAAAGCTTTTAAAAAAGCACAAGCTAATAACTTAAAAGTATTAAAATCTACTGGAGTCATGATGTCAAAAAATTTATCAAATATCGAAATGATTGATAAATTAAAACTTGTTGACAAAGCTTTAGAACTTGCTAAGAAAAAAGATAAAAAAAGAAAAGGTATTAGTGTTATAGATTTTGATGATACATTAGCAATAACAGATAGTAAAATTCATTATAAAATACCTAGAAGATTACCTGATGGTGGATTTAATCCAGCTGTTGTTGGCTGGGGAGGAATATCAGACACAGGATCATTAACACCTGCTGAATTTGCACAACGACACGCGGAATTAGAAGCAATGGGCGCTGAATTTGATTATTCAGAATTCAATGAAGTTAAGAAAGGTAAAAAGGGTCCATTCTTTGATAAAGCAAAAGCATTAAAAGACAAATTTGGTAATAATGATATATTTATATTAACAGCTAGACCACAAGCTGCAGACGCAGCAATACAAGCTTTTTTAAAAGGTATTGGGTTAGATATTAAAATAGAAAATATTGTTGGTCTTGAAGATGGAACACCATTAGCTAAAGCAGATTGGATAGTACAAAGAGCAGCTGAAGGATATAATGATTTCTTATTTGCTGATGATCAAATTAGAAACGTAGAAGCTGTTAAATCTGTATTAGATGTTATAGATGTAAAATCGGATGTACAACAAGCTATGTTTAGTTTGAATTTATCTCAAGATTTTAATGAAATGATTGAGATTAAAAAAGGTATTAGCGCAAAAGCTGTATATTCAGCAGCTATGGCTAAAATAAAAGGTGCTCAAACAGGGCAATTTACTTTTTATCTTCCACCTAGCGCTGAAGACTTTATGGGGTTAATGTATAACTTTATTGGTAAAGGTAAAAAAGGAGATCAGCAATTAAAATGGATGAATGATAAAATAATGAGACCTTATGATAGAGGTGTTCAAGCTGTTAATCTTTCAAGGCAAAATATTCAAGATGACTATAGAGCATTAACTAAACAGTATCCAAGTGTTAAACGTAAACTTGGTAAAAAAATACCTAATAGTCTATTAACTTACGATCAAGCTGTAAGAATATATTTATGGGATAAAGCGGGTCACACAATACCTGGGTTAGCAAAAAGAGATTTAGCAAGTGTTAAAAACATGATAAGTAAAGAACCTCAAGTTCAATTATTTGCTGAAAATTTATTAGGTGTTACGAAATCAAACGAATATTTAAAACCAAGTGATTATTGGGTTGTAGAAAGTATACCTAGTAATTTAAGAGAAATTACAGATGTACATGGTAGAAAAGCATTTTTAACTGAATTCAATGATAATATTGATGTTATATTTAGTAAAGATAATTTAAATAAAGTAGAAGCTGTTTACGGAACTCCAATGAGGGAAGCTATAGAAGATTCTATTTATAGAATGAAAAATGGTACTAATAGACCAAGTGGTAGTAATGCACAAGTAAATAATTTTATGGAATGGATAAATAATTCTGTTGGTGCTACTATGTTCTTTAATTTTAGATCTGCTACTCTACAAAGTATATCTACTTTAAACTTTATGAATTGGAGTGATAACAATCCTTTAATGGCAGCAAAAGCATTTGCTAATCAACCACAATATTGGAGTGATTTCTTAACTATATTTAATTCAGCTAAATTAAAACAAAGAAGAGGGGGATTACAATTAAATGTTCAAGAAGCAGAATTAGCACAAGCCGCTAATAAAGGTGGTCCAAAGGGTGTATTAGCTTATCTACTTAAGATAGGTTTTACTCCAACAAGAATAGTGGATAGTTTTGCAATATCAGCAGGTGGCGCAACAATGTATAGAAACAGGATCAACACGTATATAAAACAAGGTTATAATAAAGTTGAAGCTAAAAAAAGAGCATGGGAGGATTTTTCAGAAGTATCAGAGAAAACCCAGCAATCAGCAGATCCAGCTTTAATATCTCAAATACAAGCCAGTTCTTTAGGTAGGGTTATATTTGCATGGCAAAATACTCCTTTCCAATATAATAGACTAATGAAGAAAGCTGCTAGAGATTTAATTAACGGTAGAGGTGATGCTAAATCACATATATCTAAGATATTGTATTACGGTGCTGTTCAAAACTTTGCATTTAATGCTTTACAATCAGCTTTATTTGCTTTACTACCTGGAATGCAAGGTGATGAAGATGAAGATGAAGAAAGGCAAAATGAAAAAGATATGAAGAAAAAAATCAGGGTTGCTAATAATATGGTTGATACCATATTAAGAGGTTCTGGTTTACCTGGAGCTATTGTATCTACTCTTAAAAATATGATTTTAAAATATCAAGAACAAGAGAAAAAAGGATTTTTAGCCGATCATACGTATACGATAATAGAAGCTGTTAACTTATCTCCGCCACTTGGTAGTAAAATTAGAAAAGGTTATGGCGCAATTCAAACTTACACAAGATTTGAAAAAGATGTTATAGATGCTCGAGGTTTTAATTTAGATAGTCCAATATATTCTGTTGGCGGGAATCTAATAGAAGCTGCAACAAATATTCCTTTAGCTAGACTTGTAAATATAACAACAAATACATATGCTGCTTTAGATGCAAGACATCAAACTTGGCAAAGAGTTGCTATGGCAATGGGTTGGAATAGTTGGGATGTTGGTGTTGAACCATTCCCTGAACACGATCTAATTAAATCAGAAGCTAAAGAGAAAAGAAAACAAGAGGGTATTGAAAAAGGTAAAAAAACAAGGGCTGAATTTACTAAATTAAAAAAGCAAATAATTGCAAATATGAATAACTTGACATATCAATCATATCAAAAACTAACTACAAAACAAAAAAACGCTTGGATAAAAAAAGAAGTTGAAAGATTAAGAAAAAGGAATAACGAGTAATAATATAGAAAAGACTTAAACTATGAGAATACTACTAATAACACTAATGTTACTATTATCTAGTAACGCAAACGCACAGTTTTTTAAAGACGTATATAAAGACTTTCTTAAGTATGGAACATTTTATGTAGCTGGTAATGTAGGTAATGCTTACGAAACACAAAGACCTAATTACTTTATTAGAACAGATCCAGATAATTTATATGCAATACCAACTGTTGTAGATAATACAGTTTATCATCCTTTTGATTATAGATATGGTATAGGTATTAGGAAGTTAGCTAGATTTGATTATGAAATTAAAGGTACTAATTTTTATAATGGTACTGAAAATAATGTAGCTTTATCAGCTCCTACAGCGGCTGTTAAAGGTTTAGAATACCTAATACATTATGAAAAAGAAAGGGAACGTGGAGAAGAATTTATAAATTCTAGATATTTTGTTAGACACACTGGCAAGTATCATATTGCTAAATTAGAACAAAGATCGCAGGGTAATGTTGATTTTAAATATTTTTCTGCTGAAGCTAGAGCGAGATTACCTATTGGTAAAAAATTTAGTGTTTCAGCTGGTGTTATATATCGTACACATGAAAAAGCATATGGATACAACCCTGTGGAAATATGGTTAAATGAAACAGATGAATTTGGTAATGCTGCAAACGCGTGGTATACCTTAGGGTTTGATTATGGTTATAATGATTGGTATTATACACAAGAAGATGAAAACGGTAATAATACATATAACTGGTACTGGACTGATCCAGATGGAGAGGTTGTAGCATATACAGATCAAGATTTTAGAGATAGAATTATGCCTGAATTAATGAATAGATATAACAATACAATATGGGATACATTACCTTCATATGGCGAAGTAGCACCTATTGTTGGAGCAGATTTTTATCATTATAAAAATAAATTCTGGCTTCATGCTTATGGTAATTATTTACTACCCGCACATAAGTATTTAAAAGGTGAAGATCAATTTTCTTATTTACATAGAGATTGTTGGGGAGTTGGTGGTCATATTGAAGATTGTAAAGAAGCACAATGGGATGATTTCCAAGTTGGATTAATGTTTGGATGGAAAGTTAGTAATGCAATTGGTGTATTTATAGAAGGTGAATATACTAAATTTTGGGATTCAAGAATATACAATACTAATTTTGGAGTTAATTTAACGTTTAAATAAAAGGGTATGGCAAAACAAATTGGGGAGAATACGAAAATAACGGTTGATCTTAAAACTATAGGGTTAGTGATTGGTGGTTTAATAGCAATGGTAGGTATGTGGTTTACTTTACAAGCTGACATAGCTTTAGCTAAGGAACTACCTGAGCCAGTAATAGAGAGAATGGAATTTGATATGAAAGATGAATTGATTCGTCAAACTATAATGGATACCCAAGAGGATGTGCAAGAAATAAAAGAGACATTGGACAAGATGGATGAAAGGTTATACGATTTACAAAAAGATAATTGATAATGAAAAAACAAAACAATGAAATACAATTTTATACTACTGTTAATATTATTAACTAATACAATATTTGCACAAGTTACAGTACCTGAAGAATATTGGATCGAGGATTCAAACTTCGAAGAAAAAATTAAAGAGCATCACGTATTTGGAGATGACGATAAGCTACCTATTGTTGTGGAGTTTTGGGTTGCCTTTAACGCTGAGAACTGTTTTGCCGACTGGGATAAGATTAAAAATGCGGTTTATTACAGAGTGGATCTCGCAAAAGCTCCAATGGCTAAAAAGAAATACAAAGTAAGGATGGCACCTACTCTTATAATATTTAAAGAGGGTGTAAAAGAAGAAATATTTAAAGCTGGGTTGGATTTATTACTACCAACTAATTTAAGCGAAGTACAAGGAGCTATTGATGAGATCAATACAGCTTCAAAATTTTAATAATAAATAAAAATTATGTGGAAATTAACAAAACAATATTGGAAAGACGTGTGGACATTACTATGGAGTAAAACCACAGTTGATGATATAATAATTGCTAAAGCAGAAGAAATAAAAACTAAAGCAAAAAAAATCAAAGAAGTTATTAAAGGATAATGGAAAAAATAAGTAAGCATATAAGCTACGACGAAGGAGTACGTAGCATCACAGCTTTAAGATTGGGTTTAGATAATGAACCCTCTGACGATCATTTACAAAACATGAAGTTGTTATCAGAAAAGATATTTGAACCCCTTAGAATGTACGTAGGAGGTCCAATACGGATAAACTCGTTCTATAGAGGACCAGAATTGAATAAAGCTATCGGTGGAAGCCGAAAATCACAGCATTGTCATGGCCAAGCTATGGATATTGATGATACTTTTGGAGTGATGTCAAATTCAACTATGTTTAATTGGATTCAAGATCATTGTGATTTCGATCAGATGATATGGGAATTTGGTGATGAAAATAATCCAGACTGGGTACACGTGAGTTATGTGGATCCGGGTTCAAATAGAAATAGATGCTTAAGGGCTAAGAAATGTCCTAGCGGAACAACATATTCGGTAATAACAAAATAAAAATATGAAAACATTAGAAGATAAAATATCAATAATATTTGCAGTACTTATGGCTCTTATACTACTTTTTGTATTAAGTAGTTGTAGTTCTTCTATATATAAAGTTAGGAAAGAACAAATAAAAGTTACACATGTATTAGCTATAACTGAAAATGGGGATACATTACAAATACCTATTGAAGCAATTAAACCTAATGTTATATATAATATTATAGGATATAATTATGGTCATAGACCTCGTTATTATTATCGTCCATTTAATTATATATATGATTATTATCCTTATAATTTTGGTAATAATATAAACTATTCAGGAAGTACATTTGGTATAAGTACTATACGACCAACTATACAAATTAATGTACCATCAAGTGGCGGAAACTTTGGAGGTCCTTCTGGTACTAGTGGATTCTCTGGTAACCCAACGGCAGTAAACCCGGTTACTAGTGGTGGAGGAGCTAAAAAGAAAAATAATTAATGTACGTATATACATCTAAAATTTTTAGAAAATCTTGGAAAAGAATTATGGAATTTGGATTTAAGAAACTTAATAAAATTAGACAATTTGGAGAGTGGTTTTAAAGTTAACAATCTGATAACATAAAAAACATTATATAAAAAAATAAAAGGGTGATTACTTTATCATGGACGATAAATATAAACACCCTCATTTTATAACTTTAGTTACAATACTAACATTAGTAGTAATAATTACACTAATATCAAATTTTTGATACTTTAGATCTTTTTGGACCACTCTTTATAATCTTCATTCCCTTCATCCAATCTGTATATTTGATCTTACCTTCTTTTAAATCACTCAACACATTCCATTTAAGCAACCCTCTTCTTTCTAAGAAAGATATATATTGCTGTTCCATATCTTTATCATGAGCACCACTAGAAACCATATATACTGGTAAATGCCAACTATGTGGATCTGCCGCGCTTAATGTTCCATATTTATCTGTTGCTCGTTCTTTTATAGATTTAGCAAAGAAATCAAAACCTATTAAATTTAAACTCTTATATGTTTTAACTTTATTTATAAACCATAATATAGTTAAAAATCCAGCCGATGGTCTTAAATATTTTGTATGTATTATGTCTTTACCAAAAGATCTCATAAGATCAATAATTTCTCTATCTGTATACATTTGAGTATAAGGCATACCTTTAGGTAAATGATCTTCAAATACCCAACCTCTTAATCCAAAATTTCCTCTACATCTATTAACTAAGATTTTAGTATCTTTAAATCTACCAGTTTTAAATTCTTTTTTAAGTGGAATATAACATGGTGCTCTGAATTGTCCTGTCACCCATATATCTACTTTAGTACCTATAGATTCCTCTTGTAATTTATTAGCTTCAATAGCTCTTCCAAAACGAATCACAATATCATAACTATTGATAATATCAGCTAATTTATGATTCATTATTTCTACTGAATTACCTACAAATACTATCCGTTTATTTTTTACAAACTCTTGTATACTTTCCACCATTCTTCTGATAATTCACCGTTTTTATATTCTTCAAACCAAGGTCCACCTTGAGTGTAATGTATTGCTTTTATTTTATTATGTTTCTTATAATAACCAACTAAGTGATTATATGATCTTGGGATTTCTGATATATCCTTTTTATCAACCCAAGCAAATTGATGAAGATCTGCTGGACTAGCATCGTCTAAATATTCTTTGGTTAGATTTTTTAATTTACTATTATCAAACAACATTAAAGAACTCCAACATTTTTTAGGATATGATTTATTCTCAATACCATTCATTTTAGTACTAGGCATTTCTTTTAATTCATGTTTCACAACAGCAACTGGTTTATTTTTTAAGTATTTATCCAATTCTGTTGGATTACATTTAAATACAAAATCATTATCAATAAATAAAGAAATACCTTCATAATGACATAATAATGGTACATAAAATCTAGTAAATGAAAATTCAGTTGATTCACCAAGAACATTATCCCTACCATACACGCCAACTCTTGTTAGTGATTTTTTATCTAAGTATTTTATTTCATGTTCCCCTTTTTCTGAATGATCTTCTATAGATCTTCTACAAACCCTAGTGGCTTGTGGAAAACTAGAATCGTGTCCTATATATATTTTCATGTTATTTGTTTTAATATATTTTCAAAATTATCTAATTGTATCATATTGGGGCCATCACATAATGCGTTATCTGGATCTGGATGAACTTCAAAGAAAAATCCATCTACATCTATAGCATTCGCAAGTTTTGCAAAGTGTATAGCATACTTCCGCTCACCGCCGCTCTTATCTCCTAATGAACTAGGTTTCTGTGTGGAATGTGTACAGTCCATAATAACAGGATAACCAAATTCTTTCATATCAATGATCTGTCTAAAGTCTACAACCAGGTTACCTAATCCAAACATACTACCTCTTTCAGTTAACATAATATCACTATTACCTGATTCTCTTACTTTTTGAACAGAATGAATCATATTTTTACCATCTAAGAATTGAGCTTTTTTAATATTAACAATTTTACCCGTCGCTGCAGCAGCCTGTAAAAGATCCGTTTGTCTACACAAAAAAGCAGGGATTTGTAATATATC
>LWDU01042199.1_pt1 | contig 14017 bp, 9 predicted proteins | sample 727161 | NCBI WGS metagenome assembly LWDU01 (sample SAMN04566230, study PRJNA314399) | hydrothermal vent metagenome | isolation source: deep sea hydrothermal plume seawater | place: Mexico: Gulf of California, Guaymas Basin | collected 2004-07-11 | reverse complement strand
CAAGCCGATGAGTTTCTAAGCTGGTTTTCCAAATGGGACAAAGTCCAGGAATGGGATTACAACGACGTTAATATTAATTGGTTCAAAGGTGGTAAGTTAAACGTCAGTTACAATTGTCTCGATAGACATCTGGAAACACGTGGCGATCAAGTCGCGATTATCTGGGAAGGAGACGATCCGGATGTCGATAAAAATATTACTTATAAAGAATTACATGAGGAAGTTTGTAAGCTAGCAAACGTTCTTAAGGCCCGTGGCGTGAAGAAAGGCGATCGAATTGCCATCTATATGCCAATGATAGCCGAAGCAGCCGTGGCCATGTTAGCTTGCACACGCATAGGTGCAGTGCATTCTATCGTCTTCGGTGGTTTTTCCCCAAGCGCTTTAAAAGACCGTATTCTCGATTCTGATTGCCAAGTGGTGATAACGGCGGATGAAGGTGTCCGTGGCGGTAAACACATTCCGCTTAAAACTAATGTTGATACCGCGGTATCTGAGTGTCCGAATGTACATACGGTCTTAGTCGTTAAACGTACCGGCAATGTAGTGGCTTGGGATGATAATAGAGATGTTTGGTATCATGAGATGATGGCAGGCGTGTCGAGTGATTGTCCACCAGAAGAAATGGATGCGGAAGATCCTTTGTTTATATTGTATACATCAGGTTCGACCGGAAAGCCAAAAGGTGTGCTACATACAACCGGTGGTTATTTATTATTTGTCGCGATGACACACAAGTATGTCTTTGATTATCACGACGGTGATATCTATTGGTGTACGGCAGATGTTGGTTGGGTGACAGGACACTCCTATATTGTTTATGGGCCCTTATGTAATGCGGCAACTACTTTAATGTTTGAAGGTGTGCCTACCTATCCGGATGCAGGCCGATTCTGGCAAGTGGTGGATAAACATAAAGTGAATACGTTTTATACAGCACCGACGGCGATTCGTGCGTTGATGGGCCAGGGTGATGAATTTGTTAAAAAAACCAGCAGAGAAAGTTTAAGGATCCTTGGTACAGTAGGCGAGCCGATAAACCCGGAAGCTTGGGAATGGTATTACCATATCGTCGGTAATGAACAATGCCCGATTATCGATACATGGTGGCAGACGGAAACAGGTGGTCATTTAATCACGCCATTGCCGGGCGCTACTGATCTGAAACCGGGTTCAGCGACACTGCCATTCTTTGGTGTTGAGCCGTGTTTGCTTGATGACAAAGGTAATGAAATAGAAGGGGTTGGCGAGGGTGCACTTTGTATTAAACGTTCGTGGCCAGGTCAAATGCGTACCTTATATGGTGATCATGAACGTTTCAAAGAAACTTATTTCACTATGTATCCCGGAAAGTATTTTACTGGTGATGGTGCCCGTCGTGATGAAGATGGTTATTACTGGATAACCGGACGTATGGATGATGTGATTAATGTTTCAGGTCATCGCATGGGGACTGCCGAGGTTGAAAGTGCTTTGGTTTTGCATCAGGATGTCACCGAATCTGCCGTAGTCGGTTATCCACATGATATTAAGGGACAAGGTATTTATGCCTATATCACTTTAATGAATGGTGTTGAGGCGACAGATGATCTTAAACAGGAATTGGTTAAACATGTACGAAGTGAGATCGGACCAATAGCGAGTCCAGATATTATCCAGTGGGCACCAGGACTTCCGAAAACACGTTCAGGTAAAATCATGCGACGCATCTTGAGAAAGGTGGCGGCGAATGAACTCGATAATTTGGGTGATACTAGTACACTTGCTGAACCTGATGTTGTGAATGATTTAATTGATAATAGAGTGAATAGATAAGGTGGTTATATGAATTTAGATAGAGTGGCAACAGGAAAAAATCCGCCTAATGAGGTAAATATTGTTGTTGAAATTCCTTTGCATGGTGCACCGGTAAAATATGAATTGGATAAAGAAAGCGGAGCGATGTTTGTGGATCGTTTTCTAAATACATCAATGCATTATCCTTGTAACTACGGTTATATTCCTAGAACGTTGGCTAAAGATGGAGATGCTATCGATGCTATCGTTATGACACCGATGCCTTTGATTCATGGTTCGGTTATTCCTTGTCGTCCAATTGGTATTTTGAAAATGACAGACGAAGCAGGGGATGATAGTAAAGTCATGGTGGTGCCACTTGATTCAGTCTCTAAGTTTCATACGAATGTTAATTCTTATAAGGATGTACAACCGGCATTATTAGATCAAATCACACACTTCTTTGAACATTATAAAGATCTCGAGCCTAATAAATGGGTCAAAGTTGATGGTTGGTATGATGCTGATGAAGCCAGGAAAGAAATTATTGCCGCCATGGAAGCGTATACATGATTTTATGCTTAGTGTAGGAATGTAGGAACCTTTTGGAAGAAGATGACGACCGATGAAAGAGAAATCAATCGTAAGCGACGTATCCTTGAGCATGCCGATGTATCAGGCAATGTCGCAAAGACCTGCCGTGAATGGAAAGTTCTATGCCTTTTTTCCATGAATTTTGCACGATAGTTGTATTACATACATTAGATGACTTGCTCCATGACATTCAGCTCGCATAATAAATTTAATTTATCATCATGCTTTAGTCCGTTTAGTTTTTCTGCATGAAAACGCCCCACATCTTTAATGTGGCGTAGCCAATTATCGATCAGACCATGCTCTCCGTGTTTTCTAACGCAGCCTTTATGCCTCCGCACCCATAATGCCCACAAACAACGATATGTTTTACTTCTAGAATTTCAACTGCAAATTGTATTACTTAAAGGCAATTCAGATCTGTATGCACAACAACGTTTGCAATATTTCGATGAACAAATACTTCACCCGGGGGTAAATCTACTATTTGATTCGCGGGCACTCTACTATCTGAACAACCAATCCAGAGATATTCGGGCGCTTGTTGCTTAGATAGTTGTGAGAAAAACTCAGGGTTCTTCTCTTTAATTTCAGCGGCCCACACCAAATTTCTATCAAAAAGATGCTTCAATGATTTCAACTTTTAGTTAATTCCTATATGTGATTTTGTATTTAATAGTATGTTAATGAGCAAGGATTCTAATGTAATTATTACATATCATAACCTAGACTAGGGGCTAACCAGCGTTCAATTTCTTGAAGAGACATACCTTTACGTTTCGCGTAACTTTCAATTTGGTCTTTATTTACTTTACCTAAACCAAAATATCTTGAGTTTGGATGTGAAAAGTACCAGCCGGATACTGCGGCAGTGGGATACATAGCGTAAGAATTAGTTAATTTTATTCCAGTATTTTCTTCTACATTTAGCAGTTTCCATAGTTTGGATTTTTCAGTGTGATCTGGACACGCAGGATAGCCGGGAGCAGGGCGAATGCCCTGATATTTTTCGGATATCAATGCATTATTATCTAATCCGTCATCATCGTTGTAACCCCAGTATTCTTGTCTTACTCGTTGATGTAATCGTTCGGCAAAGGCTTCTGCAAAACGATCGGCAAGGGCTTTTAGCATGATGGCACTATAATCATCGTGATCGTCTTCAAAAGTTTTGATGCGATCTTCCATGTCAAAACCAGTGGCGACAGCAAAGGCGCCAATGTAATCTTTAACGTGTGTTTCTTCAGGCGCAACAAAATCTGCTAATGCATGATTTGCCTGGCCAGGTGGTCTTTGTGTTTGTTGTCTTAATGAATGTAAGGTTTCTAATATACCGTCACGCTTCTCATTGGTATAAACCTCAATGTCATCATGACCAATAGAGTTAGCAGGGAATAGGCCGATAACGCCTTTTGCCGTAAACCATTTTTCAGAGACAATCTTATTCAACATAACTTTGGCTTCTTCATAAAGCTTGGTTGCTTCTTCGCCAACAATTTTATCTTCGAGTATACGAGGAAATTTTCCTGCAAGTTCCCATGCGATAAAGAAAGGCGTCCAATCAATATAGTCTTTCAGTTCTTCTAAGGGGTAATCATCAAATACAGTAATACCTAATTTCTTTGGTGCGGGAGGCGTGTAAGCTTCCCAATCAGCTTTAAAGCGATTTTCTCTTGCTTTCTCAATTGTTAGCCACTTTATTTTCGATTGCTTGCCTTTATGCTGTTCACGAACAGTATTGTATTCTTCTTTAATTTCTTTAACGAAGGCTTCTTTCATGCCATCGCTAAGTAACTTTGTCGATACACCTACAGCACGCGATGCATCTTTAACATAGACAACGGTTTGTTCATAGCCAGGATCGATCTTAACTGCAGTATGTGCTCGCGATGTTGTTGCACCACCAATCATTAAAGGCACGATAAAGTTTTGTCGCTGCATTTCTTTAGCAACATGCACCATCTCATCTAATGATGGAGTAATTAAACCACTCAAGCCAATGATGTCAGCATTTTCTTCTTTAGCAGCATCAAGGATCTTTTGCGCAGGCACCATGACGCCAAGATCAATCACTTCATAGTTATTGCATTGCAAGACTACGGAAACAATGTTTTTTCCTATGTCATGTACGTCACCTTTAACGGTGGCCATGATAATTTTGCCATTACTTTTTATTTCACCTTCGCCTTTTTCTTCTTCAATAAAAGGCATGAGGTAGGCAACGGCTTTTTTCATGACGCGGGCGCTTTTAACTACTTGTGGCAAGAACATTTTTCCGGCGCCAAAAAGATCGCCAACGACATTCATGCCGTCCATCAATGCGCCCTCGATGACATGAATTGGTTTTTCTGATTGCTGACGCGCTTCTTCGGTATCTTCTTCAATGTATTCGGCAATACCTTTTACCAATGAATGAGTCAGTCGTTCGCCAACCGTTGCCTTACGCCATTCAAGGTCAACTTTCTTTTCTTTTGTTTTTCCGCCTTTTACGGTCTCGGCAAAATCGACTAGTCGATCAGTTGCATCATCACGTTTGTTTAATAATACATCTTCAACGTAAGTTAATAGTTCTTTGGGAATATCATCATAGATACCCAATTGTCCGGCATTAACAATACCCATATCTAAACCGGCTTGTATGCCGTGATAGAGAAAGGCGCTATGCATCGCTTCACGTACTGGATTATTGCCGCGGAATGAAAATGAGACGTTACTTAAACCACCACTGACTAGAGCATGCGGTAGGTGTTCTTTAATTAATTTCGTGCCTTCGAAAAAAGACACGGCAAAGTTGTTGTGTTCTTCCATGCCGGTAGCAATAGTTAAAACATTCGGATCGAAGATTATATCTTCTGGTGGAAAGCCAACCTTGTCGACAAGTATGTCATAAGATCGTTTGCAGACTTCAAAGCGACGATCAGTACTATCGGCTTGTCCGGTTTCATCAAAGGCCATAACGACGACTGCTGCGCCATATCGTCGAACGAGTTTTGCGCGTTCAATAAATAATTCTTCGCCTTCTTTAAGACTAATAGAGTTAACAATACCTTTGCCTTGTACACAACGTAGCCCAGCTTCAATGACACTCCACTTGGAGGAATCGATCATGATCGGCACACGGCTGATATCTGGTTCAGAAGCGATTAGTTTCAGGAATTCTTCCATTATTTGCTCAGATTCGAGCATGCCTTCATCCATACAAATATCGATGACCTGTGCGCCATTTTCAACTTGCTGGCGAGCAACTTCGAGTGCCGCATCCAGATTTTCTTCTTCTTTGACGAGTCTTAGAAATAGAGGAGATCCGGCAACATTAGTACGTTCGCCAACATTAACGAAATTCACCTCTGGCGTGATATTGAACGGCTCTAGACCACTCAATCTTTGTACGATAGGTAAATCAGGTATTTTTCTTGGTGCAACGCCTTCGACAACCTTGGCCATTTCGCGGATATGATCTGGTGTGGTACCACAACAACCACCAACAATGTTCAAAAATCCGGATTCGGCCCATTCTTTGATGTGTTCGGACATCGGTTCTGCTTCGAGGTCATATTCACCAAATTCATTGGGTAATCCCGCGTTCGGATGAGCTGAAATATAGCTTTGCGAAATACTAGAAAGTTCTTCAATATATTGACGTAAGTCATTGGGACCTAAGGCACAATTTAATCCAATAGTGATCGGGTTAGCATGTCTGACAGAGTTCCAGAAGGCTTCAGCTGTCTGACCTGTCAGAGTACGACCTGAGGCGTCAGTAATGGTCCCAGAGATCATAATCGGTAGTTTTACATCATGATCATCGAAATATTGGTCTATCGCGAACAGGGCAGCTTTTGCGTTAAGCGTATCGAATACGGTCTCGACCAGCAGTAAATCCGCCCCACCATCAACTAGGCCACGAATTGCCTCAGTATAGGACTCTACCAGCTCCATATAGGTGATATTTCTGAATCCAGGATTGTTTACATCCGGTGAAATAGAACATGTTCGGTTTGTCGGGCCGAGTACACCAGCGACAAAACGGGGTTTATCTGGATTTTTCGCGGTTAATTCATCTGCCACTTCACGAGCAATGGCAGCACCTTGTTCATTTAATTCATAAACGAGATCTTCCATCTCGTAATCAGCCATAGCAATAGAGGTGCCGTTGAAAGTATTGGTCTCAACAATATCGGCACCAGCTTCATAATAAGCGAGATGAATCGCCTTGATGATATCTGGACGCGTCAATGTCAGTAGATCGTTATTACCTTTTACATCACAGGAATGATTGGCAAAGCGTTCGCCACGATAATCTTCTTCTTCCAGCTTATATGACTGGATCATCGTGCCCATGCCGCCGTCTAAAACGAGGATACGCTCTTTAATTAGTGATTGAATTTGTCCTGTTTTATCCGTCATATCGCTTAGTTTCTATCATTAAGCGAGCGCGGTTTTAAAGACTAACGTCTAAGCCTGGCAACATTGTAACTGTTGTCGCAGCGCTCCTCAGAACGTTTTTAAGGATGCGAAGTATAGTCTATCGTTTCACGTTATTCCAATAGCAATAACAATAAATAATAGTGAGTTAAAAGATGGTTTACTCTGTAATAACGTGAGATTTTGTTGGGCGTAGAACAAACCAGGCAACATAGCCTATTGGCCAGGCGATTAGCGCTAGCAGCATCCCTTTGGTAAGTGCCAATGCGGCAGCGATGATGAAAATTAACGGAATTATGCCTCCCTTTAGGCCCATATCACGAGTTGCGGCATCACCATATATCCAGAGTATGCTGCAAACATAAACTGAACAGAGAATGATAAATATAAACACTTCTGTTGAGTTGCTAAACGAAAATGACACTGTTTTTCCCCCTAAAATATTTTTATATAATCAATCTTTCATATGGTGCTTAGGACTTACCGGTCGCATTGTTGCATTTGCAATCAATGCCACAAACAAGATCACCGCCATCAGATACATGGTTGAATTGTAAAGTCCTGATGTAGGATCGATGGTACCTTCAGGTACTATCTCCATCAATTTACTAATGGTGACAGTCTTCGCCGCTATGAGTTGATCCAGTTGGGCTACACCAGCACCAAATGTTGATTGAAAGAGTGCAGGATCGATTTTACCAACAAGATCATTGATTGCGTCTTTAACGGATATTTCACGCAATGAGGTAATCGCTAATGGGCCAAATACACCGGCACTGGCCCAGGCTGTGAGTAGGCGACCATGAATGCCACCAACATATTTAGTACCAAATATATCTGCCAGATAAGCCGGTATCGTTGCAAAACCACCTCCGTACATGGTGAATATGATCATGGTAGCTGCGTAGAAATAAACCAACCATACTACGGAAGGATTCACACTGACTTGCTGCGCCGTGTAAGGAATTGAACAATATAAGATTATTCCTAATGTAAAAAAGACCCAATAGGTATTTCGCCGTCCAAGATAATCCGATGCACTGGCCCAGACAAAGCGACCTACCATATTAAATGCACTGATCATCAGTACATAGGTTGAGGCAAATCCAAAATCAACGATGTTGGGCAGGGTCGTGCCAAAGATTTCATTCATCATCGTCTTGGCAACGGCCAAAACACCAATACCCGCAGTCACGTTAAAACATAACACGACCCATAGTTGATAAAACTGAGGCGTTTTTAATGCTTCGTCAATATGAACACTGTGATGACTGATCATAGCATGTTGTTTATCTTCAGGAGGAGCTTCCCATCCTTCAGGTTTCCATCCTTCTCCAGGTACACGATAACCAAATGCAGCGCACATCATGATGACAAAATAAATGACTCCTAGAGCAAAAAAAGCCTGGGCGACACCAACTGTTCCCGTGCCAACCACATAGACACCGGCATCACCGGGCACCAACATATTGGTAATGTCATTTGCACCAACAATAACGACCTCTTGCAAATTACCCGCGATTTCTGCAAGTCGTCGACCTGTTTCATCTGTGGTTAATGTGACGCTTTCTACAGGACCAAGATAATCAGGAGCTTTATAAAATATTTTGATAAAAGGTTCGATCATGAATTTGGCAATCATGGCTCCACCACCAAAACCCATAATGGCAATACCTGTTGCCATGCCACGTCGATCAGGAAACCAACGTATCAATGTACTAACGGGAGAAACATAACCGAGTCCAAGACCACATCCACCGATGACACCGTAGCCTAAATATAATAACCAGAGCTGACCGGTAAGTATTCCAATACCACCTATTATAAAGCCACCACCCCAACAACAGGCGGCAACTGAACCTACCATTCTAGGCCCTACTTTTTCCAGCCACTTGCCGGCAACAGCAGCAGATAGACCAAGAAAGACGATAGCAACAGTGAATATCCAGACAACACTTTTTAATGACCAGTCATCAGCAGAACTGACAACGACTCCAAGCCGTTTAATTAATGAAGGATTAAACAGGCTCCAGGCATAAACCGAGCCTATACATAAATGGATTCCTAATGCAGCGGGTGCAATCAACCAACGGTTGAAACCTTCTTTCGCTACGATGTGTTTTTTAGACAGTAATTCAAGCATGCTGATGTTTTCCCCAAAAATATTTTGATGCTCTAAATAGTTGATATTTTAGTTATTAGTTCTTAATTATCACAAAATATAATGGAATATTAAACCAATTATGTTTAATTATCACATTTCTATGAATGTTTAAGGAAATTCAGTTTGACAGAGACAGGATCATCAGTATTCTCCTCGATTGAAAATATTAGGTGCCAACTGTTTATGACAGTTGTGTTAAACGGGAAGTCGGTGCGTTTTTTAAACAATTCCGACGCTGCCCCCGCAACGGTAAGTGAGTATAAATTTGTTCAATAAGTCACTGTGTCAGTTTTTAATAGACATGGGAAGACGAGCAAACTGATGTTTCATCACTCATAAGCCCGGAGACCGGCCTGATATTTATTTAACCACGCTGCGGGTGGCTGTGGAAGCGATTATTGATGAATGCAGATATCTCTGTATTTATTTCTGTTCCCTTTCCTAAATCTCCAGCATATATCAAATCAATCGGTGCGGCGGGCACCATGGGGAGTTACAATTTTGTGTACTATTATTTTACAGGCATTTCTATGTCTTTTACTTTTTTCAAATGTTGTTCTTGCAGAAAATATTAAATTAGATCCTTTAACAGTAGTTTCGACGCGACTGGATGATGAAGTCGCAAATGCACCAAAAAACATCACAATAATTACGTCAGAACAAATTGAAGCTTCTCCGGCAAAAACCATTCCGGAGTTACTTTCCCTTGAAGCGGGAATACTAAGTCGAAGTTTTTTTGGAAATTCAGCGGCTAGAAGCACAATAGATATACGTGGGTTTGGAGCAAGCTCCACACAAAATACCTTGATATTACTTGATGGGCGTCGCTTAAATAACATTGACCAATCCTCAATAAATTATGCGGCCATACCTATTCATAATATTGAACGCATTGAAATTATCCGTGGTTCTGGTGGTGTACTTTATGGTGATGGCGCGGTTGGCGGAGCAATTAATATAATAACAAAGCGTGCTCAGGCAGGAGAGAAATCAGGAGTAGCAAAAGTTTCTTATGGATCTTACAAAACGAGCCAAGCCGAAGCTATTTTAACATTAGGTACAGAGAAATATGGAATTAATATCGCAGCAAACTATATTGATTCAAATGGATACAGAAGTAACAATGAGTTGAAACAAGAAAATATACAAACTGATATTAGACGCGACTTTGATAGAGGTGAGTTATTCATTAAAGCAGGTGCGTCAGAGCAACACTTAGGCCTTTCAGGAAACAGACAAGTAAATCCTGGTGCCAACGTTAATTTATTAGTTACTGATCGACAAGGAGCAAGTACACCTAAAGATTTTGCAAAAGAAGACTCTTACTTTTTAACATTGGGTAGCCGTCAACAGTTTTATAAAGGTGTTGAAGCAATTATTGATTTTGGTTATCGCTTTAAAAATCAAAAAGCATTTTTTGACCAAAGCGGCTTCCCAAGTTCTTTAGATTCTGATTTTGATACTTGGTCTGTAACACCAAGGCTAAGTATTGACCAAACGTTAGTTAATTTAAATCACCATATTACATTTGGTGCTGATGTTTATTATTATAATTATGATTCTAATCGTTCTCCGACTTTGGCGACGAGTAATAATCCTATTCATAAACTGGGCGTAGATCAAAAGACCTATGCACTCTATTTTAATGATCTAATTGATATTACAAACTCAACTCATTTTGAATTAGGGGCAAGGATTCAACATGTGAACCTAAATGCTGTAGATAAAGTTAATCGTGCCGCACCGGGTGCTTTTGGTACAGAAACAAAAGCAACAGATAAATCTCAGAATAATACTGAGGAAATGTATAACTTAGGTATTCGTCATGAGTTTACAAACAATGTATCCGTTTATGGAAATATTGGTAGAAGTGTACGGTTTGCTAATGTTGATGATGTATACGACGGATTTAGTAAATTTACGCTATTAAACCCCCAAACGGCTAATCACTTTGATATTGGCGTTAGTATTAATTTAGAGAAAGTATCTGCGTCGGTTTCTAGTTATTATATGGATTTAGAAAATGAGATTCATTTCAATGCTGCAGCAAGTACTTTTGGAACAAATGTTAACCTCGATCCAACTAAACGCGAAGGAATAGAAACTACGATTGAATTAATGCCTTTTACTGATTTTTCTATTAGGGGTAATTATGCCTATCTAGTTTCTGAATTTGATGAAGGTGCTTTAGCAGGTAATGAAGTGCCCTTGATACCTAAGCATACTGCAAGCATCTCAGCTAATTGGAATGTAAATTCCGTGGTTACCATTGCTTCAATCTGGCGATATGTAGGTGAAAAACGCTTCGATAATGATCAAAACAATAATTTTGGACAAAAAATCCCGGACTATCATATGTGGGATCTAAAATTAAATGGTCATTATCATGGTTGGGCTACAGACGTGTCTTTGAATAATGTGCTTGATGAAAAGGCTATTGATTATGCAGTTAGAAGCACGACAACAGCAGGAAAATATAATGCGCAACCATTGCCAGAACGAAATATAACTTTGTCTGTAAGCTATAATTTCAATTAGATGATATTATATCATTTATAAAAACAATCATGAGTCCATATCTTCAGGAGAAATTTTATGTCTAGACATAAGAATATTATTTTATTAGTTTTGGTGCTTTTGGCTGTCTTTTCAAGATTTGTTCCTCATCCCCTTAATTTCACACCTATAGGTGCCCTCGGTCTTTTTGCGGGCGCCTATATTGTTGATAAGAGAGTATGGCTATTACCTGTTTGTGCTTTATTACTAAGTGATTTTTTTGTGGGTTTTTATGAACCTATTGCGATGTTGTTTGTATATCTAGGCTTTGCTTTGAGCGCATTTGTAGGTCGTTTATTACTTTCTGAAAAACGCTCTTCACTTAACTTAGGCGGAGCAGCATTTTCATCAGCAACACTATTTTTTATTGTTTCAAATTTTGGAACGTGGTTGTCTGGTACGCTTTACCCTATGTCATTGGCTGGTTTAGCTGATTGCTATGTAATGGCAATTCCATTCTATGGTAATACTTTATTAGGCGATCTTTTTTATGTAGTAGTGTTGTTTGGTCTTTTTGAGGGCTCTCAAGTTTGGATGCAAAAGAGAGATATTGGTCAAGCAGCTTAATTAAACTATATAAATAGGAAAGTCATTTTATGGGTAATAGGTTGTCTAAAATCGTTACTCGTACCGGAGATGATGGCACAACAGGATTGGCTAATGGAGAGCGAGTAGATAAGTCTAGTATTCGCGTTGAAGTAATAGGCAATATCGATGAATTAAATAGTTTAATCGGAGTTATTGTAGCAAGTGATATTTCGGATGATATATCTGGCTATCTATTAAATATTCAACATAGACTATTTGATATAGGTGGTGAGATTGCCACTCCTGGAAATGCAATTATTTCTCCTGTATGTGTTGAACGTATAGAAGAACTAATCGAATCTTACAATGAAGACTTACCTGCCTTAAAAGAATTTGTATTGCCTGGTGGTTCTCTTTCAGCGTCCATATGTCATATGACCAGAAGTATTTGTCGGCGTTGTGAACGTAGCATGGTTGAATTAAGTCATGTTGAATACCTTAATCCTGAAACATTACGTTATATAAACCGCTTATCTGATTTGTTATTTGTTTTGGCAAGAACGTTAAACCAAAGCAAAGGTGGTAAGGAAATATTTTGGGATAGTGAAAGACTAAAAAGGTCGGTATAAATTAATTAGTTAAAATGCACTAATACTTTTTTTCTAATTCCATGACTCTGCCTTCGCGTTTCATATTCAATTTTCCTAGAAACGACATGCCAAGTAGTGTAACTACGGGGAAACTGCCTTCATGAACAGCACCTTGTACATTCTGTAATTCTATATCGCCAACTCTTACTTTCTTTAAATTAATAATATAGATTTTTGATTTTCCTGAAGCGGTATAAGACGAACCAACTCTACCTTCGAGTTTGTAATCTATACCTATTTTCTTAGCAACATTACTATTCATTGAAACCAATGTTGCTCCAGTATCAACAACGAAGGAAACATGCGAACCGTTAATTTGACCGCTAACGTTATACATGCCTGCACGATCAGGCGTAAGAATTATTTTTTTACCTTCAGTAGATGCCGCGAAAGTATTACCGATATGTGTGCCCAAGGTATAGGTATCTTGTTTGCCGTCGATTTCTATGATGGCTTCTTTGCTATTTGATTCGATTAGTAACACACCTTCAGGACTGGCTTTGCCTGCTCTTAATACACGTTGTTTGCCATCGATAGTCACTATAGCTTTATTTTTGAATAGACCATTAATAACGACTTTATTAACCGCAAAAGCGGATTGATTAATGCATATAAAAGCTATACTAATAAATAGAAACTTAAAAATAATTTTCATGATGAATGCTGATCTATAAAGTATTGGCATGAGTATATAACAGTCTTAATATTTATTGTTCTTATTAAAGCGAGTAAAAATATAATGATAATAATTTTAAAACCCGATGCAGATAAGACTAGCAACGAATATAAAAGTTTGCAGACTTATCTGGATAATTTGAACGATATTACCATTCGTATGCATGAGGAAATCGGTGAACAACAACGTTTAACTGAACTCTACCTTGTTGGCAATACGGCAGCTCTGGATATTTCTCAAATAAATAACTTTTCTGTGGTTGAACGCGCTGTCAGAGTTTCCCGTGAATATCGAGTATTAGGTCGGCACAGTGAAGATGTTCGTGACAGTCATTTTGACTATAACGGCGTGAGATTTGGTCAAGATGAGTTTAATATTTTCGCTGGGCTATGTGCAGTAGATACGCGCGAGCATGTAGAAGAAATGATGCGCGCTATAAAAGACCTTGGGCTAAATTGTACGCGCATGGGCGCTTATAAACCGCGTACAAATCCATATTCATTCCAGGGCTTTGGTAAAAAGTGTTTGCCTTATGTTTTCGAGCTGGCAGGTAAATATGACTTAGATTCACATAATAAGTGCAATTTTTTTAAAGTGAGACGGCCAGTTGTTATAGTTGGCAGTTTACTCGCTAAAGGAAATCGCCAATGC
>LWDU01000258.1_pt1 | contig 14017 bp, 15 predicted proteins | sample 727161 | NCBI WGS metagenome assembly LWDU01 (sample SAMN04566230, study PRJNA314399) | hydrothermal vent metagenome | isolation source: deep sea hydrothermal plume seawater | place: Mexico: Gulf of California, Guaymas Basin | collected 2004-07-11 | reverse complement strand
TGCCCGTCCAAGTAAAAAAAACACTCTTTATCTGTACACTCCTGGCCTTTGCAGGTCTGCTGGCAAGTTGTGGGGGCAGTTCCAGCGGGGGTATTTACAATCAGGCCTTTAATTTGTCGGGTCAGTGGTCAGGTAGCATTCAAGATGCCACTAACCCAGACCGAAGCCTCAACCTCACACTCTCGGACAACGCGGGAACGGTTACGGGCACCCTCATCGTAACCGATCATAGTTGCTTAACGAGTACTAGCCTCACAGGCACTTCTGTTCAGGCGTCTGCAAACAGCAGTGGAGACAACCCGCTCACAGGCGATCAAGAAAACAGCAATGAAGGTACCGCCAGCTTGAGCATGACCACAACAGAAACTGTTGATACGACAGAGACCACCTTTACCGTGACCTTTACTCTTTCAGGTACCTCGAAATCACTGAGCGGCCAATACTCAGGAACGTGGCCGAGTAGCGGAAGTGGGTGTCGCAGCGGCTTTCAGGGGACGCTATCTATTACTCTCGACTGACCAGAAAGGCGATTCATCCAGTAACTTTATTGCGAACGTAGGTCAGCTCAGCTGTCGATGGGATAGCTGAATCTGCACACAGTAACCGTTGGGCAATCTCAATCAGATCTCGGGCACTGGGATAACAGTCTGGGTGCCATATTGTCGGTCGATTTCGACTCAGTATCTCCGCATAACGGTCCCAGCCACTGCCCACACCGATTTCTTCAATCCCTGGCCCATCGACAGCCTCCGGATCAGTCACCTGGGGCATCTGCTGCCAACGCCAACCGGTTACTTCCTGAGGATCGCGAACCAGGCACGCCCAATAAACCTGGCCCATCCGTGCATCGATCGCTGGCAGTACGGCCGTACAATCTTCAACCACACGACTAATACCTTGGGCAAGGCCCATCAGGGACGAAACCGCCACCAACGGCAGATCAAGACCCAGAGCAATTCCCTGCGCAACGCCTGCACCAATCCGAATGCCTGTAAAAGAACCTGGCCCCGAATCAAACGTGATGGCTTCCAACTCGGCCCGCAGAACACCTGCCTCGCTCAGAACCGATTCCACCATCGGCAGAATGCGCTCTGAATGCCCCTTCGGATCAATCTGGAAACGTTCAATAATCTGGTCATCATCTGCGTAGGCTGCTGAGCACGCCTCTGTTGCTGTCTCAATCGCCAGTACCCTCATCGCTGTCGGTCCGACCCCTACAGACTATCGATGCACCGCGCCAGTGCATCACGCCAACTCGGCAGCGTCAATCCAAATACCCGCTCCAGTTTGGAACAATCCAGTGCGGTATAGGCGGGCCTCGGGGCAGGTGTGGGGTACTCTTCAGTGCTGATGGGTTGCACGACCACATCCTGATGTGCGGCCAAACGAAATATTTCCTGAGCCAAACCATGCCAGCTGGTGGTGCCGGAATTGGTCACGTGATACAGCCCGAAACAGTCCTCACGACTGCTGTTCAACACTTCAATAATGCTCCGTGTTACACGAGCTAGATCCTGGGCATATGTAGGGGAGCCAACCTGGTCTGCGACGACGCGGACCGGCTGACCAGAATCGACCAGCTTCAGCATGGTTTTCACAAAATTGTGCCCGACTGCTGAATACAACCAGGCCGTGCGAAGTATCACGTACCGCTGGGTCGCGCTGGCCACTGCAATTTCTCCGGCCAGTTTGGATTGCCCATATACCCCGGTTGGAGCCACTGCTGCAGTCTCGGTGTAAGGTATCGATGCCGTGCCATCAAAAACATAGTCCGTTGAATAATGTATCAACACGGCGCCCGCTTCGTCACAGGCACAAGCTAATGATCCCGGTGCGCGGGCATTGATAATATGGGCGAGCTCTGGCTCCGTTTCAGCGCGGTCAACGGCCGTATAAGCGGCGGCATTAATTACGATCGAAGGCAGGTAGGTCTGTACGTGATCGCGAACGCTCTCTGGTGCAGTCAGATCGAGTTCCGGCTGATCGATAAACCGTGTTTCATACCGATCTGATAAGACCTCAGCAAGCGCTGATCCCAGTTGTCCTATTCTGCCGAAGACCAGTATCTTCACTGCGTAAATACACCTCAGACTGCAAGGTCACCGATTTCGCTGAACCGCGGGGCCCGGGCATCTTTTTCCGATAGGATGGGCGCAGACACCGGCCAGTCGATTCTGATTTCAGGATCATCCCAGCGAATGCCGGCATCGTCTTCAGCACAATAGGGCGTCGTACACTTATAGAGCATCTCCGCAACATCACTCAACACACAGAAGCCGTGCGCATAGCCCGGCGGAATGTATAACTGTTTTTTGTTCTTGGCCGACAAGACAATTCCAAACCACACGCCGAAAGTGGGAGAGCACCGACAAATATCAACAGCCACGTCGAAGATCTCACCGACAATAACTCGAGCCAGCTTTCCCTGCCAGTTGGGGTACTGATAATGAAGACCGCGCAGCACTCCCCGGGTTGAACAAGACTGGTTATCCTGAGCAAACACACGAGGCAGCCCTGCCTCGGCGAAATCGTGGCTGTTGAAACTTTCCATGAAAAAGCCGCGGTCATCGCCAAACACCGTGGGCTCCACGACGACAACACCATCCAGTGGGGTCGGGGTAACAACAATCATCCAGTATGCTCTGACAAATCAACGGAATTGCATTATACGCAGCGTGAACGATCTCCGTGGCAGAACAGAACGGAAAACACAGACCCTAACAGCGCGGCGGGTCAGATCACGGTCAGGACACAAAATCCTCAAAAAAGGACTTCAGCCGATCTGACCACGAATTTTCGCGCGGGTGATGCCGCTCCCCGCCTTCCTGGGTGAGTCGGTCAAACTCCATCAGCAGGTCTTTTTGCTTGCGGTTGAGGTTAACCGGCGTTTCGATCTTGATCTTGCAGTAAAGATCTCCCTGTGCTTTGGTGCGTACATTACGCACCCCCTTGCCACGAAGACGAAAAATCCGCTCTGACTGACTTTCTAATGGAATCTTGAGATTGGCCCGCCCTTCAAGGGTTGGAATTTCAATGTCACCCCCCAACGTTGCTGTAGCAATACTGATGGGCATCTCGCAGTAAAGGTTATCTCCGTCCCGGGTAAAGATTGAGTGCTCTTTAAGACGCACCTGAACGTAAAGATCGCCCGTTGCTGAACCGGCCGCGCCTGCCTCTCCTTCGCCAGACAGACGAATCTGATCACCTTCGTCTACACCAGCCGGTATCTTGACCTGCAACGTTTTGGTTTTCTGAACACGGCCACCCCCACTACAGTCACTACAGGGCGAGGTGATCACAGACCCTTTACCTCGGCACTGGGGACAGGTCTGCTGAATCGAGAAAAATCCCTGCTGCATACGCACCTGTCCCTGACCACCACAGGTGGAACAAGCACCGGGCGACGTACCGGGCCTCGCACCAGATCCGCTACAAGTCTCACAGCTGACCAGCGTGGGCACACGAATACGGGTCTCCGTACCTCTTACGGCATCTTCCAGGGAAAGATCCAGAGAATACTGCAAATCGCTGCCGCGATTCGAACTTCGCCTACCACCGGAACCGCCGAAGATGTCGCCAAAAATATCACCAAAAACATCACCAAACCCAGCAGCACCGGTACCGCCACCCATGCCCGATGATCTGTCCACGCCCGCGTGCCCAAACTGATCGTATGCGGATCTTTTCTGGGAGTCCGACAGAACTTCGTAGGCTTCTTTTGCTTCTTTGAACTTCTTCTCCGCCTCCTGGTCACCCGGATTTCGATCCGGATGAAACTTCATAGCGAGTCTTCGATAAGCCTTTTTCAGGTCGGCATCAGGACTGTTTTTGGGGGTGCCCAAAACCTGGTAGTAGTCGCGCTTATCCATTATTCCGTATGCTTAGACTAGGGTATCTTGAAACAAATGAAAGCCGGTCCTAATGCCGGCTTCCGAACAGTTGTAGTTGTTATGGCCGTTTTCACGGCACCTGATAAAGTGATCAGTTGTTATCTTTATCCTTTACCTCTTCGAATTCGGCGTCGACGACGTCGTCTCCACCAGGACCTGAAGACTCCTCACCACCATCGGGACCGGCCGGACCGGCCGTGGGATCTTCAGCACCCTGCTCCTGATACATCTGTTCTGCCAACTTGTGACTGGCTTCCATCAGAGTCGTTGTTTTCTCTTTGATCTGCTCGACGTCATCACCCGCCAGCACCTCTTCAAGTGCCTTGATCGCTGATTCAATATTTTCCTTGTCGCTTGCTTCAACCTTATCACCGGCTTCAGTAAGCGTCTTGCGAACCGAGTGAACCATCGCCTCCGCATGATTGCGTGCATCTACCTGCTCACGAGCCTGTCGATCTTCTTCGGCATGTGCTTCTGCATCCTGAACCATGCGTTCCACTTCTTCGTCAGATAGACCAGAACCTGCCTTGATGACGATTTTGTTTTCCTTACCGGTCGCCTTGTCTTTGGCTGAAACGTTGAGAATGCCATTGGCGTCAATGTCAAAGGTGACTTCAATCTGTGGCATACCGCGAGGTGCCGATGGGATATTCGTCAGATCGAACCGACCGAGTGACTTGTTGTGCTGGGCTATTTCCCGTTCACCCTGCAGAACATGGACCGTTACTGCTGTTTGATTGTCATCTGCAGTCGAAAACACCTGATTTGCCTTGGTGGGTATGGTGGTATTTTTGTCGATCAGCTTTGTCATCACACCACCGAGGGTTTCGATTCCCAAGGACAGCGGTGTGACATCCAGTAACAGTACATCCTTGACCTCACCGCCCAGTACGCCGCCTTGAATAGCGGCACCCACCGCAACGGCCTCGTCGGGGTTCACATCCCGTCGGGGTTCGCGTCCAAAGAAATCCTTAACTGTTTCCTGAACTTTTGGCATTCGAATCTGACCACCAACAAGAATAATTTCATCGATGTCTGAAGCGCTAAGTCCGGCATCCTTTAAAGCAGTTTTACAAGGTTCGATGGTGCGAAGGATTAGCTCTTCCACTATCGCCTCAAGTTTCGCCCGACTGAGCTTCATATTCAGGTGCTTAGGCCCACTTTGATCTGCCGTGATATAGGGGAGATTAACTTCGGTCTGTGTACTTGAAGACAACTCAATCTTGGCTTTCTCGGCTCCCTCTTTGAGACGCTGCATCGCAAGTGGGTCACCACGCAGATCCATGCCGTTGTCTTTCTTGAACTCGTCAGCGAGATAATCAATCAATCGGCGATCAAAATCTTCCCCACCGAGAAAGGTGTCACCGTTGGTTGCCAGAACCTCGAACTGGTGCTCGCCGTCGACATCTGCGATCTCGATGATGGATATATCAAATGTCCCGCCGCCCAGATCGTACACCGCAATCTTACGGTCTCCCTGCTGCTTTTCCATTCCATAAGCCAATGCAGCGGCGGTCGGCTCGTTGATGATTCGCTTGACTTCAAGACCAGCAATTCTGCCGGCATCTTTCGTCGCCTGACGCTGTGAATCATTAAAATAGGCCGGTACTGTAATGACTGCTTCCGTGACTTCAGTACCAAGATAATCCTCGGCAGTCTGCTTCATTTTCTGCAGTATGCGGGCAGAGATCTCCGGCGGCGCCAGTCGTTTGTCGGCAACCCCCACCCACGCATCGCCATTATCAGCCTTGACGATCGAATAAGGCATCAAGTCGATATCCCGTTGTACCAGTTCATCGTCGAATTTCCGTCCGACCAGACGCTTTACAGCAAAAACCGTATTGTGGGGGTTGGTAACGGCCTGTCTCTTGGCAGACTGCCCGACCAACACTTCACCGTCCTCTGCAAAAGCCACAACAGATGGCGTGGTCCGGTCGCCTTCACTGTTTTCGATAACCTTGGCCGTACCGCTTTCCATGACTGCGACACAGGAGTTGGTTGTGCCCAGATCAATTCCGATAATATTTGTCATGCTATTTTCCTAAAAGTTCTTCTTGACGATCTTGGATCTATATCCCAAAAATGGGGGTGGCTGGTCATTTTTTCAACCTTTTCCAGCAGTTTCTCCGGGTAATTTTGCTACCAGTACCATTGCAGGTCGTAAAAGTCGGTTGTTGAGCGAGTAGCCTTTCTGAATAACTTTGCTCACACAATTGGGCGGAATGTCCTGTGACTCTTCCACGCTCATAGCCTGATGCTGGTCCGGATCCAACTTGTCGCCCACCTCGGGTTCAATCATTTCAACCGAAAAATTCGAAAAAACGCTCTCCAGTTGCCTCAGAATCAATTCCAGCCCCTCGTTGACACCGCGATTGTCCACCTCTGAACCCGACGACTGATCAACAGCCAAGGCCATTTCCAGGCTGTCTTTCACAGTCAGAAGTTCCCGTATAAACCCCTCCAGGGCGAATTTACGCGCATTGGCGACCTCGGTCTCAGCCCGCTTGCGGATGTTGTCTACTTCCGCCTTGGCCCGCAGATAACTGTCTTGATATTCGGCAACCTGATCAAGCAGCGCAGTAATTTGGTCCGCAGGCTCTGCAGACCCTTCTGCAGCCAATTCCGTGCTGTCCTCCGCTGGCGTACTCTGGGCATCAGCCTCTGCGGCAGGCTCAGGTGTCGTTTGAGCCCCACCGCTGACGTCGGAGCCATCCTCGGTTACCTCAGCCTCAGGTTGATTCAACTCCAACTCATCAGCGACCTCAGTGGAAGCTATTTCATCGTTCTTCTGGGAATTGTCTTTGTCGGTTCTAGTCATGGTGAAGTAAGTCTTGCGTGTTAGCTCCTGGAAACAGTACCGGTTCTCTGCTTAAAACTGGGGCAATATTCTAATTTTTCAAGGGCATGCCATGCATGCGTTGCCCCTGGATCGGTTCGGATCGACCGCTAGTGAAGAGACTTAAGGGCAGTCCCCAGAAATCGGGCCGTAATATCAACGACGGGAATCACATCCTCATAAGACATACGCGTGGGGCCAACCACACCCAGCACACCAATGCAGCGGCCATCTGACTCATAAGGTGCCGTGACAACACTGCAATCCGTCAACGCGTTGTATCCTGATTCTTCTCCGATAAAAATAGATATTCCTCGTGCGTTCATACTCTTATCGAGCAACTGGAGAAGATCCTGCTTCGCTTTGAACGCATCGAAGATTTCTCGGAGTTTTTCAACTTGGTCGAAGTCCGGCACGCTCATAAGATTGGTTTCACCGCTGACCACTACGCTGTCTGACGCAGTCTCATCACCGAACAGTTCCTTGGCCATATTGACCGCAGTACGCATCATTCGATTCATCGAGATACTGTCATGTTCCATGTCTTGAACCAATCGTCTTCGCACCTCATTAAGCGCGCAACCAGAATAACGGTCGTTAAAAAAATTCGCTGCTTCGACGAGTTCTCCGGGCCTATATTTTCGGTCGACAAAAAGCACGCGATTCTGAACACGGCCGTCCTCGGTAACGAGGATCGCCAGAATTCTATCCTCAGCCAGCGGTAGAAACTCAATCTGGCGCAGATTCGCGTGCTCACCACCGGGCAGCAGAACCACACCGGCAAACTGAGTAATCTGGGAGAGTAGTTCCGATGCCATCGACATCAACTCGTCAGGGTCGCGGGCAGACGCGAGTCCGGAGTTAATTTCGTTGACCGAAGCCGCATCCAGTGGCTTGACTTTGAGCATAGTATCGACAAAGACCCGGTAACCCAACTGTGTCGGCACTCGTCCAGACGAAGTATGCGGTGATCGAATCAGCCCAAGATCCTCAAGATCGGCCATGACATTGCGGATTGTCGCGGCACTGAGTTCAAGCCCGGACTCACGTGAAAGGGTTCTCGAACCGACAGGCTCTCCATCGCTGATATAGCGTCTAACGAGCTCACGCAGCAGAGTTTCAGCCCTGTCGCTCAGTTGAATTTCTGTTATGACTGTCATCTTAAATCGTCAAGTTTAGGCAGCGAATGAACTTAGAGGTAAAATCAGGGTAATCAGTCTGATTAATGAGCCTACGCACGAATCATACCATTGCCAGTTCCATACGTAATTACCTAAAACAAATGGCTCAGCCCACGACAATTCTTCGATCCACTCATTCACGGGAAAAAGGCCATCTGGCATGCAATTTTCGTCCGTAGGACTGTTCGGCCGCTATAAAGACCCTGATGTCAGCACCACGCTGGATGCTTTGCGGAAACACCTAGAAAATCGCGATATTTCAGTCTACATCGGAGACACGACTGCAGACAATATCTCCGGCACGCGGATCGAAGATTCCGGTCTGTCGGTGGCTGAAACGATAGATCTCGCGGTTGTCGTTGGAGGCGACGGCACCATGCTCCACGTCGCACGCAGTCTGGCATCATATGCTCTGCCGATGATCGGCATCAATCTGGGACGACTTGGGTTTTTGACAGACCTCTCTGCGGACCGAATGCACGAAGGCCTGGACGAACTTCTCCGCGGCGAGTTCACCGTAGAGGAACGAATCATGCTGCAGGTTCAGATTTCAAACGGCAGAGACAACCTGAACGAAAGTATTGCACTGAATGATGTCACCTTAAGCAAGGGCAACACCGGTCGCATGATCGAGTTCGATACCCACGTCAACTCTGAACCTGTTGGACGCACCCGGGGCGATGGCGTGATTATTTCTACCCCGACAGGCTCGACAGCCTATGCACTTTCAGCCGGTGGTCCGATACTGCATCCGTTGCTGCCGGCAATCGTTTTTGCACCGATCTGCCCACACACGCTCGGACACCGGCCAATGGTGCTTGACGACAGCAGCATCATTGAGTTGGAGATACTTGATCTGGCCGGTGCAGATGGCAATGTTTTTATCGATGGCCTCAAGCAACTTGCGATCTCGGGCAACGAGATTATTCGAATCAGCCGTGCAGAAACTGTGACCCGCATGGTCCGGATCAACAGCCATAATCATTTCACCGCGCTTCGTTCCAAGCTTGGCTGGGGATGATCAGCAGCATTCAGCATAATGATCACCTGGATCGACGTTCGAGATTTTCTTATTGTCAGACACGTTGAAATCTCATTTGACGGTGGCCTCACCGTTATAACTGGGGAGACTGGCGCAGGGAAATCAATCATTGTTGATGCGCTCACCATACTGCTCGGTGATCGCACTTCCGCAGACATTATCCGACCGGGCTCAGAACAATGCGAAGTACAAGCCGGTTTTGACCTCAGTAACAATCCTGCCGCGCAACTATGGCTCAAGGATCAAGAGATTGATATTGATGGTTCTGAGTGCACACTGCGGCGAATCGTATCCCACAAAAAATCATCCCGAGGTTTTATCCAGGGTCGTCCAGTTCCGATCAGTTCATTGCGAGAACTCGGTCAGTTGCTAGTAGATGTTCACGGACAGCACGAATACCACCAACTGCTCAAAAAAACAATTCAACGCAAAACACTGGACGCGTTTGCCGGCACCCTCGATGACGTTCACGTTCTGGAAATTTGTTTCGACCAACTGAGCACCGCTACAACTCATCTTGAAGAACTGCGCGCCAAGGCAAATGACTCAGCGCAACGAGAAGACTATCTACGTCATCAGGTGGATGAACTGACTGCTCTTGCACCCGAACCGGATGAACTCGCATCACTGGACAGTGCACATTCACGACTGTCACACACCCGGGAACTGGCCGAAGGCACGTGGCAGGCTCTGCATGAACTTGAGGAAGGAGAAGACGACACAGTATTGGTGCTCCTTGGGCGTGTATCGAATCATTTAGCAGAACTCAGCAAATTTGACACCCGCCTGGCTAACAGCGCATCCCAGTTACAGGACATCACCACGCTTTTGAGCGATGCCGTAAACGACATTCGCCGCTGTCATGTCGACTACGAACTTGACCCCGAGGAATTCCAGCGCCTTGACAGCCGACTGACCCTACTTCACGACGCAGCAAGAAAATACAAGGTACGGCCAGAACAGCTTCGCAACCTGCTCGAACGACTCTCAGGAGAACTCGAATCGATCACCACGGAGGAACAGCGAATATTAGAAGTCGAGCAGCAGATCTCGGCGTTGATAACCGACTATGACGCCCTCGCCAATCGTATCAGCCAGGGGCGTGCGCAATCGGCCGCACAACTCGCGGATGCCGTAACTCGACAGTTAGTCGATCTGGGCCTGGAACAGGCCGAATTTTCTGTTGATCTCAACTCTATAGAAACAACAAGTCGCACACGCTACGGTGCAGAAAATGTGAACTTCACGGTCAGGACCATTCCTGAGATGCCCTTTGCGCCTCTGGATCAGGTTGCATCCGGCGGTGAGTTATCCCGGATCAGTCTCGCCATACAAGTGGTCACGGCTGAGATCGACTCTGTACCCAGCTGCATTTATGATGAAGTCGATATCGGTATTGGTGGGAGGATTGCCGAGATCGTCGGCAGCAAACTTCGTCTGCTGGGTTCACAACGACAGATTTTGTGCATTACTCACCTGCCGCAAGTGGCCGTGCAGGGCCATGGGCACCTTCACGTCAGCAAGACCGATGATGCTGAAGTTGAGATTTACGCACTGAATCCAGCACTGAGAACAGACGAAATCGCACGTATGCTCGGCGGTATTGAGATCACCCAACAAACCCTTGCTCATGCCGAAGAAATGCTGCAACGGGTAACTGAATCATCACTGCGCTGAAATGAACTCGAATGAGAATAAGGAACAGCTCGCTGGTGGTACAAACTCTGCTCGTGAGATCATAGGGTGCTATCGGGTCTCGACCCGATTATCATCACCGTATCAGAGCCTGAGCCAGAACAGCATGAATTTCCGTCTCGTTATTATTTTATCCGTTGTGACCCTATTGCTCTTCGGCTGCGTGCGAACCTATCGTATCGATATACAACAAGGCAACATTGTCACCCCCGAACAGATTGAGCAGCTCAAGCCCGGGATGGAAAAGGCGGAAGTTCGATATCTTCTCGGTGCCCCACTGGTGGAAGATCCATTTCATATGGAGCGGTGGGATTATTTCTACAGTTTCCGCTCCGGCGAAACGCGCCAGATCGAACAGCAACGTCTAACGGTCTTCTTCGACAACGGACAGCTGACAAAGATTGAACAAGGTTTTGAATCCGAACCACTGATCAGCAGTTCAAGTGAAAGTCTTGTCCAGGTGCCAGAAAAACCCACTAAGCCTGGTTTTCTCAAGCGTGCCTGGCGCAAATTGTGGCCTCTGGATAAAACTCAATCCAACTGAGGTGTTTTGAGTTTTGCACGCCAGCGACGGGCTTCGACGGGAGACATCGTCAGCGGCCGGTAAATCTCGACACGATCTCCTGCCTTAAGGATGTAATCGAGCGTCACTCGTCGAGCAAAAATTCCCACAGCCAGCGTTTCAACATCGAGTCCGGATGTCTCACTAAGAATATTCGAGCGTACAATGGCGTCACGAGCGGTACTGCCCGCTGGTACGCTCACCTGAATCAGCACCTGCTCCTCAGGTCGGGCATAAACCACTTCAACCTCAAGCAAATCTACGCTCACCGTATACCTGCTCGGCCCGTCCAGCAAACGCATCGATCAGATCACCACATATGTGAGTGAACACTGGTGCCATCGTCTTCTCGATCAGTCGGCTGCTGAAGGAAAATGCGACTGCCAGGCTTACACGACACGCCACCTCATCGAGCGGGTCAAACAGCCACTTTCCCTCCAGTGTACTGAATGGGCCTTCAACCAAAGATAAATAAATCTGCTGGTTTGGGTTCAATTCATTTCGCGTTGTAAATGACGATTTCATGCCTTTGTAGGACACATCGATACGGGCAATGGCACAGGCTTCATCACGTTCAAGCACAGCTGAGCCGCTGCACCAAGGCAGAAATTCGTGGTAAGCCGCCACATTATTCGCCAGATCGTACATTTCGGCGCTGCTGTAAGGCAAAATGAGGGAACGGTTGACCTTATGCACGTTTAACATCAAGCCCGGTTGAAATATGGGCCCCGATTATACTGTTGCTCTCGAGAGCCGCTATAACGTAAAGACGCTGTCTCATGCCTAAAACCAAAGAGAAAGACAATACTATCGCCCGTAACAAACGGGCCAGGCATGACTATTTCATAGAAGAAGAATATGAGGCTGGCATCGCACTAGAAGGTTGGGAAGTCAAAAGCCTGCGTGAAGGCCAGGCTCAGCTGCAGGAAAGCTATGTGATCCTCAGACAGGGGGAGGTATTCCTGTTCGGGGCACATTTTTCAGCTTTGAATAGTGTTTCAACCCATGTCACTGCGGATCCTACCCGGACTCGCAAGCTGCTTTTACATGCCAAAGAGATCGGTCGCCTGCGCGGTGCGGTTGAGCGACGCGGCTACACACTGATACCGCTATCGCTTTACTGGAAACGCGGCCGAGCAAAGCTGAGGATTGCCCTGGCGAAAGGCAAGAAACAGTATGACAAACGGGCCACAATTCGCGAGCGGGAGTGGAACCGGCAGCAGCATCGACTTCTGAAAGAGACTCGTTGAACCCAACCGTTCGGTGGTAAAATAAGGTTCTGGCTGAGAATCAGTCGACGAATACTGGGGGCGACCTGGTTTCGACGTGGATCACAAAGCCATCGGAGCATGCCGAGGTGCAGTTCTCCTCGTAAATCCAACTGCAAACTTTTAGTTGCCAACGACGACAACTACGCCCTAGCAGCTTAATCCCTGCTAGCCTCTCCCCCGGCTCGCCCATGGGCTGGGATCCGAGGGGTCAAATTACATGGGCTCGCGTGATGGGGTGCTCGTGACCCGCCGCGCTAAACTTAAGCGGGCTCGCCGGCCGTAACCCTGTCTGTCGGGGTACGTACGGTCAAATCAAAGACAGACTAAGCATGTAGTCGCCGGTGCGTGGCGGATTGACGGACGCGGGTTCGATTCCCGCCGCCTCCACCAATTTATCGATCAGTTTTGGTTCAATTAATAAGAAGAAGTGCGCGATAGAAAGCAGACTGGAAAATAAACGCTGTCGGAGAACAACGTCTGATAATAGTAAGGGCTATCGGATATAAAAGATTACAGCTTCTTTCGCGCACGCAGGAGTGTAGGCCGATGTTCTCCACTATCGAGGACGATGATCATTTTGTTCCACACATCGATTTCCCGGCTAAGAAAATCCTCGCCAACCCGGCTAACCAGCTCGTCATATAACGGACCAGCTAAATTGTCGCGTTCTACCCGGGCCTGGATTCGGTACCAAGCGTTTCGTTCCTCGAACTCAATATCAACAAACCCCGCCGCTTCAAAGGCCTGCTGATAAGTCTTCGCCGAGGCCAGGTCGAAATCTAACCCCTCCCCGTCGATGTATGCCTGCATCTGGGGTGAAGGCTCACCTTCGTAACCGCACAACCAGTCGCTGGCCAGAAACCATCCACCGGGAGACAGCAACTGGTAGGCATTTTTTGCCAGGCTGAACTTGTCGGCAATATGAATGATGGAGTCCTTGCTGAAGACTACACCGAAGCTCCCGGGCTCAAAAGGCAGGGGACCGGGTTCAACTCGTTGAAAGTCACAAATGGCCGATACGTGGTTTTTTTCGGCAAGCTCCAGTGCCAGGTTTACCAGGTTCTGTTCGATATCGATACCGGTTACGCTACTGGGTTGCCTGGTGAGCGCGATATGAACTGCCGCACCACCAATCCCGCAGCCTATATCGAGCACTCTGGCCTGACTCAGGTCCTTGTTGCCCAGCACCCGGTCAACTTCGTCCGTACCGCCGGGTGACATAAAGCCCTCTCCCCATACTGCTTCCAACAGTGAAATCATGTTTTCGTCATATTCGAGTTCTTCTGTTTCACCCATAGATGTCTTCTCGTTTGAATTTATTGCGACCGCAAATGTAGTAGGAACGTTGTCAACATTACAAAACGGCGCCGCCTGGTTTTACATTTTGTGCCCTGAATAGCACCTAGAAGCACCTTAAATCCGTGCAGCTATGTCAGCTAAGCAGACCTGTGCAGTCAATGCTGAAGTTTGTGCCGGGTTCTATTGAACGGCACTGCATCAGGATCGATGTCTGTATCGAATTCACGCGCATAGCGGTGCC
>LWDU01043862.1_pt2 | contig 14018 bp, 18 predicted proteins | sample 727161 | NCBI WGS metagenome assembly LWDU01 (sample SAMN04566230, study PRJNA314399) | hydrothermal vent metagenome | isolation source: deep sea hydrothermal plume seawater | place: Mexico: Gulf of California, Guaymas Basin | collected 2004-07-11 | reverse complement strand
TTAATTTAAAATTTTCTTTTTCCATTATAATTCTCCCGTTTGATGAGCTGGACTCCAGTGAGTAGTTCTTCCGTCTGGGGTGGGTTCTCTTACCACGTTATTTCCTTCGGAATCTACTTTCCTATTATATACTAAAAATCTCGACGCGTATTCGCCTTTTTGGCCATCTAAATTTTGATATGTTCGAATTGTAGCTCCGCCAGATCGATAACTTTCTTTTAAAACTTCTTCAATTGAATTTTTTAATATTTTCAATTGAATATCAGATAATTCGCTCACTTTAGAATGAGGATTAATTTTTGCTAGCCACAAAGAATCTGCTTTTACATAATTTCCTATGCCGCTCACTAACGATTGGTCCATCAGAACTTTGCAGATGTTGTATTTATTTCTCTTACGAAAAATACGAATAAACTCATCATCTGCAACTTCTTGAGAAAGCATATCTGGACCAAGCGATTGAAGTTTTTCTATAAGCTGGTGTTTTCCCCTAACAAATTTAAGAGTCCCAAAATTTCTCTGGTCCCTAAAATAAAGATAATCTCCGTTTAAAAAGCTAAATCTAACTCTGTTGTGATGGTGCTCTTCAGTTACCCAAGAACCTGTCATACCAAGCGTATTCCAAATCGAAAACTCTTTTCCTAAAATCCAATAAATAAATTTTCCGTGTACCCCTATTCCAGCAACTGGTACAGGTATATTGTCAGCAATAATATCTAAACCGCTTGGAATTTTCTTAGTATAGCGCCCAGACAAAATTTCGATGCTTGTTATTGTTCTGTTTGACGCAAATTTTGCTAAACTTTCTGCAATTCTTCTACATTCTGGGCCTTCAGGCATTGTAAAAATTCTCCAATTGTGATATTTTATTAATATAAGGTGCAGTGTTCATGAAAAGAATAATAATTTCGGATCTTCATATTGGAAGTAAATTCTATAAATCAGAAGAACTTCTAAAATTTCTCAAGTCTGAATATTATGACGAACTTATTTTAGCAGGAGATATTATTGATTTCATTAAGATACCTATGTTCACTGAGCGCTGCTTAGAAATACTCAAAGCAATAAACTACGAAAAAAAAATAATTTATATTGTTGGAAACCACGACGAAAGCCTTTTAAAGCTAGTTGGAAAAAAAATTAAAAACGTTGAATTTGTAAAACGATATGAGTTTGAATCTTTTGGACGAAAATTTCGCATTGAGCATGGCGACGATTATGATAGAGGAGTTCTCCACAATAGAATTTTTGTTAAACTTCTATCAGTCATCCAAAGCATTTTAGAATATACTTTCGACTTTGATTTAACAACCTGGTGGACAGAAAAACAAATTAAAAAGCACAAGTTAAGAAGTGTAATTCATATTTTAAGGCATCACCCAGATATTGATGTTTTTATTATGGGTCACAACCACATTCCAGAAGCCATAATTTGGGTAGAAGCTGATCAAACTATTAAAACATACATTAACGCTGGAGATTGGGTCACTCATCAGACTTATGTCTCTATTATTGATGGCGTGGCAAGATTAAGGACTTTTGACTCGAGTGCCGACAATATAATCCATTATAGGAAGCCTGACGCCCCAGTTTAAATGCTGGTTTTTTCCCATGTGGTGGTCATAGTGCCAGGGCAAATATTTTTTCCCCCACTCTACATTAGTGTGGGCTTTTTTGTGCAAAGCATAATAAGCTATCATTGCAAAAACTAGTGTGACATATGCATAGGGAAAAAAGAACCACAGGGGAAAATGCAGCACTACAATCATAGATAGCGCTAAAATTTCAAACCAGCTGCTAATTAATTTTTCATAATTTACATCATACATCTCATTTTTTCTCGAGATTCCGTGGTGCTGAGAAAAATGGTGTTTGAAAGCGTATTTAAAATTTTTATGACTGTGTAAGACGTAACGGTGGGCGATATATTCAAAGATGTGACTGTAAAACCAGGCTGCCAATATTTGGCCCAAAATCATCCCAGCTCACCTCTTTCTTGTAGTTCTTTTAAATAAGTATAATAGTAATTTAAAGCGCGATCACGAGGAGCAACATTTTCCCAATCTCCGACACAGAAAATATGCCAAGCATCATCAGCATATTTTCCACAACCATGAAGCTCACTCGCAGTTTCCCAAGGGGTTGCTAAATATTCTCTTGAAAAACGAATAAGAGTCTTTGCTCGCTTATTTGATAAACCTAAAGGTTTCAAGTATTCTTTTAGCTCTTCTTCAGTTGTTAAGATTATGCTGCAGGGTCCTGTGTAGCGTTCAAAAAATGCGGGAAGAATTTTTCTAACTTGCTTGTTAGTTGTTAAATTAAGCAAAATACAGCAAACAAGAATCTTCCATTCATCACCAAAATATGGCTCTTGAACTAAATTCCATGGTGATTTTGGCGGATTCCATTCCATGGTTATATTTTAACCACAGGACTTCTATTTTACATAAATTTCATGGCAAAAACGATTGCGCCCATCGCGAATTGAACAACGGCAAATATCGTAACTGCCTTGGTCTTAAATAACTTGAGTTCATCAATTTCTTTTAGGGCAGCTTGAATCTGAGATGGAGACGCTACCTCATCCACTTTCTCTTTCCACGCCTTGAGTTCATCGACGCGATCTTCTCTAACTCTCATTTGAGCTATCTCTTGCTTAAGTTCTTGAATCTCGGTATTTAAAGCCGAAATACTGCTAGCTAGCGTTTCTAACTCTTTAAGAACTAATCTTGAGTATTCGCTCCATCCATTTTCGTCAGCCATCACAAGTCTCCAGTTCGTCTTCGCGGGCTGGATCGATCAAAACAAGCAAACAGTCTATTTTTTTAACAATTGCTTCTCTGCTCGAACTTGAATCGCTGGCATATTCTTTCAAAACTTTTAACTCAGTTACGACGGCATCCTTGACTGCAAAAGCATTTTTCCACTGATCTCGCTTTCCGCAAAGCTCATCTCTGAGCGCGCGCAATTTAGCGATAGAAGATTTAGTTTCACAATCCATATAACAGCCCGAACAAATATGTTAATTAACGCACCAACACTATTACTACATATAATCTAGCTCTCAATTTTTTGGTAAAACCCACACATCATTAATGGAGTTTTGTTCTATAGAACTCAGTGCAGAACACTCGCATTCCCTGCTGGTTACTGACTTCATATGAGTAGTATAAGTGCTGCAAGATTTTTGGCACTCAACTATTATTTTTTCATCTAGCTGGCAAGAAGAAACCCAAAAGCAAACAACTACAGTAAAGCAAATATACAATATTGCTTTGGGCACTGCTGCAATCAGCGCAAAATCAGCTTGGTTTTCCATCATGTTTACGATTTAAATCGCCCTCTTTATAAACTATCATTTTTTTAAACTTTTTTGTCTTTGGATCCCAAACAAGCTTATACCGCAGCATATCTTCAATTTCTTGAAGCCAGAATTTAATTTTATCTGTCACAGCATCTTCTCCACGATCCGTGTCCAAGTTTCACTACAAAATTCAGTAAATGCAGTGAAAATCCTTTTTCGATAAACTCCTATTGAAAATCCACACACAAAATATACTAAAGAGCCCGGCAGCCCCAGAGATTCCACACTGCTCACTAAAAAAGAAAGACTGAAAAAAAATGCAACAATTGGAATTAAAATAATAAGAAGAGTGACTAGCGTGGCAAAAAATGATCTCATGAGGCCTTCTCTACTCGAATATCTACTTTCACTGCGCTTCCGGAACCGAATTAATTATTGAAACAGCCACTCTATAAGGGTCACAGTTAGAAGCTGGTCGACGGTCTTCTACATATCCCTTCCATCCATTATTTGACATTGCTGAGGGTATTCGGATTGAAGCTCCACGGTCGCCGATGCCCCAAGAAAATTCACTAATATGCTGAGTTTCGTGCAAGCCAGTCAGTCGCTGCTCATTATTTTCACCATAATTATCGATATGAGCTTGGTGATTTATTTCAAAAGATTTCATCAGCGAAACAATTCCATCATAACCGCGGGAGCCCTCTCGCATCCACTCTGTAGAAAAATTAGCGTGGCACCCCGAGCCGTTCCAGTCGCCTGATATCGGCTTGGGGTTGAGCTCTATGTCCCACTCTCGATCCTCCGCTAAACGAAAAAGAACGTAGCGGCTCATCCATAAATCATCGCAGCTCTTAAGGGTGTCTTTTGCAAAACACTGATATTCCCACTGACCGATTGACACTTCTGCATTAATTCCCGCAAGCTCTATTCCCATTCCTAAGCATGTGGCTAAGTGACAACCTGCTAAAGACCTTCCAGCCACTTGGTTTCCTCCTACTCCGCAATAATAATAGCCTTGAGGCTGCGGATATCCATTTTCTGGAAACCCTAGAATTTGACGATCTTTTGTGATGAAGTATTCTTGCTCAAATCCCCACCAGAATTTCTCTTTATCAGCTTGGGCTGATATGCTTCTTAAATGAGCTCTAAAATTAGTTTCGTGAGGAGTGCCGTCTAAATTCATCACTTCGCACAAAACAAAATAATGCTGTTTAGCCCACTGATATATTCTAACTGGCTTTAAGATTCGCTCAGAATCATTTCCGGGTGCTTGATTAGTAGAAGACCCATCAAAATTCCAAGTTGGAATATCAGAAAGAGCAACGCTCCGAGACGGATGGCAATCAATAATCTTGACTTTGCTGACTTTGCTTCTGAGGTTTGGGGTCTTGTGGCCATCAAGCCACACATATTCTAGAAAAATTTTATTCATTTTATTCTCGCTAGGATAAAAATTTACTTTTTAGATTCTTCTTTTTTCCCATCATTATCGAACTTGTGGTGAATATGTGGAGGAATGGGAACGGCTTCTCCGTCACCATCAATTCGCACAAAAACCATCTGGCACCTGCACACTGGCTTATGGGTACCATTATGAATGCTGTGTCTTCTAGCTTCTACTTCAATCGTAAGCGAAGTTCGTCCTACTTTTTTTATCAGCCCATAGAGCCTAATAATTTGTCCGGGACGGACTGGACTTTGAAAATTAACTTCAGATATATGCTTAGTAACAACTCTACTGGTTTCTGCAAATTCGGCTGATAATGCAGCTCCAGCTTCATCAATCCAAGCTAATAATTGGCCACCGAACAAATTGCCGTGAAATCCTACGTCACTCGTTTTACAAATGTGCGTCGAGATCAAGTTCATGGTTGTCCAGTGATTTGCCATTTACTTATCCACACAATACATAGGAGTTTTCTTTACTTCGTCTAAAAGAGTTGGCAAATCTAGACCTGCGCAGTCAATTTTACCTTTAGTAAAATTATAGTGATTACAAAATCCGTGAAATTTTCCTCTTTCACAATCTTTATGAACGCTTGTCTCAATATTTCCGTTTGAATTTTTTGGATACTCGAGGGGGATCCCTACACCGATATGTACGGCTTTCCAGAGAGCTTTAAGCGCCTCTAATTGAACAGGATAAAAGTCTAAAAATGGTGGGAGCGTCTTACCGTGTACAACTCCCTGCTCTTGTAGTGATCGTTCACCAAAGCCATGGCGTTTATACCACTCTTGATATTTCGGATAATATGCATTTGAAATTTCAACCCCGATCCCTTTCAAGTTTCCGCCTTCGTATCGAGCTATGCCCGCATGCCATGCTTTGTGTTGGGTGTCCAGCATTTGAAAAATCGTACCATCATTATCAATGAGAAAATGAACGGAAATTCCCCGCTTATTCAACACTTTTGCACAAGAATCTGCACTTAAGCATACATCCCAATGATTTACAAAAAATGTTGGTTTGCGGTCTTCTTTTCCAGAATAATCTGTATAACAGCCCTTTTTAGATTTATAACCGCTAGATTCATCCCACAATATAACCTTGTCCCACTCAATGGGAATAAAGTGGCTATTATGAACAATATGTTTATCACCAGCGCGATAACTTCTTGCTAGAGGAAGTGCATCCATCCAATCAGAAATGTTAGCTTCTCTTTCAGTCCACACCCTGCGATATGTCATTGGGCCCACAAGCCCATCTGCCTTTAATCCATGGGCTTTTTGCCATTTTTGAACGGCTTTTACTAAATCAGCGTCAAATTCATCACACCCAAACCAAGACAGATCCCAGTCCAAGCTATCAGCACTCGATTTGTTATAAAAATCTTTATCCATGCCTAACTCTATTCAAATTCTATATCAACGGAAACCGAAATATTGATTTTTGGCACTCTTAGTTGATTAGCTAATCCATGTTTTTTTGCATCTTCAGCGCTGAGAAACCAATCGGCATGGCCCTTCTTATGAACAAGCTTTAAGAAATAATCGTCTTTTTTCCCGCAATTTCTAGCCATCATTGTGTAGACTTTTTGGTTTAATCTTTCAGTTTCTTCTGCTGAAGCCTTGATCTCTTCAACCTTGCCATACTCCATTGATGAAACATCATGAATCATGACAGTAGCGTCTGGATCCATGAAGCGCAACCCTTGTTCGCCAAACGAAAAAAGAATTGCACCACACGACATGGCTTTGCCTTCAATGATAGTAGCAATGGGAAGCTCAGAATGTTTAACTGCGCTGATCATTGACATCAAACTATAAACTTGTCCGCCATAAGAATCAATGACGACTGGAATAATTTTTTGACCCGTATTATGAGCTAAAGCTATTTGTTGCTGAAATTCTTTTGTTGCTTTCTCATCAAATTTATTGACTGTTATAATTACCGGCGTCTTTCTTAACTCTACTTCTTTAATTAGAGAAGATATTTTTGTTGTCCATTTCATTCATTTCTCCTAAAATGCAATCGACTCACCACAACCACAAGTTCTGGTAGCAGCCGGATTATTCAATTTAATTCCGGACTTAAAAGGTGTTTCTTCGTAATCTATTTCCATTCCATTCAAAAATAAGTAAGACTTCTTATCAATACAAATCTTTACTGTCCCGAACTCCAAAACTTTATCGTGCTTTTCGCACTCATCAACGAATTCAAATAAATAGGAATATCCCGAACATCCCCCTGCGCGCAAACCTATTCGCAGATGTGTATGGTCAACATCAAGATTGTTTCTTTTTATCATAGCTGCAATTTTTTCAACTGCAAAGTCTGTCATGGAAATTGCCATATTGTGTTAACCTAATAGTATGGATTTGCGCCGGCTAGATGATCTGTAATATCCTCAATTTCTGTTAAATCAGGAAATTCTTCTTTAAGAAGACCCTCTATTTGAAGCTTTAATGTTATTCTCGCAGATGCGCACCCTTGGCACCCACCACCCATCTCTACCTTTATTGACTTTTTCTCATCATCAAAGCTATGAAGCAAAAGAAACCCTCCATGGCTTTCTAGGGCTGGATTAATATCCTCATTAACAAATTTTTGTATTTCATCTTTTGTCATTCTTATCTCTATAATCTTTAATCGCAGCCTTTATAGCATCTTCAGCAAGCACAGAACAGTGAATCTTAACAGGGGGTAGAGAAAGTTCTTGAGCTATGGCTGAATTTTTAATCATATTGGCTTCGTCTATAGTCTTTCCTTTAACAAGCGTGGTTACTAATGAACTTGAAGCTATGGCTGACCCGCAGCCGAAAGTTTTCCACTTGGCTTCTTCGATTATGCCAACGTTGTTAATTTTAAGCTGAAGTTTCATTTCATCACGTCGCCGCATGCGGGTGCACCTACGATGCCAGTGCCGACCATGGGGTCATCTTTATCTAGACTCCCCATATTTCTAGGGTTTTCGAAATGATCTATGACTTTATTTGAATATGCCATTTTATCTCCTTATCTAAGTATTACCCGCATTTTGCATGTCCGCAGTTTAAACAAGTTGCGCAGCCTTCTTGATATACAATGTCGGGAGAATCACAAGAACAATTTAAAATTCCATTGCTGACTTTGGTGCCATCTTCAATATGCTTTTTTAAACATCTGGCCACTACTTTAGAAAAAGAGAACAAATCAGCGTCTTTGTCTTTCTGAAGCTGCTCTACTAAAAATTGCAACGGAACTTTGTGCCTAAGCGCCAAAGAAATTGTCCTCGTAAAAGATGTGTGGTTAGGATTGTCAAAAACTTTGACTATGTCCTTGATCACAAATTTCTCACCGTCGCCACCAACGATTAAATCATACTTATTAGCCATTGTCTTTCTGGGACGCTTTTGAATTTTGCCTTGAGTATACCTTTTTGGAATTTCTACATATTCAGAAAGGCCTCCGAAGACTTCATAAGCAACATTGTCGATTACTCCTACCAAGATTGTCCAACCTTCTCCCTTAATAGTAGTTTGATAGATTTCACAATCTAAAATCTCCGGTCGTTTCTGCGCATGCTGGGCAGCATCACCATTATTTGATTTCTTATCTTTGGTTACTAGAACTCCTGAACGAGAACCATCGACATAAATAGTAACCCCTTTCAATCCAGCTCGCCAAGCGTCCATATAGAGCCGGCCTACTATCTCTGGCTTCGTCCCTTTTGGCAAATTAATAGTGGAGCTTATTGAATGATCCACATGCTGTTGAATCGCAGCTTGGACATTGATTCTACCGTTCCAGTCTATCTGATCGGAAGTTATAAAATACTTGGGCAAATCTTCAATTTCACTTTTTCCACGAATTGCCCAGTAATTTTTAATTTCATGGTGATACACCTCAAATTCTTGCCACTTATCTCCAAGATCGTCGATAAAATCAACTCTTGCTTCGGAATCACTGTAGTTTATCTTTTTTCTTCTCGTGTAACCAAGCCTAAAAATAGGCTCTATCCCACTTGATGTTTGCGCTGCGATGGAGCACGTACCTGTGGGAGCATTAGTAAGAATAGAAATATTGCGTCTGCCGACAGTAGCCATCTCTTTTTTTAAATCATGGGGTAATCTGCAGATAAAAGCATTGTTCTTTTCTTTCTCCCAATTAAACGCATGGAATGGCCCACGCTCTTTTGCTAAATTTACGCTTTCTTGATATGCTGCACACTTGAAAGCATCATAAATTTTATCAACTATTTCAATAGACTTTTTAGAACCATATTTAACCCCAAGCCTGCAGAGAGTATCTGCGAGGCCGAGAGTTCCTAAGCCTGTTCTCCGACCAGCGATGCAAGCATCTAAAAGTTTAGTCCAAAGAATCTTTTCGTCTTCAGTGTCCACTTTTTCCAGAATCGTATGAAGCTTTTCAATTTCAAGCTCAACTAAATCATCACTGAGACGCATGGAGCTGGAAACTGTATTCTTAAATCTTTCTAAATCAAATTTAGAATTTTTGGTGTATGGATTACTTACAAAATTTATCAGATTAATGGCGATAAGCCTGCATGAATCATAAGGGCTGAGCGGGATTTCTCCGCACGGATTGGTAGTCGTAGTATTAAATCCGACATCTGCGTATTCATGCGCTGGTAATTCTCGAAGAATAGTATCCCACATCATAAGACCCGGCTCTGCAGTGGCAGTTGCACTTTCAATAATGAGACTCCAAAGCGCTTCAGCGTCTATTTCTTTAACGACTGTTGGACTATCAGATTCTACAGGAAACTGCAGCTTAAACGATCGTTTATTTTCAACGGCTCTCATGAAATCATCGCTTATTTTTATAGAAACATTTGCTCCGGTCACTTTATAAAGATCGTGCTTCATCGTGACAAAATGCTCAATATCTGGATGGCGCACGTCCATAGTAATCATCAAAGCGCCGCGGCGGCCATTTTGGCCGATCATTCTACAGATATAGCTATAAAAATCTGCAAAACTCCATGCCCCTGTAGTGCTTCCAGCGCTATTAGAAACTGAGCTTCCATCTGGTCGAAGGGTGGAAATATCGATGCCAACACCGCATCTTCTTTTAAAAAGGTTCGCTAAATCCTTTCCCTGGTTCATAATGGAACTTACATCATCAGATGGAGAATCCACGACAACGCAATTAGACAGACTAACCACTGCATAATTGTTGCCTATCCCATACATGGGAGAACCCTGGGGTATCACATAATCAAAATTTTTCAAAAGAGAATATATTTCTTCTTCTGACATCGCATTTTTTTCAAATTTATTTTCAATTCTAGCGAATTCGGCTGCTAATCTACGGTGCAGATCGTCTGGAGTTTTTTCTATAAAGTTGTTGTCTCGATCCTTAAGCAAGTATTTTCCCACAACGGCGGACGCTGCTAAATCATCACCATTAAAATAATCTTGCGTCTCTTTTAAAACTTCATCATACGACCAAGTCATAGCCATTACAATCCCCTTACATCTTTCCACTTTTCTCTTAGCTTAGATTTCATATCATTTTCATCTTCGTGGAGCGCTTCATTGAGGGTGAGGTGGTCCTCATCTAAAATACTAAATTTAGAACGCGCGGTGTCGATTGAAATTGGAAACAAAAGTCCATCTCTTCCAGCTCTATTTTTAGCGATATAAAGCCTTCCAGTTCCGCCAGCTTTTTCCGTAGCTTTTCTTGATATAGAAACAACGACATCTGCTACCATTGCTTTTGCATATGCTTCTGCCATATTCTCCAAGCCAACAATGTCAGAATTTGCTGAATCGCGATTTGCTTGAGATGCCGTCCATATAGGAATATTCATTTCCATCGCCATATTTCTCAATTCTTCATACACGAGTTTTAATTCATGCCTCAAAGAATCAAAAGACCTCGTTGATCTCATAATATCTGCATAATCTACAATGATTATATGGGGCTTAAAATCTTTTAAAAGTAATTTATCGAGGTGATTCCTTAGCGTCACGATGCTAGCAGATCCAGTGGGATATTCTTTGATAAAAAGACGGCCCATTTTCTTTCCATCTTTATAAAATTCTTTTACTTCTTTTTTCCTGTTGACTATTTCGTTGCTAGGAATATTTGTCAAATAAGAATCATATCTAATTCCCACGTTCTCTTCTGAAAGTTCAAAAGTATAGTGTACCACGTTTCGACCAGAAAGCATAGCATTTGCGCCCATTTGGACTAGCCAGTGAGATTTCCCGACGCCAGTATTAGCTGTAATAACTCCAATCTCTCCCTTTCCAAGGCCACCGCGAAAAATATCGTGGGCATCAAGGCGGGGAACTCCAGTCGGCACTACAACGCGGCTAGACTTTTTAAAGCGAGCATCCATGTCGCCAAAGAAATCATGCCCAGTAGTATTTGACATTCCCATCGAAACTGCAGATTTCATAAGCCCTAAAACTGACTCAAATTTTTCAGTTGCTATTAATTCAACAGATTGCTCTAAGGCTTCTTTAAAAGCCTGAGTTCGACAAAAATCTAAAGACTTTTCTTTAACATAATTTTGATCTCCAAGGTCTGGATTAGACTTGAGCCTGTGCAAAAATTCTACAACTTGTTCACGAAGAAGAAGAGTAGAATCGTCTACTAAATCATCTCTTACGATAGAAACTAAGAGCTTTAAGCTGGGGAAAGATCGATATTTTGTTCGATAAGAAAAATATTTCTCGCATAAATACTGCAAGTACTTTATTTCAAAGAAATCGGGATGCATAACTTCAACCATTTGGGCTGCAAACCTATTGTCTGAAATTAAAGCTTGAAAAATCTTCTCTTGAAAGTGCTTTCCATATTGTCCAAACCAAGCCTGTCCTGATTTGGGCGCTAGCGCATCGTCGTAGGCTACTTCTACCATCTATCTCTCCCTTAATTAAAAATTGATCTTGCGGTCATAAAAAATTTGTCTGCGTCAAAAACTTTGACGCCTTCTCTTATTAAAATTCTCATGAAATTAATTTTATTCATCTTTCTATCTGGTGTATCAATTTTATAGTTAATTTTTTCAGCCTGATGTGGGGATAAATTTACTGCGTCTAGATTCATGAGCTTCCAGTTCATAGTCGGTATTTCACTATCGGCCACGACCCGATGATATAATTTCACCTTAGATTCTTCGGATCGTTTTCGGCTTATATTAATTATCTCTTCCACGCTCACAAATTCTTCTTTTGTTAGTTCTGGAAAGCGTTTACTTAGGGTGCGGAAACCGGCACCTTTTATCCCTGGCAGACCATCAGAACCATCACCGCAAAAACATCTAGCCACACAAAAATTTTCTACGGGTATTCCGAATCTTTCCCTAACTGATTCTGTGGTTAATATTTTCTTCTGGCCAGGAGACCAAATTTTTACGCGATTTTTTTCTAAAAGTTGGTAATAATCTTTGTCTGAAGAAACAATTATCAGATTTTCATTTTTAAGTTTATTTTTAGAAAGATATCCAATCACATCATCTGCTTCACAGTCCGAAACATATAGCTGCGGAATCCCAGAAAGCCCTAACAATTTAGTTGTCAAGTTAATCTGATAATTCCTATTGCCAACGGTGTCAGGAATATCTGCTTCATAAAATCGATTCAGCTTTACTGGTCGTCGACCAGACTTATATCCTTTATATATGCTACGTCGACGGGCCGAGCCGCCGCCCTCCCAAATAACATAAAGTTTTTCAGGATGAAAATTATCTATTAAAAGTTGGACTCCCTTAAGAAATCCGACGGAACCACCGATGTGTTCCCCATTCTCGCTGACGCTTGGATTGGCTGCGAAATGCCGCATAAAAAAATTAAGGGCATCGATCAATATGATGTTTGAGGACAACTAGCCCTCCAGGTCGGTGTCTAATTCCATTGCCAGCGCACGGACTTCTTCATAAGATTCTATATCTATATCTAAATCTGAACTTTCGATTTTCTTTATCATAGCAGCTTCAAGCAGATCATCAACGTAGGGTTTAAACTCTGGATCACGCCAAACATCGTTAAAATCTGCTTTATAAAACTTCTTTTCTACTAGTTGTTCTCCGGTGGTAGTATCAACTACAATAAGCTTCTTCCACGCTCCGGTTCCAGAAATTTCAACTTCTTGCGTATCGCGAATTACTGCGGGGCCATGCTTTCTAAGTAAATCAAACACTTGCTCGTGCTCATAAACTCCCTTGCCAAAATGAATCTCAAAATTACAAGATCGAAATGGGGCTGCCACTTTATTTTTGATTGTCTTAGCGGACACGTGTATTCCAATTACTTCTTTATCTTTGTTCTTAATCTGCTGGCCAGCTCCAAGCTTAATTCTAACAGATGCATGAAATGGAATTGCTTTCCCGCCGGGGGTGGTTGTTGGATCTCCAAACATCACTCCAATTTTAGTTCTAGTTTGATTTAGAATTACAAAAAGCGTATTGCTCTCTCCAATCACACCAGTAATTTTTCTCATTCCTTTTGAAATTGCTCTTGCTTGGAGTCCGATAGAGTTCTGCTCGTAAGTTCCATTGAGTTCAGCCTTTGGAGAAGACGCTGCTACTGAATCCCAAATAATTGTAATGGGAACATCTTTATCCATTGCTCTAGCTTTCATGATCGTCGACTCAGCAATAGACAGCACCTCTTCAGTGCAGTGAGTGTCAACATATACAAAGCGCTTAGAAATGTTCACTCCCAGCAATTGCAAATTTTCTACGCTAGTAGCATTTTCTGTATCAATATAAACTACAATCCCGCCCAACCGCTGGGTACATCTGGCAATTTGAATCGCAATATGAGATTTTCCAATAGACGGTGGTCCAAAGATTTCAACAATTCGGCCCTCTGGAAGACCACCGTTACGGCGATTAGAAACAATATAATCTAGCTGCTGAGATCCAGTTCCAATCCAGCGCTTTACATGGGTGGGTGATTCATCAGTTTCAAGGTTATATGCAACTCTAGAACCATGTTCTTTATTAAGAGATTTGATCAAATCAGCGGTAAAATCGTCGCCACTTGCCTTTTGTTTTGCCATACAAGGCCTCCATGCTGAACTATAAACTATTTTGGAGACATGTTCATAACTAAACACAAAAAGGGCGCCGAATGCATTCCTAAGAATAGCGACGGCGCCCTTGGGGAATTACACCCCTCTCTGCGCAGAGATTTTAAAAATCGTCTTCTAGATCAGCAAAAGCATCATCCAAATTCGAGTACTTCTTTGCTGAATCATCTGCTGTAGAATCTGCAGAAGTAGCAGTTGGCGTGGGCGTAATGGCGGGGGGGG